>CAJICH010000050.1_pt1 | contig 87255 bp, 87 predicted proteins | sample 9199591 | NCBI WGS metagenome assembly CAJICH01 (sample SAMEA7708332, study PRJEB35096) | sediment metagenome | biome: marine neritic benthic zone biome [ENVO:01000025]; feature: sediment [ENVO:00002007]; material: shallow marine sediment [ENVO:03000034] sea grass bed [ENVO_01000059] ...
AAGCTGCCGAGCGCGCTGGTCTGGCTCGCCGCCTGAAGCTGGTCCTCGCCCGGGTCCGGATCGGTCACGCTTAGAACGCCGCTCGTGAGCGTCAGCACGTCCTCGGTCACGCCGCCGCTCGTATCTCCAGAGATAACCGCAGGCGTGTTCGGCTGAGCGTCGTAGTCGAAGTCTTGAGACTGGGCACTGTTCCCAGCCGCGTCCGTCGCAATCACATGGTAGACGGTAGAGGCCCCAGTGAAATCATCAATGACCTGCCAATCCCCCGACCCGTCGGCTGTCGCCGTGCCTACCTCAATTCCGTCTCTGTAGAGTATGATCGTCGCATCGGCCTCGGCGCTCCCCAGCAGCGACAATCCCCCGGCAACCGCGTCAATCGACGAAATCGTCGGCTCGGTCGTGACTGTATCGATGACGATGGTCTGCGAGACTTCCGAAAAGATCGCATTCCTGCCGTTGCCGATTGACACTTGGAACTCGTACTGACCGTCGGCCAGAAGCTCGGTCGTAACACTCCAAGTTCCGTCCGAGTTCGCTGTCGTGTGGCCAATCTTCGATCCATTAATGAAGATGCTGACGCGTGCGTTCGGATCGGATGTCCCGAAGAGCGTGATTGTGCTGTCGATCGTGAGTCCATCACCCAAGACGCCAGAATCATCATCGAAGCCAAGAATGACAGGGGGGACGCCGCTGAGGGGTGGTGGTTTTGGCATCGCGGGCCTCGTCAGCAGGCCTGGCCAGATCGAGCGTGAACTCGATACCACTCAACCATAGGTGGCAATGCGTAGAGTCGGACGCATCGCTGCCCGCGATTGCAATGTCCGTCGAATGAGATACTAACTCGCACGCGCGGTGATCGAGTTAAAAACATTCGAAATCGATCAAACATCTGGAACTCCAAACGCAGACGCAAATCCAACATCCTTTACACCCCTTTAACCTTTACACCCCCTTAAACAGTCCCAATTTACTTTTATTCGCCGGGCGCACCTGACGTCAACAAACACCCCTTCCGCCCTCGTCGAGTATCAATGCGGGCCAGGAAACCGCCGAAGGCTTTCTTTGCGCGGGAATGGTCACTTTCGGTTGGGCTCGAGGTGCGTGATCAATTAGTTCGAGCCGTCAGCTTCTGGTATGAGGCCGACATAGGCCATACGGCAGCAATCGGGATCAAACCGGACATTGGGAATATTGCGCAAATGGCGGCTTTGTCCGCATAGCTGCCGTCGGCGGTAAATCAGGGCGCCAGAAGCCTGACAGAACGGATCGGATGACCGCTTCTGAGCCCTAACGGGCATTGCCGCCCCGATGGAGACTGGGCTGGTCGCGTCATGAACGACCACTCCAGAAGCCTGTGAACGACAACCGCGCTAAATTGGAGTAGATGCAACTAGATCCCGATTGATACGGATCAAAGCGGAGTCCTGTCTCAAAATCCTATCCAAGGCGTCGGCCGCTTTCGAATGCCAGCCGAGCGACCGGTTCAAGCTACCAGCACGAATGGGAGTCGCATGATTGCCGATAGAGCCACGTTTGCCGAGGCGCCAACAGGCGAGATCGGTTTCTTCGAGAAATGGCTTTCGGTGTGGGTGGCTCTTTGCATCGCTGCGGGAATCGCTATGGGTAGCGCGCTGCCAGGTTCGTTTCAATTCCTTGCAAGCCTGGAATACGCCTCGGTCAATTTGGTCGTCGCCGTGCTGATCTGGGGAATGGTGTACCCAATGATGGTGAATGTGGATTTCACCAGCCTTCGCCATATTGGAGATCGCCCAAAAGGACTGATCATCACCATTGTCGTCAATTGGTTAATAAAGCCGTTTACGATGGCTGCTCTTGGCGTGCTGTTCTTCAAGGTTTTGTTCGCTGGCCTGATCTCCCCCGCCGATGCAAATCAATACGTTGCCGGGCTCATTCTGCTCGGTGCCGCGCCTTGCACCGCAATGGTATTCGTGTGGTCGCAACTCACGCGTGGCGATCCAACGTACACGCTCGTCCAGGTCTCGCTCAACGATGTCATCATGGTTTTCGCCTTTGCGCCGATTGTCGCGTTGCTGCTTGGCGTCACGGATATTGATGTTCCATGGCGAACGTTGGTGCTTTCTGTCGGGCTCTATGTCGTCATTCCGCTCATTGCCGGTGCGGTTACCCGTGGCTGGCTGGCTGACCGAGCCAAAGACCGAGAAAGCGGAGAGGCAGCAATTGCGCAGTTCACCAAGCGGATAAAGCCGATTTCGGTCGCGGCGCTTCTTGCCACCGTGATTCTGCTCTTTGGCTTCCAGGGTAGCGTAATCCTCGATCGTCCAGCGCTCATTGCGCTCATCGCCTGCCCGTTGTTGATACAATCCTATGGCATCTTCGCAGTCGCCTATGGCGCAGCCTATTTTTGGCGGGTGCCCTTCAATGTCGCAGCGCCGTGTGCCCTTATCGGAACCTCAAACTTCTTCGAGCTGGCGGTGGCGGTGGCCATCAGCCTTTTTGGCCTGAATTCGGGGGCGGCGCTGACGACTGTGGTCGGTGTACTCGTCGAAGTCCCGGTAATGCTCTCTCTTGTCGCATTCGCGAACCGGACACGCTCGCTGTTTCCGGCCACATAGTGAAGTGTCAGTCGATCCAATAAATGGAGGATTATGATGAGCGAACACAAGCCGTGCTACGGGACGATGTTTCACGATGCACTGCACTACGCGAAAAACAAAGAGATGAAGGGAAAGGTTTTCAGCTTTGAACTCGACACAACAGGCTTTGAACTCGACACGACGGGCTCGCGGATCTCCGATCGTTTGGTCAACGCGGATATTTCCGAGTGGGACGACTGCCTTGCATGCCCAGAGTTTGATCATTGCTACAAACTCTGCCTCGCCAAACTGACCCTGGAAGCCGCCATCACTAGGGGCTAGCCGCTCGACGGCTTGGATTGGTGTAAGAGCGGGCCGATGCAATTGTCCGGGTCGGGTCAGACCCTCACGTAGCGCGCCGATCGATCCACGTTCGCTTCGGCCGCAGTGGAGGCATTGGTGTCGACCGCAACGAATGTCTCAAGTGAGCCCAATCTACCGAATTCTGCACCGCGTTCGAGGGTCGGCAATGGGCGGCAAACCGGACGCTCAGGTTGCGTGCGCTATGCGTATTCTTAACTCGGCCGGACATTCACTCCTGATTTTTTAGCTTCCCTAAGCTTGACAGGTTCGCTTGCGATTAAAGTTGGCTAAGATCGACGAAACGTTCGTAGCCATAGTGGCGCTGGTTCGGAGAATTGGGAGAATCGTTGGTGGACTTTCCTGTGCTTGAAAGCGAGCAGAAGCGCCAAGCGGCGGTTGACGCCTACAGGATTTTCGGCACCGACCCAGAGTCTGCGTTTGACGATTTAACCGATCTTGCAGCGCAGATCGCAGATGCACCAATTGCCCTCGTCAATATCGTTGGTGATGAGACTATCTGGGTCAAGTCACGCCATGGGGTCCCCCCCGATCTCGCTGAAGTTCCGCGCGGCACGGTCTGTTGTGCACATGCGATCTGCCAAAGCGACTTGTTTTGCGTCCCGGACACCCACGCGGATGACCGTTTCAAAGATCTGCCATTTATCTCAACCGAACCGTTTGTGCGGTTCTATGCGGGAATGCCGCTCATCGATCCTGGAGGCTACGCGCTTGGAACCCTGTGCATCATGGATTTGAAGCCCCGCGATCTAGATTTCGATGTCTCAGAGGGAATTCGCCGAATTGCGAAACAAGCGGTTTCCCAATTGGACCTGCGCATCAATCTCGAAGAGATGCGTCGGATAAAGGAAGCGCTCGCCGTAGAAAAGGAACGCGCCGAACAGCTGATCCACAACATCCTTCCAGTCGAAATCGCACGCGAGCTCGCTGAGACCGGCGCGGTCGCGCCTCGTCATCACCAATCGGTCAGCATTGTTTTCGCTGACTTCGTCGACTTCACGAAGACCGCCGAGAAACTGGCGCCGCGAGCATTGGTCGACGATCTTCACATGTTCTTTTCGGAGTTCGATGACATTGTCGCAAGGCAGGGATTAGAGAAACTCAAGACAATCGGCGATGCTTATATGTGCGTCGCGGGATTGATGGACGAGGAAAAGGACCACAGCGTCAAGGCCTGTCTTGCAGCGTTGGAGATGCAAAACTGTGTGTCCAGGGCTAACGAGAAGAGGGAGAAGCTCGGTCTCGCCCCTTGGCATATGCGCGTTGGAATTCACACTGGCAGCGTTATGTCGGGTGTCGTGGGAAAGCACAAATTCACCTACGACATCTGGGGCGATGCGGTGAATGTTGCGGCACGGATGGAATCTGCAGGCGCACCAGGCGCGGTTAATGTCTCGGAGAGCACCCACCAGCGCATTAAAGACTACTTCGACTGCGAGGCGCGCGGCAGCTTAGAGATCAAGAACAAGAGTGATATGCCGATGTTCTTCGTCTCGGCGTTGAACCCGGAGTTCGCAGCCGACGCAAGCGGTTGGCGACCAAATGACCAGTTGAAGTCGGCTATATCAGGCGTAACGCCAGGTTGGTCGCTTACGTAAACGTTTCAGGCAGACCTGATGCGGCCATTCCAAGCCCAAATGCAGGTAAGGGCCGACGCCGACTGTGCGCTCAAACCACGCCAGCTTAACGCAAAGGCTCTGTGCGTGATCCTCTAAAAGCGGCGACGAAAAGCGGCGTCAGTCTCGGGAGGCCCCGCTGTCGGCCAGTCCAGAAGACAGCTCGTCCGCGCCGGCTATTTCCGTGTGTGATCCAAGGCCGTTTTAGTTACCGGGCCGGTTTATATCCACCCGCGACGGCGCGCGCTTTCTCGAGGGCGTCGATTCCTTCCTTGGCAGTCATTAGCACGGTCGTCTTACTCGTCTTGATAGCGCCGCCAGCTCCAACTGCGATGGCGATGGCCGCCATGCTCTCATTATCCGGAACATCCGCGATAATGACGAAGTCATACTCGCCAAAGCAGAGCCAGCCTCCCACCAATTTGCCTCCGACAGCCTTGCAGGCCTTGCGGGCAACTGTTTCGACTCGGTTCTGGGGCTTCTCCATCTGAGCAGCCCAGGATTCGGCTGAATATCCAGCCTGATACATGAAAATCGGCATAGTCAGTTCCCTCTGAATGCGCCAAACGTCCTGTTGCCGTGCAGCGAACGTGGCGCCAAACCTGAGCTTACATAGATGCGTCTGTTGGTAACAGGATATCGAGTGGGCGAATGGATATCCGCGCGGCTCAGGCCTTCATTTGGCACCGTTCTGACTTAGCCTGAAAGGTAGCAATCGGCGCCGAACCGGACATTTGTATTTTTGCGCCAACGGCAGCTTTGTCCCGCATAGCCGTCATCCGGCCTGGGCGATGTAGATGAACGCAACAGGTCAGAAGCAGACTCTTGCCGGATGCTTCGGAACGGTCTGGAAGCGGACGGATTGCCGACCTAGCTTTGGCACCATGACTGCATCACCACCGCCGCCGGCCCCACCGATGAAACGCGCGCTGATCGAGGTCCGCGAAATCCTGGAACGCGTTCGTCGCACGGGCGACAAGCGAGAGATCGAATCCGCAATAGAGCGGATCAACTTGGAACTGGATCAGGCCGATTAGGCCGAAGCGAGTATGACGCCAAACATCATGAACAAAGTCGCGAAGGGATACAGCAGATAGGTCATGTCACCCTCCCTTGGTTCTGCCTATAGCGGGTCAGCGGTTCGTGACTGAGAGAAAATAGCCAAGCAAACAGGCGTGCGTCTGTGACGACTGTCACATCGCACCGGCGACAATCACGAGATTGGGGCGGCGACAGGAGGGATCAATTCTGCGTTCGATTAGCCGGCAAAGCGACGTCCGATCGTGGTTGATCTATCGGCGTTTCGCTCAGAATCAAGCGGCCGCCCCAACCCAGCTGGGGCGGCCCCTGCTACGCGACTATCAGGACATTCAGTTTACACTTACTGACAATAAGCCAAGCACGCACAATGCACATCTGAAGGTCGCTCTCGGAAGAGCCTCAATCAGAGAACACGTGGCAATTTGAAACCTTTCATAGGTTCGCGGAGTTTTCTTGGCCAGGCGATCTCCGAGGGCTTCGAATTGTCGATAATTAACTCACTAGTGTCCGACCCACTGACAGGTGCATTCAGTATCCGTGCACATGACCGGTTCATTCGCGTCGCAATCCTTTGAGCCGCCCATGTTTATGCAGTCAAAGACACCCTTACAGGTGCACTCCGAAGTCTCCGAGTCACAGGAATAGTTGAGGCCTGGACGGCCCACTCCCAGGACACCACCAGAGGTGTTCGCAGGGTTGCGCCCGCCGAGCTTAGAGAGGCTTTGCATCACGCCCTCGGAGGGCGAGCTGGTCTTGCTGCAACCCTTGATACACTCCACCAAAGGCTCACCACCATTCGGGAAGAGTTCGTTACAGCCACGAACGCAAGTCAGGTAGTCGCCGACAGTGGGTCCGGCACTTAGCGCCTTCAGAATCTCGGAGCGCTTTGCAGAATGATGGCCCGCGTGCTGCGCGATAGCATTGGGAACCGCGAAAGCGAAAATTAGCAGAAACGCACACGAATGAATGATCGTCCTTAGACCAAGCATGTCTTCCTCCCTTTTTTGGTTGGCTGGAGATCGCGCTTTAATGTGAAGGGTCGCTGCGAATTTGGCTGTGATGTTGCTCACAGTCGTAGCCTCAGACCCCTGGGCATCTTCTGCGACGCAAATGTCGTTAGGTATGGTTGCGAAGGCTCCGCTCTAGTGCAGCGCGAAGGTTCGCATCGGCCTAACCTCAACCCTCCAGAGCTCCGCCCTTATCGCTTTCTTGAGTCGTCGTCAGTAATTGCACGGAGTGGCGGCCTTCCAAGCCATCAGCTATCCCTCCATTCTCAAGGTGCAAATTGCACTTGAATCGCATGTTATCAGTGCTGAAATCGCATGTTATCAGTGCTGAAAGTGGGAATTTGTGTGGGGAGGACAGATTGGAGAATTCGGAAAAATATTTTATTTTAATAGGTTATCGATTTTATTTGGTGGAGCCGAGGGGATTTGAACCCCTGACCTCTGCAGTGCGATTGCAGCGCTCTCCCAACTGAGCTACGGCCCCAGGTGGCGCCGTTCCGGCGCGCGCTTCGTCTATGCCCGCGCGTGCTGGCTGTCAAGCGGCTTGGGGCCGCCCCGCGCGCCGTGCCCGGCCTTGATCGCTCGGGCGCGGGCGGCTACAGACCAGGGGTTCCGCACCGGCCTTCACGAACTCGCCTAAAGGAGCCCCGCATGGCCTCGTTCCTGATGATCTTCGGCCTGATCGTCGATATCTGTTTCTTCATCATCATCGCCCATGTGGTGCTGAGCTGGCTGATCAACTTCGACATCGTCAATCTGCGCCAGCCGGTGGTCGCGCAGATCTGGCATGGGCTAAACCGGCTGACCGAGCCGGTTTACCGGCCGATCCGCCGGATGCTGCCCGATCTGGGCGGGATCGACATCGCACCGATGATCGCGCTGGTTGGGCTCTACGCGCTACAGATCGTCGTCTACAACAACCTCGCTCCGATGGCCTATGGCGGCTGAGTGGCCGCGCCCGCCTGGACGAAAACCGCGAGCGGCCTGCGCCTGAGGGTGCGGCTGACGCCCCGGGCCGGCCGCGATGCCCTGGGCGGCATCCGGACGGATGAAACGGGCCGGTCTCACCTACTGGCCAAGGTCGCCTGCCCGCCGGTCGGGGGCGCTGCCAACGCGGCCCTGATCAAGTTGCTAGCCAAGGCGCTCGGCATCTCGAAATCCTCGGTCACTCTGGTCTCTGGTGATACCGCGCGGGTCAAGACGCTCGAGATCGCGGGCGATCCCGCCGCATTGGAGGCGCGCTTGAAGGCTATGATAGCGTGATTGCTAATCCGGGTCTCCGGCGCTACTTTCCCTGTTGCGGGGTAGCGCGATCTCCCGCTGTCAGGCAGTCCTTGCCCAAGCATCGCATCAATCCCCTTGCTTGAGGGAGCGATGTATCATGCCTGACTTCACCCTTCCCAATCTCGATGCCGCTGCCGCGCTCGCCCGCCACCAATCCGGCGAGGCCGTGCTGATCGATCTGCGCAAGCCCGAAGCGCTGGCCGCCTCGGGTGAGGCGCTGCCGGGCGCGCTGATCCGCGATCCCTTCGCGCTCGGCCACGACGATCCACTGACCGAAGACGAGCGCCCGCTGATCGTCTTCTGCGTCCATGGCCACGAGGTCAGCCAATTCGGCTGTGCGCTCTTGATGATCCATGGCCGTGACGTCCACTACGTGAAGGGCGGGTTCGCGGCTTTGAAGAACGCCGGGGCCGAGACCCAGCCGCTTGGAGGGCCCGATGGCAAAGCCTGACTTCGCGGAAGCGCTAAAGGTGCATCTGAAAATCGGCTTGCTGTCCTTCGGCGGTCCAGCAGGCCAAATCGCGCTCATGCAGCAGGAAATCGTCGAGCGACGGGGCTGGGTGCCAGCGCAGGCCTTTGATCGTGGGCTCTCGTTTTCGATGATGCTGCCCGGGCCCGAGGCCCAGCAGCTTGCCACTTGGCTCGGCTGGCGGCTGCATGGGATCGGCGGCGGGCTGGCGGCCGGGTTGGCCTTCATCCTGCCTGGCGCCGCACTGATGATCGGTCTCGCCTGGCTGGCCGCCGCGCATGGCCAGGTGCCCCTGGTCGCGGCGGTCTTTGCTGGTGTCCAGCCCGTTGTGATCGCCCTGGTCCTGGGTGCCATGTTGAAGATCGCCCGCCGCGCCCTGACCGCGCAGGCCCATTGGGCCCTCGCGGCGGCCGCCTTCGCCGGGCTTTACCTGGTCGGCCTGCCCTTTCCGCTGATCATCGCGCTCGCCGCCATCGCGGGGCTGATCATCGGCGGGGACCACGAGGCAGAAACCCAGACCGAGGCTGGCCCCGGCCTCTGGCGCCACCTTGCAGTCATCTGCGGGATCACCGCCGTCCTGGTCTTGGCGGTCTACGCGCTGGTTGCCGCAGCCCTCGGCCACCACCCCTGGCACGGCGTCGCCGAGCTTTTCACCACTGCGGCCTTCGTCACCTTCGGTGGCGCCTATGCGGTGCTGCCCTTCGTCGCAGAAAGCGCGGTCGAGACCTATGGTTGGCTGAACGCCGCCCAGATGCTGAACGGGCTCGCCATCGCCGAGGCCACGCCCGGGCCGCTGATCCTGGTCAACACCTATGCGGGTTTTTTCGCCGGTTGGTCCGCAGCGGAAACCGGTGCGGCGGGCGCGCTCAGCGCCGCGCTTGCCACCTTCTACACCTTCGCCCCCTCCTTCATGCTGATCCTAGGCTTCGCCCCGGCGGTCGAGCGGATCCAGAACGTGCCCTGGGCGCGCAGGGCTCTGGCCGGGGTTTCTGCGGCCGTCGTGGGCGTGATCCTGAACCTAGCGCTCTACCTGGCCGAGGCGAGCTTCCTACCCCTGGGCCAGGCCGAACCTGAATGGGTCAAGCTCGCGCTTTTCGCCATTGCGCTGGCCCTAGTTTTCCGGATGAAGGCGGGAATGTTGGCGCTGGTCGGATTTGGCGTCGCGGCGGGCCTGATCTTAGGTGTAATCGGCCTGCTCTAGAGACCCTAGAGTTCGATCACACCGTCAGCGGTCCGGATCCGCGCCAATAGACTGGTCGCGCCATTTCCGGGCAGGAAGCGGATCTGACCCTCGATGGCGCCCAGCGCCCGTTGGGTCGGGCCGGCGCCCGCGCCGGAGATCTCGAGGCTCTCGAAGCCCAACCCTTGGTCGCCCAGCCGCCTGGCCGGATGCAGGCCCCCGGTCCAACGGATCGTCAGCGGCCAGGCACCGCCCAGCGGCAGGGCGGCACCGCGCGGCAGCACCACCTGCCAGGTAAGATCGTCACGCGCTAGCGAAAGCGGCGCGTCGCAAACGACGGGCGGCACGATCGCGTCCATGTCGTCCAGCGAAACCGCCCAGGTGATCAGGGCTGGTCCCTGTGCAAGCCGCGCCTGGACCTCTGGATCGTCGAACCCGAACCAGCGCGGATGGTCCGGGCGTGCGCCTTCCGGATCGACCGCGATCACTTCCAGATAACAATCTCCCAGACTCCACAGCGCATTATGGGTGCCCATCGCCGCGTGGACGCCGCCGCCGGCCGGCCCCACGCCCAGCCTATCCTCGGCCCAAGCACGCCCGGCCTCCAGGCTCGCCGCCGCGATCACCAGATGGTCCAGGCGCACGCCCGCCATGTCGCTCCCTCTCTCGCTCGCCTTTGCAATCGCCGCTCCCTCCGACCATATATCACCCATTGCGGCTTTGCCGACTCGTTCGCTGCCGCTAGGTTGGTCCGAGCCGCCGGAACTGGGTCTGGGAGTGGGATCTGCAATGCGCAACGCGGTAGCTTCGGTGCTGATGGCCGGGTGCCTGGCCGTGCTTTCGCCGGGACCGATCGTCGGTCCCACCGCGGCGCAGGACGACGCGCGCCGGCTTAGCCACATCGCCGGCGATGTCTGGCGATTCCAGAACAAGTTCCACTTCTCGGTCGTTATCGACACCGAGGAAGGGGTGATCGTGACCGACCCGATCAGCCCCAGTGCCGCGGCGTGGCTGGACGAGATCATCGCCAGCCGCTTCGCCAAGCCGGTCATCCATCTAGTCTACAGTCACAGCCATCTGGACAGCGCCTCGGGCGGGCGGGTCTTCGCCGACACAGCAACCGTGATCGCGCATCAGAACGCGCCCGCGGAAATTCACGGCGTCGTGCCGGACTACCGGTTCTCCGAGCGGATGACGCTGAGTTCGGGCGATCATACGATCGAGTTGACATATCTGGGCCCAGGCCATGGCACCGATCTGACCGCAATGGTCATCAGGCCCGAGAACGTCGCATTCGTGGTCGATCTCATCTCACCAGGCCGGATCGGCTATAAGGACTTTCCGGGGGTCGATATAGGCGACATGATCGACCAGATCAAAATGGTCGAGAGCTTGGATTTCGAGATCCTGGCGCCCGGCAATGGCCGTCTCGGCACCAAAGCGGATCTCGTCGCCGGGCGCGAGTATCTCGAATGGCTGCGCGACACCGTTGCCGCCGAGATCAAAGCGGGAAAAAGCGTTGACCAGGTCGTAAGCACCTTGGACACGAGCGCATATTCGAACCTGCTAGCCTATGATGTCTGGCGCGATCTGAATATTCATGGCATGGCGCGGTGGCTCAAGGAATCGGGCCGAGTTCCCTGATCGAGAGAATTTCTAAGCGGGAGGAACATGCATGCTTCGAACTATCTCAACCAGGACCCTGACCATGGGCTTTCTCGGCGCATTCCTTTTGTCACCCCTTGGAACCACCGGCCCGGCATTCGCCCAGGACACGATCCGCGAATTGAACCAGGTCGTCGGCAATGTCTGGCGCTTTCAGAGCAATTTCCACCATGCGCTGGTGGTCGATACCAGCGACGGAGTGGTCGTGGTCGACCCGATCAACGCGGATGCCGCGGGTTGGCTCGAGGCCGAGATCGCTTCCCGGTTCGACAAGCCGGTCACGCACCTGATCTACAGCCACAGCCATGGGGACCATGCCTCGGGCGGCGCGGTCTTCGCCGACACCGCCAAAGTGATCGCCCAGGAGAATGCGCCCGACCGGATCGACGGCGTCGCTCCGGACATCCGCTTCTCCGAGCGGTTGAATTTCCGCTCGGGCGGCCACCGGTTCGAGCTGACCTATCTGGGGCCCGGACACGGCACCGATTTGATCGCAATGGTCGTCCGGCCCGAGAACGTCGCCTTCATCGTCGACGCCGTGTCGCCCGGGCGCCTGCCATATCGCGATTTCCCCGGGGCTGACATCGCCGGGCTGATCGCGCAGATCGAGGCGATCGAAGCGCTGGAATTCGAGGTACTGGCTCCGGGCCACAGCCGGCTCGGCGAAAAGGCCGACGCCACGGCCGGGCGGGAGTACATCGAATGGCTCCGCGGCGCGGTTGCGGCCGAGCTCGAGGCCGGCAAGAGCGTCGACCAGGTCGTTGAGACCCTCGACACCAGCGCCTATGCGGATCTCGGCGCCTATGACCGCTGGCGCGACCTGAACATCCAGGGCATGGCGCGCTGGCTGAAGGAATCGGGCGAGGTCGACTGACGACGATGGCTGCGCGCGCCGCCTACAGCTTCACCGAACGTTCGGAGGTCGAGCACGGCTTCGCGCCGATTTTCCGGGACGAGATCGTGCCCCTGCTCGATCGCCACGAAGCGCGCCGGCGCAAGATGAAGCACAAAGCACTGAAGGGCATGGGCATATCCGGCCTGGCTGGGGCCGGGGGCGCGGGCGGGTCCTATGGCATGGGCTTCGCCGATGGCCTCTTTATCGCGCCCCTGCTGGGCGGGGCCGGCGCCTACATGGCCTATTCCTACTACCGCAAAGACTGGGCCGATAGCCTGACGGCCGACGTCATGCCGGTGATCTGCCGCTTTCTGGGCGGCATGGAATACGGCGCCGCCGGGTTCGACCTCGAACCCTTCTCCAGGCTCGGGCTGCTGCCCAAATTCACCAAATCGAACCTCGAGGACATCGTGACGGGCAGCCATGACGGCTTCGCCTACACACTTTGCGAGGCCCGCCTGGCCCGCCGGACACGTTCGAGCCGCGGCAAGAGCAAGCGCAAGACGGTTTTCCGGGGCTTGTTGATCCGGATCGAATTGCTGGAGGAGGTGCCGTCGATCTACTTCGCACGCGAGCGGGGCGCGATCGGCAATTGGCTCAGCGAAAAGCTGTCCGGCTTGCAGGACGAAAGCCTGCGGTTGGAGACGCCCTATCCGGACTTCGAGGCGGTCTACGAGGCTTATACCCGCGATCCGGAAGGTGCCCGGGATTTCATCACGCCAGAATTCGCCCAAGGCATGTTGCGTGTCGCGGAAGAGGTCACCGGAGAGTCCCGCTATGTGGCCGCCGCCAGCGAAGGCCGTGACTTCTACCTGGCCCTGCCGCGCAAGGGTGATTTTCTATCCTTGGGCTCGCTCTTCCGGCCGCTGACGCTTGCCGAGGACGACCTGCATCAGTGCATTGCTGATCTGGCCCTGCCGCGCCGCATCGTCGATACGCTGCGCGGGATGTGAGCGTGGTCCTACTCGTCCACGTCATCCATATCCAACTGGCCGCTGATCCGGCGGCGAACGTGTGACCAGCTCAGACCGATCGCCATCACGGTCGCGATCAGCACCAGGCCTACATAGGTGAAAACCGTCGTTTGCTCCGGGTCCAGCAGCCCATAATAGACCATCACCCAAATGAGCGCGCCGAAGAAGGCCAATGCCAGGACCACGCCGACCGGTCCGATCGAGCGCCAGGTAGCGCGCAGGAAGATGATGTAGACGATCACCAGGGCGACCGCGGTGAAGATCTTGACTGGCAGGTCCGTCTCGCCGGTCTCGACGATCCAGTGGTAGAATGACGTGCCCGACGGGTTGAAGGTCGCAAACACGAGGCAGAGCGCCGCGACCCACCGCCAGAGGAAGCTCACCATGGTAAACCCGCGCGTCGCCATCGGTCATGCTCCTTCGCCTGTTCCCCTCGCGGCCGGGATACCGCTGGACACATGTGCGCGCAAGCGTCCCTTGCCGCCTGGCCCGTTTCTCCCTAAGACGCGCCCTGCGCGTTAGTCAGGGAATGCGAAAGATGTCCAAACCCAAGAAGGTGGTGCTGGCCTATTCCGGTGGGCTCGACACCTCGATCATCCTAAAATGGCTGAAGGTGGAATATGGTTGCGAGGTTGTGACCTTCACCGCCGATCTTGGCCAGGGGGGTGAGCTGGAACCCGCGCGCCGCAATGCCGAGATGATGGGCGCCGCTGCAATTTACGTGGAGGACCTGCGCGAGGAGTTCTGCCGCGACTTCGTCTTCCCGATGTTCCGGGCCAACGCAGTCTACGAGGGGCTCTATCTGCTCGGCACTTCGATCGCCCGGCCGCTGATCTCGAAGCGCCTGGTCGAGATTGCCCGGGCCGAAGGGGCGGACGCCATCGCCCATGGGGCCACCGGCAAGGGCAACGACCAGGTGAGGTTCGAACTGGCGGCTTACGCACTGGACCCAGACATCAAGGTGATCGCCCCGTGGCGCGACTGGGACCTGACCAGCCGCACACGCCTGATCGAATGGGCCGAGGCGCATCAGGTGCCGGTTCCGAAGGACAAGCGCGGCGAGGCGCCGTTCTCGGTGGATGCGAACCTGTTGCACACATCATCCGAGGGCAAGGTGTTGGAGGACCCGGCCGAGGTGGCGCCCGATTACGTCTACCAGCGCACGGTGGCGCCCGAGGACGCGCCGGACCAACCAGAGCATATCGAGATCACGTTCGAAAAAGGCGACGCGGTCGCCATAAACGGTGATGCGATGAGCCCGGCAACCCTGCTGACAGCGCTCAACGAATACGGTCGCAAGCATGGGGTCGGGCGGCTCGATCTGGTGGAAGGCCGCTATGTGGGCATGAAGTCCCGCGGCATCTACGAGACGCCGGGCGGCACCATCCTGCTGGCGGCGCACAGGGGCATCGAGTCGATCACGCTCGACCGGGGGGCGGCGCATCTAAAGGACGAGCTGATGCCGAAATATGCCGAGCTGATCTATAACGGCTACTGGTTCAGCCCGGAACGCGAGATGCTGCAGGCCCTGATCGACCGCAGCCAGGAGCACGCCAACGGCACCGTGCGGGTCAAGCTCTACAAGGGCTCCGCCAATGTGGTCGGGCGCTGGTCGGACCAGTCGCTCTATTCCGAGCAGCACGTGACCTTCGAGGACGACCAGGGCGCCTACGACCAGAAGGACGCGGCTGGGTTCATCAAGATCAACGCGCTGCGGTTGAGGCTTCTGGCGATGCGTGAGAAGCGTGGGAAGTAGCGCGAGATTCGATCCGTTAGTTCTAAGGGCAACGACGCCGATCTTGCCGCGCGATTGCTCGCGGCCCGCGCGGACCATTGCCGTCGCGAAATGAGGACAGCGATCGGCTCCGGGCGGGGTTGGATCTGGACGTTTCGATCCCAAAGCCCAACCGTGTCTTTCCGGAGGTGGATGGGCGGACAGATTTCCCCGCCCCTCTTAGGTTGCGCCGGCCCAGCCCGCCCGGATCGCGTCGACCTGGCTCAGTGCCTCCGCCGCTAGTGCCCCCTTGTTCACCGCGTTCGCCGCCTGATGCAGCTCCTCCAGAGTCGCGATCCCGATCTCGGTGGTCGAGAGCAGCGGATTCGATATCACATAACGCACCGCCAATTCCGGCAAGCTGGCGGCGTGGCCTGCATCGACCACCGGCTGCAGTTCCCGGGCGCGGGCAGCGTCCTCGGCATAGTCACGGCCCGAGCCGATCGGATCGACGACGGGCATCCCAAGCGGATGGCGTCTCTCGGACCCAGACAGGGCACCGCCCGCAAGTACGCGGACGCCGATCGAGCCGACGCCGTGAGCGGTGGCGGTATCCAAGAGCAGCCCATAGTCCAGGCCTGGATAACCTTGCGCCACTGCCTCGCCCGCCGAGGGGATCAGCACATTGTAGAAAATCTGCGCCGCGTCGAACCGGCCCGAGCGGACCAGCCGGTGCAACGTTTGCACTGCGCCGTTCGCGGTGAAACCCAGGAACCGGGTCTTGCCTTCGTTACGCAGCGCCTCGAAGACCGGCAAGATTTCATTCAGAACCTCATCGGCGGAGAAGATCATCCCGTCAGGCACGGCCCCAATCGTATTGTGGAACTGGAAGAGGTCCACATGGTCTTGGCGCAGCCGCGTCAGGCTGCCCTCGATCGAGGCGCGGATCGCGGATTCCGGATTGGCCCGGTCCTCCGCGCTCAGCCGCACCTTGGTGCTGACGATCACGCCCGATCGGTCGGCTCCCAGCGCCCGGCCCAGATTGGTCTCCGATGCGGTATTCCCATAGAGCGGCGCGGTGTCGAAATGGTTGATCCCGTTGTCCCGCGCCCATGTCACTGCTCGGTCCTGATCCGCCGGGTCGCCCTTGGTCATCAACCCGCCGACCGCGCCGCAACCGAAGGTCAAAAGCGAGACGTCGAGACCGGTTCGTCCAAGTTGCCGCGTCTCCATTTCGAGCCTCCAAAAGAGCCATCTGTAGGGTCGGTTTTCAACGCACCCTGATTAGTGAACGGTGGGTTGAAAACCCACCCTACCCGGTTAAGCTCCCGCCGCCTTGCGGAACGCCCGGGCGATCACCGCGCCGTCTTTCTCCGGCAATGCCCAGGGCTCATCCGTCAGCGCGATCTTGGCCACCGCAAAGGTCGGTCCGGGCCGCGAGAACATCGACTCGCTCAAGTCGTCTATCTGATCCATCGAGGTCACCCCCAGGGTCTCTCCGATCCCCGCGCCGCGTGCCAATGCACAGAGATCAGCCCGGATGCCGGTCAGGCCCGATTGCCGCCCGGTCTCGCCGAAACTTTCGTTGTCGAGCACCAGGATGCCCAAATTCGTGGGCGCTTGGGCCGCGACGACCGCCAGGCTGCCGATTCCCATCAGCATCTCGCCGTCCCCGGTCATCGCCAGCACCCGGCGGTCCGGCCGGGCGAGCGCCACGCCCAGCGCCGTCGGGATCGCCAGACCCATGCCGCCCCAGGAATAGAGGTAGTCATCCGAGCCGCCGGCGGCGAAGCAATCCCAGGTCGGGCTGCCGAGGCCGGGCACGACCAGGGCCCCGTCTCGCCGCTCGAGCAGGCCCGAGACCAATTGGCGCCGTTGGATCAGGTTGGAGCCGCTCATTTGCCAAACCCTTTCGCCCCGATCACCCGCTGGCCGACCATGACGGCGCAGGCGAAATCGCCGTTGTAGGCCAGATCCGCGGCGGCGGCGAAGGTCTCGCCCACCCGTTCGGCTTCATCGACGGGGAAGCACTTCACCCCCATCGCTTCCAGCACGACCGGCGTCGCCTGGCCCATGGGCACCTGCCACGGATTGAACTCGCCCCACTGCCCCCGCATGGTGATCAGCATCAGGCAGGGCGCGCGCAGCGTGGCGACGTAGCCGAGCGCATTGATGCAGTTGCCAACGCCCGAGGATTGCATGGCCAGCATTCCCCTGGCGCCCCCCAGCCAGAGGCCGGCCAGGATGCCGATGCCCTCCTCCTCGGTGGTCAGCGTCACGACCCCGGTCGACTGGTCGGCTTCGCACATCTTCAGGAGCGGCGTCAGCCCGCCATCGGGCACGGTCGCGACATGGGCGATGCCGCGCGCGCGCATCGCCTCGAAGACCTCGCTGGACCAGTCATGCGCCATGGGGTTCCCTCCGGGATCGGACGCTATCGGGCACGGCTTCGCCGGGCAAGCGCAGCTGCTCAACCTATCATCCTTCGGATAAGGCTTGAGCCCGATCCGCCCGGCTCTCTAGGCTCGGGACAGCAGCACAGGCGAAAGGAGCCCCCGATGACCGACCCAGAAACCCTCGGCGAAGCCCGGATGATGGAGAACCTCTACTGGTGGGGCATCCCCAGCCTTTTCCGCTGCCCGATCGAGACAGACCCGGCGGCCTGCGACATTGCACTGGTTGGCGTTCCACACTCGACCGGCAACGGCACTACCGAGCGCGACCAGCATCTGGGGCCGCGCGCCGTGCGCAACGTGTCGGCCCTGGCGCGGCGGGTGCATCTGGCCATGGGGCTAGACCCCTGGGAGGCGGCGCGGATCGCAGACCTGGGCGACGTGCCGCTGCCCGAGGCAAACAACAACGAGGCCTCGATCGAGCGGATCACCGAATTCTATCGTGGCATCGACCGGGCGGGTGCTCGCCCGGTCTCGATCGGCGGCGATCATTCGATCACCGGTGGCATCCTGCAGGCGTTGGGCGGGGGCAGGCTCTCGGGCGGCGAGAAGGTCGCACTTCTGCATCTGGACGCCCACACGGATGTTTTCACCAAGGTACCTCACTTCCTGGGCGCCAAGAAATCTGCCGCCCATTGGGGTGCCTATCTGGCGGATCAGGGGCATATCGAACCAGCGGCGTCGGTGCAGATGGGGATCCGTGGGAACCCGCGCACGCTCGACTGGCTGCAGCCCTCGTATGACTACGGCTACAAAGTCGTGACCATGAAAGAATACCGCGCCATGGGGCTGGCGGCGGCATTGGAGACGATCCGCGAGACCCTGGCGGGCCGGCCGGTCTACATCACCTTCGACCTCGACTGCCTTGACCCCACGGTCGCGCCCGGTGTGTCCAACCTCGAGCCGGGCGAGCAGGGTTTCCAGGTCGACGAGGCGCTGGCCCTGATCCACGGCGTGCACGGCATGAACATCATCGGCGGAGACGTGGTTTGCCTGATGCCGACCCGGGATCACCCGAACATGATCACCGCCCGGGTGGCTGCGGCGGTGATGTTCGAAATGATCGCACTGATCGCGGAGAATGCCGGAGGTTAGGCGAGAGCGTGCTGCTGGCCGGGTCTAAAAAAGCATGTTTCCGTGTCGAGGCATTGTGGCCAGACATTCGACCGAGGCCCTGACGATCACACCAGGAACGGGTACCCCCCTTCGTGGCGCAACAGCGCGATCTTGGTCTCGACGCCCTGGCCGCCGGAGAAGCCGCCCAGACCCTCGGCTGAGAGGACCCGGTGGCAGGGCACGATGACCGGAATCGGGTTCGAGGCGCAAGCGGCGCCCACTGGCTGGCCATAGGTGTCGAGCGCCTTGGCGATCTCGCCATAGGTGCGGGTCTGCCCAAGGGGGATCGCCAGCATGGCCTCGCGCACCTTCTGACGGAAGGGGTCGGTGACAGGCGCGAGCGGCAGGTCGAATTCCGTGAGGGTTCCCGCGAAGTATGCTCCGAGCTGCTCTGACGCCCGGTCGAGTAATTCGCTGCTGTCCGAATGAGCCGCCTCGGCCCATTCGATGCGGGTGATCTTGCCGTCCTGCTCGGTCACGGCCAGGCCGCCGACCGGCGTCGATAGCATTGCGGTGGGCATGGGACGCGGCTCCTTTCGTGAACTGCAAGGTAGCGCCGTGCTGCGTTCCCGGCGACCCGGATCATGCGGTCCTTAGAACGCGCAGAAGCCGCCCGCCGCCAGCGCGATGGCGCAAAACCCGGCGATCGCGGCGCCAAGCGCGAGTCGCTCGCCCAGCGGCCGGTCGCGCCAGCTTTGCCCCGGGCCGTGCTGGTGGACCGAACAGGGCGCGTGGAGAGTCACGTTGATCGGGCGAGCGTCCACGTGGTCGGCCGGGATGGAACGGGCCTCGGCGAGCACGGCGACGTCATCCGGCTTGGCCGGGTGCCCCGCCATGAGCGCGACAAAATATTTGGCCTTCACGATCTCTGCGCGCATCGTGCCGAGGGCACGCAGGTCCGCCTGCGGGTCGACCGAGAAATCGAGACCCTGGCACCTCAACTCGCCGATCTGCGTGATCTGGTAGTCGCCCGGGGCCAGTACAAACTCCGATGGGGCGCCGTTTTGGAACGAGACGATCACGGGTTCCGCCTCGTCGGTGCGCATCAGGTGCAACGCGCCGGTGCCGTCCTCGCCGATCACCGGGCCGGTCGCGCCGAAGACGCCCAGATCGATCACCGTTGGGACAGGTTCCAGCGGCGCAGCCACCGGTGCATCGGGGTCGGCGGCCTGGCTACAGGCCATAAGCGCTCCGATAAAGGGGGCCGCCAGATATGTCGCGACAGATCGCATATGGCTGGATATAGCCGTTCGAGCCTGCCTTTGCGATCCCCGCGTGCCGATGGATGGCCCCGGAGCGTCAGATGAACTCTTGACACGTCGTGCCCGCAGGCCACTCCCTTGACGGACGTTCTCTAGGGAGGCCTCCCCATGACCCAGACGGCTGACGCGATCATCATCGGCACCGGCGTGATCGGCGCCGCCACCGCGTTTGAGATGGCGAAGCTCGGCTGGAAGACGCTGAGCATCGACCGAAATTCCCAGGCGGGCCACGGCTCGACCGCCGGGTCCTGCGCGATCATCCGGATGCACTATTCGACGCTGGATGGCACGGCCTTTGCCTGGGAGGGCTATCACTACTGGCGCGACTGGGCGGACTATCTGGAGGCGCACGACCCGAACGGCCTGGCGCAGTTCCGCGAGGTCGGTTGCCTGGTGATGAAGACCGAGCAGAATGGGCATCTGGTCAAGCATATGGAGCACAGCCAGACGTTGTCCTGTCCGTTCGAGGAATGGAACCCGGACGAGATCAAGCGGCGCCTGCCGATCTATGACCTGACCGGCTATCATCCGGCCAAGCGGATGGACGATCCCGGCTTTGGCGAGCCGGGCGGTGCTGGCGCACTACGTGGTGGGGTGTTTTGGCCGACCAGCGGCTATGTGACCGACCCGGCGCTTTCGGCCCAGAACCTGATCCATGCGGCCGCGGCCAAGGGCGCCGAGGTGATGCTGGGTGCGACCGTGACTGGAATCCTAAGTGAGGCAGGGCGCGTCAAGGGCGTTGCCCTGGCGGATGGGTCGGAGATCCACGCCCCGATCGTCGTCAATGTGGGAGGCCCCGCCTCGTCTAAGATCAACGAGACGGCCGGAGTGACCGGCGACATGACGATCAAGACCCGGGCGCTGCGCCAGGAAGTGGTCCATGTGCCCGCGCCGGAGGGCTTCGATTTCGAGGCCGACGGCATGGTGGTCTCGGACAGCGACATCGCCTGCTATTGCCGGCCCGAGCATGGCAACCACATCTTGATCGGGTCCGAGGATCCGCCCTGCGACCCCCATCAATGGGTGGACGACGACACCGACTATGACCGCGACTTCACCGATCAGTGGAAGCTGCAGGCGATGCGCTATGGTCAGCGGGTGCCGTCCTTGGGCATCCCCTCGGCGATGCGCGGGGTGGTGGACCTCTATGACGCGTCGGACGATTGGATCCCGATCTACGACAAATCGGCGCTGCCGGGCTTCTACATGGCTTGCGGCACCAGCGGGAACCAATACAAGAACGCGCCGATTGCCGGTAAGATGATGGCGGCCCTGGTTGAGTATTGCGAGGGCGGCAAGGACCACGACACCGCGCCCCTGCAATTCCGCCTGCCCTATATCGACCGGAAGATCGATGTGGGCTTCTATTCGCGCATGCGCGAGATCAATGAGGAGTCGAGTTTTTCGGTTTTGGGCTAGATCTGGGCGGATGGTGGAACAACTTCCACCCTACGGTTTCGGCGCGGCCCTGCAGGGCCGACCATGATCCGCCTTACGGTACCACTGCGGGGGCCAGGCGGGCCACCTCGTTCAGTATCGCCGCGTAGATCAGGAAGGTCGCGGCCAACACGAGGGCGTGCCAGATGGCGTTGTGGAAGCGCAAACGCTCCCAATAGAGAAACAGCACGCCGATGGTGTAGAGCACGCCGCCCGCGGTGATCAGGGTGAAGGTGCCTGGTGAGACGCTTTTCAGGATCGGCGCGCCGACCACCACCACCGCCCAGCCCATGGCCAGGTAAAGCGCCAGGGTAAAGATCTGCCACCGCCGGGCCGAGACCATCTTGAAGCCGACGCCCACAAGCGCCGCCCCCCAAATGCCCGCGACGATCGGAAGGGTGGCGTCGCCCGCCAACAGCACGGCGAAAAGCGTATAGGTGCCGGCGATCTTCACATAGATCGCCGCGTGATCCAGCCGGCGCAGAAGTTGCTTCTTCCGGCCCGCGCGCATCATGTGGTAACTGGCCGAGCAGGTGAGCATGGCGATGAGGCTGACCCCATAGATCACCGCCGCGCCAATGGTCGAGGCGTCGCCGTACCAGACGGCGGCCAGCGTCACCATGACCGGCACAGCGATCAGCGCCGCAAGCACACCAATGATGTGGAGAATGCCGTCCGCAACCCGCTCGGCCCGGGTGTAGACCGGGAACCTGGTTTCGTCCCTTAGGACGACCGCGCGTGGACGCACATCAATCATGATACCACTCTAGCGATACATACTTACTAATCTAAGAATCGTTTGTGGTCTAAATATGCCTGTTACGTGGGCTTCACGCGATTGTAATTTGAGTTTTTCTTTGCCACCGAAAGGCGGCGTTTCTAAATGGCGAAGGCCATGCCGGCCGCCGAGGCCGAAATGTCCGCATAGGGTAGGTTGCGTATCGGACATGCAACCGTTGATAGCGGTCAAGCGTGACGGATTGATCTTGATCTCGTGTCGTAGACGTGACGGCCGGCAAGATCTGGTGGTCTCGCTCTGTGGTGGCGGATCAGTCCACCGACGCAGCCAGCGTTCGGCTGATCTCGGACATCGAGCGTCCACTCTCGGCCCGCCAGCCGTTGAACGCGGCCTGCACCTTCGCCAAGTCGCGCTGTGAGGTGGGGTCCTTCTCGACCACGCCCTCGCGGATCAGCGCGCGCACCACGTCGCGGGTCAGCACGAAGCTGTCGATGCCCATCGTACGCAGGAAGTATTGTCCGGACGTGCCGCCAAGCCGCGAGGCGCGCTTCTTGATCAGCATGATCAGGCCCACGAAATCCTCCGCCGGCCAGCGCGCGAAGGCCTTGGCGGCCGAGCCGTGTTCGGCCGCGAGCTCTCGCAGAAAGGTGGCGTTCTCGGCCACCGATCGGATCTTGGCGGCATTGCGCACGATCGACCTGTCCTTGAGCAGGGCGTCGAACTCGGCGTCCGACATCATCGAGCAGCGGCCGACATCGAAGCCCCAGAACGCTTCCTCGAAACCCGGCCATTTGGTCTCGATCACTTTCCAGCTAAACCCGGCCTGAAAGACGGACCGGGTCATTGCGGCAAGCCAGCGGTCGTCCGGAATCCGGGCCAGGGCTGCGGCCGATTTTGGGTGCGGCAGCAACTTCTCCAGCGCCTTTGGCCCGCCCTTGCGCTCGGCGGCCATGGCGAAGATGCGGTCGAATTGCCGGGGCATCGGCGCCTCCCTTTTGACCTTGTGCAAAGCTTAGCGCGGATCAGGGGCCATTCCAGTGCACGATGCCATGACTGGACAGCTCGTATCCGCCCAGGTCTGCGGCTTTTTGCAGGAACGCCTTGCCACGGCAGAACGCGACGAGCTCCTGCCAGCGTGGCTCGAAATAGGCGCGCCGGTCGATGGCGATGTCGTAGCGTTCGGTCAACAGGGGCACAAACCCCAGCCGGTATTGGCGCGCCATTGCCTCGAGCCCCGGCGCCGCCTCGGCCTGGCCGGAGGCGACCGAGGCGGCGGCTTCGGCCTCGGTGCGCGCAGGTTCGCCCGCCGGCGCGAGCGCATCATCGCCCAAGCCGGCCTCGGCCAGAAGGTGATCGAACAGGACCTGTCCACCCGCCGCTGGCTGGCGCCGCGCAACTCTTCGTCCCTTCAGATCGCCCATGCCGCTGATCTGGCCCTCGATCGCTGGATCGATGATCAGACCCCGGCTGCGTTTCGCCCATTCGATCAGCACCACAGGTGCGTCGCCCAGGCGATCGGTCACATGAACCAGGTTCCAGCCGCCGCTTTCCGGCTCGAACACATGCATGCCACTGGCGATCGCCTCGGCGCGAGCCATGCGGTCGAGTCCGTCGAGGCTGCCATCGAAAAAACTGGCGAGCCCCGAGCCCGATTCCCGCAACGCCCAGTCCAGCAGCGGGTCGTGGCTGCCCGCCACCACTTCGGGCGCGCGTTTCGCTGGGCTGGGTTCGGTGGAACCGCGCTCGCCGGCCAGCCAGCGGTCGATCTCGGTTCGTGGAAACAGAAGCTTACCGGTGATCCGGCGGCACGGAATCTCGCCATTGGCGGCCATGTCGTAAACCTTGCGCTCGCGCACGCGCAGCAGCGTCGCGACCTCGCGGGTGGTCAGGAACTCCGGTTGCTCGCCATCCATACGTTGTTGGTAGCGCGACGCCGGGGCCAGGGGAACCCGGAGACCATGGCCAGATTCGGCGCGGCCACGTCGAATCCAGCTAGCAATCCGACGAGAGGCCCGGTTGCACGACAAAACCTATTCGGGAATCCGCACGACCAGCGAAAGAGCCGCGCTAATCAGGTTCGCGCTATGGTAGTAAAATATTAATGATAACAACAGTTTAATTGACAATTGCAATGATTAAACCATTCTGGCAGCGCGTAACAAGTGGTTATCGCTTTAACTTAACTATGGGGGTTAGCGTGTCTAACGTAATGCAAATCGCGGTTGATCACCGCGCCCGGCTGGAAGCCGAAGTCACCAAAATCGAAAAATTCCTGAGCTTTGCCGACGTGCTGACGCAGCAGGTCGATAAGCCGATTGCCGACCTGCCGCTCGAAGAGTGTGAGAGCGTGGTGCAGGAGGACAATCGGGTTGCAATGTTCGAACCGACGGCTGCCGAGCCCGAGTCTGAGGAGCTGACTCTGTCCGAGCCCAGCCCCGCGCCGTCGCCGGCCGAGGCGCCCGCGGCCGCGCAGGCGGCTCCGGAAGCCGCGCCCAAGCCGCAGCCTGAAGCGCCGAAGCCCGAGGCACCGCGCGCAGAAGCACGCGAGGACGCGCCCCAGGCGCCCGCCGCCGATGCGGCCTCGAAGGAGTCCGACGCGGGCTCGCTGCAGGACTCGCTCGATGCGCTGAAGCGGGCGCTGAAGCAGTAAGCACGAAACAACGCCGCGCCGGTCGCGATAGCGTCCGGCGCTTGCTGAAAACGGGTGCGCCGCCAGACCGCGGGTGGATGTCGGTCTGGCGGCGCGCTTTTGTTTGTCCGGGATTTGGCGCCGAGATTTGACAAAGCCCGAGGGGCGCGGCAGACCTGAACCGCTCGCGGATCCACCCGCGACTGGTTCAATTTCCTTTGGGACATGCCATGACCCGTGCCTATCGTGAGGGGCTCGACAAGCGGCCCGCGAACTATCAGCCCCTGACGCCACTGAGCTTTCTCGCCCGCGCCGCCGCAGTCTTTCCGGAACGCGCCGCAATCATCCAGGGGCCCCATGAGACGTCATATGTCGCCTTCTACGCCCGTGCGCGGCAATTGGGCTCGGCGGTGCGCGCGGCCGGGGTGCAGCCGGGCCAGACGGTGGCGACGCTGTTGCTGAACACGCCACCAATGCTGGAAGCCCACTACGGGGTGCCAATGTGCCGGGCGGTTCTGAATACGCTGAACACCCGGCTCGACGCCGCCGCCATTGCCTTCATCCTTGACCATGGCGAGTCAAAGCTGGTGCTGGCCGACAGCGAGATGGTGCCTCTTTTGTCAGAGGCGCTCGAACGTATGGAAGGGCCAAAGCCGATTGTCGTCGAATACAACGACCCGACGGCTGGGGTGGCCCGTGTCGGGATCGGCGAGGACTACGAGGCATTCGTTGCCGGCGGCGACCCGGACTTTGCGTGGGAGATGCCCGAGGACGAATGGGATGCGATCAGCCTCAATTACACGTCGGGCACCACGGGCAACCCCAAGGGCGTGGTCTATCACCACCGCGGCGCGGCGCTGCTGGCGACCGGGAACGTCATCCATGCGCGGCTGCCGGAGCCGATGGTCTATCTCTGGACCCTGCCGATGTTCCACTGCAACGGCTGGTGCTTCCCGTGGTCGGTTTCGGTTTCGGGTGGCACCCATGTCTGCCTGCGCCAGGTCCGCGCCGGGCCGATCTACCAGGCGATCGCCGAGCACGGTGTCAACCTGCTTTGCGGCGCGCCAATCGTGATGTCGGTGCTGCTGAACGCGACAGAGGACGAGCAACAGAGCTTCGCGCAGAGCGTAACCTTCCTGACCGCCGCGGCGCCCCCGCCCGAGGCGACGCTGGCTGCCATGGCCGAGGCTGGGTTCGAGGTGATCCACCTCTATGGGCTGACCGAGACCTATGGGCCCGCGGTGATCAACGAGTGGAAGCCCGAATGGAACGACCTCGACGTGTCCGGCCGTGCCGCCATGAAGGCGCGCCAGGGCGTGAAGTATTCAGCGCTGGAAGGCCTGGACGTGATCGACCCGGAGACGATGGAGCCGGTCCCGGCCGATGGCAAGACGATCGGCGAGATCATGTTCCAGGGCAACGTGGTGATGAAGGGCTACCTGAAGAACCCACCGGCCACCGAGGCGGCGTTTGCCGGCGGCTGGTTCCATTCCGGCGACCTGGCGGTCAAGCACCCGGACGGCTACATCCAGATCCGCGACCGTTCGAAGGATATCATTATATCCGGCGGCGAAAACATCTCGTCGATTGAGGTCGAGGATGTGATTTACAAGCACCCGTCGGTCAGCATGGTCGCCGTGGTCGCCAAGTCGGACGAGAAGTGGGGCGAGACCCCGTGCGCCTTCGTCGAGCTGAAGCCCGGGGCCGAGACCAGCCCCGAGGATATTGTCACCTACTGCCGCGAGCATCTGGCCCGGTTCAAATGCCCTCGTCACGTGGTTTTTGCGGAGTTGCCGAAGACCTCGACAGGCAAGGTGCAGAAGTTCGAGCTGAGAAAGATGGCGGAGCAGGTTTAGCCGCCGGGACAAGGGAGGCGTTCTGATGCACCAACTGGGCGACTATCCGCTGGAGGATCCGCCTAGGGTGGCACGGCTTCGCACCGCCTCGGCGACGGCAGCGGACGATGCCGATGCGGCGATCGCGCTGGGCGTTGCGCTAAGCCATGCAGGCTGCAACTACGAAGCGTCGTTTCGGCTGAGGCCGTTGCGCGCGACATGGAAGGCGACACCCGTCGAGGCGCAGGCAACGGCCTCTTTGGCCGCACAGGCTTGGTGGAACAAGCATGGCTTGGAATTTGCTCGGCTCAAGGGTGCGGGGGACCGCGCAGGCGCTTTGACGCTTCTGGATACACGGGCGACCGATTACTGGGACCAGCCACCACTGCTGATGCATCTCAGCGAATTCGCGGCCGAAGACCTTGAATACGATCTCGCGGCACATCTTCTGCACCGTGTCGCGATCCTCGCTGACCGGGGACTTCCGAAGATGGACATGTCCGCCTTCGCCTATGTTCCGCGCGCAGGGCTGGTAGATCTGTTGCTGCAGCAGGGTCAGGCGGCAGATGCCCGGGCGGCCTATGGCAAGCTCACGCCCAATCCTGGCAATGCGATGGGGCACCAGATCCTGGGAATCCGAACCTTGGTGGCCGTTGGTGAAGATGATCAGGCGATGGTGGAGACGGCCGAGCTTTTGATTACGGCGGAAGCGAAACGAACGGGCTACAGCAAGGAAATCCGGCTCGACTTCGTCGAGTCGTCGGCCGACCTGGACGGACTGAGAGCGTGCCCGGATTGGCAGGCAATGCTCGATGATCCGAGGTCGTTTTTGTCGGAGCATCGGTCCCGCGGGAAATGAGTCGGAGCGTTCGCGCACGCCGTTTCCATATTCCCCATGTGCGGACCAGGCGCGCCTAACCGCCCTCGTCCGCCAACAGCGCCGCCAAACCTTCCCGATAGGTCGGATAAGCCAATTCCGCCCCCAGTTCTTCCTTGATCCGGGCATTCGAGACCCGTTTCGATTCCGCATAGAAAGACCGGGCCAGGGGGCTCATCTCGGCGTCCGCGTAGGGAACGGCTTCGGGGACCGGCAGGCTCAGCAGTTCGGCGGCGTGGGCGATTACGTCTTCCGGCGGTGCGGCCTCGTCATCGCACAGGTTGTAGATCGTGCCCGGATGGGGGCGCTCGATCGAGGCCTCCAACACGGTCGTGATGTCTTCTACATGGATGCGGCTGAAGACCTGATCCTGCTTGATGATCCGCCGTGCCGTGCCCGCGCGAACCTTCGAGAAGGGGCCGCGTCCGGGCCCGTAGATCCCGGCCAGCCGGAAGATGTGCACCGGCAGCCCGGTCTCGTGCCAATAGCCCAGCCAGTCGCGCTCGGCCGCCAAGCGCGCGCGGCCGCGATCCGTCGCGGGCGTGCATTCCGAGTTCTCGTCAACCCAGCCGCCGCCCCGGTCGCCATAAACCCCGGTGGTCGAGAGATAGCCGACCCAATCGAACTGTTCGGCCCGGGCGCCGAGCGCGCCCGCGCAACGGTGTAGCACCGGATCGCCATCGGCGTCGGGTCCAGCCGAGATCAGGATATGGGTCGCCTCTTCGACCAGCGGGCCGCACTTCTCGACCGGCCAGACCACCGCCTCGGCCCCCGCGGCCCGAATTGCCTCGGCTTTCTCTTTTGAGCGGGTTGTGCCGATCACCCGCCAGCCCCTGGCCAGCAGGCGCCGCGCCAGCGCCTGGGCGGAATACCCGTGGCCGAAGCTGAGCAGGACCTGTTCATTGCCCATGGCGGTGCCTATTTTGGTCAGATAGTTTCCGAAATGCCGAGTGGAGGATACGCGTTGATGCCGCGAATGCGAATATCGATTGTCGCCGTCCTTCTGGCCGCCGTGATGGGCGCGCCCGCCGCGGCGCAATCATATGACGAGTGCGTCGCGATGATCGAGACCCATCCGGCCGCGGCCGAGCGCCATGCATATGCCTGGGTCCAAGCCGATGGCGGCGCCCAGGCGAACCACTGCCGGGCATTGGCTCTGCTGGCCCAGGGCGCCGAGCAGCAGGCGGCGGCGCTGATAGTCGAGATCGCCGCCGGGGACCGCACGCTGCCGGACCGGGTGCGCGCCGATCTGTTTGTCGAGGCGGGCGATGTTTTCCTGGATACCGGCCGGTTGGGTCTGGCCGAGGACGCGGTGCAGCGGGCGATCCTGCTGGTCGGTCCGGATCGGGCGCCCCTGACCCTCGGCGCCCGGATCAAGGCCGAACGCAAGAACTGGCGTGGCGCGGTCGAGGATCTGGACCAGGCCCTGGCCGAAGGCGCGCCTGATGCAGGTCTGCTGGTGCTGCGCGCAAGCGCGAAGCGGCGCCTGGGCGAGTTGGTCGAGGCGCGGTCGGATCTGATCTGGGCCGAGGAATTGACGCCGGATCTGCCAAGTCTCTGGCTGGAACGGGGCTCGCTGGCCGAGCGGACCCAGAACCGCGACGGCGCCCGCGCGGCCTGGCTGAGAGCAATTGATCTTGACCGCGAAGGCCCGGTTGGCAAGGCGGCCCAGCTCAGGCTTCAGCGGATGGATGCCGAGTAGGTTCACAAGCGACCTCAGCCGCGGCCAGCCGCCATTCCTCGGCAACGAAGGAATCTGGATCGGTCCTGACCAGCGCGCGGAACCGCTGCGGCTCTGCCAGGCGCGACGCTGCCCAGACCGCGTGACCACGCACCAGGGGGTCGGTATCTGTCAATGCCGCCACGACACCGGGCAGAAGTGCCGGCATCCCGGAGTTCCCCATCGCGACCATGACGTTGCGCAGGAACCGGCCCCGCCCGACCCGCTTGATCGGCGATCCTGAAAAGCGGGCCCGGAACGCGGCATCGTCGAGCGCCGCGAGCTCGGCCAGCAGGGGCGCCGCGGCGCCTTCGCGCGGGGCGTAAGCCGCTTGGGCCGCATGCGCGAACTTGTTCCACGGGCAAACCGCCAGGCAATCGTCGCAGCCGTAGATCCGGTTGCCGATCAGGGGGCGCATTGGGCGCGGGATCGGGCCCTTCAGCTCGATCGTCAGATACGAAATGCAGCGCCGCGCATCCAGCTGGTAGGGGGCCGGGAAGGCTGCGGTCGGGCAGATATCCAGACACCGCCGGCATGCGCCGCAGCGGTCCTCGTGCGGCTGGTCGGGCGCGAGCTCGAGCGTGGTGAAGATCGCGCCGAGGAAGAACCAAGAACCCAGGTCGCGTGAGACCAGGTTCGTGTGCTTGCCCTGCCAGCCCAGCCCCGCCGCCTCGGCCAGTGGCTTCTCCATCACCGGGGCTGTGTCGACAAAGACCTTGATCCGGCCGCCGTGGTGCTCGATTAGCCACCGCCCCAGACGCTTGAGCCGCTTCTTGACCACGTCGTGATAGTCACGACCCTGAGCATAGACGCTGATCGCGGCCCGGTCGCTGGCCCGGAGCACGGCCAGAGGATCGTCCGATGGCGCATAACTGTCAGCAAGCATGACGACCGAACGCGCTTCGGGCCACAGCTCCGACGGGTCGCTGCGCCTTGCGAGCCGGTCGGCCATCCAGGACATATCCCCGTGCTGCCCATCGGCGATCCACGTGCGCAGGCGCTGGCCTGCCCGCGTCGCCCGGTCAGGCCGCGTTACCGCGGTCGCCGCAAAGCCGAGCGTGCGCGCCTCGTCGTCGAGAGCGCGGCGAATTCCATCAATGGCCTCTGGGCTCGTTTCCGGCCCCATCGCTTGCCCTCCGGGCGCGCACTACAGCTGCCCGGGGCCGTTATCACCGATCAGACGCGCGAGTTCAAAGGCGCCGTCACGTGGATGGAACTATCTCCCGCTTAAGCGGCCCGCGTGCAACCCAGCGCCGAAATGGCCGGATTTCCGCGAGTCGTCCGAGAATTTGCCAGTATCGCCCGCGCAGGCGGACAACAAGGTTGCAAGCGCCAAGGCAGAGGAAAGAACTGCGAATTTCATCCTGGACTCCCGTCAGGCGACCTTTAGCTCGGTCGAGGATGCAGGACATGTGTGGTACCGTCGAGCACGGTCAATTGCCGCGCCGGACACAAGCGTGTGACGCCCGTGTGTACGCGCCGAACCGATCGGCGGTGAGCGGGATCAGAAATCCAGGTCGGCGTAGTGCTCGGTCGCTGGGAAGCCCGGCAAGTGATCCGCCAGGAGGCCCCGGAAGCAGGGCCGAGACTTCATCACCGAATACCAGTCGCGGACCGAGGGGTAGTCGTCCCAAGGCACGTCGCCGATATAGTCGAGGCAACTCAGATGTGCCGCGGCGGCAATGTCGGCCAGCGTCATGCGGGGGCCAGCGAACCAGTTATGCCCCTCCAGCAGGAAGGTCATGTAGTCCAGATGCACGCGGATATTCTGGCTGCCAGCCTTGAGGCACGAGCCGTCCGGATAGCCCAATCGGGCGAGCCGTTTGGTCACTCGCTCGAACAGCAGATGCTCGGTCACCTCGCGGTTGAACTTGTCGTCGAACCAACCCACCAGGCGCCGCACCTCGGCGCGCTGCACTGGGTCGCGGGGGATCAGGGGCGGCTCGGGGACCGTCTCCTCGATATATTCCAGGATCGCCGCGGACTCCGACAGGGCCTTGCCTGCGGGCGTGATCAGGACCGGAACCTTGCCGGCCGGGTTGAGGCGCAGGAAGTCGAGCCGCTTCTCCCACGGCCGCTCCTCGATCAGTTCGACCTCGATGCGTTTCTCGGCCAGGACCAAGCGGACCTTGCGGCAAAAGGGCGACAGGGGCAGGTGATACAATCGATGCATGGATGACTACTGGTGCCTGTGGGGGTGCCTTTTTGGCGTTGTTTCTTGCTGCTCAATCCCCTCTCTGCCCCATTGGCGAGCGCTTATGCAAGGGAATTGCCGCCTCAGACGCAAACGTGGCGCCGAGGTGAGTCCCCGGCGCCACGATCAAGTTGCTGATCTAACGCGTTATTCCAGGCCGAGCAAATCACGCAGCACGGTCGCGCCGTCGATCACGACGCCCCCGCGCCGGCCGGTTTCCTCTACCAGACGGCTCAGCACCGGCCGGTCCAGATAGCCGTTGGCCTCGAAGCCGCGGCTGCGCTGATAGCCCTCGATCGCCCAGCGGGTGCTTGAGTCGAAGAACCCGTCCATGGCGCCAGGCGAGAAGCCCAGGATATTCAGCCGTTGCTCGACCGACAGCCGATCATTGCGGGTGAGGTTGAGCGCCCGCTCCTCGTCGGCTGGATCCGCGGAACCTGTGGAGTCGGTGGTCGAAGACGAGCTTCCCAGCGCGGCGAGCCGTTCCTCGGCCTCTGGTTGCCAGATGCCGTTGGGATAGCGCTCCAGATAGTCACGATAGGCTTCCGCAATGTTGTCCTGGCGGGCCTGACGCCAGAAGCGGCGTTCCCGGTAGGCCAGATCGTCGCTGCCGGCGCGCGCCATCCGTTTCAGTGCGTCGCGGGCCCCATCTGCGTGGCGGCCATCGGAGTGCTCGGCCAGATAGTCGCGGTAGGCGTCGCCGGTCCCGATCGAAACCGCCCGTTCCCAATCGCGGTCATCGCGGCCGGGACCGGCTTCCTGGCCTTGCCGCAGCAGCAGGGCATGCTGATCGGTGTCCAGATAGCCGGTTTCGGTCAGGTTGTTGGTGCGCTGCCAAAGCCGGATCGCCGTGCGCGACCCTGCGCCGAAGACACCGTCGATACCGCGCGGGTCATGGCCCAAAAGTGACAGGGTCTCCTGCACCTCACGGCGCTGCGACCGGGTCAGGTTCAACCGACGCTCGATCTCGGCCGGGCTCGCCGCGTTGACCGAACCGCCGCTCGCGCCTTGGCGCACCAGTCGGAAGCCGGGCCGGAGGGCGCCGGTACTCCAGGCGGGCGCTGCCATTCGGCGCGCGGCGCGCATGGCCCGGTTGCCGGGCCGAAGGAAATCGTCGGCGACCGTGCGGGCGAACCGGCTGGGCCCGCTGCCGCGTCGCCGGATCGCGCGTCCAGGCGCGGCGGCCGAGACGACCAGCACGCCGTCGGGCGCGGCAATCTGGGCGAGCCCAGGCTCGGTAACCGCATTCGGAGTGTAGCCGTTGTATTGCGCTGCATCGACGAAGACGACCGAGCGCCCGGGCCGCGAAGCGGCCAGGCGCAGAACCAAATCCAGCGGTGCCCCGTCCATCGTCACCGAAACCAGCGACGTGTTGCGTTGATCAACGGCGGCCAGGTAGCTCTCGCCATCGCTGCGCAGCGCATGGCCGGAGAAGTAGAAGACCACGCGGTCGGCATTGCTGATCTTGCGGGCGAAGCGCCCAAGGCGCGCGCGCATGGTGCTGCGGTCCAGGTTGATGCCCAGCATCACGTCGTAACCGCCGTCGCTCAGCGCCTCGGCCACCAGCCGGGCATCGGACTCGGCGGTGCGGGCGTCCGGAGCGCGGCGATAGTCGGCATTGCCGATCACCAGGGCCACGTCGGCGGCCTGAAGCGTGCCCGGAACCAATAGCGCAAGGCCAACCATCCAGACGGCCGCGCGTGAAAATAGCCGGTTCATCGATCTCTCCCCATTTGTTCCCCTCAACGTCTTTCGACACTGAGAAAACCGATAACTGAACGCATAAAATCGGCGAAACCGTCGCAAGAATTGGAGGCCGGGTCAATTCAGAGGGGGTTTAGACAGGCGGCAAGACCGCTGGCCAAGCTCTCGATCAGCGCGGGATAGAGCGCTGGCCCGGGAGCCAGCGCGGCGCCGAGTGGATCGAGAATGCCGGTCTTTATCCCGGCATCGCGCGCGACCTGCGCGGCCAGCCTGGCGTTGCCCCGGGGTTCACGGAAGATGCAGCGGATGTCGCCTTGGGCCAATCGGTCGCGGATCTGGGCAATCCGGGCCGGGCCAGGCGGGCGGGCGTCGCTGAGGGCCAGCGCGCCCGCGGCCTCGATATCGAAGCGGTGCTCGAAATAATGGAAGGCGTCGTGCAGCACGATAAAGGGCCGGCCACGCAGGGGCGCGACACGCGCCTCGATCCGGGTCTTGAGTGCGGTCAGTTCGGCGCCCGCCACCCCGGCGGTTTCGCGGTAGGTGGCGGCGCCCTGCGGATCGAGATCGGACAGGACGACTGCGACTGCGCCAAGCCAAAGGGCCGCGTTCTTGGGGTCTAGCCAGAGATGCGGATCTATTTCGCCATGCGTCTTGTCGCCGGTGCCGTGATCATGGGCGTCATTGGCGCCGAATGCCGCGCCGTCGCGCGGGGCCAGTCGTGTGAGGCCTTCGACTTGGTCCAACCGCAGCACGATCGCATTCGTGGCCAACGCCTCGATCGGGCCCTCGAGCCAAGGTTCGATTGCCGGCCCCATCCAGACAACGAGGTGGGCGTCGGCCAGTGCCCTTGCGTCCGAAGGCCGAAGCGCATGATCGTGAGGCGAGGCGCCGGGCGGCAGCAGGAGCGTCGGCGACCCGCGTCCCTCCATGACGCGAGCGACGAGAGAGTGGATCGGGGCGATGCTGGCGATCACGCGCGGCGGATCGGCCGACGCGTGGCCGGTGGGCGGTGAGGCGCCGAGCGCGATCACGGCCATCGCCAGCAGTATCGAAATCCTTCGGCGCATGGGTGCTTGCGTAGCAGAATCGTTATGATATAACAACACGCATGTTATTTCATAACAATTGGAGCTCCTGACTGTGGAAACCGGCATGACGCTTGCCTTCGCGGATCATGATCACGGCAAATGCCGGGCGGCACTGAATGACGCGCTGGCCGAAGCGGCGAAGACCCGCGGGCTGCGCTTGACCCCCGCCCGGGTGCGGGTGCTGGAGCTTCTCTCCGAGGCGCATCGGGCCATGGGCGCCTACGAATTGCTCGACCGGCTGCGCGAGGAAGGGCTGGGCTCGCAGCCTCCGGTCGTCTACCGGGCGCTCGATTTCCTGACCCAGGCCGGCTTCGTGCACAAGATCGAGCGGCTGAACGCCTACGTTGCCTGTTGCCATCCGGACGAGGACCACGGTTCCGACCATGGCGCCTGTTTCCTGATCTGCGCCAGCTGCCGCAAGGTCGCCGAGGTCGAGGACGGGGCGCTGGACGTCGCTCTGGCCCAGGTTGCCGCGGGCCGGGGCTTCGCGATGCGGCGCACCGTGCTCGAGATCGAAGGCACTTGTCCCGCTTGCAGGAGGGACGCTTGACCGCCAACCACCCACTTGTCCGGGCCGAGGGTCTGGGCATTAGCGCGGGCGGGCGCCGCATTCTCTATGACGTGGACGTTGCCCTCGCGCCGGGCGAGATCGTTACAATCGTCGGCCCGAACGGCGCGGGTAAGACCACGCTATTGCGGGCGCTGATCGGTGCGCTGACACCGAGCCGGGGGCGGGTCGCTCGTAAGCCCGGTCTGACCATCGGCTACACCCCCCAGCGGCTTTCCATCGAGCGCACGATGCCCCTGACCGTCACGCGGTTCCTGCAGCTGGGCGGCGGCGGGGATGCGCGATCGGTACTTGAAATGACTGGCATCGCCCATCTGGCGGACGCGCAGATGAGCGGGCTTTCGGGCGGCGAGTTGCAGCGCGCGGCGTTGGCGCGCGCGCTGATGCGCCAACCTGACCTGCTGGCTCTCGACGAGCCAACGCAGGGGCTCGATCAGCCGGGCGAGGCGGCCTTCTACCGCCTGATTGACCGGGTGCGTGACGACACTGGCGCCGCGGTCTGCATGGTCAGTCATGATCTGCACGTGGTGATGAGCGGGTCAGACCGGGTAATCTGCCTGAACGGGCATGTCTGCTGTGAAGGCGCGCCGGTGCAGGTGAGTTCAATGCCGGAATACCGCGCGCTGTTCGGCTTGGGCACGCAGGGCGCTTTGGCGCTCTACCGGCACGAACATGACCACAGTCACCATGGGCATGATCGCGGGGAAGATCACATGCACGGCGATCATCGCGGGGACGCAGCGTGACGGCGTTCCTGGACGACTTCTTGATTCGCGCGGTGCTGGCCGGCGTCGGCGTTGCGCTAATGGCCGGGCCACTCGGCTGTTTCATGGTCTGGCGCCGGATGGCCTATTTCGGGGACACGGTGGCCCATGCGGCGCTTCTGGGCGTCGCGCTGGCGCTGGCCTTCGAAGCCGGTGTGATCCCGTCGGTGCTGGCGGTTTCTGTACTCGTGGCGCTGGCGGTCGCCCATGGCACGGGGCGGCTCTACGCCTCGGACACCCTTCTGGGCGTGTTTGCCCATGGAGGATTGGCGCTGGGCCTGGTGGTGCTGTCATTCCTGCCGGGCGGGCGGGGCGATCTGTCGGCTTGGCTCTTTGGCGACATCCTGGCGGTCGCGCCCGGCGACCTGGCGGTGATCTGGGGCGCGGCGGCATTGGGCACGATCGGCCTCTGGTTCGGCTGGCGCCGGCTTCTGAATTCCACCCTCGACGAGGAGCTTGCCCGGGCCGAGGGCGGGGCGCCCGAGCGTGACCGCCTGATCCTGACATTGGCCCTGGCGGTTCTGGTGGCGGCTGCGCTGAAGGTGGTCGGTGCCCTTCTGATCACCGCCATGCTGATCCTGCCCGCGGCAGCGGCGCGTCCGCTGGCGCGCTCGCCCGAGACGATGGCGCTGGGCGCCGCGGTGATCGGCGTGCTTGCCGCGCTAGGCGGGCTGCGGCTGGCCTGGGTTGCAGACAGCCCGGCCGGGCCCTCGATGGTGGTCGCGGCGCTGATCCTGTTCCTGCTGGCCAATGGCGCCGCCCAATTGGCCACACGCCACCCCGGGCGCGACTGATGCCGCGCTACAAGCTGACGCTCGAATATGACGGCGCGCCCTTTGTCGGCTGGCAGCGCCAACAGAACTTGCACTCGGTGCAGGGCAGGCTGGAGAAAGCGCTGGCCGCGCTCGACGACGCAAAGCCGACGGTCACGGGCGCCGGGCGCACCGATGCCGGGGTCCATGCGACGGGCCAAGTTGCCCATTGCGATCTGAGCCAGGATTGGGAGCCGTTCCGCCTGGCCGAGGCGCTAAACTGGCACCTGAAGCCCGACCCGATCGCGGTGCTGGAGGCCGAACTGGCCGCGGACGACTTCCATGCGCGGTTCAGCGCAACCGGACGGCGCTATCATTACCGGATCATCTGCCGTCGAGCGCCGCTGGCGCTGGAACGGGGCCGGGCGTGGCGTCTGGCGCACGAGCTGGATGCCGGGGCTATGCAGGATGCCGCCAATCTGCTGATCGGCCGGCACGATTTCACCACCTTTCGCTCAGCCCAGTGCCAGGCCGAGAGCCCGGTCAAGACACTCGACGAGTTCCGGGTTGAGCGGGACGGAGCCGAGGTCCACATGCACCTGGCCGCGCGGTCGTTCCTGCACAACCAGGTGCGCAGCTTCGCCGGAACGCTCGAGCGGGTCGGCGCCGGGAAATGGCCTATCGAACGCGTCGGCGAGGCACTGGCCGCGCGTGACCGGGCCGCGTGCGGCCCCGTCGCGCCGCCGCAGGGGCTCTACCTGGCCGAAGTTACCTATCCCTAGAGCGTTTCTTCCAGCCTGTCGGTTGCAGGTGGCGGCGTGCGGCCCAGAGCCGAGATTTCCGCCCGAAATTCCAGCGGCATCGCGATGTCCAGAGCGGCGAGCGATGGGGCCAGTTGCTCGGCATTGCGCGCACCGATGATCGGGCAGGTCACATCCGGGTGACCCGCCGCCCAGGCAACCGCCAGGCTGACCGGATTTCGCCCGCGCTCCCGCGCCAGCGCCGTGAACCGGCCCGCGGTCTCCAGCACCCAATCCTCGCCGTAGCGGGCGGTGTATTCCGGGTTGGTCACGATTCGCCCGGCCTCGGGCCGCGCATCGGGGCCATACTTTCCGGACAACAGCCCGCCGCCGACTGGGCTGTAGGTGATGACGCCCAGGCCTTCGGCACGGGCCAGCGGCAGGATCTCGGACTCGGCCTGGCGCTTGACCAGGGAATACATCGGCTGGATGACGTCGAGGCGCGCCCAGCCGCGCCGCTCGGCAATTCCAAGCCCCTTGGCGATCTGCCAGGCGGCGTAGTTCGAGGCGCCGAGGTAGAGCACCTTTCCGGCCCGCACCAAATCCTCGAGCGCGCGCAGGGTTTCCTCAAGCGGTACCGTGTCGTCCCAGCGGTGCATGAACAGGACGTCGATCCGGTCTGTGCCCATGCGTCTCAGCGATGCCTCAAGCGCGCGCACGATGTGGCGCCGGTTGGCACCGGTGGCGTTCACGTCCGGACCCATCGGGTTGAAGCATTTGGTCGTGACGATCAGTTCGTCCCGCTCATGCGCCATCAGGTTGCCCAGAACCTCCTCAGCCCGGCCCTTGGAATAGGCATCCGCGCAGTCGAAGAAGTTGATCCCGCGCTCGCGGCACGCGGCATACATGGCGGCCGACGCCGCCTCGTCCGCGTCGCCCCCGAATGACATGGTGCCGAAGCAGAGGCGCGAGACCTTAAGCCCGGTGCGGCCGAGCAGGCGGTATTCCATGATCGGGACTCTCCTTGATGACCGGCCTCGAGCCTAGCCCGAGGGCGAGCGCCGCGCCAAGCGCGTTGCACAGGCCATCGGTCGCGAGATACGACTCGGGTCGGGGGAAGAGCCATGACCGCGATCGTCACAATCTTACTGCGCATCGTCGGGTTGATCTGGGCCATCGGCGCGGTCTTTATCATGAAGAACGCGCGGGCCTCGGGCGACAGCGACGCGGCGCGCTGGATCTTCGTCGGCGGGGTGCTGACGTTTTGCGCTGGTATCCTGCTGGCGGCGGCCAGCCGTTATGCGGCGATCCCGGCGGTGCTGCTGGTGTTACAGCAGGGCGCCTTCCATTGGCGCCAAACGAAATCGCTGCCGCTTGGCGCGGCGCGGCCCAGCACGATCCATTTGCAGATCGCATTGCTGGTTGCCGCAGCGACGGTGATCCTGGTCGTCAAGGGCGCGTTGCGTTAGGCGGAGACCGGCCGGCGCAAGACGTAAACCATTGATTTCGTGCCCAATGTCTCAAGATGCGGCCCCATCTCGGCGAACCGGATTTCCGCGGCGCCCCGGTCCGCAAGCGCCTCGATATGCGCCTGGTAGACCTTTTCGGCCAGAGCATGCTCATTCAGTGTGAAGCCAAAGCAGCCCCTCGGCGGCAGCAACGCCATCACCGTGTCGATCATCTCCGCCGGCGCGTGCCCAGGGCTGAAAACGCCGATCGCCGCGAAGTTGGCATAGTCGCCGGGCCGTGCTGGGATCGGGTCATTGAGATCTCCCTTCGTCAGCTTTCGGTAGACGTTCTTCTCGCGCGCGGTGGCGAGCATTTCATCGGAGAAGTCGGTCGCGTCGATTGTGGTGAAGCCTGCATCCTTCAGCGTCCGGCCCGAGATACCGGTCCCGCAGCCCAGATCCAAGATCGGCGCCGTCAGGTCCGTCACCTCCGCCGCCATGGCTGCCGCGACGCGGCCCGGCGAGACGTAGCGGTTGATGACCATGTCCTGGTCATAACGCGCGGCCCAATCGCGGTAGAAGGCTTGGGTCTTCTCCGGGCTGTCGAGCTGATAGACCCCGCCCAGAACGTCATCGTCATCGCGCTCCGCCATTTTCGGCTCCTTTCCCTTCATCCACCGCGGCGCGCGCCGCCAAAGCGCACGGCGGCGGCCCGGCGCTCCCATATCGCCTCGGCGCCGAAACGGTATTCGGCGGCCGGACGCCCGCCAAGGCGGGTCGAGACCCCGCCGGTCGGCTCGATCAGGCCAGAGCGTTCGACCATGCGGCGGAAATTCTGCTTGTGCAGCGCCACGCCCGATACCGCTTCGGCGGCGCGTTGAAGCTCGGTCAGGGTGAAGACTTCGCCCATCAGCTCGAACAGCACCGGCCGATATTTCAACTTGCCCCTGAGCCGCCCGATCGCAGTCGCGAGGATCCGCCGGTGGTCGTGCCGCGCCGGGGCGCCCAACGCGGGCAGCTCCGGTGGCGCCGCCGCTCCCCGGTCGCGCCAGCTCTCGGGGACCAGCCGGGCACTGTAGAGCAACTCGTAGCGCTCGAGCGTCAGCTCATCGCGCCAACCACCAATCTGGGCGCCATCATGTGCGCCAAAGACCAGCGAGATCCGTTCGCGCCGTTCGACCGAATTGCCCGCCCAATCACATAGGCGTGGAAGGATTGTCTCGGTCAGAATCTGCGGAATTCCCTGGCGGCGGTCCTCCCAGGGGAACCAATTTGCCCAGGGAGTCCATCCCGGCCGGGCCGAGGCGCCATCCGGCGGGACCAGCGCCAGATAACCGATCGAGACCGTATGCGGCTCGTCCCGGTCGCGCGCCGCCGACCGGCGTGGATCACCGAATGTATAGAGCTGCTCGACATAGCCGAGCCGAATTCCGCTGGTCGCCTCGACACCGTCCGCCAGGGCTTCGTGCAGCGTGCGGTGCCGGTCCGGGTCGAAGGTTGCTGTCGGCAGGTCGGGTCCCTCTGTGCCCCGGGGGGTCAGCACCATTGGGCGGGCCCGGCCGCCCTCGATCTCCAGCGTCACGATCACTGCCGATAGTTCGACGCGGACAGGCCGTGCGGGTTGGCCGGGCCCGCTCATTTCCGGATCTGAAGATACAACTGGCGGAACTTGGCCAGAAAGGCGCGCTGGACCGCCTTTGTCGATTGCGGCTTCAGCGCGATCGCGTCGGCGCCCTCGAACCTCGGCCGGGGGAAATATTTGGCGGCGTCGGTCTTGGAGAAGCCGGCAAGCTGGGTCGCCTCGAACCAGGCGCTGAGCCGGTCGGCCCGCTTGATCAATTTTGCCTGCGCCTGAGGCAGCTCGGCGGGCAGGCCGAAACGGATATGAACCGCAGAAGCCAGCCTTTGTTCGAACGCCTTGTAGTCCAGCCCGATCGCCGCTTTGAATGGTGAGATCATGTCGCCGATCACGTATTCCGGCGCGTCATGCAGCAGCGCCACCAAGCGTTCAGCCGGCCCCGCCTTGGGTTTCAGACGCCGAAGAATCAGCTCGACCAGCATGGAATGCTCGGCCACCGAATAGGGGTGGTCGCCGGTGGTCTGGCCGTTCCAGCGCGCCACCCGCGCAAGCCCGTGGGCGATGTCCTCGACCTCGATATCCAAGGGCGCCGGGTGCAGCAGGTCCAGCCTGCGCCCCGAAAGCATCCGCTGCCATGCCCGTGCCGCCATGCCTCGCAAATCCGCAACAAAGTTGGATATTCCGGTTCCGGCTCTGTCTAATCGCCGCCCGCCGCATTGTCGAGCAAGCGCGGAAATGATATGGGCGCCCCCGAAACGAGATTGGCACCAATCTTGGGACTGAATTGGGCGGTGGGCCTGTTGAAGGAATGAGCGAGATGCACGGAATGACCGATTACGTCGTCAAGGATATCGACCTTGCGGATTTTGGCCGCAAGGAGATCGAGATCGCTGAGACCGAGATGCCGGGCCTGATGGCCTGCCGCGAAGAGTTCGGCGACAGTCTGCCGCTGAAAGGCGCGCGGGTCTCCGGCTCGCTGCACATGACCATTCAGACCGCAGTCCTGATCGAGACCCTGAAGGCGCTGGGCGCCGACGTGCGTTGGGCCTCGTGCAACATCTTCTCGACCCAGGACCACGCGGCGGCGGCGATTGCCGCGAGCGGCGTGCCGGTCTTCGCCGTGAAGGGCGAGTCGCTGACGGAGTATTGGACCTATACGGACAAGATCTTCCAATGGGTCGATGGCGGCGAAACCAACATGATCCTCGACGATGGTGGCGACGCAACCATGTATATCCTGCTGGGCGCGCGGGCCGAGGGCGGCGACACGGCGTTCCTGGATGATCCCGGTTCCGAAGAAGAGGAATGCCTGTTCGACCAGATCAAGACCCGTCTGGCCGAGAGCCCGGGCTGGTTCACCCGCCAGCGCGACGCGATCCAGGGCGTGACCGAGGAAACGACGACCGGCGTCAACCGGCTCTACCAGCTCCAGAAGGCGGGCAAGCTGCCGTTCCCGGCGATCAATGTGAACGACTCGGTGACCAAGTCTAAATTCGACAACAAGTATGGCTGCAAGGAGAGCCTCGTCGACGGTATCCGCCGCGGCACAGACGTGATGATGGCGGGCAAGACCGCCGTCGTTTGCGGCTATGGTGATGTGGGCAAGGGCTCGGCTGCCTCGCTGCGCGGCGCGGGCGCTCGCGTTAAGGTGACCGAGATCGATCCGATCTGCGCGCTGCAGGCGGCGATGGATGGGTTCGAGGTGGTTACGCTGGAAGATGTGGCGCCCTCGGCGGACATCTTCATCACCACCACCGGCAACAAGGACGTCATCCGCATCGAGCACATGCGCGAGATGAAGGACATGGCGATCGTCGGCAATATCGGCCATTTCGACAACGAGATTCAGGTCGCTGCGCTCAAGAACTACAAATGGATCAACGTGAAACCTCAGGTGGACATGATCGAGTTCCCGGAGGGCAAGCGGATGATCCTTCTGAGCGAAGGGCGATTGCTCAACCTCGGCAACGCCACCGGGCACCCGAGCTTCGTCATGTCGGCCAGCTTCACCAACCAGGTGCTGGCGCAGATCGAACTCTATTCGCGCGGCGACAACTATCAGAATGAGGTTTATGTTCTGCCGAAACACCTGGACGAGAGGGTGGCGCGGCTGCATCTGGGCAAGCTGGGGGTCAATCTGACGGAGCTCAGCTCCGAGCAGGCATCTTATATCGGCGTGACCCAGGAAGGCCCCTACAAGCCCGAGCACTACCGCTACTGAGTCTCCCGGGCATCTGCATCGGATCTGGCGGCAATCTCGACTTCGCCGCCATAACCTTGGCAATATCGGCGTGTAGGCCTTGGCGGTTCCGCCAGGGCCCGCGCGCGAGGTACAATGCTCCGCTTCCTGATCGTATTGCTCCTCGCCGCGCCCATGGTACTCCGGCCCGAGGATGTGCCCGCGCCCTACGCGCCCTGGCACCCCCTAGACCCCGTAGCGGCGCCGAGTTTCGTGACGCCGCTCAAGTTGATCCGAACCGGGCGTGACCGAGAGGCGTGCCGCGCGGCGCTGACAAAAGGCGGGGCGGACGCGCCCACGATCGGCGATCGGACGACATCGGCGGCGTGTCATATGCGCGGCGCGGTGCGTCTCGGCCGACTCTCGCACGCGGGGATGGCACCCGAGGCGACGCGCTGCGCAATCGCGCTTCGGCTTCTGATGTGGGAGCGCCATGCGCTGCAGCCGGCGGCGCGCGATATCCTGGGCACGACGGTCGCGCGCATCGACCATTTCGGATCCTATAGCTGCCGGCCGATTCGTAACCATCGCGGACCGACCGGCCGGATGAGTGAGCACGCCACCGCCAATGCATTCGATATCTCTGGCTTCGTCCTGGCTGACGGGCGGCGCATTTCGCTACGTCGTGGCTGGGATGGCCCAAGCGACGAGGCGGCGTTCCTGCGGCGCGCCCGTGATGGGCTCTGCGACTATTTCAGGGTGGTTCTGAGCCCGGATTACAATGCGCTGCACGCAGACCATTTCCACGTGGATCAGGGATTGTTCCTAAGCTGCCGTTGAGGGAGTTCGCTGCGGCCTTAATCGACAGGGTTCTCGATCTTCGCAGCCGCCATGATCGGCCCGGCGTCGCCATGCTGGATCCAGATTGCGACGCCCTCGCCCGGTTCCGGCTGCGGCATTGCCACCTCCTCGGGCTCGGCGCCTGTCCAGGTACCGATCCGGTTCAAGCTGCGCACCACATGGCGGTAGGTGATCTCGCGCCCGGCATTCTCGCCCCGCTGGATCGCGACGCTCTCGCTAAGATTATATTTGGCGATCCACACCGTGCCGCTGACCTGACCCGCAACCGGATTGATCCGGCACTTCAGCATGCCGCCGTCGCGCTCGATCGAGACATTGACCGGCGCGTCCGCCGCCTGGGCGCGTTCTATGGCGTCTACCACCGCGTTTGTGCTGCTGCCGCGCACATCCTCGACGCCCATTACGACCATTTGGGGCGTGTAGATGACGGTCTTGTGCCACTCGTCCCGGTAGGCAATCTGGCGCTCGGTGAACTGGCGCTGGGCGAAGGTGTCGCGCCAACCCAGGTAGTCCCAATAATCCACATGCAGCGACAGCGCGACTACGTCGTCGCGGCCGCTGATCTGCGCCAGCACGTCATCTGCCGGAGGGCAGGATGAGCAGCCTTGGCTAGTGAAGAGCTCGACCACGATTGCGCGCTCGGCCTGTTGCGCCGGCGCGAGGACCGGCATTGCCGAGAGGGCGAGGCCGAGCACGGCCACCATGAGGGATGACATTCCACGCATGACGCGGAGATAAGCGCACAAGGCCCGCATCACCAATCACTCCTACGTTACGCCACGTTTCAGTGAACGCGGTGTGATCGCCCTGAGAAGCCGGTGCCCCGTACCCCAGCCATCGTCCCGCCCAAGATCCCAATCAATGGATCGTGAATTCATGATCCGTATACCGAAACTCGGTCGGGCGCAGCAAATTTGCATGAGCCAGGCGCACCGAATGGATCGGGCCGTCGAGCTCGCGCCTCCAGAAATCAAGGAATTTCAATAGTTTAGGAAACTTCGGCGCCATGTCATAGTCCTGCCAAACGAAGGTCTGCAACAGATCATTGGCGTCGGGCATCCGATAGAAGATCTCGGCGGTCGCCATGGAATAGCCTTCCATCTGGCGGCGGAAATCCGGGTCGATGCGTCTCATGATTGCTCTCGTCTTCGCTCTCCTACGCATGTGTCGCGCTCCCGCCCCAGCGTGCGTTCCGGCACAGGCCCGGAGCAAGACGGTAGGCGAATCGTGCCACAGAGTGGTTGCGAAGTGGTAGCGATTATTGATCAAAGGTGTTGAAAATACCGTGCTTTTCGCGCTGTGGTTGCGAATTGCACCGTTAACGTGTGCGGGTCACGGATCATCGTGCTTCGAGCGCTCGGGATTGGGTGAGGCGGGATTTATCCCGCTATCGGTGGATCAGGCGGGCCGAAGCCCGCCCTACCGATCGTGGCCTGCTCGGCCTCACGCCGCCGCCAGGTTCCGCAGAACGTACTGGAGCACGCCGCCGTTCTCGACATATTCGATCTCGACCTCAGTATCGATCCGGCAGAGGAGATCGATCTCCTTCACCGAACCATCACCGTAGGCGATCGTCGCCTTAACCGTCTGGCGCGGGTCCAATTCCCCTTCCAGCCCGGAGATCGAGATCGTCTCTCCCCCGGTCAAGCCCAGGCTTGTGCGGCTATCGCCGCCGGTGAACTCCAAGGGAATCACCCCCATGCCGACCAGGTTCGATCGGTGGATGCGCTCGAAGCTCTCGGCGATGACCGCCTTGATGCCCAGCAGCGCCGTGCCCTTGGCCGCCCAGTCGCGGCTGGAACCGGTGCCGTATTCCTTGCCCGCAATCACCACCAGGGGCATGCCCTGGGCCTTGTAAGCCATCGCGGCGTTGTAGATCGGCATCTCTTCGCCATCGGGGCCTTTCGAGAAGCCGCCCTCGACGCCTTCCAGCATCTCGTTCTTGATGCGGATATTGGCGAAGGTACCGCGCATCATGATCTCGTGATTGCCCCGGCGCGCGCCGAACGAGTTGAAGTCGCGCGGCTGGACCTGGCGCTCGACCAGATATTCGCCGGCCGGCGTGTCGGGCTTGAACGACCCCGCGGGTGAGATGTGATCGGTGGTCACGGAATCGGCCAGCAAGGCCAAGATGCGGGCGTCTTTCACATCGGTGATCTCGCCCTTCTCGGCGCCCATACCCTGGAAATAAGGCGGGTTCTGCACATAGGTCGAGGTCGACGGCCAAGCATAGGTCAGCCCACCGCCCGCATCGATCGCGCTCCATTTGTCGTCGCCCTTGAAGACGTCGGCGTATTTCTCCTGGAACGCCTCGCGGGTCACGGTCTGATGGACCAGGTCGGCGACTTCCTGGGTTGAGGGCCAGATGTCCTTCAGGAAGACATCGTTGCCGTCCTGGTCCTGGCCCAGCGGCTGGGTCGCGATATCGACGTTCATGTCGCCTGCGATCGCATATGCGACGACCAGCGGCGGCGAGGCCAGATAGTTCGCCCGCACATCCGGGTTCACGCGGCCCTCGAAGTTGCGGTTGCCGCTGAGGACCGAGCAGGCCACCAGATCGCCCTCGTGGACAGCCGCCGAGATCGGCTGTGGCAAAGGCCCGGAATTGCCGATGCAGGTGGTGCAGCCATAGCCGACCAGGTCGAAGCCCAGCGCATCGAGGTCGTCCTGCAGACCTGCAGCTTCCAGATAGGCAGAGACGACCTGGCTGCCCGGGGCCAGCGACGTCTTGACCCAAGGCTTCGCGTTCAATCCGCGCGCGCGCGCTTTCTGGGCCACCAACCCGGCGGCGATCATCACGTAGGGGTTCGAAGTGTTGGTGCAGGAGGTGATAGCCGCGATCACAACCGAGCCCGAATGCACGGTGTAGCCCTGGCCCTCGACCGCGACTTGCTTGCCCAGCGGGCGCTTGAATTCGCTCTCCATATGGCCCTTAAAGGTAGCGGCCGCATCCTTCAACAAGATCTTGTCTTGGGGACGCTTGGGCCCAGAGATCGAAGGCTCCACCTCGCCCATGTCGAGCGCCAGCGTCGAGGTATATACCGGGTCGTAGTTGTCCCCGCGCCAGAAGCCGTTCTCCTTGGCATAGGCCTCAACCAGCGCAATCCGGTCCTCATCGCGGCCGGTGGTGCACATATAGCGCAGCGTCTCGCCGTCAACCGGGAAGAACCCGCAGGTGGCGCCGTATTCCGGGGCCATGTTGCCGATGGTGGCACGGTCGGCCAGCGGCAGATGATCGAGGCCGGGTCCGTAGAATTCTACGAACTTGCCGACGACACCGTGCTTGCGCAGCATTTGGGTCACAGTCAGCACCAGGTCGGTGGCGGTCACACCCTCGCGCAGCTTGCCGGTCAGCTTGAAGCCCACGACCTCGGGGATCAGCATCGAGATCGGCTGGCCCAGCATTGCTGCCTCGGCTTCGATGCCGCCGACACCCCAACCGAGCACGGCCATGCCGTTGACCATCGTGGTGTGGCTATCGGTGCCGACCAGCGTGTCGGGATAGGCGACCTCGGCCCCCGATTGATCCTTGTCGGTCCAGACGGTCTGGCTCAGATACTCCAGGTTCACCTGGTGGCAGATGCCGGTGCCGGGCGGCACGACGCGGAAATTGTCAAACGCCCCTTGGCCCCATTTCAGGAATTGATAGCGCTCGCCATTGCGCTCGTATTCCCGGTCCACATTCATCTGGAACGCGCGTGGATGCCCGAACTCGTCGATCATGACCGAGTGGTCGATAACCAGATCCACGGGCGCCAGCGGGTTGATCCTCTCCGGATCGCCGCCCAGCGCCACCATGGCGTCGCGCATCGCCGCCAGGTCCACCACCGCCGGCACGCCGGTGAAGTCCTGCATCAGCACGCGGGCCGGGCGGTAGGCGATCTCGCGCGGGTTCTTGCCGCCGTTCGCGGCCCAATCCGAGAATGCCTTGATGTCGTCGACCGTCACCGTGCTTCCATCCTCGAAACGCAGCATGTTCTCGAGCACCACCTTCAGCGCCGCCGGTAGCCGCCCGAAGTCACCCAGTCCCGCGGCTTGTGCCGCCGGGATCGAATAGTAGGAAATCTCGCGTCCATTCACGGAGAGGTTGCGGCGGGTCTTGGAGCTGTCGGAACCGACGGTGATGGGCATGTGGCGTCCTCCCTAGTATCGGCCTCCCCAATGCTCGGGTCCGGTGCCGTGGACCATCGGGAGGCGTCCTTTCGGATTGCTGGGCTCCTAATGGCCGAAATCGAGCGGCAAGGCAATCACTCGCCATGTCGCAGTGCACAAAGAGCGGCGCTAGCCCCACTCGCCGACTTCACGAAGCGCATTTGCGCCGGCGCGCCGAGCGGTTAAGAGGTGCCTATGGGCCTGACTCTCCAGAACCTGGTTTGCCGGCGCGCGGGGCGGCTGATTTTCAGCGATCTCTGCTTTCAACTCGGTGAAGGGCAGGCCGCTGCCCTGCGCGGCCCGAACGGTGTTGGGAAGTCGACGCTGCTGCGCCAATTGGCCGGGCTGATTCCGGTCGCGGACGGAGATGCGCGGCTTGGCGACGTGTCGTTGGCAAGGGACCGGCAGGCGTTTCAGGAACGGATCGCCTATGCCGGGCATCTGGACGCGGTTAAGCCGGCATTGTCGGTTGCCGAGAACCTCTCGATTTGGGCTGGTATCAATGGATCGAAGGCCGATCCTGGCAGGGCCCTTGCGCGGTTCGGGCTCGACGTGATCGCCGACCGGCCGGCCGCGCAGTGTTCGGCCGGGCAGAAACGCCGCCTCGGTCTGGCGCGCCTTCTGGTCACGGACCGCCCGCTCTGGCTTTTGGACGAGCCGACCGTCTCGCTTGACGCGGAGGCCGTCGGCCGGATCACCGAGCTGATCGCCGATCACGTGGGCACCGGTGGTCTGGCCTTGATCGCCACCCATGTAGATCTGGGCCTGGCCGACATGCCGGTCCTCACGCTTTCGCCTCCGGATGCGGCGGCCGCGGAACAGGCGGATCCGTTCCTCGAGGGAGCTTGGTCGTGAGGGCGACTAAATGAGAGGCACCGGCGCGCTCATCGTTCGCGACCTGCGCCTGGCGCTGCGGCTCGGCGGGGGTGGCGGGATCGGTGTTGCCTTCTTCGTGCTCGCGGTCGTGCTGATCCCGCTCGGCGTCGGGCAAGAGGGCACAGTCCTGGCGCGGATCGCCGGTGGGGTTTTGTGGATCGCGGCGCTGCTGGCAGCGCTCCTGTCGCTCGACCGCATCTTCCAGGCGGATTTCGAGGACGGTTCACTCGATCAGCTCATGCTGTCGCCATTGGCCTTGGAGCAGGTGGTACTCGGCAAGGCGGCGGCGCATTGGGTGACCACCGGCTTGCCGATGACCGTGATCGCGCCCGTTCTGGGCCTGATGCTGAACCTGCCCACGGCGGTCTTGCCCGCGCTGGTGATCGGCATGGCGCTCGGCACCCCCGCACTCAGCCTGATCGGGGCCGTCGGCGCGGCGATCACCGTCGGAGTCCGGCGCGGCGGGCTGCTGCTGTCGATCCTAGTCCTGCCGCTTTACATCCCCAGCCTGATCTTCGGTGCCCGCGCGGTCGAGCGGGCGCTGACCGGGCTCTCGCCTTGGCCGGTGCTGATGATCGGCGCTGGGCTAACGCTATTTTGCGCGGCACTGGCGCCCTTCGCGGCGGCGGCAGCGCTGAGGATCAACGCACGCTGATCGGGCACGATTGGCGCTGGCACGGTGCCAGGCGATCGCTCGACCAAACCCGTTTCAAACTGGTTCAGTCTGATCCGGTTTTGCTCTAGACGGGGCCAATGCTTCGCTTTTACCGCGACAATGCAAGATGGCTGATGGCCGGGCTGGTCCTGGCGCTCTGCTCGTCCTTCGGGCAGACTTTCTTCATCTCGCTCTTCGCGGGCCATATCAAAGAGATCTACGGGCTGACCGATGGAAGCTGGGGCAGCATCTATACCGTTGCCACACTGATCTCGGCGGCGGTGCTGATCCAGGCCGGTGGCCTGGCGGATACGATGCCGCTGAAACGCCTGACGCTGCTGGTGCTGGCGCTCTACCTGGCAGTCGCGCTGGGCATGATGGTGAATCGATCGGTCTTGATCCTGGTTCTGCTGATCGCCGGATTGCGGTTCTGTGGGCAGGGAATGATGAGCCATCTGGCCGTTGTCGCAATGGCCCGCTGGTTCGCTGCCCGTCGCGGCCGGGCGGTAGCCGTTGCCGGGCTGGGCACGGCATTGGGCGAGGCGGTGTTGCCCAGTGTGGTGGTCTTCGCCATTGCTTGGATCGGGTGGCGCGCGACCTGGGGCGTAGCTGGCGCGAGCCTGATACTGTTCTTCCTGCCGGTTCTCTTCTGGCTGTTGGCCACCGATCGCCTGCCACGTGGAAGCGTCGAGCGCGACGAGACCGCCGGGCTGGACGGCCGGCAATGGAACCGGGGCGCGGTGCTGCGGCACTGGCTATTCTGGGCGCTATTGCCGGGCCTGCTGGCTCCGTCCTTCATCGGAACGTCGGCGTTTTTCCATCAAGTCCATATTAGCGAGGTAAGGGGCTGGAATCTGGCAACCATGGCGCTGGGCTATCCGGCTTATGCATTCTGTGCGGTGGCTTCGACCCTGCTTTGCGGTTGGTTGGTGGATCGTTTCGGCCCGGTGCACCTGCTGCCGGTATTCCTACTGCCGATGGGCGTCGGCATCGCCCTGATCGGGCTAAGCGACGATGTGTTGAGCTGGCACCTAATGATGGCACTGATGGGCGTTACCCAGGGCGGCACCGCGGCGGTTTCGGGGACGCTTTGGCCGTACCTTTATGGTACTCGGCACTTAGGCGCCGTGAAGGCCTTGGCGGCGGCGGCGATGGTGTTCGCGACCGCGCTTGGACCCGGGATCACCGGGCTGGCAATCGATCTTGGCGCCCAGTTCCCAGAGCAGACCGTCGCGCTCGCACTATGGTGCGCCGCCGCATCGGTCAGTTTCGTGGTGATCCGCACCCGGATTCGTGGTTCCGGCATTGCGGAGGCGGCAGCCGTTAGTCAAGCGGCGTCGAAGCGGTAACGGTGCAGGGCGCGGCCTTGGTCATTCAACCAAGTCCGATGGCGCTGATGATTGGGAATCAGGGACTCGACCAGTGCCCAAAACCGGGGCCCATGATTCATCTCGGCCAGATGCGCCGCCTCGTGGGCGGCCACGTAGTCAAGCACCTCTGGCGGCGCCATCGCCAGGCGCCAGGAAAACGACAGCCGTCCGGCCGACGAACACGACCCCCAGCGTGATACCGTGTCTCGCAGAGCGATCCCTGCCGGCCGCCGGCCAATCCGGCCGGCGTAGCCATGGGCAGCGGGCACCAAGGCATCGCGGGCAAGCGCTTTCAGGAACGCCGAGATCCTCGGGCCAACAGGGCCGGGGCCTGTCAGCACTAAGATACCTCCCGTCAATCGCGGCGCCCGGCGCCGGCCCGCTTCGCACCGGACCCGCGCCATCTTACCGGCCACGGGCAGCCGGCAGCCTTCGCCGATGATGACTGGTTCGGGCCGCCGCGCCAGCGCGCGCGCCAGCCAGTCGGATTGGCGAAGAAGAAACATCCGCGCTTCGGACAGCGGCACGCCCGGTGGCACGGTCAGCCGCGCGGCCGCACCGTCCGCATCGAGCCTCAGCGTGAAACGCCGCGCCCGCGGGTTCACGCGCAAATGCACATCGACCGGCGGATTGTCGAGGGTGACGGTGTCGTTCATGACGCGACCCTGAAGGGCGCCCTGGCCGGAATCAAGCCCGCGTCAGCCCGCGCCGTTGGTCTTGCGCGCCGGCCCACGGCGACCCGTCTTGCGTGCCGCCGCGCGTCCGGCCGCACCGTTCGTGACCCGATGGGCGCGGATGAAGTCGAGCATCTTCGGCTGCACGTGGTTGCGGAACCGCGTGCCGTGGAAGACCCCGTAATGGCCGACCTTGGCCTGGACATAGGCCAGCTTCTTGGAACTCGGCAGGCCCGAGCAAAGCGCAATCGCCGCTTCGGTCTGACCGCGCCCGGTAATGTCGTCCTTCTCGCCCTCGATGGTCATCAGCGCGGTGTCGTGGATCGCAGTGGGATCGACGCGCCGGCCACCGAGCATCAGGCGTCCCTGGGGCAATTCGTGGCGCTGGAAAACCTTTTCGACGGTCTCAAGGTAGAATTCCGCCGTCAGGTCCATCACCGCCAGATACTCATCATAGAAGGCGTGGTGCGCCGCCGCCGAGTCGCCGTCGCCGCGCACCAGGTTGTTGAAGTGATCCAGATGAGCATCCACGTGGCGGTCGAGGTTCATCGACATGAAGCCCGAGAGTTGCAGGAACCCGGGATAGACCCTGCGCAAAAAACCCATATTCGGCCAAGGAACTGTAACGACGACGTTCTTCTCGAACCAGGCAAGGTCGCGCTGCTCGGCTAGGCGGTTCGGTTCGGTGGGGTTGATGGTAGTGTCGATTGGGCTGCCCATCAGGATCAGCGCGGCAGGCCGCGCGGGATCATTGTCCTCGGCCATCAGGCTGGTCGCGGCCAGGCAGGGCACGCCCGGCTGGCAGACCGCCATAACCGAGATGCGCTCGCCACCATCGGTCAGAAACTGAATGAATTCCCGAATGTAATCGGTATAGTCCGACAGATCGAACCGCCCCTGCGACAATGGCACGTCGCGCGCGTCGATCCAATCGGTCACGTAAACCTCGTGCTGGGGCAGCATCGCTTCGACGGTGCCACGCACCAATGTCGCGAAATGGCCGGACATCGGCGCGACGATCAGGATCTTGGGATCGTTGCGTTTGCGAGTGAGGTTGGAATCGCGCTTGAAGTGGATCAGATTGCAGAACGGCTTGGCGAAGACGACTTCTTCGACCACCGGGATCATCTGATCGGCAATCTCGACCTCATCGACTTCAAACTCGGGCTTTCCGTAGCGTTTGGTGGCGTTGACGAACATGTCGCACGCCGCCGCGGTGGCGCGCGCCGGCAGGCTGGTGGCGAAGGGAAAGAACGGATTCCGCAGCGCATAACTGCTGACCCGGGCGGCAGTGCGCATCGGCCCCATAGCCGCATGGGTCAACTCATAAGCATGATACAGCACGATTTTTCCCCAGTCGTTTTCCCAGTCTTACGACATTTCCCACGATATAAGTTTAGTGACAGGCTGGCGACACCGCAATGTTTCTTTCGCAGGTGCACAATTTGACGTAAGGTCACGTGTGGGAAAGGGCGCTTGCGGGGTGGGCATCCGGCCCAAATCGCCTTTGACACGGGCTTCGGTTCTGTGGCATTGCCGCCTTTTCCCGAATCGGCCTGACATTGGAGAAGGTTAATGCCGAAAGCTGAATGGGGCGTGAAGCGGGTCTGTACCAGCTGCCGGGTCCGTTTCTACGACCTTACGCGTGAGCCGATCATCTGCCCGAGTTGCGGCGCCGAACTGGATCTGTCGAGCCCGGCCAAGCCCAAGAGGGTCAAGCCGGCCGCGACCAAGAAGCCCGCCGCCGCGCCGGTTGCCGCCGAGGCGGAAGACCTGATCGACGACGAGGACGAGTTGGACGAGGATCTGAAGGACGCCACGTTGGACGGAGACGACGAGGCCGTGCTCGTTGACGACGATGAGGATGACGACGACGTTCCCGCCGTCACGGTCGTCAAGGGTGGCGACGACGATGACGACGAGACGGCGATCGAAGATTTCGACGGCGAAGTCATCCTGGAGGATGACGATGATGCCGACGGCGATGGCGACGGCGAAGACTCGCGCGAGGATGAGGTCGACGCGGACGATGGGGATAAAAAAAAGAAGTAGCGTCTCGCGGGGATTGGTCAGGGGGTGATTTTTCCCTTGAACTGGTCCATGCTTGACCCTAGCTTCCGCGCGCTGTCGCCGATCGCGTAGCCATCTGCGGCACAGAATTTCGGGGCCATAGCTCAGTTGGGAGAGCGCTTGAATGGCATTCAAGAGGTCAGGGGTTCGACTCCCCTTGGCTCCACCAGAAAGTTCAAGGGCTCAGGCGTGTCGCCTGAGCCCTTTGTTTTTTGGAGGCTGCAAATCGGATGAAGATCAATCTCCCCCATCTCGGACAATCTGGTGGCCGAGTTCTATGGCTGTTTTCGACAGGGGAAGGGCAGATTGCGCTTTGCCGTCCAGACCGTGAAACTCATGGTTTTCTTCGATTATTCTCGAAGGGATAGCAGATCAGGCTATTCATCGAGGCCACGCGAAATTGAGCTTGGATAGTGCTTGACGCGGAGTCTCGTGATATGCGTCACATTTGCAAATGGGAGTCAGATTGACGGGTGGCGGATCCGCGACGAGAGTCGGAACATGCGTACAAACGACAGGGAGGAAGTTTAAATGACATTTTTCAACAAGCTTTTGGCGGCGGTAGCCGTTGGGGTTCTCGGCGTTTCTGGCGCCGTGGCTCAGACCAAGCTGACGGTCTATACGGCGGTCGAGGCTGAAGATCTCAAGCGCTATGCCGAGACCTTCAATCAAGATCACCCGGATATCGAGATCAGTTGGGTGCGCGACTCGACCGGCATCGTCACAGCCAAGTTGCTCGCCGAGAAGAACAACCCGCAGGCGGATGTGGTCTGGGGTCTGGCGGCGACATCACTCCTGCTGTTGAAATCCGAGGGGATGCTCGAGGCCTATGCGCCGTCCGGCGTCGAGAAGCTCGATCCGAAGTTCGTCGATAATTCGACCCCGCCCGCCTGGGTCGGGATGGACGCCTGGGTCGCCTCAGTCTGCTACAATACCGTCGAAGCAGGCAAGCTGGGCCTGCCGGTGCCGGCCTCGTGGAAAGACCTGACTGATCCGGTCTACAAGGGCCACCTGATCATGCCGAACCCGAATTCCTCGGGCACAGGCTTCCTCGACGTCTCGTCCTGGCTGCAGATGTTCGGCGAAGACGGCGGCTGGGCCTACATGGATGCGCTGCACGAGAACATTGCGCGTTACACTCATTCCGGCTCGAAGCCCTGCAAGCTGGCTGCGGCGGGCGAGATCCCGATCGGTATCTCGTTTGCCTTCCGTGGCGCCAAGTCCAAGGCCGCGGGTGCGCCGCTCGAGATCATCGTTCCCTCCGAGGGCGTCGGCTGGGACATGGAGGCGACTGCGATCGTCGCCGGTACTGCGAAGCTCGAAGCCGCGAAGACTCTTGTCGATTGGTCGATCACCAAAAAGGCCAACGAGATGTACAACACCGGTTACGCGGTGGTCGCCATGCCCGGCGTCGCCAAGCCGGTGGAGCACTTCCCCGAGGGTCTGCTGGATGCAATGATCCAGAACGACTTCGAATGGGCGGCCAATAACCGCAAGGCGATCCTGGCGGAATGGCAGAAGCGCTACGACGCCAAGTCCGAGCCGAAGAGCTGACGGCGGTTACGCGATCAGGCGGGCGCTGCACGGCGCCCGCCCTCACCCGTCAAATGATATGACTACGATTTCCGGTGCCGCCGCGCGTGCGCCTTGCGCCAGGATTTCTGGCCCGATTGGGAGTTTGGCCCCATGACCGCGACCGAGGCGCCGAGCGTCACGCCCTATCTTCGGATTGGAAATCTCTGGAAATCATTCGGCAGTTTCGAGGCCTTGCGCGATATTTCGCTGGAGGTCATGGAAGGCGAATTCGTCTGCTTCCTGGGCCCGTCGGGTTGCGGCAAGACCACGCTCCTGCGGGCGGTCGCCGGGCTGGACTTGCAAAGCGCGGGTAGTATCGAGCAGGCTGGGCGCGACATTTCGGCCCTACCGCCGGCCGAACGGGATTTCGGAATCGTCTTCCAATCCTATGCTCTATTCCCGAACCTGACGATCGAGAAGAACATCGCCTTTGGGCTGGAAAACGCGGGCCGGTCACGTGCCGAGATCGCGGCGAGGGTGGCCGAACTGCTTGACCTCGTCGGTCTGCCTGACCAGGGGAAGAAATATCCCGCCCAGCTATCCGGTGGCCAGCAGCAGCGCATCGCGCTGGCGCGGGCGATCGCGACATCGCCTGGGCTTTTATTGCTGGACGAGCCGCTGTCGGCGCTCGACGCTAAGGTGCGCGTCCATCTGCGCCATGAAATCAAGGAGCTGCAGCGCAAACTTGGGGTCACCACCATCATGGTGACGCATGACCAGGAAGAGGCGCTCAGCATGGCCGACCGGATCGTGGTGATGAACCACGGCGTCATCGACCAGGTGGGCACCCCGACCGAGATCTACCGCGAACCGCGAACGCTGTTCGTCGCCGACTTCATCGGCGAGACCAATCAGATCCCGGCGGTCAGCGCCGGCCCGGCGGGGCTCCGCCTGGGCGCGGCGGAATTCGCCTGCAGTGAACACGGCACGGACGTGGGCACGAGGATGCTGGCGGTGATCCGACCCGAGGATGTGGTGCCGCACGAAGCAGACTACCGGGCGGATGGCAACGGCAATGTGGTCGATACCCGGATGGGCGAGATGGAGTTTCTGGGCTCGTTCTGGCGGTGCCGCCTGGACGGGGAGACGCTCGGCGGAACCGAGGTGATCGCGGATATGTCGGTCAACGCCGTGCGCCGCCTGTCGCTGACCGAAGGCGATCCTCTGACCGTCGAGTTGCCGCCCGAGCGCCTGATGGGTTTCGCGGAAAGGCCCGGAGATGACGACAACCGCTGATATGACAGCGCCCGCGCCGAAGGGCCGTCCGGTGCGCGCCAAGCTGGGGCGCGACGACCTCGTCATGCGCAGCTACATGCTGATGATCGCGGTCTATCTGGTGATCGCGTTGGCGCTGCCGCTCTACGCGATGCTTTCGAAGTCGTTCTCGACCTACACCTTCGATCTTGGCGCTTTCGAATTTCAGGTCTCGGACGAAGAGGGCAATTTCGACGCGCCTCCGATCAACGCTAAGGCTTTGAACAGCGAGCTCGGTGCCGTTGCGCCGGCCGAGCTGGCGACCAGCGCTGACGGGCGTCTGCCGGCAACCACGTTCTTCCCGGATTTCAATTTCCGCAGCCCGGTAAAGTACCGGATCCGCGGCACGGCATCGGACGTGGTCTACTTGGTCGGATCGGAGCGGTGGACTGGAACGGAGTGGACGGAACTCAATTCGAACGACTTCCGCCGGGTGATGCTGCGCCCCACCGCCAAGCGCGGGTTCGAGAACTACGTGACCTATTTCTCGACCCCGGCGCTGTTCCGGTCGATCCAGAATTCACTGCTGATCGCGGTGATCAGCACGGTCATCACCGTCAGCCTGGCGTTTTGCTTCGCCTATGCGCTGAACCGGAGCTGCATGCGCTTCAAGGGGCTCTTTCGCCTGGTTGCGGTGGCGCCGATCCTGGTGCCGTCGCTCCTACCGGGGATCGCGCTGGTCTATCTTTTTGGCAATCAAGGGATGATCAGGGGATTGCTGTTGGGCGAATCGATCTATGGGCCGATCGGCATCGTCATAGGCTCGGTCTTCTTCACCTTCCCGCATGCCATGATCATCATCACGACCGCGCTCGCGATCGCCGATGCCCGGCTCTACGAGGCGGCAGTTTCGCTGAAGGCAAGCCGGTGGAAGACCTTCTGGACCGTTACCGTCCCCGGCGCACGCTACGGTCTGATCTCGGCCGCCTTCGTGGTTTTCAACCTTGTGATCACCGATTTCGGCCTGCCCAAGGTAATCGGCGGGCAATACAACATGTTGGCGGTCGACATCTACAAACAGGTCATCGGTCAGCAGAATTTTGAGATGGGGGCAGTCGTCTCGGTGGTGCTGCTGGTGCCGGCCGTGATCGCGTTCACGGTCGACCGGATCGTACAGAAGCGTCAGGTGGCCCTGCTCTCGGCCCGATCTGTGCCCTATCAGCCGAAGCCACACGCACGGTTCGACTGGCTCTGCTTCGCGTATTGCGGCCTGGTCGCGATATTCATCGTCGGGCTGCTCGCGGTCTGCCAATACGCCGCGCTGATCAAGTTCTGGCCCTATGACCTGAGCCTCAGCCTCAAGAACTACGCGTTCGACCTGATGGACGGTGGCGGCTGGGATTCATACTTCAATTCGATTCAGATGGCGCTTTTGACGGCGGTGATCGGCACCTTCGTCGTCTTCACCGGCGCCTATATGGTCGAGAAGACCCGGGGGTTCGGCACCGGACGGGCGCTATTCCAGCTATTGGCCATGCTGCCGATGGCGATCCCGGGCATGGTCCTAGGCCTTGCATACATCTTTTTCTTCAACGATCCGGACAATCCGCTGAACCCGGTCTACGGCACCATGGCGATCCTGGTGATCTGCACCGTGACCCATTTCTACACGGTCTCTCACCTGACCGCGGTGACGGCTTTGAAGCAGATGGATACCGAATTCGAGTCGGTCGCCGCGTCGTTGAAACAGCCATTCTACAAGCTTTTTGCCCGGGTCACGGTGCCAGTCTGCCTGCCCTCGGTCCTGGATATCTCGATTTATCTCTTCGTGAATGCAATGACGACAGTCTCGGCGGTGGTGTTCCTCTATTCCCCCACCACGACGCTGGCCTCGGTCGCGGTGCTCAACATGGACGATGCGGGCGACATCGCCCCGGCCGCCGCGATGGGAATGATGATTTTCTACACAAATGCGGCGGCACGTGCTTTGCATGCATTGATTTCGAAGCGCGTATTGGCCCGCACCCAGGATTGGCGCACCCGATAGGTGCGAGTGGTGGCGCGAAACGGAGTGGCGACGGCACGTTCGGTTGGGCCTCGCGGCGAACCCCATTCGAACCTCGATGCCAGTCGCCGGCGCGGGGTGCGCAAGGAGATCCTAAGGCGTCAGCAGAACCTGGAGTCTACGGTGGTCCACCTCACCGATGACCACGGAGAGGCCATAGCAGCTTTGAACCGGATCATCGTCATGAACAATGCGGTGATCACCCAGAACGGCACCTCGTGCGCGTTAGCGAATCGGATGGGGTCGCGGCCCCTCTCTGAACGTCACGCGGTCGCCGGAGCCTGGCCCGACGCCCACGCCGCCAACGCCAAGCCCGCCAATGGACCCGCCTCCAAAAGATAGGCGCGGGAATCGTATCCGCACCGGCGCTGTGGAAAGCGCCGCCGTCCATCGCAGCCCCGAATACGCGCAATTCGCCGGTTCGCCCGAGAGACTTTGAGAATAAGGCAATCGGCGCATGAACCAGAGATTTTGAGCGATTTGAATCCTGCCAGCAAAGATCGACCCAGCCGCGACAATATCCTCATTGTAAAGTGTGCTGAGAGCCGATTGCCTGTCGGTCATCCAAGCGCCGCAGACAATCGTCTGACCATCCTGCTCGAAAATCCTGGCGACAGCCGTGATACCGCCGCCCGAATCCCATTCGCCTCCGCCGACCGCATAACCTGGGGCGATCGTATCCGTCCCTGCGGGCTCTAGCCGGGGTGCGCATCCGATCAGCAGCGCCAGCGCAAGAAGCAGCAATGCATCTTTCATTCCTTCCCCCTGCTTGGCCAGCGCGTATTGGCACCGCCGATCAAACCGGGCGTCAGCCAGCCCTATTCGGCGGAGAAGTCTAGGCGGAACGCGCCGCCGCCTTCCGCCCGCCTTTGCCTTCGGCGTCATAGCCGAAAACGGGGTCCAGCCTGTCGCTGATCAGGGCCTCAATCTCGGCTACCTCGTCGGCCGAGAAATTGTCTGGCCATCCGCCAACCTTGCCCGAACGCACCTTGAAGGATTGTGCCGAGCGTGATCGGCCCGGGCGCATCTGGCTTTGCTGGAAGAATCCCTCAGCCTCTTTATTCTTCAGGCTCTCGAAGGCGGCGAAATCGACCGCTTCCTGGACCGTTTCCGGCGTCGCAGGAATGCCCAGATGGGTGGCCAGGCGCAACAGGTGCTCCTGGGGCTGAGAACGCAGGTCTTCATACCGGAAGATCGTGAATTCCGGGTGCGCGCGCGTGGCCGCCGCCCAATGGTTCAGCCAAGTGACGATCGCAGGCAGACCGCCGAAGTCGGTCCAGACAAAATCCTGCAACGTGCCGCGCGCCAGCCAGCGCCGCGCCGGGTCGGGGCTGCGGTGCTTGAGATGGTAGTAGCGCGACACAGCCACATCCGCCGGGTGCCGGCTGAGCAGCGCCAGCGGCAGGCCGGCATAGTGGCTTTTGTCGGCAGAGATTCTGTGGGTCGGCGTCATCGCGTTGATGTCATGGCTGAACAGGATCTGCGGGACCGGGCTGCCGGACGGTTTCGGTTTGGCCAGGTCCCTCGCGAACCAAAGCAGCGTGTCTTCGGGAAGATCGAACGCGGTTTGGCAGAGCCGGGACAGCATCACCCGCACCCAGGTGCGCCCGCTTTTCGGGAACGAGATCACGACGGCGTCGGCATTCGCGAGCAGTCGCCGGTCGCGCCGATCGAGCCGCCAGGACTTGAAATTCGAGTTGAGTTGAAAAATCCGGTCAATCACCGTGTTGCCCGGAATCTTCCGGGGAATTCTGCGGTCTCGTGCCGCCGGTGCCGCCACCATTTCGCTGCTCATTCTGCCCTCTTCCGGCCGTCCGCCGGTTGCGCGCGCAGCATAGCGCGGTGCCGGGCGAACGCAACGGTGAGCCGGTGCGATCCGCGGGCTATACGGCCCTGTCGGATCGGTCTAATCTCCGCCCGGAATCGCAGCGTATGATCAGGGAGAAACCGAACCATGCCAGCCAGCGCGCCGCTGCGCGGGGTGATTGCGCCCACGCTGACCCCCTTCAACGACGATCTGTCGATTGCCCGGGGTCTCTATGTCGCCCATGCCAAACGGTGCTTGGCCGACGGCTGTGTGGGGCTCGCGCCGTTCGGGACCACCAGCGAGGCGCTGTCGGTCGGGATGGACGAGCGGATGCGGATGCTCGAGGCGCTCGCTGAGGCCGGGATCGATCCAGCCTGCATGATCCCTGGCACCGGGCTGACCAGCCTGCCGGATACGATCAAGCTGACCCGTCATGCGGTGGTGTTAGGCTGCGCGGGTGCGATGACCCTGCCGCCCTTCTACTTCAAGGGTGTGCCGGACGATGGGCTCTACGACTATTTCCATCGCCTGATCGACGGGGTTTCGGACGACAGACTGCAGATCTACCTCTATCACATTCCTCAAGTGGCCGGTGTGGGTTTGCCCGTGCCTCTGGTGCGCCGGCTGCATGAGGATTTCGGCGACGTGATCGTCGGCATCAAGGACAGCTCCGGCGATTGGGAGAACACCTCCGCCCTGCTGGATATCGAGGGCCTGCGGGTCTACCCAGGCTCGGAACTACCGCTGGTCGAAGCGCTGGGGAAGGGTGCGACCGGGTGCATTTCGGCGACCGCAAACATCAATGCGGCGGGAATAGGTGAGACGATCCGGCTTTTCGACGCGGAAGGCTCGGAGGCTGCGGCGGCGCATCACGAGGCGGTGCGCGAGTTCCGCTTGGCGGTCCAAGGTTATGCACCGATCCCGGCGATGAAGCGGTTGATTGCGCTGGCCTCGGGCGAGGCGCGCTGGGCGAACACGCGGCCGCCGCTGCTGCCCGCGAGCGCTGAAGAGGGCCAGGCGCTGGCCGCGCAGCTGGCCGTCAAGCTGGCCGCATGACGCGCCTGACGATCTGTCGGCCGGACGATTGGCACCTGCATTTGCGCGACGGCGCGATGCTGGAGGGCGTGATCGGTGAAAGTGCCAGCCATATTGGCCGGGCGATCATCATGCCGAACCTGGTGCCGCCCGTGGTGACCGGAGCAGACGCCATGGCTTACCGCGAGCGTATCCGAGCGGCGCTGCCGGAGGGTGCGGCCTTCGAGCCCCTCATGACGCTCTACCTCACTGAGGCGACCGAGGCGGAAGATGTCGCCGCGGCGGCGGCCTCGGGTCTCCTCCACGCCGTCAAGCTCTACCCGGCGGGGGCAACCACGAACTCGGCCTCCGGCGTCACGGATTTTACCAAGGTCCAGGGCGTGCTGGAGCGCATGGCCGAGATTGGCCTGCCGCTTTGCGTCCATGGCGAGGTCACCGACCCGGAGGTGGACATTTTCGACCGCGAGGCGGTTTTCATCGAGCGCGTGCTCGACCCGCTGCGCCGCCGCACGCCTGGTCTGCGGATGGTGATGGAGCATGTGACCACCGCCGACGGGGTGGATTATGTGAAAAGCGCCGAGGCGGGCCTGGCGGCGACCCTGACCACCCATCACCTGATCATCAACCGCAACCACATCCTGGCGGGGGGCATCCGGCCCCACTACTACTGCCTGCCGGTCGCCAAGCGCGAGCTGCACCGGCTGGCATTGCGGGCGGCGGCGGTGTCGGGCGATGCGCGGTTCTTCTCGGGCACCGATTCCGCACCTCATGCCGATCCGCATAAGGAGACCGCTTGCGGCTGCGCCGGCTGTTTCACGGCGACGAATTCCATCGCCTGCCTGGCCCATGTGTTCGAGGAAGAAGGGGCGCTCGACCGGCTCGAAGCCTTCACCTCGCTGAACGGTGCCGCCTTCTACGGGTTCGCGCCGGCTGAGGCGACGATCACTTTGGTCAAGGAGGCTGCGCCCGTGGACTATCCGGCCAAGATCGAAACAGGGGCTGGGCCGGTGACTGTCTTCGACCCGGGTTTCCCGCTTCACTGGCGGATCGAGGATTGAGGGGGGACGGATGATCCAGCTTGCCGACCGTGCGGCAATCGGGCGCCAGGTGGCGCGGATGCTGCTCGAGATCGAGGCGGTGCATTTTCGCCCCGACCCGCCCTACATGCTGACCTCGGGGCTCGCGAGCCCGGTCTATATCGATTGCCGCAAGCTGATCTCATACCCGCGCATCCGCTCGGCTTGCATGGATTTCGCCTGCTCGATTCTGATGCGCGACGCTGGCTACGAGTGTTTCGACGCGGTGGCGGGCGGCGAGACCGCAGGCATTCCCTTCGCCGCCTGGATTGCCGAACGGCTGGGCCTGCCGATGCAATATGTGCGCAAGAAGCCCAAGGGTTTCGGTCGCGACGCCCGCATCGAGGGGTCGATCTCGGAGGGCCAGCGGGTGCTTCTGGTCGAGGACCTGACCACCGACGGTGGCTCGAAGGTCAGCTTCATCAATGCGATCCGCGAGGCAGGCGCCGAATGCGCCCACACGATCGTGGTCTTCTACTACGACATCTTCCCGGACGTGCCCGGCCGGTTGGCCGAGCAGGGGATCAAGCTGCACTACTTAGCGACCTGGCGCGACGTTCTGGCCGAAGCGCGGGCGGGTGCCAATTTCGAGCCGGCGGCGATGGATGCGGTCGACGCGTTCCTGGATAAGCCGCTCGAATGGTCGGCAATGCATGGCGGCAAGGGAGAGATTTCGATCTGAGAGCTGGACTTCTCAACCATGAGAAGGGGGTTAGTGGGCTGAAATAATTGGATTTCTCAAGAATAGGCTTTGAGAGGGGTGTGTGAGCACGCCGCTTTCGGGGCCGGGCGGTCTGGCAGTGGCGCACATGAATGCGCACCCTACGGAGTGGTTGGCCAGAGCCCTCCGGTGAGCTGAGCGGCCCGTGTCGGGCTGGGTCGGCCCACCCGACCGCCCGAACGGAACGGTCGTTTTTTGAGCTCACCATGGACGGTGGCTGTGCGGACAAACCCGCCATTCGCTACGGCAACCGCCATACCTATTCGGCATAGACGGATGGAGCTTTCAGACCGGTCCCTGTCAAGATGATGACCGTGCGATCAGACCGTGCGATTTGACCGCCTTCAATCAACTTTCTCGCCCCAATCCATGCATGCGCGGAGGACGGCTCCGTGAAGATTCCGGAACGGGCGAGCCGCTTACTGGCACTGACGATCTCATCCTCAGCGACTGCAACTGAACCACCGTTCGTTTCCCGCACCGCATCGACAATGGCCGTGAGCCGCGTTGGTGATCTCACGGCAGTGCCCTCCGCCACAGTTGGCAGAAACTGCTCTTGCTGGGTGCCCTGCAAAGCGTGATGAAGCGGTGCACAGTTTTTCGGCTGGCTGACAAACAGATGCGGCATCCGGTCAATTTCGCCCGACCGCATGAGTTCGTTGAACGCGATGTAGCAACCTAGGACGTTGCTGCCTTCCGAGGCCGGAATAACGATGTTGTCAGGAACCTGGAAACCCAAGTCCTCCCAAATCTCGTAGTCGAGGCTCTTGGTTCCCTGTAGGAACATCGGGTGCCAGTTGTGGCTAGCATAGAATACGTCCCTGGCCATCTCTATCGCGGCGTCCGAGGTATCCTCCCGAGTGCCGGGTATCAACTTCACCTCGGCCCCATAGGCGCGTGATTGGATGATTTTGGCAGGCTGGGTGTAGGAGGGAACGAGGATTGTCACGTTCATTCCCGCCGCCGCGCCATAAGCGGCAACCGATGCGCCCGCGTTGCCGGAACTATCCTCGACAATTGTGCGAATGCCCTGTTGGCGAAGGAAAGATATCAAAACGGAAACACCTCGATCCTTGAATGATCCGGTGGGTGCGAACCACTCTAGCTTGAGGCTCAGGCGAAGCCCGTCGATCTCCGAGCTGATAAGCGGTGTGCAGCCTTCGCCGAGGGAGATAGGGTCTGAGATCGTGACCGGCAGTGACTTGGCGTATCGCCAGATCGACCGCTGCGTTTGGTCGATTTTCGCGCGACCTATTCCAGGCAGATCGCTGATTAGCAATGGATTGCCGTTGGGTGCGCACCAACGAGGCTCGCTCAGAGGAAAAGTCTGCCCGGTCTGGAGATCGATGAAAGTGGCTGCTTGCGCCATGGTGGCGTCTCCTTTGTCCTGACAAAGATAGACGGATCGGTAAGCAATTTTGGATGTAAATTGCACATTGTGCGCCTATGAATTGCGCTTATGTCAAGTATGAGCAATTATCAGGCATGGCTAGAAAGCTAGATCAAATTGATCACCGAATTTTGGCTGCGCTCCAAGAGGATGCCGATTTGCCGAACAACGTGCTGGCCGATCAGGTGAGCCTCTCGCCGTCAGCCTGCCTTAGGCGCGTCTCGCAGTTAAAGAAGGTCGGAGCAATTCAGAAGATCGTTGCCATCATCGATCCTGACTGCATGGAGCGGAAGTTAGCCGCCGTCGTGACCGTCAAATTCGAGCGGCACGGTCCGCAGTACCGGAAAAAATTCTTCGATCAGCTTCAGAAGGAGAATGCCGTTTCGCAGTGCTACATGGTTGCCGGAGAGATCGGCAGCATCCTCATTCTCGATGTCGTTGATATGGACGAATACACGCAGATTGCCGACCGCCTGTTCCACGCCGATCGGAACGTCGCCGCTTTCACTACGCATATGGTCATGTCAAAGCTCAAGTGAGCTATGTTCGGCGTTTGTGGCTTTCACGACAGCGGCGCGGGGCAAATCTGGTTCGCTATGGGCTCGAACCGGACCTCCGTTGCGATCGCGATCACCACCGCGACTGCGATACCTTGTAGGGTGGGCCCGGTTGAGCCGAACGGTGGTTTGAGCAGTCCTTGGTGGGTTCGGTTGAGCGAACCCTGCGGCCCGATGTCTGGGGCTCTTTGGGGATTTCGGCCGACAATGATGCGCTCTCAAGTTCCCACCCTACGTTGGAGCGGCCACACAGATACCGCCCCTGCCACCAGAACAGCCGCGGCGATCAGGCTTGGCCCCGCAAAACTGCCCGTTGCATCGCGCATCCACCCTGCCAGTGCAGGGCCGACCATCTGACCGAAGCCGAAGCTCGCGGTCATGATTGCGGTGATCGCCCGCCCATCCCCTCCGGCGCGGCGCGCGGCTTCGCGCAGGCCCAGTGCCGTCAGTCCGATGAAGGTCGCGCCGAGGGCCACCGCGGTGATGCCGAGCGCAACAGGTCCGGTCGACAGCGCCCCCAGCGCCACGCCCGCCGCCTCGATCAGCATCGCCAGCTGATAGGCTCCGATCATGCCGATGCGCGCGGCGATCCGCTCCCACGCCCAAACCGAGGGCACGCCGGTCAGGCCGACGATTAGCCAGACCACGGTCTCGGCGCCGCGCCCGCCCGGGCCTTCGCGCAACATGGCGACAATGAAGGTGCCGGTGATCACGTAGCCAAAGCCGAGGCAGCCATAGGCCAGCACCAGCCGCCACAGCCCGGCGCGCGGCGGGCCGGTGCCGGAGGCAACCGGCGGCGCGGGTGGCGCGCTTTGCGGCACCAGGGCCAGCACCGCAATCAGCGCCGCCGCGCTCAGTGCCCCGCCAGTCAGCCAGACCTGACGCCAGGCGCCGTCCGCGGCGACAATCGGCGCGGCGATCAGTGCTGAGACCGCGATCCCTGCGCCGACCCCGGCGAAATGGCTATAGGCCAGGGCGCCCCCTGCCGCGCGCAGGCGCGCTGCGACCACTGTCGTCGTGAAGACCAGAATAAAGGCGCTGGCCCAGCCGCCCACGAACCGCATGCCCATCCAGGCCCAGAAATCGCCGGTCAGCCCCATGGTGCCGGTCGTCACCGCGCTGACCGCCAGCGCCGCGACCAGCCATGTCCAGGCGCGCGGCGTCAGCCCTGGCAGCCCGGCGGCCAGCGCGCCCGCCAGATACCCGGCGAAATTGGCGCTGGCCAGCAGACCGGCGCTCGACGGTGTCAGCCCCGCCCCCTCTGACATCATCGGCAGGACGGGCGTATAGAGGAACCGGCCCAGCCCCATCCCGCTTGCCATGGCGATCAGACCGCCTAACGCCAGCAGAATCTGCGCCCCTCGGGTCACCGGCGCCCTCCCTTGCAACCGGCCCTCGACGGCCCCATATCCTGGGACAGACGGGTGCCGCCAAGCGGGCCCGCCGCGAATTGTCGCTTTGCCATGAGGACAGTCGCCAATGACACGGACATCCTTCGCCTCGCAGCCGTTTCTCTTGGGATTCGAACAGCTTGACCGGCTTGTCGAGCGCACGCTCAAGTCCGGTTCCGACGGCTATCCGCCCTACAACATCGAACAGACCGGCACCATAGAGCAGGACGGCGCGGACGCCTACCGGATCACGCTCGCGGTCGCTGGGTTCTCGGACGCTGATCTCTCGATCACGGTCGAGCAGCAGCAATTGATCGTTAAGGGGCGCCAGCCCGCCGGGCCGGCCGAGCGCGCGTTCCTCCATCGCGGCATCGCCGCGCGGCCTTTCCAGCGCAGCTTCGTGCTGGCCGAGGGCGTCGAGGTGGCGGACGCCAACTTGGAGAACGGATTGCTGCATGTGGATCTGACCAGGCACCAGCCCGAGCAGGTGGTGCGGCAAATCGAGATCAACGTGGTGAGCTAGGGAGAACGTGATGTCGGAAGATCGCAAGACCGCGCCCATCGTCTATGTGCGCCAGGTCAACCATGACGAGTTACCGGACGAGCTCCGCGGAACGCAGGTGCGGCTCTACTCGGTCCACGACGCCGAGGGAAACCGGCTGGCCATGACCCAGGACCGCAACATCGCCTTCGCGCTGGCCAAGCGCAACGACATGGTTCCCGTCAGCGTGCACTGAGCCCCGCAAATCTGGGCCAAAAACATTCGCTATTCCGGCAATCCCGCGTCGAGCAGTGCTTGGCGCAGGTGTTGCCGGTCCTCATCACGGCTGAATGATTTCCAAATTCGTATATCGCGGAGGCGGAATTCCGGATGCCGCTCTAGAACCTCGGACGCGCGTGCCCGTGCCTCATCCAAGCGGTCGAGGCGTGCCATGCACGCCGCCATTAACTCGCTCTTGATGAAATCGAGCCCGGTGATGCGGCTCAATTTGGCGGCGCAGGCTGGATAATCCCGGGCACTGAACAGCGCCAGAGCCCTCCAATAGTGCATGATGTCGACCGTATGCGGCGTGTCCTCGTGCATCGCCAGCACCTTGTCGAGCCATTCCGTCGCCTGATCGAATTCACCGGCAAAGAGGTGATAGACGCCGCGATTGCCGATGATGTCACCATCATTGGGATTGATCTTCAGGGCCCGCTCGACGCAACTCCACGCCTCTTCGGACTGTCCCTTGGATTGGTGGATTCTGCTGAGCAAGTGGTAGGTTTGGGCATTGTCGGGCGCCAGCGCTTGGGACGCCAGGGCGTGATCGAGCCCGCGGTCGAGCATCGCATCCTCCGGGTCGCCCCAGAAGGTCGTGCACAGGTAGCAGAAACCGAGCCCCAAATGGCCCAAATAGAAGTCGGGTTCGCGCGTCAGAGCTTCCTCGAGCAGCCGTGTGGCCTCTTGCATCTCCCTGGGGTCAAGCCGATGCAGGTGCTCGATCCCCCGGTAAGCAAGATCGAGCGTTGTGTAGTCCGCTGGGCTCTTGCGGCCGATCTCACGGGCCACTTGTTGCCAGACGCGCTCGGTCAGGACCGAGGCGATACGCTGCGCTATCTCGTCTTGGACAGCGAATCCGTCGTCGGACTGCCGGTCATAGCGGTCCGCCCAGACCCGGGCGCCCGATTTGGCATCGGAAAGCTGGACCGATATCCGGAGCTTGCCGCCGGCGCCGCGCAGGCTGCCCTCGAGCAGGAAATCCGCGCCACTATTCGGGGCCGCGACCGTGTCGAACCAGCGCGTCCGTGATAGAGCGGTTAGCAAGTCCTCGCTGAGCCCTTCTGCGAATTCCTCTTCGTCTCCACCGCTCGAACGGCTGCTGAACGGCTGAAACGCAACGACCGGTTTGTCGCGGTCCCGGACCTCTTGTGTCCTTGGCTTCGCAGCGGACGCACCGGCCACCGGGCGCAGCATGAAAACCTGGACCGGGGTTTCGATGTTCTTGACCTGACATGGCCCCAGATCGGTGAAGGGGCCCGGGATACGGGGGTGGATCTGATCGTGGACCGCGCCCGAGAGGCAGATGGCGCCGGGCTCGGCCATGGCCTCGAGGCGTGCGGCCAGATTGACGCCATTGCCGAAAATGTCGCCATCCTCGATCACCACGTCGCCAAGGTTGACCCCGATACGCAGCAGGATTTGGCGGTCCGCCGGTTGGCTCGAGGTCCGCTCGGCCAGGGTTGTCTGGATGTCGATCGCCGATCCGACAGCATCCACGACGCTGGAAAACTCAGCCAGATATCCATCGCCCATCAGCTTGACGATCCGTCCGTGGCCTGCCGCAATGGCGGGCTCGACAACCTCGCCGCGCAGCGCCGCCAGCGCACCCAACGTGCCGTCCTCGTCCTTCTCCATCAGCCGGGAATAGCCAACAACGTCGGCGGCGAGGATAGCGGCCAGTCGTCGCTCGGCGCTCATTCCATCTGAAATCCGGGCGTCGACCGTGACAGCGCCCATTCGTCGTCGTCCATCTCCTCGGCGATCCCCTCGAAGAGCGGCGTCGTCAGGTAGCGTTCGCCGGTATCCGGCAGCATGGCCAGCAACACCGAGCCTTCCGGGGCGGTCTCGGCCACCTGCATCGCGATGGCGAAAGTCGAGCCGCCCGAGATGCCTGTGAAAATCCCTTCCTGCTGAGCCAGCTTCTTGGCCCATTCGATGCCGACCGGACCAGGCACCGGGATCAGGTCGTCGTAGTAACCGCCGTCAATTGCTTCCTGCAGCACCAGCGGGATGAAGTCCGGGGTCCAGCCCTGGATCGGGTGGGGCTCGAAGGCCGGATGGCTTTCGGCCGGGCTGCCGTCCTCGTTGCGCGCCTGTTGATGGCCGCTCGAGACGATCGCCGCATTGGCTGGCTCGGAGACGACGATCTTGAGGCCGGGCATCTCGTTCCTCAGAACCCGGCCGATACCGGTCACGGTGCCGCCAGTGCCGTATCCCGTGACCAGGTAGTCGAGCTTCTGGCCAGCGAAATCCCCCAGGATCTCGCGCGCGGTGGTCGCCTCGTGGATGTCGGCATTGGCTTGCGTCTCGAACTGGCGAGCCAGGAACCAGCCATTGGCTTCGGCTAGTTCGACTGCCTTCTTGTACATGCCGAAGCCCTTCTGGGCGCGCGGGGTCAGCACAACTTTGGCACCCAGAATCCGCATTAGCTTGCGGCGTTCGATCGAGAAACTGTCGGCCATGGTCACGACCAGGGGATACCCCTTGGCGGCGCAGACCATGGCGAGGCCGATGCCGGTATTGCCGCTTGTCGCCTCGACCACGGTCTGGCCGGGCTTGAGCGTGCCATCGCGTTCGGCCGCCTCGATGATGTTGGCGGCAAGCCGGTCCTTGACCGAGGCAGCGGGATTGAACGACTCGGCCTTCACGTACATCGTCACATGATCCGGTGCGATCTTGTTGATGCGGATGCACGGTGTGTCGCCAATTGTGTCGATCACGCTGTCGAAAAGCTTGCCACGCCCATTGGTCGTGCGGATGCTGGTGTCAGAGACCATCGTTTCCCCCTGTCAAAGTCGTGTGCGATGAATTTGCGGCCGCAACATTGCAGCGCCCCTGCGGGACAGCTCCTACAACGAACCGATTCGTGACGACTGTACAGTTTCGCACAGGTTAGTCATGGTTTATCAGGTGGGACAGGCGAGCGGCCTGAAATGCCAGTGCGGTCATATCGATGACGTCCAGCCAAGCGGGAAAGGAACGCAGGCTCGCGGCCATCCTGGCGGCGGATGTCGCTGGCTATTCCAGGCTCATGGGTCAGGACGAGGCCGGCACGCTCGAAGCGCTGCTCGGCCTCCACCGTGAGGTTTTCGCGCCGACGGTTGCCCGCAACCGCGGGCGGATCGTCAAGCTGATGGGCGACGGGGCGTTGGTCGAGTTTGGCAGCGTGGTCGACGCGGTAATCTGCGCAATTGAAATTCAGCGTGGCTTCGCTGAAGCCAATGCGGCGCGCGCGCCCGAGGCGCGGCTCACGTTGCGAGTTGGAATAAACCTGGGCGATGTCATAGTCGAAGGCCGCGACCTCTACGGCGATGGGGTGAATCTTGCCGCGCGCCTTCAAGAGATCGCGGCGCCCGGTGGAATAGCTCTTTCGTCCAGCGCATATGACCAAGCCGCTGCCCATGTGCCCGCCGAGTTTGTCGATGGCGGGCCGCAGACGTTCAAGAATTTCGCCAAGCCGGTTCGCGTCTATCACTGGGCGGAAGGCGGCATCGGAACGAGCGCGCCGGCCCTGCCGAACAAACCCTCGATCGCGGTTCTGCCATTCGACAACATGTCGGGCGATGCCGAGCAGGACCATTTCGCCGATGGGGTCGTCGAGTCGATCACTGCGGCGCTGAGCCGGATCCGTGCCTTCTTCGTAATCGCGCGCAATTCGGCATTCGCCTACAAGGGTAAGGCGACGAACGTGCGGGTGATCGGCCGGGATCTAGGCGTGGCTTATGTCCTGGAAGGTTCGGTCCAGCGGGCTGGAAACCGTGTCCGGATCACCGTTCAGTTGATCGAGACAGCCAACGGCGCCCATCTCTGGGCCGAGAAGTACGACGGCGCCGTGGACGATATTTTTGACCTGCAAGATCGGATCACCGAGCAGGTCGCGGGCGCCCTGGAGCCTTCTATTCGGTTTGCCGAGGTCGAGCGCGCGCGCCGTAAGCGGCCGCAGGAAATGGGTGCCTATGATTTTACCATGCGCGCCATGCGCCATGTCTGGATGTTGGAGGAAAACGAGGCAGCCAAGGGCCTTGAACTGCTTGAGAAGGCCTTGGAGATCGAGCCAGACTACCCGCTGGCGCTGGCACTGGCCGCTTGGTGCTGGGCACAGCGTTCAGTCTATAATTGGTTCTCCGATATCGAAACCGCCAAGGCAAACGCGCTCGCCCATGCCGAGCGCGCGGCGGCGTTATCGTCTGACGATCCGTTGATCCTCGCGGTGTTGGGCGCAGTGCACACATTTGCCCGGAACTATGGCGCCGCGCGAATATTGTTGGAGCGTGCAGTCGCACTGGATTCCAACGCCGCTTGGGCTCTAAGCCGGCTGGGTTGGCTGGAAGTCTATTCCGACCACCCGGAGGCGGCAAAGGAGCATTTCCGCCGCGCAATGCGCCTGAGCCCGTTGGATCCGATGAACTTCAACAATTATGTCGGGATTGCCAGCGCCCATCAGGTGGCCGAGGAGGATGCGGACGCGGCGGCGGTGTTCCAGCGCGCCCTGGAGGAGCGTCCGAATGCCCATTGGATCCACCGCAACCTGGCGCCCGCGCTGTTGGCATGCGGGCGCGAGGCCGAGGCTCGGGCGTCCTGCGCAACCTTGATGAGAGCCCACCCGGAAATGACGGTGGCACGATTCAAGGAGGCGATGGTCTTCTCGCCACGGGTGCTCGAAAGGATCGGCGATGGGCTGCGTGCCCTTGGTGTGCCGGAATAGACTCCTTAGGTCGTCCCGTCACCTCACCCGGTCAGGCCGCCCGTGACGCCATTGGTTCGGTGATCAGGGCGTAGAGCGCCTGCGGCTCGGCGGTCTCGCGCAGTTTCTTGCGCAGGGCCGGATCGCGCAACAGGCGCGACACGCGCGCCAGTGCGCGCAGGTGATCGGCACCAGATTCCTCGGGCGCCAGCAGGACGAAGATCAGATCTACGCCCTGACCGTCCACCGCCTCGAAATCTGCGGGCTTGTCCAGCCGGGCGAACAGGCCGACGATCGAGGTCATGCCGGGCAGCCGGGCATGGGGAATCGCCACGCCGCCGCCCATTGCCGTCGACCCCAGTTTCTCACGCGCCAGCAGCCCCTCGACCACTGCACGCGCTTTCAGCCCGTAGGCGTCGCGGGCCTTCGAGGCGACCTCCTGCAGCACCTGTTTCTTGCTGCCGGCTTTCACGCTGGCGAGGATCGCGTCACGTGCAATCAGATCGGCCAATTCCATGACAACCTGCTACCTTGTTCCGCTACGTGCTGACGCGCGTGCGCGCCGCTACTCGTTTCCGTTCGCCGGCAAGTTGGCCGGGTCTATCCAACCGACATTCCCGTCGTCACGCTGATAGACGACATTGATGCGCCCGTTGGCGTCGTTTTTGAACATCAGGAACGGGCGGTGGGCCAGCTCCATCTGCATCACGGCCTCGCCGACCGTCAGAGATTTTATGTCGGTGGTCATCTCGGCGATGATCACCGGCTGCATCCCGGCGGTATCGCCCGGCTCGTCGGCCTCGTCATCTTGCCCGCGCAACACATAGGATTGCGCTTCCAGGCTTTCAATCGGGTCCTTGCGGGCCTGGTGATGGTCCTTGAGGCGGCGCTTGTAGCGCCGAAGCTGCGTCTCTATTCGGTCTGTCGCCTGGTCGAAGGCGGTATAGATCTCGCCGCTCTCTGCATGGGCCTGTGCGGTGAGCCCGGTCGCCAAATGAACCGAGCTGTCGCATTTAAAGGCGTGACCGCTGCGCGAGAAAACCACATTGGCGTCAACGGGACGGTCGAAATACTTGCCCACAGCTGCGGTCATATTGTCCTCGACATGGGCCCTTAGCGCTTCGCCCACGTCGATATGTTTGCCCGTGATGGTGATCTGCATCCTGTCTCCCAGCGGTTCTTTGAAGGGTTGTTCTTGGCCGGAATTCACGCCCCGGCCGTCCCTCTCATCCTCGTCCGCAGCAGGGTCCCTGCCAGTCCGTATCCCGACCCATCCACGAGGCCGGCGGAACCTAGGAGGCGCCCCTGTCCCTGTCAATATGACCTGAAGAATATACCAACGATTAACGTCGGTGCAGAAGGGGAAAGCGCGAAGTTCGCCTCACGCTCCGGAGATCAGGGCCTTCATGCGGCGGCGCTCGACCGAAGACCCGATGCCCAGCGCTGTTCGGTACTTGGCCACGGTGCGCCGGGCGACCTCGACGCCATCTGACTGTAAGCGCTGAACAATTTCGTCATCCGAGAGGATCTCCGTGGGTGGTTCACGGTCGATCATTTGACGGATTTGCTGGCGAATCGCCTCGGCGGTGGCGCCGTCCTCGCCGACCGCATTGGTGAAGAAGAACTTCAGTTCGAAGATGCCGCGTGGGCTGGCGACGTACTTATTTGCAGTAACTCGGCTGACAGTCGATTCGTGCAGACCGGTGGCCTCGGCAACCATTGCCAGAGTGAGCGGCCGCAGGCCCTTGATGCCCTCGTCGAAGAACCCTGCCTGGTGGCGTGCGATTTGCCGCGCGACGGTTAAGATCGTGCGCGCCCGCTGGTCCATGCTCCGGATCAGCCAATTGGCATCGGCTTGGCAGCCCTGGATGAAGTCTTTCGCCTGAGCATCGTGGGTCGTGCCGATTCGCGCTGCATAGCGGTTATCGATCAGCACGCGGGGCAACGTCTGGGTGTTGAGTTCAACCTGCCAGTCGCCGTCGGCGGCACGGCTGAGAAAGATGTCCGGAACCAACGTCTCTGCAGTTTGGGCTGTGAAACGTGCGCATGGGCGGGGGTCGAGGCGGCGCAGTTCGGCCAACATTTCTGCGAAGTCTTCTTCGTCGACACCGCAGAGCGCGCGCAGGCGGCGGCGCTGGCCCCGCTCGAGCAGATCCAGATTGTCGATCAAGGTCCGCATGGCCGGGTCGAGCCGATCGCGCTCGGCCAATTGCAGGGCCAGGCATTCCGCCAGATCGCGGGCGCCGGTGCCAGTGGGCTCACAGCTTTGCAGAAGCACCAGCGCCTCGGCTATTTGAGCTTCGGTGGTACCTAGGCGCCGGGCAATTTCCTCAGGCGGGGTGCGTAGCAGGCCGTGCTCGTCCAGTTCCTCGACCATGTGCCGCGCCAGCATCAGGACGCTCGGCTCGGCGCTGGCCTGGCCAAGCTGGGTCAGCAAGTGGGCGCGCAGGGAAAGTGGCGGCGCCGGGGCCAGGTCCAGATCGAAGCCTGTATCGCCAGAAGACGCCCCGGCCAGTGGCCTGGCGCGAAGCGTCGGCGCGTCGGCGCGGGCGGTGTCATAGAGATTGTCTGCACCGGTATCGAAAGTTTCGGCTGCGAGGGCCATGTCGCCGTCGGCCGTCACTCTCTGGTCGACGGCGGTGCCCGGAATGGCCTCGCCCGCCTCGTCTGGCGCCGGCGCTTCGGCGCGCTGGCCCGTCTCGAGCCGCAGCAGCGGATTCCGCTCGACCTCGCCCTCGACGAAGCCGGCGAGCTCCAGATTTGACATCTGCAACAGCTTGATCGCCTGCTGCAGCTGGGGCGTCATCACCAGCTGCTGGCTTTGCTTCAGGTCGAGGCGCAATCCGACGGTCATCGGGGCTCCGGCACATGGTCGCGGCCGGATCAAACTGGGTACCCCCGGTTACGGGCGGGTTACGGGGGCCAGTTTACGGGGGCTAAATTCGGAAGCCCTCGCCCAGATAGACACGGCGCACATTGGCATCCTGGACCACTTCGTCCGGGGTGCCGCTCATCAGCACGGAACCATCATGCAAGATGTATGCCCGGTCAATAATCTCTAATGTCTCACGTACGTTATGGTCGGTGATCAGCACACCGATGCCCCGGTCCTTGAGGTGGGAAACAAGCGTCCGGATATCATTGACGGCGATCGGGTCGATCCCGGCGAAGGGTTCGTCAAGCAGAACGAAGGCGGGTTCGGTCGCCAGACAGCGCGCGATCTCGACCCGGCGCCGCTCGCCGCCGGAAAGCGCGGCGGCGGGGGTGCGTCTCAGATGTGTGATCGAGAATTCGGCCAACAGCGCGTCGAGCCGCCGGGTGCGGGCGTCGCGGTCGGGCTCGATCAGTTCCAATACCGCGCGGATATTGTCCTCGACCGAGAGGCCGCGGAAGATCGAGGCTTCCTGCGGCAGGTAGCCGAGGCCCAGCCGCGCGCGGCGATACATCGGAAGGGGGGTCAGGTCGATCCCGTCGATCGCGACCTTGCCGCTGTCGGCGGGCACCAGCCCGATGACCATGTAGAAGCAGGTCGTCTTGCCGGCCCCGTTCGGGCCCAAAAGCCCCACAACTTCGCCCCGGTGCAGCTCCATCGAGACGTCGCGCACCACCTGGCGCCGGCGATAACTTTTGCCGAGGCCGATGCACACTAGCCCCTCGCTGGCAGTGCGGGCAGTCACATGGCTGGTAGCAGGCCCGGTCGTATGGTCGCGCGAGGCGTCCATCGGCAGCTTCAATTCTTGTCGCTGGGCGAGAAAACGCTCTTGACCCGGCCGCCTGAGACCTGGGCATTGCCCGCATTGAGGTCGATTTCCAGGGACTCGCCCGAGATCGCGTTCTCGCCCTGGGTTAGCACGACCGATCCGCCCATGCGGATCATGCCGCCAGCCACATCGTATTCCGCCCAGGCGCCTTTTGCGGTCTCGTCGCCGTTTACCAAAAAGACATTGCCGTCCGCCCGCATGTGCTGGATTTCCCCGGTATCCGAATTGGCCTCAAGGGAGGCATAGGTCACGGCCAGCTTGTCAGTCGTCAGACGCAGGGTGCCCTGACCGGCCACCACCTCGCCCTCGAAGATTGCCAGTTTCTGGTCCTGCACGACCTGAAGCGAATTCGCGACCACTTCGATCTTTGCGGTGCGGTCATGCTTGAATCCGCCGAACGGCTTCTTTGATTGCGCGGCCGCGGGGCCAGTCAACAAAGCAGCAAATACGACAAACGCTGCCGCAGCCCAGGCCAATCGTCTCAAAGTCGGCGATCCGAAATTCACGGGCGAACTCCCTTTACTTGTCAGCACTGTCGCTCTGCCTGGCGCCCGATGCCGTGGCGGAGGTCTTTCCATCCGGCGAAATATCGGCTTTTCCGGGGTTCAACACAAGCCGCACCCGGTTCTCGAACCAGAATTGCTTTCCCATGCCATTGTCACCGCCGGGCTCGGCGCGGAAGCTGCCTGCATCAATCCGTCCGCTAGGGCCTTCGGCGGTGACCGGGCCCGGCGCGCGCGCGGTTTTGTTCTTCAGGTCGACCTCCAATTCCGCCGTCTCCACATGGTAGCCGTCCGAGGTATCGAGCACGACCTTGCCCGAGAACGTCAGCACCTTCTCCTGGCGGCGCATCCGGCCGGTGGTGGCGGTGACGTTGATCTGGCGCCCATCGGTCAGTTCGAACTCACCCTGCGGGTGATCGAGGTCAATGACGCGCGGCATGGCGCTGTCTGGCACCGCCCAGTCGGCGCGGATCGCGAAGGCCTCGCCGTCTCGGGTCACTCCGGCAAATCGCGGATTCTCGAGCTTGAGCCCGGCGCCGAGCGTCGCCAGATCCTCAGGTGAGAAAATCTCCTCGAGCGGGTCACCGCCTCGCGAAGCGATGTAGAGCGCCGCGATGACGGCCAGGACCGCTGCCGGTAGGATGATTTTGGACCAAGCGACCAGCCGGTTATAGAGCCTCACCCTGTGACCGCTGCCCGGCGCGCGAGCGGCGTCGGAGCCGAGAGCGTCGATGCTCTCACGAGCCACGGGAATCCGGATCCTCTAAGGTATCCTCGTTGGTCTCCATCGCGCCATCGACCCCGGCACGCAGGCAGTCATGAACATGAAGGATCCCGTCGGGCCGCGCTGGCAAGGGCGCGGCCGAGACGAATAGGCAGGTGATCTTGTGGAGATTCATCAGGCCCAGAGCCTCGCCCGCCAACCGGTCCGGCGCGATAATCCGCGCGCCCCCGGTGGCCACATCGCCGGCGGTGCGCGCCAGCAGACCCTCCATGTTACGGCGCAGATCGCCATCGGTGATGACGCCGATCAGGCGTCCCTGCCCATCGGTAACCCCGGCGACGCCGTAGCCCTTCTTCGTCATCACCAGAAGTGCGTCGGGCATCGGCGCGTCGGCAGCGATCAACGGTATCGCATCGCCGGTCGCCATCAGATCGGCGACCGCAACAAGCTGGGCCCCTAATTTGCCGCCCGGATGGATTTCGGCGAAGCGCTCGGACGTGAAGGCACGCCGTTCCATCAGGGCCACGGCAAGCGCATCGCCCAGGGCCATGGTCAGGGTGGTCGAGGTCGTCGGCGCTAGGCCGACCGAACAGGCTTCCGGCGCCTGCGGCAGCACCAGCGCAATGTCGGCTGCCTTCAGGAGCGCCGAGCCGGACCGGCTTGCGACGCCCACCAGCGGGATGCCGAACCGCCTGGTATGGGCGACGATATCCGCCAGCTCCCGCGTCTCGCCGGAATTTGACAGGACCAGCGCGACGTCGTCCTCGGTGACCATGCCGAGGTCCCCATGGCTTGCCTCTGCCGGGTGTACGAACTGTGCAGGCGTACCGGTCGAGGCCATGGTCGCGGCGATCTTGCGCGCCACATGGCCGGACTTGCCCATGCCCGAGACGATGACCCGGCCCTTGGCAGACAGCATCAGGTCCACGGCCTGGGCGAAGGCGGTGCCCAATTGCCCGGCATATAGGCTGAGTGCCGATGCTTCGGTCTCGAGAACCCGGCGGCCGGTGGCGATGGCGCGATCCGCGTCGGTCTGTTGTTGGGCGGCGTCTGCCAAGGCAACTCCCCTCGACCCGTGCCCCTCGATCCGTGTTGGCGCGCGGGTCAGTGGTCGAAAATATCGATCTCCGGCCATCCCGCCAGATCGAGCGCCGCCCGGTCCGGCAGAAAGCGGAAACAGGCTTCGGCCAGTTGCGTCCGGCCCTCGCGGGCAAGGCGCGCCTCAAGTTCGGCTTTCAGCCTGTGAAGATATAGAACGTCCGAGGCCGCATATTCCAGTTGCGCCTCGCTCAATTCCTCGGCGCCCCAATCCGAGCTTTGCTGCTGCTTCGAGATATCGACGCCCAAAAGCTCTTGGCAGAGGTTGCGCAGTCCATGCCGGTCGGTCGACGTGCGGGCCAGCTTGGATGCGATCTTCGTGCACCAGACGGGGCGCGCGACCTGTCCCAGCGCATTCGCCAGAACGGCGATGTCGAACCGGCCGTAGTGGAATAGCTTGAGGGATTTTCGGTCGCGCAACAGCCGCTTGAGATTGGGCGCGCGGGCCGTGCCTTTGGGAATGCGCACCAGATGCGCCGTGCCGTCGCCCGAGGAAAGCTGCACCAGGCAAAGCCGGTCGCGATACAGGTTCAGCCCCATCGTCTCGGTATCGATGGCGACGACCGGGCCGAGATCCAGCCCCTCCGGCAGGTCGCTGTCGTGAAGATGAATGGTCATCTGCCGTCCCCGCAGCCGGGGAGGGAGGGTGGTGCCCAGGAGAAGACTCGAACTTCCACTTCCCTAAGGAAACTAGCACCTGAAGCTAGCGCGTCTACCAATTCCGCCACCTGGGCCCAGCGCGGTGATCACCCTGCGATCACTCTGCGGTTATCGCGATGCGGTATCGACCGCAGAACAGCGCCGATTTGGCGCGTCGGCTGATCTAGCCATGGCGCCCTTCTATGTCAACGGGTGGGAGCGACAATAAAGGGACCATTGCGGGGACTTATCAATACGGGGACTTATCCTGTCAGCAGGGCAAGGATAGCGACACCGGCGGTGACCAGTCCGGCGGCCGCGACGCGCCGGTGACCCAGGGGCTCGCCCAGGACCAAGACACCGATCAGCGCGCCGAAGACCACGCTAGTCTCGCGCACCGCCGTCACCGGACCCATGGGTAAGAGCGAGATGGCCCAGAGCCCGATCAGATAGCCTCCGACCGAGAAGACCCCACCGGCAAGCCCCTTTGCGAGCCCCGCCCGCGCGGCGGCTGCGCGCCAATTGGGTCGCCGCAGCATGGTGAAGGCAACGACCGCGCTGCCCGTGCCGATCTCGAGCCAGGCGAAGTATCCGAGTACTGTGCCCGAGCCGCGCACGCCCATCCCATTGAGAAACGTATAGCTGGCGATCGAGAGCCCCATCCCCAGTGCGAACCAGGCCGCCGCCCGCTGCGGCGCCCCGCGCTCGAAGGCGAGTAGCAGAATGCCGCCCGAGGTCATCAGAACCGCCGCGGTTTGCCCGGGCGTCGGGGGCTCGGCCGCCAGCAAGGCGGCGAGGCCCGTGACCACCAGCGGCGCCACCCCGCGCGCGATCGGGTAAACCCGGCTGAGATCGCCCACACGGTAGCCCGCAAGCATGAAGCTGTAATAGGCGAAATGCGCCAGAACGGCCGCCGCCAGATAGGGCCAGCTTGCGGGATCGGGCGTGGGCACTGCGGTCAGCAGGCTCAGCCCGGTGATCAGCCCCACGAAACGGATCAGCGCCAGCGTGATCAGCGGGTCTGCGCTGGCCTTGACCAACGCATTCCACACCGCATGCGAGATCGCGGCCAGCAAGACGATGGCATAGATGGCTTCCGCGGGCACCTTTTCCTCGACGCGACATCACTCCTTGCCGACCGGTAACAGGGACCGGGGCCCGCGCAAAGCGGCCAACCGACGGGCAATACACCAAATCGCCGCCGTGGTCGGTTATGTCCTATTGCCCCCAATGCCGGTGCCGCGATACTTCTGTCTCGTATCCGCCCTGTCTTAAGGAGCTCCTGCCCATGACCGCGCAATCTCCCTTGGTCACCATCATTGGCGGCTCTGGATTCGTCGGGCGCCACATCGCGCAAAGGATGGCGCGTCGCGGTTGGCGCGTGCGCGTCGCCTGCCGCCGGCCGAACGAGGCGATGTTCGTGAAACCCTATGGCACGGTCGGTCAGGTCGAGCCGGTCCAGTGCAATATCCGCGACGAGGCCTCGACCCGGGCGGTGATCCGGGGCGCCGATGCGGTGGTCAATTGTGTCGGCCTGCTGTTCGAGTCTGGGCGCAACACTTTCGACGCCTGCATGGCTGATGGGGCGGGCCGGGTCGCCAGGATAGCGGCCGAAGAAAACGTGGGGCAACTGGTGCATATTTCGGCGATCGGCGCCGATGCGGAAAGCCTGGCGGAATATTCACAATGCAAGGCGCTGGGTGAGATCTCGGTGGCCGAGGCTTTCCCGGGCGCGGTGATCCTGCGCCCGTCAGTCGTCTTTGGTCAGGACGACGGTTTCTTCAACCGTTTTGCCGGGATGGCAAGGCTGATCCCGTTCGTCCTGCCGCTGGTCGGCGCCGAGACCCGGTTCCAGCCGGTCTGGGCCGAGGACGTGGCCGAGGCCGCGGCGCGGGGCTGCGAGGGCAAGGCGGCGGCGGGCATCTACGAGTTGGGTGGCCCGACGGTCATGACACTGCGCCAGGCGGTCGCGCTGATGCTGAAAGTCACCCGGCGCAAACGCCTGATAATCGACATCCCGTTCTTCTTCGCCCGGATCCAGGCCTGGTTCCTGCAGATGCTGCCGAAGCCGTTGCTGACAGTTGATCAGGTGAAATTACTCGATCGTGACAACGTGGTCGCGGAAGGCGCCAGGACATTTGGCGATCTGGGGATCGAGCCGGCCGCGCCGGAAGGTCTGGTCGAGAGTTATCTCTACGCCTATCGGCCCCAGGGCCAATACACGCAGCTGACCGAGAACGGCGGCGAAGCCTGATGCGGCTGGAGCGGGGAGCGGAAGTCGAGGCCGCACCAGATCCCCCTTAATTTTCACCATCTCGGGACGCAGCCCTTACCGATTGGGCTAAGCCCGCGCATCGGCGAACAGGTTCGCGCAAATCCCGCTCGCCTTCAGGCACGCACGGCTAGCCGCAACGATATGGCGGCTGCCGACTTCGAAAGCGGGTGGATCCCTGACGCTGGCAAGCCCGCTTCCGAGATGGCCTCACGATGGGCCTCTAGGCCAGCCAGACAGCCAGTAATCTAGTGCGATCGTGTCCTGGCGGCGAAACGCGATGAGCAAGATGCACGCTGCGAAGGTTATGCTGGTCGGATAGAACACATGCGAATTGAACACGGTGCGATCGACCCCTGTGATGTACCAGCGAAACGGATCGACGATCGCCCACCAGACACTTGCCGCGGTGAAGCCATTGATCAGCGCTTGCACCGGCAGGGCAAATCTGCGCCATAGGCCGATCACGCAAAGCGAGCCGATGATGACCTCGGCGCCACCGGCCGCGAGGCCGAGATACGCGCCTGTCGTCTCGTCGATCTCGAAAATCCGTCTTAAGGCGAAGGGCGCGCGCGCCGTCACAAGCTTGTTTAGGCCAACCCAGACGAGAAGGAATCCTGTCGTCAGGCTGAGCAGAAGAAGACTGATCCGCTGCGCAATCGGTGAGGTGGTCGCTTGGTCGATGTGAATGAAATGGCCCTCCGGCCGACCCAGCGGTTGTGACTATCCGTAGGCTAGCCAAAGTAAGATGGCGCCTAACCCCAGTCTGTAAATCGCAAAGGGCCCCATCGTCCAGTCGCTGGCGAACATGCGCATCATTACCGCCAGCGCCGCCAGCGCGGCGGCGAACGACAGGATCGCGGCGAGCCCCAGTTCCACTGTGACCGCCAGGTTCCCGTCGCGGATCAGCCCGAGCGTTTCGAGCGCGCCGGCGGCCAGGATCACTGGGATCGCCATCAGCATCGAGACCCGGGCCGCGTCCGTTCGGCCGAAGCCTAATAACCGCGCCATGGTCATGGTGATGCCCGACCGGCTGGTCCCCGGCACCAGTGCCAACGCTTGAGCGAGCCCCATCAGAATGGCGTCCCGAAGACCCCATTCGCTAAAGCCACGCGCCTCGGCGCCCATGCGGTCAGCGAGCCAGAGCAGGATCCCGCCCAGAAGCGTAGTCCAGCCAATGACCTCGATCGAACGCAAACTCTCGAGCGCGCCTGAGACCTTCAGCGCCAGCCCGGCCAGGATTGCGGGGATCGTCGCCAGCGCGATCAGTAGGAACAGCCGCGCTGGCTGGGTCGCCCGGCGGCTGCGCGCCAGATCGCCGAGGCCAATCGCCAGCACCCCCGTTTCACGCCTGAAGTAGAGGCCGACTGCGGCCAGCGTGCCCAGATGCACCGCCACGTCCATGCTGACACCTTGATCCGGCCGCCCGGTCAGGATCGGCCACAGCGCCAAATGCCCGGACGAGGAGACCGGCAGAAACTCGGTGATACCCTGGATCAGGGCCAGCATGACTATGTCGAAAAGGCTCATCGGGTCACCCGTCGCGTCCGCGGCCACTCCTACCGCAATCGGCGCGCAAAGCAATCGAAGTCGATGGATCCACAGATTGGCTGCCGTGATTCGCATTTTGACTGCTCGTTCCACTATAAATATATCAGTAACACTGACATAATTTAGTTGCTGGAATGGACTGATTCCCCAGTCCTTTGAGTGATTTCTGAAACTAGGTCACAATGTCTGACTTTATTTCACCTCACTTTTCGGTTACCCAAGCCGCCAAGAAAAAGTCTTGAACGGCGCGTGCGCGCTCCTGGTGAGCAGATGGTCCAAAAGATGCTGAAATTCGTCTCGCTCAGCCGCGAGATGCCGGAGAAACGCGCCGCGGACGATCGGGCGCACGACTTCTCCGAGATCTATCGCGACTATGCGCGCGAGAAGGCGGCCGATCAGGCGGCGCGTTGTTCGCAATGCGGAGTGCCGTTCTGCCAGACCCATTGCCCGCTCCACAACAACATCCCCGATTGGCTGAAGCTGACCGCCGAGGGGCGGTTGCGCGAGGCCTATGAGCTGAGCCAAGCAACCAACACCTTCCCCGAGATCTGCGGCCGGATTTGCCCGCAGGACCGGCTCTGCGAGGGCAATTGCGTGATCGAGCAATCGGGCCATGGCACCGTGACCATCGGCTCGATCGAAAAATACCTGACCGATCTGGCCTTCGAGGAAGGCTGGGTCGACAAGATCGCGCCGGTGGCCGAGCGGCCCGAGAGCGTCGGCATCATCGGCGCGGGTCCCGCGGGGCTGGCCGCCGCCGACCGGCTTAGGCGGATGGGTTTTCAGGTCACCGTCTACGACCGCTATGACCGGGGGGGCGGGCTGCTGACCTATGGCATTCCCGGCTTCAAGCTGGAAAAGCCCGTGGTGATGCAGCGCAACGCTCAACTCGAGGCCGGTGGTGTCACGTTCGTGAAGAACTGCGACGTGGGGACGGATATTGCGTTCGACGAGATCCGCCAGGCCCACGACGCGGTCCTGATCGCGACGGGTGTCTACAAGAGCCGCGATATAGGCGGGCCGGGCTCGGGCGTGGCCGGGATCGTCCAGGCGATCGACTATCTGACCGCGTCCAACCGCAAGGGCTTCGGCGACGCGGTGCCGGAGTTCGACTCGGGCGAGTTGGACGCCCAGGGCAAGCGGGTCGTGGTGATCGGCGGTGGCGACACGGCGATGGATTGCGTGCGCACCGCGGTGCGCCAGGGGGCAGTCTCGGTCAATTGCCTCTACCGGCGCGACAAGGCCAATATGCCGGGCTCGATGCGCGAGGTCTCCAATGCCGAGGAGGAAGGGGTCGAGTTCGTTTGGCTGACCGCCCCGAAAGGCTTCACCGGCGACGAGACGGTGACCGGGGTCAAGGCGGCGCGGATGCGCCTCGGTGCCCCCGACGCTACGGGGAGGCAGACGCCAGAGCCGGTGCCGGGCTCGGATTTCACCGAGCACTGCGACCTGGCGATCAAGGCGCTGGGCTTCGAGCCCGAGGAGCTGCTACGGCTCTGGGACGTGGAAGGCCTCGAGGTCACCCGCTGGGGCACAATCAAGGCGGATTTCCGCAGCCATGCGACCTCGCTGCCAGGGATTTACGCGGCGGGCGACATCGTGCGCGGCGCCTCGCTGGTGGTCTGGGCGATCCGTGACGGGCGCGAGGCGGCGGATGCAATCGCGGAGTACCTGAGCGGCGTGGCTCGGGTGGCGGCGGAGTAGATCGATTTCGTTCTCCCCGCGGATGCGGGGATCTCGTGATGCGGGACAGGGGATTCCCGCCTGCACGGGAATGACGGCAACAAGCGGAGACGAAAGACCATGACCATGAGCGGACAATGCCTCTGTGGTGCGGTGCACTCCCGTTGCCGACAGCGGCGTCGGTGTCTGCCATTGTGGCCAGTGCCGGCGCTGGGGCGGTGGGGGGCCGTTTATGGCGGTGCGCATGGGGGGCGGCGTCACCTTCGATGCGGACGAAGCGCTGGCCTGCTACCGGTCCTCGGACGTTGGCGAGCGCGGCTTCTGTTCGTGCTGCGGCTCCAGCCTTTTCTGGCGCGCGCTTGGCGCGGGCAACGATGTCGCGATCAATGTGAGCGCCCTGCCGGAGGATTACGGTCAGGCGATCTACGAGCACATTTGGGTCGATGACAAACCCGGCTGGTACGACTTCGCCGATGACCGCCCGCGCAAGACCGCGGCCGAGGTTCTGGGAGGGGATTGAGATGGGTGAGCGCACAAATTTGACCGGACGCTGCCTTTGCGGTGCGGTCAAGTTCACCGCCGAGGGCGTGCCCCACGAGGTTGGCGCCTGTGATTGCACCATGTGCCAGCGCTGGAGCGGTGGCCCGGCGATTGCGGTCAAGGTCGCGGGCATGGCCTTCGAGGGAGAGGAGAACTTGATCAAATTCCGCTCGTCGGATTGGGCGGAGCGGGGATTCTGCGGAACCTGCGGATCGAACCTGTTTTACCGAATTGTCGAGACCGACGAGTATTATGTGAAAGTGGGTGTCTTCGACGACCCGTCCCGCTTCAAGCTCGCAAGCCAGATTTTCATCGACGAGAAACCAGACTACTACGATTTTGCCAACGAGACCAAGATGATGACCGGGGAAGAGGTCTTCGAAGCGGTTGCGAAGGGGGAGATGCCGGAATGAGTGATCGTTTCTTCAATGGCGCCGGATGGTGGCTGTTTGTCGTCTGCGCGGCGCTCTTCATCGTCGCCTCGATGCGGGCCGGCGACATGCTGGCGCTGGCGGGCTCTGCCGCCTTCATGGCGGCGAATATCTCGTTCCTGGTTCCCTTCTACCGCCGGTCCGGCGAGCGGGACCGCAAGGAGTGATGCGCATGACCCGATCCCTCATCGACAAGAGCTGGGTGGAGGCCCGCGAGGCCAAGGCGGAGCGCCTGGCCACGACCGGCATGTATCGCGCCGAGGACGAGCATGCCTCGTGCGGTGTCGGCCTGATCGCAGCCATCGACGGCCAGCCCCGGCGCGAGGTCGTCGTGCACGGGATCAATGCGCTGAAAGCGGTCTGGCACCGGGGCGCGGTCGATGCGGACGGCAAGACCGGCGACGGCGCGGGCATTCATGTTCAGATCCCGATCGGGTTCTTCTGGGACCAGATTCGGCGCACTGGGCATGAGCCGCATGACGAGCTCTTGGCAGTAGGACAGGTGTTCCTGCCGCGCACGAATTTCGACGCGCAAGAGGCCTGCCGCACCATCGTCGAGACCGAGGTTCTGCGGCTGGGCTACTACATCTATGGTTGGCGCCAGGTGCCGGTGAACATCGCCGTCCTGGGTGATAAGGCGGGCGCCACGCGGCCTGCCATCGAGCAGATCCTGATCTCGAATGCCAAGGGCGCCGACGAGGAGACATTCGAGCGCGAGCTCTACGTGATCCGCCGCCGGATCGAAAAGGCAGTGGCCCAGGCGAATATCACCGGATTCTACATCTGTTCACTCAGCTGCCGCAGCTTGATCTACAAGGGCATGATGCTGGCCGAGCAAGTGGCGGACTTCTATCCAGACCTGCAGGACGACCGGTTCGAGAGCGCATTTGCCATCTACCACCAGCGCTATTCAACCAACACTTTTCCGCAATGGTGGCTGGCCCAGCCGTTCCGGATGCTGGCCCATAACGGCGAGATCAACACGCTGAAGGGCAACATGAACTGGATGCGGAGCCACGAGATCCGCATGGCCTCGGCCTTCCTGGGCGATCTTGCCGAGGACATCAAGCCGATCATTCCGAACGGGTCTTCCGACTCGGCGGCGCTGGACGCGGTTTTCGAGGTGATGGTGCGCGGGGGGCGCAACGCGCCGATGGCCAAGACCATGCTGGTGCCCGAGGCCTGGTCGAACTCCGAGTCGATGCCCGAGGCCTGGAAGGCGATTTATTCCTATTCGAACGCCGTGATGGAGCCCTGGGATGGCCCCGCGGCGCTGGCCATGACCGACGGGCGCTGGGTCTGCGCAGGCATGGACCGCAACGGTCTGCGCCCGATGCGCTATGTGGTCACCGGCGACGGGCTGGTGATCGCGGGCTCCGAGGTCGGCATGGTCCCGGCGGACGAAAGCGCAATCCGCGAGAAGGGGCGGTTGGGTCCCGGCCAGCTCCTGGCGGTCGACCTGGCCGAGGGCCGGCTGCTGCATGACGCCGAGCTCAAGGATGAATTGGCCGCCGCGCAACCCTATGCGGACTGGATCGAAAGGGTCACCGAGATCTCGGACGAGATCGAGGGCCAGCCCGAGACCTGGATCCACCAGGGAGAGGCCTTGCGGCGGCGCCAGATCGCAGCCGGTTATTCGATCGAGGAGCTGGAGACGATCCTCCATCCGATGGCGGAGGACGCGAAGGAGGCGATCGGCTCGATGGGCGACGACACGCCCTCGGCGGTGCTGAGCGATCTCTACCGGCCGCTCAGCCATTTCTTTCGGCAGAACTTCAGCCAGGTGACCAATCCGCCGATCGACAGCCTGCGTGAGCATCGGGTGATGAGCCTGAAAACCAGGTTTGGCAACCTGAAAAACGTGCTGGACGAGGATTCCTCGCAAACGGAGATCATCACGCTCGAAAGCCCGGTGGTCACCAATGCCCAGTTTAAGCGGCTGGTCGAGGCCTTCGACGATACCCATCGGGTGATCCACTGCACGTTTCCGGCCAAGAGCGGCCCCGGCGCCCTGCGCGCCGCGCTCAATCGCGTGCGCGCGGACGCCGAGGAGGCGGTGCGCGCCGGCGCTGGCCATATCGTCCTGACCGACGAGGAGGCCGATGGCGAAAACGTCGCCATGCCGATGATCCTTGCCACCTCAGCCGCCCATAGCTGGCTGGTGGCACGGGGCCTGCGCACATTCTGCTCGCTCAGCGTGCGTTCGGCCGAATGCATCGACCCGCACTACTTCGCAGTGCTGATCGGGGTCGGCGCCACCACGGTCAATGCATACTTGGCTCAGGATTCGATCATGGACCGGGTCGAGCGCGGTCTGCTGGATCAGTTGAGCGCCGACAAGGCCGTGGCGAATTTCCGTAGCGCCATAGATCAGGGCCTTTTGAAGATCATGTCGAAGATGGGAATCTCGGTGGTTTCCTCCTATCGCGGCGGCTGCAACTTCGAGGCAGTGGGACTGGGTCGCGCACTGGTCGCTGAGTTCTTCCCCGGTATGCCGACGCGCATTTCGGGCATCGGTGTCGCGGGCATCGAGGAGAAGCTGAGAGCGATCCATTCGAAGGCCTGGAGCGCAGGCGCTGAGACCCTGCCGATTGGCGGGCTCTACAAGGCCAGGCGCAAGGGCGAGGCCCATGCCTGGGGCGCGCAGTTAATGCACGCAATGCAGGCGGCGGTTGGCCAGAACTCATACGCGCTGTGGAAGAAGTATGCCGAAGGGATGCGGGCACAGCAGCCGATCCACCTGCGTGATCTACTGGATTTCAAGCCGCTCGGTCCGGCCGTGCCGCTCGAGGACGTCGAATCGATCACCTCGATTCGCAAACGTTTCGTGACGCCGGGCATGTCGCTGGGCGCGCTGAGCCCGGAGGCCCATAAAGCCCTCAACGTCGCCATGAACCGGATCGGTGCCAAGTCGGATTCAGGCGAGGGCGGAGAGGACCCGAAGCACTACCATCCGGAGCCGAACGGCGATAACCCCTCGGCCAAGATCAAGCAGGTGGCGTCCGGCCGGTTTGGGGTGACGGCCGACTATCTGAACCAGTGCTCGGAGCTTGAGATCAAGGTGGCCCAGGGCGCCAAGCCCGGCGAAGGCGGGCAATTACCCGGCTTCAAGGTGACCGAGATGATCGCCAAGCTGCGTCATTCGACGCCGGGCGTGACCCTGATCAGCCCGCCGCCGCATCACGACATCTATTCGATCGAGGATTTGGCGCAGCTGATCTACGATCTGAAGCAGATTAACCCGGATGCCAAGGTCTGCGTGAAGCTGGTGG
>CAJICH010000119.1_pt1 | contig 82653 bp, 78 predicted proteins | sample 9199591 | NCBI WGS metagenome assembly CAJICH01 (sample SAMEA7708332, study PRJEB35096) | sediment metagenome | biome: marine neritic benthic zone biome [ENVO:01000025]; feature: sediment [ENVO:00002007]; material: shallow marine sediment [ENVO:03000034] sea grass bed [ENVO_01000059] ...
GCAATTCCGCCGCTGCATGGAGCGCTGTTGAAGAACGAACAGGACGTGCACCTGTTCGAGCGGCTGGCGTTCCTGGCGCGGCGGAATTGCCGATTTCGGGTCCGCGCGCAGCGTCGCCGGGTCCACGTCATCCGCCATAAGCAGCTTCAGCCAATCCAACACCTCGGATGTCGAAGGTTTCTTCTTCAGGCCCGGTGTTTCGCGGATCTCGTAGAACTGTGTGAGCGCCGAGCGCACCAGATCCTTCTTGATGTCTGGGAAATGGACATCGATGATCCGCATCATCGTCTCGGTGTCCGGAAATGCAATGAAGTGGAAGAAACACCGGCGCAGAAAGGCGTCGGGCAGTTCCTTCTCGTTGTTGGACGTGATGATGACGATCGGCCGGTGCCGGGCCTCGATCGTCTCGCCGGTCTCGTAGACGTGGAATTCCATCCGGTCGAGTTCCTGCAAAAGGTCGTTCGGGAACTCGATATCCGCCTTGTCGACCTCGTCGATCAGCAAGACCACCTTTTGATCCGCGGAGAAGGCGTCCCATAGCTTTCCAGGCTTGATGTAGTTTCGAACTTCCTTGACCCGCTCGTCGCCCAATTGGCTGTCGCGCAGGCGGCTGACCGCGTCGTATTCATAGAGGCCTTGATGCGCGCGGGTGGTGGATTTGACGTGCCACTCGATCAGATCCAATTCCAAAGCCTCGGAAACCTGGCGCGCCAGCTCGGTCTTGCCGGTTCCGGGTTCGCCCTTGACCAGAAGCGGCCGTTCGAGCCGGATCGCGGCGTTGACCGCGACCATCAGATCCTCGGTCGCCACATACTCCGCCGTGCCGTTGAATTGCATTTACGCCGCCTTTCACCATGCCGCCGCCTCGTCCGGGCGGGTGCCAAGTTTCTCCAAAGGGTGAAGGGATATAGCGGAAATTTGATCGCGTTTTAAGGCGTGACAAGGCCAATTGGTTTATCTATAGAAGCGCCACTCGAAATCGGTCCTTTGTTCAGGGAGCGCAGGGTGTCTGGGTCGAATGGCATGAATATAGAAGTAAAAATCGACGAAGAGTATGCGCCAGAAAAGGGCGAAGCGTTCATGTGCGAGCGGCAGAAGGAGTTTTTTCGCCGCAAATTGAACGGCTGGAAGGAATCAATCCTGGACGAAAGCCGCGAAACCCTCGTCCACATGCAAGAAGAGACCCAGAATATTCCCGACCTCGCAGATCGCGCCTCGGCCGAAACTGACCGGGCGCTGGAGCTGCGCACCCGCGACCGCCAGCGCAAGCTGATCTCGAAGATTGACGCGGCACTGCGCCGGATCGACGAGGGCACCTACGGCTATTGCGAGGAAACTGGCGATCCGATCTCGCTCAAGCGCCTTAGCGCCCGGCCAATCGCCACGCTGTCCCTGGAGGCTCAGGAACAGCACGAACGGCGCGAAAAGGTCCACCGCGACAGCTAGATCCACCCTAATCCATCCGGCGCAACAAAAATGCGCAATATTCTTTCCGCAGTGTAAAACTCTCTGATCCCGCATCTTGCTGCCGCAGCACTGGCTGCCCTAACCGGGTCGCGGGCGAAACGGCGCTGTGAGGACAAGATGTCGGAGAGAGTGGCGGCAGGCGGCCTGTCGGTCGCGCGCGAACTGTTCGATTTTATCGAGACAGAGGCATTGCCCGGGACCGGACTGGACAGCGGGGCTTTTTGGGACGGTTTTGGCCGGATCGTAGGCGACTTCGCTCCCCGCAACCGGGCACTGGTTGCCAAGCGTGACGCCTTGCAATCGCAGATTGACGACTGGCACAAAGCTCGCGCCGGTCAGGACCACGATCCCGCCGCCTATAAGGACTTCCTGACCGAGATCGGCTATCTGGTAACGGAAGGATCTGATTTTCAGGTCGACACCCCGAATGTGGATGCCGAGTTCTCGACCATCGCCGGGCCTCAACTCGTCGTCCCGGTAATGAACGCCCGCTATGCACTGAATGCCGCGAATGCGCGTTGGGGCTCGCTCTACGATGCACTCTACGGCACGGATGCCATGGGCAACCTGCCCGAGCCAGGAGGCTATGACCCAGAGCGTGGAGCCCAGGTGATCGGCTGGGCCAAGGATTTCCTCGACGACGTCGCGTCCCTGGAAGCGGGCTCACATTCCGATGTCGTGCGGTATGCGGTCGCCCACCACCGTCTGGTGCCTACAATGCGCGATGGCCGGCAGGCCGAGTTGAAGGATCCGTCACAATTCGCGGGGTATTCCGAGGATCCGACGATGCCCCATTCGGTTCTGCTCAAGAACAACAATCTGCACATAGATATCCTGATCGACCCCCACCATGCGATCGGCAAGGATGATCCAGCAGGGGTCGCCGACCTCGTGATCGAGTCCGCAATCACCACCATCATGGATTGTGAAGATTCGGTGGCCGCCGTCGATGCTGAAGACAAGGTCGCCAGCTACCGCAATTGGCTCGGCCTGATGAAGGGCGACCTGACCGAGCCCGTTGCCAAGGGCGGCCACAGCTTCACCCGGCGCCTAAACCCTGACCGTGGGTATTCCGCACCTGATGGCAGCCCGCTCACCCTGCCCGGTCGATCGTTGATGCTGGTCCGTAATGTCGGACCGCTGATGACCAATCCGGCAATCCACCTAACCGACGGCTCGGAGATTCCGGAAGAGATCATGGACGCGGTCTGCACGGCCATGATCGCGGTCCACGACGTGAACAAATCCGAAGGCGCCCGAAATTCGCGCGCGGGCTCGGTCTATGTGGTCAAGCCAAAGATGCACGGGCCCGAGGAAGTCGCCACCGCGAACGACCTGATGGGCGCCGTCGAAGGGATGTTGGGTCTGGCCCCGAACACAGTCAAGATCGGCATCATGGACGAGGAGCGACGCACCACGCTGAACCTCAAGGAATGCATCCGCGCCGCCAAGTCGCGCGTCGCATTCATCAATACAGGCTTCCTCGACCGAACCGGCGACGAGATCCACACCTCGATGCAGGCCGGTCCGATGATCCGCAAGACCGAGATGAAGGCCCAACCCTGGATTGCGGCCTACGAGGATTGGAACGTGGATATTGGCCTCGAATGCGGGCTCAAGGGCACAGCTCAGATCGGCAAGGGCATGTGGGCCATGCCCGATCTCATGGAAGCGATGCTAGAACAAAAAATCGGCCACCCGCAGGCGGGAGCCAACACTGCCTGGGTGCCTTCGCCCACTGCCGCGACGTTGCATGCGACGCACTATCACAAGGTCAACGTGGCCGAGCGCCAGGACGCGATCGCGGCTCGTGGCCGCGCCGATCTGGGCGCTATCCTGACCGTTCCGCTGGCGCGCGGTGCCAATTGGTCGGCCGACGAGGTGCAAGCCGAGATCGACAACAATGCACAGGGGATCCTGGGCTATGTCGTGCGCTGGGTCGATCAGGGGATCGGCTGCTCAAAGGTTCCGGACATCAATGACGTGGGTTTAATGGAAGATCGCGCGACCTTGCGGATTTCGTCACAGCACATCGCCAATTGGTTAGTGCATGGAATTGCCACCCAAGACCAGGTGATGGAGACCATGAAACGCATGGCGGCCGTCGTCGATCAGCAAAATGCGGGCGATCCGGCCTACCGGCCGATGGCGCCCGGTTTTGACGGTGTTGCGTTCAAGGCCGCCTGCGACCTGGTCTTCAAGGGCACCGAATGGCCCAACGGATACACGGAACCGGCGCTCCATACGCGCCGGCTGGAACGCAAACAGGAGGCCTGATCCATGACCGCAATCACCCTGCGCAAGGCACGCAAAATCGTCTCGTCGGCACTGGCCAAGGGCCGCGAGGCCGGAATGCAGCCTTTGGCGGTCTGCGTATTGGACGCGGGCGGGCACCTGAAGGCCTTCGAGCGCGAGGACGGCGCCTCGAACGGACGATTCGAGATCGCCCGCGGCAAGGCAAACGGCGCGCTGGAGATGGGGGTCGGCTCGCGCGCGCTGTTCAACCGCGCCGAACAGCAGGCCTATTTCGTTCTTGCGGCGGGACGGATATTCGACCACGGAATGATCCCGGTTCCCGGCGGCGTGTTGGTTCGCGACCGCAAGGGCGCGATTGCCGGTGCCATCGGGATCAGCGGCGACAATTCTGACAATGACGAGGTCGCCGCAGTCGCGGGCATCGAAGCCGCCGGTTTCTCGGCTGATCCAGGCTGATCCGTCAACGGGTGACGCTTTGCCTCTCGTCCGCTAATCTGCCGGGCGGTGAAGGAGGATGCCGATGACCGAGACCGCGACGCTTACCTCTGACCTGCAAGCGGCAGGCTGGTCCGCCAGCAAGGACGGCAAGGCCATCACCAAGACATTCCAGTTCCGCGGCTTTCGGGACGCAATGGCCTGGATGGCCCGTGCCGCGTTCGAGGCCGAGTATCTGAACCACCATCCCGAATGGTCGAACGTCTACAACCGGGTCGATGTTCGGCTGACCACTCACGACACCGGCGGGCTGACCGACAAGGACATCTCGCTCGCCGAGCGGATGGATAAGATCGCCGGGCGCACCCTGGCGAAGTGAGCCTCGGCGGTCGATTTACCAGCTATTAACTGAAGGGACGCACCCTGCCCGGACGCGGCACGATTGCCCCGCGACCGAGGGCAGAATGCAGATCCTGGTCCACCTTGGCTTCAACAAATGCGCCTCCAGCTACATCCAGCATGCTTTGGCGGCTTCGCAGGCGGCATTGCGGCGACGAGGCGTTTTTTATGCGGTAGAGGGCGAGCGAGCGGCCCAGTACGGGCTCTCGCGATACTACGGCTTTGGCCCCGATGCCGAGGGCCTCACCCGGCGCAGCCTCGGCTGGCTGGCAGCGCGGGCTCGCGAGCGTGACTGCAGGCGGATGATTCTCTCCAGCGAATACCTGTCGCTCGGTCAACCGGAAGCCATCAAGACATTCACGGAGGAATTGCGCAGCCTCCGCGCCGAGACGCAGTTCCTGGTCTTTAGCCGGGATTTGGTGCCCTGGCTGCACTCGCTTTTCAATCAATACGTCAAGACGGTAGATGGTGGACCGTTCTATGACTCGATTGATTCCTTCGTGAGCCATGTCCTGTGGAACGGCTCAATTGACCTGGCTCGACGCTATCGCGCCTGGGGCAAAACAGTGGGAACGGATCGGATCACCCATGTGCGGATTGCAGAAGATCAGGCGGACACAACGGTCCTGGCGCCGTTCGAGGCCTTCGCAGGTATCCTAATCGCCCCGGCCATAGGCCCGATTAACCATTCGGTCCCCGCGGGCGCGCTCTACCTGACCGGCCGTTTGCGCCAGGCGCATCGTGGTCCTCTGCGCGACCGCCTGCTCACCCGGATCGCGGCGGGCGATTGCGATTGGGCCAGCGCGCCAGAGGACTATCTCCGGATCAGCGCGCAAAACATGGAACGGCTCGAGCGCGAGATCGCCGAGCCGTTTGCGCGCCTCGCGGCGTCGATCACTCCAGGTCACGCCGCCTAAGCCGAATGCGCCAAGGGCTCCTTTATCCCGGATCCGTTGTCTTGCGGGTCCTCAAGTCGGACAGCGTCATTTAGCGCCTGGCACAGCGCCGCCGGATCACGTGCCATCGTCACGGCACCTACGCCCATGCGCCAGGAGCTGGCCGCCTGGCTCGACCTCGACCCGGCGCCACTAGACATGAAAAGCGAGGCTCCCGGCATGCTTACCCGGTGGACCGGCCACGCAACCCAGGATCAGCGCGCTTTGCTGGATCGGCGGCTGGCTAGCTGGATACACCATTTCGGCTACGAGATGGATCAGGTTGGCCACCGTCCAAACGCAAAGACTAGCGCTCCCGAGGCGGTGGCCTAGTCACACGTTCAGGAAAATCCGATGCCGCGCCCGGATCGCCCGGTCAGCCGCCGGGTCCAGGTAACCTGGATCGGGCTCGGCCAGGATAGCCCTGGCCCGCTCTCGCGCCCTTTGCCAGGCATCCTTCGCGCCCCGTTCGGCCCAGGTGACCGGCGGCTCGCGGTCGGCCAAGCGCGGATAAAAATAATCCCGTTCCATCGCCGCCATCGTCTGCGTTGATCCCAGGAAATGGCCCTCACCGAACACCGCATCGCGGATTGCTTCGAAGCCCAATGTCTCGTCGGTCACCTCGATGCCCCGGATTACACGGTTTACCTGGCTCAGCATCTCGTCGTCCAACACGAAGGCTTCGAACGAAACCCCCAGCAACGCCGCCATCATGCCCGCACTCTCGTAGACCATGTTGGCCCCAGCCAACCCGGTTGCGAGCGTGGTCAACGCCTTCTCGGCCCCCATCTGGGCATCCACGGCCTTGGCGTCGGACATCGAAGCCGCGACACCCGATGGCATGCCCAACCAGTTGATGATCTGCGCCGAGGCCGCGTTCATCACCGCGCTCTCGCCCCCGCCACCCGAGAACGCGCCACTCCGCAGATCGATCACCAGGGGCCAATTCGAGAAGATCATCGGATAGCCAGGCGCCAACACGTTGACGACCACCAGCGCCGCCAGCGTCTCGGCAAGCGACTGCGCCAGGAACCCAGCCGGGGTCGCCGGCGCCGTGGCCCCGGATTGCGCCGCGATGATGCAATTCAGCGGGACGCCGCGCCGAATGCAGGCTTGGGTCACTTCCAATGCATCCTCGCCGAACCGCAGCGGCGAGATCACAGGAGAGATATGCGCCTTGCAGAACGGCCTTGCGCGGAACCGCCCCTCGCCTCCCAGCGCCAGGTCGAACATGTCGACAATCGGGTCCACGGTCTCGGCCAGAGTAAATGACGTGCCCACGGGTTTGGTGGTGCCACGAAGCAGGGCATAGGCCGTGTTGATATCCAGATCGGTAATGTCCTCGAGGTCGGTGGCCACACAACACCGGGTGAACCAGCTCACATTCTCCAGCCGATCAGCAAGCCGGGCGAAGTCATAGAGGTCGCGCAGCGACGATGGCCGGTAAGTCCCGCTTTCCAGATCCAGCGTCTGCACCGCGGCGCCTCCAGTGCCGAAGTGAACCCGCTCGCCGCCAAGCGCGAAATCATGCGCCGGGTCGCGGCCATAAAAGACGATAGTCTTGCATGCACCCGCGACGACGTCCTCGACCATCTTCTCGGGCAAGCAGAGCCGGCCTGTGTCGCTTGTGGTTGCGCCAGCCGTCACCGCCTGCTCGACCAGCCAGTCCGGCGCCTCTCCCATGCCAAGCTCGGCCAACAGCCGCAGGGCGGTGGCGTAGATCGCGCGCATGTCGGCTTCGCTCAGCGGGCGATACTGCCCACCCGCCTGCCCCGGCGGCGCGGGGTTGATCAGCGCCCGAGGCGCGGTCCGTATCTCGATCCGGGCCTTGCGCCCACCGCCCCGGCGTGACTGGGTCATCGTGCCCCCTTGTTCCCGCTCAGCAGGATCGCTGCTTGACGGAGGCGAGGCAAGGGGCTCAGCTAGGCGCGGCCATTTATGGAACGGAGCCAATGAGATCTCATGCGCGGGCGGTTGTGATTGGCGGCGGCATCGCCGGCTGTTCCGCGCTCTACCACTTGACCCAGGAGGGCTGGACCGATGTGGTCTTGCTGGAACGCGACGAACTGACCTCGGGCACGACCTGGCATTCCGCCGCTCAGGTCACAAATTTCGGGGCAATCCAGGTCTTGGTGGGGCTGAAAACCCACTCGATCGCACTCTACAAGGAACTGGCCCAGGATCCGGACTATCCGATCAACTATCACCATGGAACGGGCGGGCTGAGGCTCGCGTCCCAGCAATGGCATATCGATGGCTATCATCACTTCCTCTCGGTGGCCCGTGGCATGGGGGTCGAATTCGAGCTGATCGATTCCGAGGAATGCAAGCGCCGCCACCCGCTGATCACCACCGAAAACCTGCTGGGCGCCCTGTGGGACCCGCTGGACGGCGATATTGATCCGGCGCAGTTGTGCCAGGCGCTGGCCCGGCGCGCGCGCAAGGCGGGGGCCGAGGTGCATCGGAATACGCCGGTCACCGGCCTCGGCCAGAACACCGGCGGCGAATGGGTGGTCGAAACCTCGGCAGGGACGATCACCTGCGAACATCTGGTCAATGCGGGCGGGTACCGTTGCAACGAGATTTCGGCCATGATGGGCACGGTCCTGCCCGTCGTCTCGATGGAACACCAGTATTTCCTGACCGAGCCGATCCCGGAAATCGAGGCGCTGGATTTCCGCGTGCCCCTGATCCGCTGCCCGACCGATGATTTCTACTCGCGGCAGGAGAAGAACGGCCTGCTGGTCGGGTTTTACGAGCAGGGCTGCAAGACCTGGGGCGTGGACGGGATCGACCCGAATTTCACCAACGCGCTTTGCCCCGATGACCCAGACCGGGTGCTGGATGTGCTGGAGGGGGTCTTCGAACGCATGCCCTGCCTGACCGAGACCGGCATCCACACAATCGTCAACGGCCCGATCACCTATACTCCGGACGGCGTACCCTTGGTCGGGCGCATCCCGGGCAAACACAACGCGTGGTGCATCACGGGGCTGCGGGCCGGGGTTGGCGAGGGCGGCGGGCACGGCTGGCTGCTGGCGCAGGAGATGGTCCACGGCGAGGCCTGCTACGACACTTGGGCCTTGGACCCGCGCCGGTTCTCGGACTACGCGGACGTGAGCTTCACCGCCAAGAAGGCGGTCGAAGACTATCAGAACGAGTTTCGTTTCCACCTGCCCCACGAGCACCGCCCGGCCGGCCGGCCGGCTCGGGTGACGCCGCTCTACCAGACGCTGAAAGATCAAGGCGCCGAGTTTGGAGTGGTAAACGGCTGGGAGCGGGTGTTGTTCTTCAAGCCCAATCCAGGGTTTATCGACGAGCCGTCGTTCCGCTTCACCCCGACCCATGAGGTTGTGGCTACAGGGGTGCGCGCGATCCAGGAACGCGCCGGTCTGATGGAGGTCTCGGGCTTCAACCGCTATCGCATCGAAGGCCCAGGCGCTGCTGAATGGCTCGCCGGGCTTTTTTGCGGGTGGATTCCCACACGCATTGGCAAAGTGGGCCTCGGCTATTTCCTGACCGACAAGGGTAATATCCTGGGCGAGGCTACGCTCGCGAAACTGGGGGACGATCATTTCTGGTGGGGCTCGGCCGCGGCCGCCGAGCATCACGATTGGGATTGGCTGATGCGGACGAAACCCGACGGCGTCAGTCTGACAAAGCTCACCGACACCCACACCATCCTTGTGGTCGCCGGGCCACAATCGCGCGCGATCCTGTCGCTGGCCTGTCCGGAAACCGATTGGTCCAGAGAGGGCTTCCCTTGGCTCAACACGCGTCCGTGCCGGATCGCTGGGGCGGAGATCACGGCGATGTCCGTTAGCTTCTCGGGCGAACTGGCCTGGGAGCTTCACCTGGCCAACAAGGATCTGACCAGGGTCCACGCGGAAGTCGAGAAAGCAGGCGACGGTTTCGGCATGGGGCGCTTCGGCCTTTACGCCACCGAGTCAATGCGGATCGAGAAGGGTTACCGCCATTGGAAGGCTGACATGATCTCCGAATTCGACCCATTGGAATCAAATCTCGGCCGTTTCCTTCGCATGGACCACGACTTTCCGGGCCGCGCTGCATTGGAAGCCAAGGCGGGCGAGCCGTTACGCCGCACGTTCGTGACGCTCGAGATCGACAGCGCGACTGGCCCTGCCCACCCAGGAGGCAGCCTCTATGACGACGGCCGGGTGGTCGGCACTGTCACCTCGGCGGCATACGGCCACCGTGTCGCGAGAAATCTGGCAATGGGCTTCATTGACCCCGCTTATGGTGCTATCGGCACCGAACTCGGCATCGACGTCGTTGACGAACGCGCAACTGCCCGGGTGACCGACGACTGCCTTTACGACCCCAAGAACGAAAGGATGCGCGCCTGATGGCGATCACTTACCTGAAGAAGGCCGACAAGACCGCCGCAACTGGCGAGGCGGATGTGCGCGCCACGGTGCAGGGCATCCTCGATGAGATCGAGGCCGGCGGCGACGACACCGCCCGGGCTTATGCCGCCAAGTTCGACCAGTGGGAGGGCGAGATCGTTGCCCCCGCCGAACAGATCGCCGCCGCCGCGGACCAGGTGCCCCAGCAACTGCGCGACGACATCCGGTTTGCCCATGACAACGTGCGCCGCTTCGCAGAAGCGCAAAAGGCGGCAATGCTGGACACGGAAGTAGAGATCATCCCAGGCCTGATCGCCGGGCACCGCCACTTACCCGTAAACGCGGCCGGGGCCTATGTGCCCGGCGGGCGCTATTCGCATATCGCCTCGGCGATCATGACGGTCACCACCGCCAAGGTGGCCGGGGTCGAGCACATCGCCGCCTGCTCGCCGCCGAAGCCAGGTGTCGGCATTCCGCCGGCGATCCTCTACACGCTCGACCTCTGCGGCGCCGACCGGGTCCTCAGCCTGGGCGGCGTGCAAGGGGTGGCGGCCATGGCTTTCGGCCTCTTCGGTTGCCCAGAGGCAGATATCCTGGTCGGCCCCGGCAACCAGTTTGTGGCCGAGGCAAAGCGCATTCTTTTCGGCCGGGTCGGCATCGACATGTTTGCGGGTCCGACCGAGTCAATGGTGATTGCCGACGCCAGCGCAGACCCGCACATCGTGGCGTGGGATCTGGTGGGTCAGGCCGAGCATGGCTACAACTCGCCGGTCTGGCTGATCTCGCTCGACCGCGCGCTGGCCGAAGAAGTGGCGCGCCTGGTTCCCGGCATCATCGAGACCCTGCCCGAGCCGAACCAGTCCTCGGCTCGTGACGCCTGGGCGGCCTACGGCGAAATCATCCTGGCCGACGCACGCGAAGAAGCCGCAAAGGTCTCAAACGAGTATTCTTCCGAGCACCTGCAGGTACAGGCGGCGGATCTCGACTGGTGGCTGGCAAACCTCACCAACTACGGTTCGCTGTTCCTGGGTGAGGAAACGACAGTTGCCTTCGGCGACAAATGCTCCGGGCCGAACCACGTCCTGCCAACCAAACGGTCAGCCAACTACACCGGGGGCCTTTCCGTCGCGAAATACATGAAGACCGTCACTTGGCAGCGCATGACCCGCGAGGCCAACCGAGAGATCGCACCGGCCTGCGCGCGGATTTCTCGTCTGGAAGGTATGGAAGGCCACGCCCGCACCGCGGATGTGCGGCTGGAGAAGTATTTCCCGGGCGTGAATTTCGATCTGAGCGGGGCGGATTAGGACTTTCCCGATGCCCCGGGCTTGATCCGGCCCGGTCGAAACGGTTGGATTCCCGGCTCGAGGCCGGGACGCCGGCGGCGAGTTCAAACGTTCAACAGCAGATATTCCCGCTCCCACGGGCTGATCACCCGCATAAACTCCTCGAACTCGTGCTGCTTGACCGCGGCGTAGAGACCCGAGAACCCTTGTCCCAGCATCTCGCACAGGGGCGCGCAAGCCTTGAATTCCTCGACAGCCTCCAACAGGCCATAGGGCAGCTCGCGCGGTCGGTTATAGGAATCATCGCTCACCTCGGCACGCGGCTCGACTTTTTCGGACATGCCCAGATAGCCCGCGGCCAGAGAAGCGGCGATCGCCAGATAGGGGTTGGCGTCGGCTCCGACGACGCGGTTCTCGACGCGCCGCGCCTGCGGCTCGGAGATCGGCACGCGCAGGCCCGTCGTGCGATTGTCACGCCCCCAGTCCAGGTTGATCGGCGCCGTCAGGTTCGGCACCAAGCGCCGGTAGGAATTCACATACGGCGCCATCAGGCAGGCGGCGGCGCGCAGATAGGTCTGTTGGCCACCAATGAAATGGTTGAAGAGCTCCGAGGGTCCGCCACTCGCGTCCGAGAATACATTCTCGCCCGTATCTTCCGCGACCACGCTTTGATGGATATGCATGGCACTGCCCGGCTGATTCTCCATCGGCTTGGCCATGAACGTGGCGTAGCAACCGCAGCGCAGCGCCGCTTCGCGGATCAAGCGCTTGAACAGAAATACCTGATCGGCCAGGTCCAGCGGGTCGCCGTGATGGAGGTTAATCTCCAGCTGCGCGGCGCCAGCCTCCTGAATGATCGTGTCGATATCCAGCCCGAGGGCTGTCGCGTAGTCGTAGATATGCTCGATCACCGAGTCGTATTCGTCGACCGCGGCGATCGAGTAGGCCTGTGCCTTTTGCGCGGTGCGCCCAGAACGGCCAATTGGGGGCTCGAGGGGATAGTCTGGGTCGGTATTCGGCTTGGTCAGGTAGAACTCCAACTCGGGCGCGACGATCGGGCGCCAGCCCTTTGCGGAATAGTGATCCAGCACCCGGCGCAGGACCGAGCGCGGGGCGAACTCGACCAGGTTTCCCTCGCGGTCCAGCACGTCGTGGATCACTTGAACCGACCGGTCGCTGGCCCAAGGCACCGCGCGGGTCGTTGCCAAATCTGGCCGCAGCGCCAGATCGGCATCGGTGTCATAACCCGAGAGATCGTCCAAATCCGGGTATTCGCCTGTGATCGTCAGGAAAAACAGCGAGGTAGGCAGATAGGTCGGCACCGCGCGGGTAAATTTGACCGCTGGCATCACCTTGCCGCGCCCAATCCCGGCAAAGTCCGGGGTGACGCATTCCACCTCCTCGACACGGTGATCACGCAGCCACGTGGCCAGCGCCTCCATCGTATTCGCCGTTGGTGGGGGCGATGTATCGAGGCTTATCTCAGGATCAATGCGCCCAAGCGCGGCCGGCCGCCAGGACTGGGTGTCATCATTCATCGAAGGACTGCCTCGAATTTATCGATACTCTCGCCTGCGAGCAGGATAGCACTGCTGCCCCACAGGCTGGCAAGTGGCAGGCGAGATGCCGCGGTAGTTCAGTCGATCCGCACCAGCCCGCGTTGCGCCAGGCGCCGTGCCAGATGCGAGAGATCCACGGCGATTGCATCACGCGATCGCTCGGGGAAGCCTGCGGCGAACAGCGCGGCCACCTCGCCAAAGCTGGCCGGCTCGGCGATCAGCCGCCAGAAGGCGGCAGCGGTCTCGTTCAGATTGAAGATCACCATCTCGTGGGCATCGGTCAGAAAGGCCTGGCCGTCTCGCTCGCGTCCCACAACACCGGGGACGCGGGAAATCCGCTTATGCAGCGCCAGCGGTGAACATTGCCGTTCTTGATCCGCTGCCTGTGGCGTCTCCGTGGTCTCGGTCAAACCGGCGAAGCGGGAATCCGCAGCCTGGCGCAAGATCGCAACCGCTTCCTCGGCCCGAGTATAGTCAAGCCGCAAACAGACCGCGCGCTCGATCACACCGTCGAGCGAATCGAGGATCCGCGCCGCCGAGATCTCGCGGGCGAAATTGCGCCGGATGGTTTCGCTCAGCGCATCACCGCCGCCGATCCGGGTCAGCATGGCGGGGCCTGCGTCGTTTCGGTTCAAGCTGACTATGGCCGTGACCGGCGCTTCGGCGCCCTTGCGCGCCAGCCGGTCTGATGGTGGCCGGATATAGGCGTATCGCTCGCTGGACGCGACGCGGTGGCGTTCGATGAATTCGCGCGTCACGGGCGCCAGCGTCTCGGGCAGCGGCAAGCGCAGGCGGATCGCCAGGCCAGGCGCGAAGGCCGTGCGCCCATCCGCGGTCATCGGAATGATGTCGTCCGAGAAGACCTGCAGCCCCGCTGCGGCGCAGGCGGTGGCGACGACGGTCTTGCCCGCCCGGTAGTGTCCCGTCAGCAGCACCAGCCCCTGACCCATGCGCACCCCGGCCGCGTGTAGACAAAGGCCATCCCGGCCCGCGAGGGTGTGTGCCTTGTATAGGCTTGCGATCAGGCTGCAGGCGGTCGAGACCGGATCGCGAAAGCGCAGCGGCTTTTCGTAGGTCTCACCCGAGCAGGTCCAACCCAGGTTTCCGCGCTCGATGTGGATGTCAGGCTTGGTTCCGTCGCCCGCCGGCTCGAGCCGCCAGCCCAGCATGACTTCGTCAAGCGTGTTGAACAACGCGCCATCGTCCATGATGGCAACGCAGGGGTCCAAACCAGGAGCGGTGAATGTTTGAGGCTGGGTCATGCCCGGCAACATAGACATGTCATCCTGAACGTAGCATTGCAGCCGGATGCGCGATGCGCCGCTAAGACGGCGCATCGCCTAGTCGTCGATCAGCTCGGTGCCTCGCGGCCCAATCCGGCCGGCGCATCCACACCGTCGCTTGCACCAGCGCTGGCACTGGCGCCGGCCAAATCGCCCTCGGTCCCGGTGCTGGCACCATCGCTGGCGCTTGCGCCCGCGAGGTCGCCTTCATCTGTGCTGGCCCCGTCGCTGGACGATGCGCTGGCAGTATCGGCGCTGTCGACACCGCTGGCCGAGCCGCCGCTGCCTTCGGCACCGGCATCCGCACCGGAACCGCCCGAACCACCGGACCCGCCTGAACCGCCGGAGCCACCAGACCCGCCGGATCCGCCTTCGCCGCCTTCGCCGCCTTCACCACCGCCACCGCCGCCCGAGCCGGAAGCGGCGCGGGATTCGCTCAGCGTCAGGATATCGGGAACCAGATAGATTGCGGTCGCACCTAGCCCCAGCCTAGCTAGGGCAACACGGCGATCGAGCTGGGCCACAACCGCAGCGCGTTCTCTTTTGGTCATCGAACTACTCCAGGTTGCTTTTTTGTTTATTTACAACTGGTTGCTTAATATTCCTTAAACGGAATCAGCTCCATTGTCCAGCCTGGAAGAGTGTTCGGGACCGGTGTTTTCACCGGTGATGAGGCCGCCGCGCACCACTGTTTCGCAATGGGCGGCCAGCGCCTTGCGGTCAGGAAATTCGGCTGCCTTGACCGGCGAATGAAAGGTGATTTCCGCCGTGCCGCCAAAGGATCGGGACATGACCGCCAATACATGGCCGCCGAGCCCCATGTCACCCCACCATCCATATAGATTTGCGGGCAAGCGCGACTCAGAAGCGGGGGCATAGCGGATCGTCACCGGCTGGATCGCCAGATCCGCTCCGTGATGATCGAGGAAAAAAGCCGAAAACAGCGAGCTTTTGAACGGCAACACCCGCAACCCGTCCGACGAGGTGCCTTCGGGGAAGAACGTGAGCACCTGGTCGGCCCCCATCCGCTCTCGCAGAATCTGCTCCTGCTGCTTTGCTTGGCTGCGGCGGCGTTCGATGAAAATCGTGCCGGTAACGATTGTGATGAACCCGACACCCGGCCAGTCGCGCACCTCGGCCTTCGAGACGAAATACATCAGGCGCACCGCGCGCAGGGTCAGAATATCGGCCCAGGAACAATGGTTCGCCACCAGCGCTCCGCCGGATATCGGCTTGCCGCGCACCACATGCTTGAGCCCAATGAACCTAAGTCCAATTCGCGACCAAAGCCGGGCGGTCAGAAAATGATAGGTGACCCAACGCCCAAGCACCGGCCTCAGATAACGACCGGTGACGAAAATCCCGAGGCAAATGACGGTCAATAGCGCGAACGTCCCGAGACGCAGGACACCGATCATTCGCCCCGCGAGCGTCGCGGGCGGCAGAACTGGTGGGTCTTCCGCGTTCCAGGTATTCATCCCTAGCCCAGAATGCGGTCGACCGCTCCGCCGCGCTGTCGCAGATAGAATTTCTGGTAGCGCTCGACCATGCGCGACGTGTCCATCAGCAGGCAGACGTCGACGGTGTTGAATTCGCGGTCGATATAAGCCCCCTCGCCGACGAAGCCGCCGACCCTCAAGTATGCCTTGATCAGGGCTGGGATCTGGCGCAGCGCCTCGACCTTGTCGATCTCGTCCGGCTCCAGAAGATCCATCCGCGCCCGGCTCTCGGCGATCGCGGTGACCCGCAGGTCGGGTGGAGCCAGGTGGTTATAGTGTAAGTAGCTCAGCGCCTGAGCGAACGGAGCCGGGTCGTTGCCGCGGAAACTGGCGACGCCGAACAGGATCCCGATTTTGTGCTCACTGACATATTGGCCCAGCCCAGCCCACAAAAGGTGCATTCCCGCCCCGCCTCGGTGCTTCGCATCGACGCATGACCGGCCCAACTCCAAAGTTTCGCGGGGAAATGACACCAGTAGCGATAGGTCGTATTCATCGGCCCCGTAGAAGCCGATCCCGGCCTTCGCCCGAGTGCCGGTCAACAGCCGGTAGACACCGACCACACCATACTCGACATCCGGATCGTCGGATTCGTTGTCGATAAGCAGCAAATGCTCGAAATAGGGGTCGAACCGATCACGCTCGCGCCGCGCCGCGCGGTTTTCGGGGCTGGCAGTCGCGCCCATTTCCTCGACAAATACCCGATACCGCAGGCGCTGGGCGGCGGCGACATCTTCATCGGTCTCTGCCAGTCTGACCGTGAACCGGCCGGCGTCGATACGCATGCGACCGCCCCTGTCCCTCCCCTTGGATCTGACTCTCGCGGTTGGCTGGTCAGTCCGCGGACACTATGGCTAAAGGGCTGTTAACGCAACCTCCGCAACTATGGTCTATAGTCGCAGAGAGGCGGATGACCCTACCGGCATTTGCGCATGAAGATCCGGATATCCGAACCTTCCCGCATGCGCCATTGGTGCGCGAGACCTGCGGCCCGAGGATCAAAGATCATCTGGTGCAATCAGCTCGAGAGGGATGTCTTCACCATGAAGAACGACCTTGCCAGAATGTTCGAAATTGACTGTGATCCGAGCGCCGATGATCGACTGAACCTGCCCCTGCCCCCATTCTGGCCGGTTGGCATGGCGCACAATAGCGCCCACTTCAAGGAATCCGTGCGACATGGCTAATATCCTACTTATCCGCGAGAATGACAGCAACGACATCGCGTGGAGACCGACGATGAAGGATCTTGATCTGGCTGGGCTGGTCAGCGCGCGAATCTGCCACGACCTGGCCAGTCCCATCGGCGCCCTCGTGAACGGCGCGGACCTGATCAACGAGTTGGAGCCCGGCACGGCGGTTGACGAATTGGCACTGGTGGCGCAAAGCGCGCGCCGGGCGGCCGCGATCCTGAAATTCCATCGTCTTGCATTCGGCTCGACGGGCGACCCCGATGCGCGCATGTCCCATCGCGAACTGCACAGCCGGGTCGAGCAGGCGTTGACCGGCCCTCGGGTCTCGCTCGAGTGGGAACCGGCAGAGAACGGAGAGATATCGGTCCCCGCCGCCCGTCTGGCGGCATTGATGCTGCTAGCCGCCCGTGCGGTGCTCGGCAGGGGCGGTGAGCTCGGCCTCGTTCCGGGATCCAAACGGGATCTACCAATGGTCGTGCGCGCCACCGGACCGCAGATCAGGCTGACAAATGAACAGCGCCGCTATCTGGCCGGCGATTTGGATGCCGATCTGCCCTCTCGCCAGGTTGAATTTGCCATGATGATTCCAGTGGCCCGCCATGCTGGTGCGCAGGTGCATCTGGATGTGAACAAAACCGCGCTAACGCTCGAGGCGGCTCCCGTGTGACCCGCAGGCTTAGATCGGCTCCAGCCCGTCGCGATATTGTGCCAGGCGCCGCTGATAGACCACGGCCGCGCGCCTTAGCTCTGCCGCCAGGCGTTCATCGACTGAGCGCAGCACTTTCGCCGGCTGGCCCACCGCCATCGAGCCGTCCGGGATCTCCTTACCCTCGGTCACCAGTGCGTTCGCGCCGATCAGGCAGCCCTTGCCGATCTTGGCACCGTTGAGAACCACCGCGCCCATCCCGATCAGTGAGCCATCACCGATCGTGCAGCCATGCAAGATCGCCTTGTGCCCCACGGTCACGTTCTGGCCGATGGTCATTGGAAACCCGGGATCAGTGTGGAAGACCGCGCCGTCCTGCACGTTCGAGCCCCGCCCGATAACAATGGGCTCGTTGTCCCCCCGTAGCACCGCGTTGAACCAAATGCTGACATCGGCTGCTAGATGCACGTTGCCGATCACCCGGGCGCCGGGTGCGAAAAAAATGTTGCCCTCCGTAGACAATTTTGGCGCGACACCATCCAGTGCGTAGAGGCTCATCAACTACGCTCCTTGAATTCACGGTTTAGGCTGTCCACGTGGGGCTGCAGCCATTTCTGGCGGTCCCGCCGAAGGCGTTCGGCCGAGACAATTGTCTCGATTTGGGAATAGCAGGCGTCCAGATTGTCATTTATCAGGACATAATCGTATTCGGCCCAATGGCTGATCTCGCTTCGGGCCTTGGCCATGCGCCCCTCGATGACGTCCGGTTTATCCTGAGCGCGTGTCATCAATCGCGCCTCCAATGCCGCGATCGATGGCGGAAGCAGAAAGACCGTTGTCACCAGCGCGCCAAGATCGGAATTGCGGAGCTGCTGAGCCCCCTGCCAATCGACATCGAACAGAACATCCCGGCCTTCCTGGATTGCCGCTTCGACCGGGGCGCGCGGACTGCCGTAATCGTGTCCAAAAACATGAGCTTGTTCCAGTAGGTCACGCTCGGCGACCATCCGGTTAAACTCCTCCAATGAAACAAAAAAATAATCACGACCATCAACTTCCTTGGGTCGCGGTGGCCGGGTGGTGGCCGAGACCGACAGCGTGAAGGCTGCATCGCGCTTCAGCAGCATCCGCGCCAAGGTGGTCTTGCCCGCACCGGAAGGCGAGGAAAGCACGAACAGGATCCCGCGTCGGTCGGCGGTCTGGGCGGTCATCGGCAGTGCGGGCTCCCCGGGAATCTGGTGCTCGGCGCACCATAGTCGAGGCAGTGAAACGGTCAACCGACCGGCTGCGTTAACCATGGCGATCCAACCCTTGGCACGCTTCTTGCTGTGTATGCTGGCGACGGGCACGGCCATGGCGGCCACCCCACGGTACTGGTAAATGAAGGGTAAAAGATATGCGTGGTCATGAAGGGAATGGCGGATTTGATAACGTGGAGCATCTGGCGAGCTTCCGGGCGGTCCGCCCAGGCTCCGATCGGGGCGACGAGATGATCCACTCCGAGATCCACGCGCTGTACGAATACTGGGAGCGGCTGCGCTCCGGACGCCCGTGCCCCTATCGCGCCGAGGTCGACCCGCGCGACATGGCGGGCGACGCGCGCCATCTCTTCGTGCTCGAGAATCTGGGCCAGGGAAATATCCGGTTCCGGCTTGCCGGCACGGCACTTATGGATGCCTTCGGCTTTGACCTACGCGGTATGAGCGCCCGCTCGATCATGGAGGGCCGCGCCCGCGAGAGTTTCGTCGCCCTGATCAACGAAACCCTGGCTGAGCCGGGCGTCGGCTATGCTCGGCTGACCGCGCCGGATGGCCAGAGCATCTGGGAAATCCTGCTGCTGCCCCTGCGCGATAATTTCGGCAATGTGCAACGCCTGCTCGGCTGTCTGCACCCGATTAGTGGCCGCGTGCCCCAGCACGCTGGCGAGACGGCGATGCGCTTCACGATTCAGGAAATGTCGATCCAGCCGGTCGGCACCGCACCGGGCAATGCGGGCGAGGCCCAGGCGCTGCCAGGCTTCTCCGAGGGCCAGAGAGCCTTCGAGAGCGGCCCCTCGGGCCTGACCGCCATTGATGGAGGGCGGAGCGGCGACCGACCGGACGGCAAGCGACCGCGCCTGCGCGTGATCAAAAGCGACGACGAGTAAGCGGGTGCTTCAACCAGTTTGAACCTGATGCCCCGGCCGTGAGCCGGGGCCTCGACGAATTCGTTTGCTGCGCGAGATCCCTGGTCGGGCCCGGGAATTTGGACTCAAGCGTCGGCCGCGTGCGCCAAGAACCCGGTCAAATCACCATAGCCAGTACGCCGCATTTCGAAGGCGAGCCCCAGACGCCCAGCCGCCGCGCGCGCCTTGGCCTCGAGCTCGGCATCATCGGTCTGCGCCAGATAGATAACCTTTTCGTAATTCCCGAACATCATCGGCAAAATGTCCGGATGGCGGTCCAAGCCGAAACCCTTCCAGATCAGCGTATCGAATTGCCGCGCCAGGAAGTCCGTCAGGTAGAATGCGGTGATCTCGCCGGCTTCCTCGCGCGCTGCAAAGGCGTTGTTGCCGTCGAAGAAGCTGTAGCAATGCGGACCATCGATCCGCTCGACCCCCTCCTCCTCGCAGACTCGGTCGAGCAATCCGCCGGTACCACAATCCGCATAGACGACGAAAACCTTGGCATAGCCTTTAGCGCGCGCCTCGCGTACTTTCCTCCGCACAGCGTCGGGGATCTTTTCAGGCTCGTTGTGGAGCTTGGCGGGAAGGCAGGCCAAGTCCAGGTGCGCCCACCCGTTCGACTGGATCACCGCCAGGATCTCGCGCGCCAACGCCCCGCAAGCCAGCAGCATGACGCGATTCGGGGCAACACCCGAACGCGCGCTGAACCCGATCGCGGTCAGCGTCTCGTCATCGGGAAGCATTGGATGCCGCCTCAGGCGCCGGCTGCCAGCTTGTTGTGCTTGCGATCCATGTAGCTCTTTGCGGTCTCGACCGCCACGGCAGCGTCGCGGCAATAGGCATCCGCACCAATCGCCTTGCCGAACTCTTCGTTCAGCGGCGCGCCGCCAACCAGCACGACATAGTCGTCACGGATGCCCTTTTCCTTCAGCGCATCGATCACGACCTTCATGTATGGCATAGTCGTGGTCAGCAGCGCCGACATGCCCAGGATGTCCGGGCTCTCGTTGTTGATCGCTTCCAGGTAGTTCTCGACCGGATTGTTGATGCCCAGATCGATCACCTCGAAGCCGGCGCCCTCCATCATCATCGAGACCAGATTCTTGCCGATGTCGTGGATGTCGCCCTTGACTGTGCCGATCACCATTTTTCCAAGCTGCGGCGCGCCGGTCTCGGCCAACAGAGGCTTCAGGATCGCCATGCCCGCCTTCATGGCGTTAGCGGCCAACAAAACCTCGGGCACAAACAGAATGCCGTCGCGGAAATCGATACCGACGATGCGCATGCCCTCGACCAACGCCTTGGTCAACACGTCGTAGGGCTGCCAACCGCGCCCCAGCAGGATATTGACGGCCTCCTCGATCTCCTCGCGCAAACCATCATACAGATCGTCGTGCATCTGCAGCACGAGTTCGTCATCGTCGAGTTCGCTGAGGACGATATCGTCTTGTTCGTCGGCCATAATCGTCAGTTCCTTACATGCGCGCTGGCGCTCGATCGCGCGTGAACGTTCGGCGATACTGGGTCAGATTTTATCCCGCCGATCCGTTAAAATCGTCATCGACAGGTCGCAAACCGACCGCCAGACTGGAAATTTCATGCCCGTCGGCGGCCTCGGCGGGTCTGGCGGCCCTCGTTGGCCACAGTCTCTCCGGTGCCGTCATTCGCCGAGGTAAACTCACCAATCCGCGCGCGGATGTCATCGAGGCTTGGCCGCGGCCCTCGCGGAATCGCCTCCAGCGCGGCGCGCATCGCCGCGATATGGGTGGGCATCGAACCGCAGCAGCCGCCAATCAGGCGAGCCCCAGCATCGCGCGCCAAGCAGGCGTATTCTGCCATTAGATCGGGCGTGCCGTCATAATGAATGTGGCCGTCCACGTAGGAGGGAATCCCCGCATTCGCCTTCGCGATCACCACCGCTTCGGGTGCAGCTTCGCTGATACCCATGACCGTGCGCAGCAGATCCGGCGCGCCGGTGCCGCAATTGGCGCCGAAGGCCACGGGCGGGCGCGCCATCGCGGTCGCCAGGGTAGCAAAGTCGTGGCTGGTGACGCCCATCATCGTACGCCCCGCCGTGTCGAAACTCAGCGTCGAGCAAAGTGGCGCGTCATGCTCCGCGGCCGCCTCGGCCACTGCATTGAACTCCTCGATCGAGGAAATCGTCTCGGCCCAGATCACATCCGCACCGCCCTCCATCAGGGCAGCGATCTGTTCGGAGAACGCATTCACGGCATCCGCGTGGCTCAGCGCGCCGACCGGTTCGAGGATTTCGCCCGTCGGGCCGACCGATCCGGCGACGACAACAGACCGCCCACCCGCATCGGCGCATTCCCGTGCAATTTCCGCCGCCGCCTTGTTAAGCTCATGCACTCGGTTCTGCGCCTCGTGCAGCTTTAGGCGATAGCGCGATCCACCGAAAGAATTGGTTAGGACCAGGTCCGATCCGGCTTCGATGAAACCGTTGTGTAACGCACGGATCTTATCGGGCGCATCGACGTTCCAGAGCTCCGGCGCCTCACCCGACATCAGGCCAGCGGCGAAGAGGTTGGTCCCCGTGGCGCCGTCCAGTAGCAGCCACTCGCGCTCGGCCAGAATCCGCGTCAATGCATTACTCATCGTTCCGGAACTCCAAAAAAACTTGTACTTGTCTTTGCACTCTATCAGATATTGGCCTGAAATGGCGGTAAAAATTGATCCCGCAGACCCGTCTCTATGCCGGGTTCGCGGCCACCGCTAAGTCATTGAGCCGGCGTACCATCGCCTTCAACCCGTTCGACCGCTGCGCCGACAGATGTTGCTCCAATCCCAGGCGCCCCAACTGCGCTTGCGCGTCAATCTTGGGGACAGCCGCCACAGGCTGGCCGGAATATAGCGCCCGCAGAACGGCAATCAGCCCGCGCACGATCATCGCGTCACTGTCGCCCTGAAAGTGCAAGCAATCATGGCCCGCGCCGTCTGTATGCACTTCGGGCACAAGCCAAACCTGGCTGGCGCAGCCCTCGACCCGGGTCGCGTCGGTCTTGCGCGCGTCCGGCAAAGGGGCCATCTCACGGCCAAGCTCGATGACGTAGCGGTAGCGATCTTCCCAATCGTCGAACAACTCGAAATTCTCGACGATTTCCTCGAATTCTGCGGACACTGCCATCCAAGCCTCCGATCGCCTGACACCCGGCGACGCTTGATCTTTCCTGCGTGCCCGGGATATGGCCATTTCTGACAACAAACTCAACCGGAAAGCCGGATTGTAAAGGGAGAGGCACCAATGCGCGGAGGAAGTTGCAAAGTCGGCATCCAGGCCATTGCGGTCGCTTTGATTGCCACGCTCGGCCTCTCGGGATGCGGCGGCGGCGATGACGAAGCTGAACAAGCGGTCGAGCAAGTGACCGAGGCAGCCAGGTTCGCGCCGGTGGACAAAGTGCTAAACGTCGAGATCGGCCGCACCCGCAACGGTTTCCTAATCAGCGCTACTGGACTTGCCCCCGGGCTAGGCTACGGAGCACCTGAACTCCGCGCCCGACGCGAAGGACGCCCGGGCCCGGACGGGTTTATCGACTACGATTTGGTCGCTCAGGCGCCAGATCCGCGGCGCAATCTGGGCCAGGGAGAGGTCTCGGCGCGGCGCATCACTGCCGGACTGCCCGTCCGCTCCGATGCGCTGCGCGGTGCCACGGGAATTCGCGTTCACGGCCTCAGCGGTGGGATCATGATGCAGTTCTGAGGTAGGCGGGCGCCTAGTCTACCTCGATCAGTTGAACCCCGCCTGGGCGCGCAACCAGCGCCAACTTTCCCGCCATCAGCCGCAGGGCGTCCTCGCCGAAGGCTTCACGCCGCCAGCCTTTCAACGCCGCCAAGTCGGGCTTGTCCTCGCCCGCGAGGACATCCAGATCTGCGCTCGACGCGATCAGCTTCGAGGCGACGCCCAGTTCCTCAGCCCGCGCCTTCAATAATACCCGCAGCATGTCCGCCACCGCGGCGGAACCCTGGCGCCGCCGGGGTGGTGGCGGCAGAACCGGACGCTGGTCAGGTGGACAGGCCTCCCCCTCGGCTACGGCGCCGATGATGCCCTCGGCGGTCTCTGGCCGCCGAGCCTCGCGCTGCACCAGGCGCAGTTTGCCGAGTTCCTCGGGAGATTTCGGGCGCGCGGTGGCGATCTCCAGCAACACGTCGTCCTTCATAACCCGAGAGCGCGGCACGTCACGGGTTTGCGCCGTCTCCTCGCGCCACTTGGCCAGCGCCTTGACGACTGCCAGGTATTTCGGGCTTTGGCTTCGCGCCTTGACCCGGCGCCACGCGTCGTCGGGTTCTACAACGTAGGTCCCCGGCGCGGTTAAGATCGCCATTTCCTCAGCGAGCCAATGACCGCGGCCAGATTCTTCCAGAAGGTCCGAGAGTTCGCGATAGATCCGGCGCAGATGGGTCACATCGCCCAACGCATAATCCAGCTGCTTTCCGCTGAGCGGGCGGCGGGACCAGTCAGTAAACCGCGAGCTCTTGTCCAGCTCGGCCTTCGCGATGCGCCGAACCAGGGTCTCGTAACCCACCTGATCGCCATAGCCGCAAACCATCGCCGCAACCTGCGTGTCGAACATCGGCGTCGGAATTATCCCGCCCAGATTGTGGAAGATCTCCACATCCTGGCGCGCGGCGTGAAAGACCTTCACCACCTTCTTGTTGGCCATCAGCTTGAACAGCGGCGCAAGATCCATCCCCTCGGCCAGCGGATCGATGATCGCCGCGTCGGCGCCCACTTCATCCCCCTCGATCACCGGGCGCGCGATTTGGACCAGGCACAATTGCGGCCAATAGGTGCGCTCGCGCATGAACTCGGTATCGACAGTGACGTAGGGCGCCTTTGCGAAGCCGGTTGTCAGGTCGGCCAGCGCCTCGGTGGTTGTGATAACTTGCATGGAAGGAGATTTAATCGCTGCTCGCCGTACTGTCGCGGATTCATTGCGCCAAGACGCAAATTTCCGCGCTTGTTCTTGGCACGATTGTGAGCCGGTCTGCGTTTACACGCAAGGGTGCACTGAAAAGATGCGGTTTTGCTGTGGACCCGCGCCGGCTCCAGTGGCAGAATCTAACATTCATCCAACCTTGTTTGCCGCGACGGGAAATCAAGCGCCGCGCGTATAATCCTGTTGAACCGAACACCAGAGAGAAGAGCTCATGTTCAAGAAACTCATCGTCGTCACCGTTTGCAGCAGCTTGTTGGTCGGTTGCCAGACTGTCCGCGACAACCCGAATACCGCGGGCGGTGCGGTTCTCGGCGCGCTCGGCGGCGCCGCGGTCGGCACGCTGTTCAAGGGTAGCGACCGGCGCAATGCGCTGATCGGCGCCGGCATCGGCATGTTGGCCGGCGCGGCGGTCGGTCAATATATGGACCGGCAGGAGCGCGAGCTGCGCAGCACCCTGCAGGGCACCGGCGCCGATGTGAGCCGCCAAGGCGATGCGCTTCTGGTCACCTTCCCCTCGAACATCACCTTCGCGACCGACTCGGCCGAGATCCGGCCGGGCTTCTACGGCACGCTCGATCAGGTCAGCGCTTCGCTGAACAACCACCCGCAGAGCTATATCGACGTGGTCGGCCACACCGACAGCACCGGCTCGGACAACTACAATCAGGCACTATCCGAGCGCCGTGCTGGCTCGGTCGCCAACTATTTCCGCAGCCGTGGCGTCGAGCCTGCGCGGATCGCCGCATATGGCGTGGGCGAGACCCAGCCGGTTGGCTCGAACTCGACCGTATCGGGCCGCGAACAGAACCGGCGGGTCGAGCTGCGGATCACTCCGGCGACGGCCGGCTGATCGGGACAATTCGAACCTTGCGGAAGCGCGGCGGCCCGACCGCCGCGCTTTTTCTTGCTTGATCGATTGACCCGCGAGCGACATATCACGGCGACGACCCGGACCGCCGTCCAAATCCGCCCGCTCTGGCTCTGGGCTGAATTCGCGGTGCTGTTCGCGGGCGTCCCCGTCGCCATGACGGTCTTATTCGGGCTCTACCCGCTATTCCCGGTGCTCTTCGCCTTCACTGTGATGGCCATGGGTCTTCTGGCGGTGACGCCGGGCGGCCAGCCGGGCGAGTTCTTCCGTGGGCCGGTGCTCGGTCAATGGCGGCTGATCCTGGGTTTCACGCTCATCGGCGCAATCCTGACTTTCACGCTGGCACTGATCCTGGTGCCTGACCGGATTCTAGGCCTGCCGCGCCACCGGCCCGAACTCTGGTTCCGGATCATGCTCCTCTACCCGATCCTCTCCGCCCTGCCGCAGGAGATCATCTACCGGGTGCTGTTCTTCCGCCGATACGGGCACCTGTTCCCCTCGCCGCAGGTGGCGATATGCGTCAATGCGCTGGCCTTCGGCATGGCGCATTCATTCTACCAGAATCCCGTGGCCATCGGTTTGACCCTGCTTTCGGGCCTGGTCTTTGCCTGGGCCTATCTGCACCATCGCTCGCTGATGCTGTGCACCGTCATGCACGTCATCGCCGGGCTGATCATGTTCGCATCGGGCCTGGGGGTTTATTTCTATCATGGGGCCATCGGGCACACGCCCTGAGGCCTGCCCTTGACATGGGGGCCTCAGTCCAGTCTATCCCGGCCCGGAACGGCGCGCCCGTGATCCTGGTGTCGGGCGCGCCGCCGATCGTTCGAGGGACCGCCATGCACGCCTACCGCAGCCATACCTGCGCTAATCTGAACGCCCAGAATGTAGGCCAGACGGTCCGCCTTTCCGGCTGGGTCCACCGGGTGCGCGACCATGGCGGCATCCTGTTCATCGACCTGCGCGACCACTACGGCATCACTCAGGTTCTGGCCGACCCGGACAGCCCCGCCTTTGCCGAGGTCGAGAAGGTCCGGTCCGAATGGGTGATCCGCGTCGATGGCGAGGTAGAGCATCGCGACCCGGACCTGGTGAACCACAAGCTTGCCACCGGGGAGATCGAGGTCTTCATCCGCGAGATCGAGGTGCTGGGAGCCGCCGAGGAACTGCCCTTGCCGGTCTTCGGCGAACTGGATTACCCGGAGGAGACCCGCCTCAAATACCGCTTCATCGACCTGCGCCGCGATAGCCTGCATGACAACATCATGCTTCGCTCGCAGGTGATCACGTCAATCCGAAACCGGATGGTCGAACAGGGCTTCACCGAGTTCCAGACCCCGATCCTGACCGCGTCTTCCCCCGAGGGCGCGCGCGACTTCCTGGTGCCGAGCCGCCTCCATCCGGGCAAGTTCTACGCCCTCCCGCAAGCGCCCCAACAGTTCAAGCAGCTGATCATGGTGGCGGGCTTTGACCGCTATTTCCAGATCGCGCCCTGCTTCCGCGACGAAGACCCCCGCGCCGACCGGAGCCCAGGCGAGTTCTACCAGCTCGACATGGAAATGAGCTTCGTCACCCAAGAGGATGTCTTCCAGGCCATCGAGCCAGTCATGCGCGGCGTCTTCGAGGAATTCGGTGGTGGCTGCCCCGTGACGCCGGAATTCCCCCGCATTGCCTACAAGGATGCGATGCTCAAATACGGCTCGGACAAGCCCGACCTGCGCAACCCGATCGAGATGCAGGTGGTCTCCGAGCATTTCGCCGGTTCCGGCTTCAAGATCTTCGCGTCGATGCTCGAAAAGGAAGGCACCGAGATCCGGGCCATTCCCGCCCCCACCGGCGGCAGCCGCAAGTTCTGTGACCGGATGAACTCGTTCGCGCAGAAAGAGGGCCTGCCAGGAATGGGGTATATATTCTGGCGCGATGGCGACGACGGCATGGAAGCCGCCGGGCCATTGGCCAAGAATATCGGCCCGGAACGCACCGAGGCGATCCGCCAGCAGCTTGGGCTCGACAAGGGCGACGCGGCCTTCTTCCTCGGCGGCAAGCCCGAGAGCTTCACTGATGTCGCCGCCAAGGCACGTGACGTGATCGGCGAGGAAATGGGCCTGACCGACAAGGATCGGTTCGACTTCTGTTGGATCGTCGACTACCCGATGTTCGAGTGGGACGAGGACGCTAAGAAGATCGACTTCTCCCACAACCCTTTCTCGATGCCGCAAGGCGGCTTGGAAGCGCTCGAGACCCAAGACCCGCTCGATGTGCTTGGCTGGCAATATGACATCGTCTGCAACGGCGTCGAACTCAGCTCGGGCGCAATCCGGAACCACCGCCCGGACGTCATGCTCAAGGCCTTCGAGATCGCGGGCTACGACCGTCAGACGGTCGAGGACGAATTCGGCGGCATGCTGAACGCCTTCCGTTACGGCGCGCCGCCCCATGGCGGCATCGCGCCCGGCATCGACCGCATCGTCATGCTGCTGGCGGGTGCCGACAACATCCGCGAAGTCATCATGTTCCCGATGAACCAACGGGCGGAAGATCTGATGATGCAGGCACCCTGCGAGGTCAGCGCCCAGCAGCTCCGTGACCTGAACCTGCGCCTGATCCCACAGGAGTAGGGCGGGGTTCCACCCCGCCATGCAATTGGAAGCGGGCCGAAGCCCGCCCTACGTCTCCATTCCCGGCCCTCGCCATCCACCACCTGATCAATCGCGCGCCCGCTTCCCCAGGCGTAGCATTCCAGTAGAATGCCTCCATGGACGCCAATCCCATAGGCATGAAACCCGGACCGGGCGGCAGGGTCATCGTGGCCGAATACGGCCGCGCGCTTGAGGATTTCACTCTCGGAGATGTCTACGAGCATCGCCCCGGCCGCACGATCACCCAAGCCGACAATATCCAATTCAGCTTGCTGACCATGAACCGCCACCCGGTCCATTGCGACGAGGCATATGCGGCAGAAACCGAGTTCGGCCAGTCCCTGGTGAATTCCACCCTGACGCTCGCCATCGTCACCGGCCTTACCGTCGACGATGTCAGTGCCAAAGCCATCGCCAATCTGGGCTGGCGCGAGGTCAAGCTGGTGGCGCCGGTCTTCGTCGGCGACACGCTCTATGCCCGGACCAAGGTTCTGGATGCCCGTGCGTCCGAATCCCGCCCGGGCCAGGGCGTGGTGACCACCTACACGGAAGGCTACAAACAGGATGGCACGGTTGTGCTGAGCTTCGAGCGGGTCAGCCTGGTGCCGCGCCGCGTCGAGGGATGAAGGAGACCCAAGATGAACAAACAATCCGACATCCGGGTTGCGAATACCAAAACGCAAGCTCCTATCACCGAACGCCTCGCTGATTTCGCCCTCGACCTGACCCACGACGCGGTCCCGGCCGAGGTCCGCACCCGCGCCGCCCATCACATGCTGGACGCCGCCGGGATCGCACTGGCCTCGACCCGCTACGACTTCGCCCACAAGACGCTGGCGGGGATGCAGGCCCTCGGCGGCACTGGCAATGTTCCGATTTTCGGCCTGCCTGCCCGCATGAGCCCGCGCGACGCGGCGACCATGAACGGCTTCCTCTGTCACGGCCTGGACTACGACGATACCCATATCGCCGGAATCGTCCATCCGACCGCCAGCGTCATGCCCGCCGTCCTTTCCGCCTCGGCGATGACCGGCGCCAGCGGACCAGAGGCGGTGACCGCCTATTTGGTTGGCATCGAGACCGCGACCCGCATCGGCATCTGTGCCCGCAGCGCCTTCCATCAGGTCGGCTTCCATCCGACCGGCATGGTCGGTATCTTCGGCTGCGTGCTGGCGGCGGGCCGGTTGATGGGCCTCGACAAAGAGCAATTGTGCCAGGCGCAAGGCCTGGCGCTGTCCATGGCCTCAGGCTCGATGGAGTTCCTGGAAGACGGCGCCTGGAACAAGCGCTTCCACCCTGGCTGGGCCGCCTCCTCGGCGCTGACCGCCTGCGCGCTGGCCCGCGAGGACTTCATCGGCGCGACCGCCCCCTATGACGGGCGCTTCGGCCTTTTCAACATCTTCGGCGGCAAATTCACCGATTGGGTGGACCTGACGGCGATCGCCAAGGGCTTCGGGACCGACTGGGAACTGATGCAAACGGCGATCAAGCCCTACCCCGCCTGCCACTTCACTCATGGCGCCATCGACGCCGCGCTGGCGCTGCGCGAAAGCTGCCCAGCGGATCAAATCGCCAAAATCGAGATCCGCGTGCCGAGCGAAGTCCACGGCACGATCTGCGATCCGGTCGCCAACAAGCGCCGGCCGGCGAACGACTACGACGCCAAGTTCTCGGTCCAGTATCTGGTCGGCACTGCCCTCGTACACGGCAGCCTAGGTCTCGGCGAACTCGAGCCTGCCTATCTGAACGACCCGGCCACGCTTGCGCTGGCCGATATCACAGAATGCCAACCTTACGGCGAAGGCCCCTTCCCCGCCGCCTATTCCGGCGCGGTCAAGATCATGCTGAAAGACGGCACCACCTGCGATCACGACGAACCCGTCAACCGTGGCGCGGCCAATCGGCCGCTGACGAACGAAGAGATCGTCGAGAAATACCGTGCCAATGCGGCCCTCTGGACCGGGCCGGACCGGATGGCCGCAATGGAATCGGCTATGCTGACCATCGAGGACGCACCATCGGCAGTCAGCTCGTTTGACCCGTTCTGCGGGGCTTGAGGTGACCGAAGAGGAGACCCTCATCCTCGACTCGGTCGAGCGCTTTCTGGCGCGCGATGTCTCGCCACACGCCCAGAAGCTGGAGGCGGCCGACGAATACCCCGAGGACATCGTTTCCGCGATGAAAGAGCTCGGCCTCTTCGGCGCGGTGATCCCGGAGGAATACGGCGGCCTCGGCCTCTCGCCCTCCACCTATGCCAAGATCATCGAGCGGATCGCACGGGTCTGGATGTCGGTCTCCGGCATCATCAACTCGCATCTGATCATGGCGCATATCGTTGCCAAGATGGGCACCGAGGAGCAAAAACAGCACTTCCTGCCCCGCTTCGCAAGCGGCGAGACCAGGGGGGGGTTGGCGCTGACCGAACCCGATTGCGGCACTGACCTGCAGGCGATCCGCACCACAGCCCGGGCCGATGGAAACGACTACGTCGTCAACGGCACAAAGACCTGGATTTCGAACGGCATCCACGGAAAGGCGTTTGCGGTTCTGGTCAAGACCGACCCAGAGGCCGAACCACGCCACAAGGGCATGAGCCTGTTCATTGCCGAAAAGGGCGACGGGTTCCACGCCTCGAAGAAGCTGGAAAAGCTCGGCTACAAGGGCATCGATTCCGCCGAACTGATCTTCGAGGATTTCCGCATCCCCGGCTTCAACCTGATCGGCGGCGAGGGCGCGGGTATGGCTGCCGCGATCTCGGGGCTCGAGCTTGGCCGTGTCAACGTGGCGGCGCGCGGCGTCGGTGTCGCCCAGGCGGCGCTCGAAGAGGCGGTGAAATACGCCCAGCAGCGCAAGACCTTCGGCAAACCGATCCACCAGCACCAGGCAATTGCCATGAAGTTGGGCGATATGGCGACGCGGGTCGAGGCCGCACGCCTGCTGACGCAGCAGGCGGCAGAGGCGTTGGACCGTGGCGAGCGCTGCGACTACGAGGCCGGGATGGCCAAGCTCTTCGCCACCGAGGCCGCAATGGAGAATGCCGCCGAGGCAATGCGCATCCACGGCGGCTATGGCTATTCCAAGGAATTCATCGTCGAGCGCCTCTACCGCGACGCGCCTCTTCTTTGCATCGGCGAGGGCACGAACGAGATCCAGCGCCTGTTGATTGCAAAGCGTTTGATCGAGAGGAATCCGGTGTAGGATAGGACGACATCTATCCTACGGGAGCGCGCCATGAACGACCGCCGTCTTGCCGCCATCCTCGCCGCGGATGTGGTCGGCTATTCGGCAATGGTCGAAACCGATGAGGATGGCACGCTGGCGGCGCTGCGGTTGGCCGAGGTCGATGTCATCGAGCCGGCCGTGGCGGCGCATGGCGGACGAATCTTCAAGCGGCTGGGTGATGGATTTCTGGTCGAGTTCGCCTCGGTGGTGCAGGCGGTCGATTGCGCGCTCGCCTGGCAGGATGGCGATACCGGGCCGTTGTGTTTTCGCATCGGCATCCATCTTGGCGACGTGATCGTCGATGGGGATGATCTCCATGGCGCCGGTGTCAACATCGCGGCCCGGATCGAGGGGTTGGCCGAGCCTGGCGGCATCTGCCTCTCGCGCGAGGTGCGCGACCAAGTGCGCGATCGGTTGAAGGTCGGGCTGGACGATATGGGGCTGGTCGAGGTCAAGAATATCGAGCGGCCGATCAGGGTGTTCCGTGTGGCCGACAGGGGCGAGCCCACGAGCCGGCCCGTCAGCGCTCGCGGATCGTGGGGCCGCGTTATGGCGGCTATCGCGGTGCTGATCATCATTGGCGCGGCTGGGCTGTGGTGGTGGCAACCCTGGATCGAAAGAGTGGCGCCGGCGGACCCGGCGAAGATGGCCCTTGCCATGCCCGACCGACCCTCGGTTGCTGTCCTGCCGTTCGATAATCTGATCAAGGGCGACGAGCAGGCCTATTTCGCGACCGGCATTACCGCGGACATCGTCACGGATCTCGCGATGATTTCGGGGCTCTTCGTGATCGCCCAGGACTCAAGCTTCACCATGACCGGCGAGAGCGTCGAGGTGCGCCGCGTTGCCGAGGAGTTCGGCGTTCGCTACGTGTTACAGGGCAGCGTGCGCCGCGCTGGCGGAGCGATGCGGATCACCGCGCATCTGATTGACGCGCTGTCGGGCCGGCACATCTGGGCAGAACGTTACGACCGAGATCCGAGCGATATCTTCGAAGTGCAATCCGAAGTGGTCAGACAGGTGGCGAAGGCGATGGAAGTTACGCTGACCGCCAACGAGAACGAGAATGAGAACGAGCGGCTCTACCAGAAATATGTTGCAAATATCGAGGCTTACGAAATCTTCCTCGAGGCAAGGCGCACCGTCGATGCGCCTCGGCGCGACAACATCATGAAAGGTGAGCAGTTATTTCGCCGCGTGATTGAACTCGATCCGAATTTCGCTGGTGGTTATGCGGGGCTTGCCTTCAATCTTGCGGTGCAGGTGCGGTTTCAGTTTAGCGACGACCCTGCCGGCGACCTGGTGGGCGCCTTCACGAACGCGGAGAAGGCGGTCGAACTCGATCCGCGTTTCGCCTGGGGCCACATCGCGCTTGGTGGCGCCTATATTGCAAAGGATGACCAGGATGCCGCCGTCGCGGCTGTACGCAAGGCGCTCGCGCTCGAACCTAATGGATACGAGGCCAACCTTTTCGCCGGATTTTACCTGCAATTCGCCGGCGAACCCATGGAGGCTGTCGAGCGGCTGCTTGTCGCAAACCGCTTGAGCCCGGTCGTGACCGTCCGGGATATGGCGTTCCTGAGCTATGCCCGTTTCATGAGCGGTGACTACGAGGAGACTGCCCGCATTCTCGAAGAGAGGGAACGGAGGTTCGGTCCCGGAAACGTGAACTTCAGGGTTTTGGAGGCGGCCACGTTTACACTCCTTGGCCGGCACAACGACGCGGCGACATCGGCGAACTGGATCACCGAGAACCTGCCCCGCTTCAACCTCTCTGAATATCGCTTCGTGCTCGGCTGGAAGCGTGCCGAGGACCGCGCACGCCTCTACGACGCTGCCAAGCGGGCCGGTGTGCCCGAATTTCCGTCACAGCAGTAAGATGCAAACGATGACCCACCATGACCGGTAGCCTCCCCCTCACCGGCACCACTGTCCTCGCTGTCGAGCAATACGGCGCCGGGCCGTTCGGAACCATGCTGCTGGCCGATCTGGGCGCCGAGGTGGTCAAGATCGAGAACCCATCCGATGGCGGCGATATGGCACGCGGCGTCGGACCACATTTCCTGGAGGACGGGTCTAGCCAGTTCTTCCATTCCTTCAATCGCAACAAGCGCTCGCTTACCCTGAACCTGAAGGCGCCCGAAGGCCGCGAGGTCTTCCACCGGCTGGTCGAAGGCTCAGATGCGGTGCTGAACAATTTGCGCGGAGACCTGCCCGCAAAGCTCGGCCTAGACTACGCGAACCTTAAATCGATCAACCCCGCCATCGTCTGCGTTCATCTCTCGGCCTACGGCCGCGAGGGGCCGCGCGCCAATTGGCCTGGCTACGACTACCTGATGCAGGCTGAAGCCGGTTACCTGTCGGTCACCGGCGAGCCGGACGGCCCCCCTGCCCGATTTGGTCTCTCTGTGGTCGACATGATGACCGGGCTCATGTCCGCTTTCGCTCTGACCAGTGGGATCATCGGCGCGCGCGCAACAGGTAACGGCGGTGATCTGGACACGTCGCTCTTCGACACCGCGCTCCACAATCTCAGTTACTTGGCCACCTGGTATCTCAACGCCGGCGTCAATCAGGGGAAAGAGCCTCGCTCGGCGCATCCGTCGCTGACCCCATCGCAGCTTTACCAGACGAAAGACGGTTGGCTCTTCGTCATGTGCAACAAGGAGAAGTTCTGGCCGATCCTGGCCGAGGCCCTGGACCGCCACGAATGGGCCGAAGATCCCCGTTTCGCGACGTTCCAGGCCCGCCTCGCGAACCGAAGCGAGATGACGGAGTTGATCGACGACACCCTCTCTGAGCGGACGACAGCAGAGTGGCTCGTGCTTCTTCAGGGTGTCGCCCCTGTCGCACCGGTGCTCGATATCGCCGACGCACTCAACAATCCGTTCGTGCGGACCAGCGACCGGGTTGCGGATTTCAAGACCGAGGAAGGATCGCGGATCGCCATGCTAACGGGTCCGGTGCGGATCTCGGATCAGCAACCGGAACCCCGGGCCGGCCCCGCACTTGGTGCCGACACGGACGAAATCCTTCGCCGTCACGGCTATGAAGACAGCCAAATCGCGATGCTTCGGAAGAACGCAATCATTTAAACAAGAGAATTGATCGGGTCACCGCGCCAAGTGCCACGGAAGTACTTCGTGGTAACCTCATCGTTTCCATAGCTGATTGCCACGAATTAATAAGGCAAAATCGCTCGAAAATAGACATTTTATTTGCGGAATCATCTCTCAATCTCTGAGAAAAAGAATTAAATCTCTTATACAAATATCTATTTTTATTGATATATTTTGATTTGCGCTGTGAACAAACATTTGCCCCAATGTCGCCCAATCTATTTTGTCTAATAGAGCTAATGGGCAGCCTCGGGGATGCGAGAATGCCTAGCCACGTCGAGGGGTTCGATGCGGTGATGACTGCGGAGTACCGGAAGCTTGCTGACTGGAAACTAGGTAGGCGACCTGATTATTAATTATCTGGAGAATCAAATGAACAAGTTCACCAAATTCCTCTGTGATGACGCTGGTGCGATCACCATCGACTGGGTTGCTCTGACCGCTGGCATTCTGCTGCTCGGCATCATGGTCGTTTATGCGATCTTCAACAACGGCGTGTCCGTGCTGGTCTCGAGCGTCAATTCGACGCTGGAATCGACTGGCTCGGGCGTCAACATCGGAACTCTGGAAAACCAGAACCCGTAATCGCCGACGGAATTCGAATGAAGGGGCGCCGATTTGGCGCCCCTTTTTCTTTGCGCAGCCGCATTGCGGCGCTCTACTCCAGCATCGCGACGGCCGGGACGAAACGAGGGCGCACCACCTTGGCAAACCGCCAGGTGCGTGACCCGATCCGCGCCCAAGTGCTGAAGGGTTGGAAAGGTACGTTCAGCTCGGTCAGAATGACCGTGTCGTTGTCGGCCATCGCAGGCAGCACCGAGACCGAGATCTCGGTGGAAGGAAACGGCTCGACACCGATCGCACTCGACCAAAGAACCCTATGAACTTGCTCATCGCCGTCGTACTCGATGCTGCTGACACGAAGCTGCGTGCCCTGCGGTGCATTCGGCAACAGCCTGTTCTGCAGATTATAGAGTTCGGCGATGAACCCGTCGGTGACCTCGGTCTGCCGGGACATTATGTCTGACAGGGCGTGGGCCGCGTTTGAGGCATCATTCCGGCTGGTATAAGCCTGGAAGAACGCCAGGCTAACAACAAGCCAGAAGGCCAGGATCGGCAGCCATAGAAGGAACTCTATGGTCAGCGATCCGCGCTCATCACGGAAGGCACGCGCGCGGCGATCGTAAATTCGTCGCCGAATCATCAGCCTGGCTCATTCATGAAGGCGGACATCGCTGTCAGGGCCACGCCACCGCTGGAATCGGTCGGCAGCAACGCACCCAAGCCGATTCCCGGGAAAATTGGATCGACCACCACGCAAGCGCGGACCAGCATAATCTCTTCCCGCGCGCCAGGATCGAATGTAACCACAGGCTCGATCTCGGAAGTCCGGTCGATGCAGGTGATCGCAGATCCGGGAAAGCTGGCCGCGTTCGGTAAAGGCGCCATTTCGAGTTGAATGGCCCCACGGCATTCGCCGATCAGGAAGGCGGCATCGCAGATTCGATCCTTTATCTCCTGATGGGTAATGCCGGGCACGCGCCCTAACCGCAGATCACGCATAGCGATCTCGACCCCGCGGTCCAGCATCACCGCGCGGGCCATCAGCGACCCCGCCTCGGCGATCGAAAGGATCATATACATCAGGAACGGGAAGAGGATCGTGAACTCGATCGTCGCCGTACCCGTTTGATCGCGCAGATACCTGGCCCATCTATTCTCGGCGCGCATCGTCATTCCACCAGCTTCAACCTCGAGATCGTCGAGGCGATGGCATTGAACGCCTCGCCGATCTCGAGCCCATCGACGTCAAAAAAGTGACCAGCGCTGGAAGCGCAGTTCTGCATCTCCTCGCGCGCAGCGCGCGGCGCCTCAAACGCGATCGTGAAGACGGTCACTCCGTTCTCCTTGGCCAAATCGCAAAGATTGTAGAAGAATCCCAGCCCCTTCCTGCGGCTTAGCGATTGTTCGTGCGGGTGCTTGTAGACATCGACCTCCTGGGTTCTCAGCTTGGGATCTCTCGGGTTCTTCGGCCGAAGCTGCCGAGTTATCTGACCGTCGGTCATCAGGACGATGATCTTCAGGGTCTCTCCGCTGTCCCAAGGCGCCGGACGCCCATCGACCTCGCGCGGCACGATCCCCCTCGTGACAAGGTCAGAGACGAAATCCTGCGAATTCGGGTCCAACAGGGTCAGCGCCCACTTCATCGCATTGTAGGTTCCAGTTCCGTCGTGCAGCCGGATACTGTTGATCGCGGACCGCAGCGCGTCTGGATCGGTGGAGAGATACCGGATCGCCGTGGCGTCGTCCGGGCACCAGCCCCAGTCCATCCAATCCCGGTCAATCCTCCAGTGGTGGAAGTTTGGCACCTGATCATATGCCCGTCCGTTCGGCACGCGGGAATCATCGAAATCCGCGTCGTCGAATTCCGGGCATGAAGAGAATTCGTGATCGCGGCGCCCGCCGATCATCTGGAAGACCTCGGGCCCCGGATTCACCTGGCCTGCATATGGCACTAGGTTAATCGTCGTCAGGCCCTCAACGCTATCGCTGGTGACCGCATCGACAAAACTCACCGCCGCCGGCTGCAGGTTCACCAGCCGATCGTTGAAGCGCATGGTGCCCGAGATATCCAAAACTAGGGACAACTCGACCGGTTGCTGCCGCTGCGCGGCGCTGGAAACTGCAATCACGGGCAATTGGGGCAGGCCAACCATGCGGAAGAACATGGTGTCCATCTTGTATTCGGCCTTCGCGATCACCCGGCGCGAGTTGCCGGTGTCGTCGACCTCGAAGGCGACGGTCAAATCATTGGTCGCGATCGACCGATTCGCCAGATAGCCGGTCAGAGTCGTCTGTGCATCAACGGTTTGAGTGAGCGATGCCGCCGCCAGAACCCCACGGTCTAAAGCATCCTGCAGGTCCGAGCGCTCGGATTCCTGCCGGATCAGGTCCAGCGCGATACCCGAGCTAACCAAGATACCAACAAGTAAAACCAGCATGAGCGGTGTGAGCGCTCCCCGGTCGTCAACCAGGCACGGTTTCTTGAAGCGAGATTTCATTTTTCTCCCACAACACGCTGTGTCTCATCTGAAATCTTGCCTGTGTCTTTTCGACAGCGTTGAGCTATCACCCACCTTTTGTCAACCTTAAGGCGAGTGGCGATTCCGGTGCTCGCCTATAGGTAAGTAGTCGCGCAAAACGAAAGAATCCGAACTTCAGAGAGAAATTATGCTTATTTTCAATATGTTGCAAATTGCAACTTATCTCTTGCGTTGAACATCCTTCGCAACTGAAAACTTACGGTGATCCTTCGACTTCTTCTCAATACGATGGGCGCTCAACTTGCGCAAAATCAACGATCGTCGAGACAGCGATTCGGCGACTATTGCCCGTTTCAGGCCGGAGGTCCCGGCCCCCGCGTCTCGCGGATGGACGCGCCACGATATGCCGTGGCGAGCCCCCTCACGACAATACGTGCCCTGGCGTGTGGCGAGTTCTCGCCCGCACGCACATCCCAGGATTGCAAAATTGCGAAATTAGCAAAATTGAACTATCATTAGAAATGTTTCATCTCGCGATGGGTTGTCTCCATGTAACGGTCGCAAACAGTCCTGCGGCAAACAGTGTAAAGTAGCGTTCGAGGGGAGTGTCATGCGTAGTGTTGGTGTAGATATCGAGTGCAATCCGGGTTCTACCGAAGGTGTCGGTGGTCGAGATCAAGATTGGAACCTCGGGTTGGTCCATCAGAATTTCGCGAGAGCGAACGAACAAAAGCGTAGACGCGATCTGGGAGTTCGAGCGTGGCAAGCGCCATCTGGGCAAAATGAAGCCCAGAAGCCTGAACGGGGAACTTGGCGCCTCGCAGCTCTATTCCAACGAGGCTGATCCGCCTCAGGGTATTGACCGCGTCAGTTGCGTTATGAATGGGGGTTAGAATGTGTGACGTTGTCTTGGCCGCCCTGGAGCGGCGCGAAGAGCTGCTTTGCCAGATCGAAGAGATCAGCACGCTTCTGGAGCGTTGCGAAACCTTTGCCAAGGATGTGCAGCCGAAGCCGATGACCGTACTGGTCGATCAGGCGCCGGAGCAGAATGTCGTCCATCTGAAACAGACCAAGCTTTCGTCGCTTCGCGAAGCCACGCGGCGCTGCTACGCGCATCAAAGCGCCGGCGAATTGGCCGACGGGCGCACCATCGTCCAGCGGATGCAGGACCGCTCGGCACAATTGGCCAAAGGCCAGATCAGAATGTCGCTATTCCGCGGCGCCTTCTCGGACCAGCAGGTGGCCGAAGCCGCGGTCGCCTGAACAGAATGGGGCGCTTCGGCGCCCCAACTTCCTCATATTGGTGCCCGGAGAGAGACTCGAACTCTCAAGGTGTTGCCACCGGCGGATTTTGAGTCCGCTGCGTCTACCAATTCCGCCATCCGGGCCCCGAGGCTTCGTCACCTAGGCGTGATGGACGCGGCGCACTATATGCGCCGCGCCGTCCAACGCAAGGGCTCAAGCGGCCACGAAGATCTCGCTAGCCACGAGCCGAAGCCCGCGGCCCAATCTTCATCGTTTCGAAGGTTTCAGCCTCATTCCGCCGGAAGTGTCTGCGTATAGCTTAACACATCGACTGCGTCTTGGATCGGGAACGCCATCAACGCGGGCATTTCGACGCCCGGATGGCCGGCCCGGATCTTGTGCAAAACCTCCCAAGGATTCCCTTGTGCCTCGGTGCCGACAAAGCCCGGATCACCGGGATCTCCCCAGTCGAGGGCACGCCCATCGAAGCCATGACAGGCTGCACAGACGTTCTGGTAGATCGGCTTGCCCCGCTCGGGATCGCCATTCACGGACTTGTCGGCATTGACGTGTTGCGAGACATCAACCTGCCCGCGACTGACGAAGGCAGCTATACGCAGCATTGCGTCCTTGGGAATCATCTCATGGGTGAAGCCATGCACGGGGGCCATCAGAACTTTGTGGATTTCGGCAGGATCCTTGCCCGCAAAGGCGCTCACGCCCTTAATCCCGGTCTTGTAGGATCCCTTGGCATATGCCCCGTCTTTGCCAGCATAGTCCCAGCCGTGACAGGACTTGCAGCGCCAGGTCACCGCGCCCTTCTTCTTAGAGTTCGAAGCAGGCCAAGCGGGATGGGTTCCCTCTGGCTTATCGGCGTCGAGTGCATTGATCCAATTGTCATATAGCCGCGCACCGTTCGCCATGAGCCACGCCTCGCTCGGATCGGCCGGCGCACCATAGATATAGTCCTGATGATATGTCTCATCCCGATCTGATGCGATCGCCGGCCACCAGCTTGCGGCCCCCAACGTCAGCAGAATCAGGCCGATCGCGCCAAACACCGAACGCATGAGACACCGATAGGGATCGTAAGACATGAGCTTCCTCCCCTTCTCCGGCGGAGAATGGTTGGAAAAAGGTCGACTTGTCGCCGGAGAAAAAGAAGCGCATCAGAATTTCCGATCCGGCGCCATGACATAAGTCAAACGACGAAGATCGAGGGGCGGGTGATGCCGCGATAGCGCGCGCAGTCCTTCGAGGAGTAACCCTCGTGCCGTGGACCGGACACGTCGCGCGATGACAGGTCTAGCGCAACAAGTCTGACGTCGCATTTTTGGAACTGGGCCGACACTCGGCGCCATTGGTGCGAACGGTCGAAGGGCGGCGCTTAACCGGCCCCTATAGCCGGGACGCGTTGAACGTATCGCACTGACCGGGGTCGCCGCCCTGCATGCCCGCCGTGAACCATCGCATCCGCTGATCGGAGGTTCCGTGTGTGAAGCTGTCCGGCACCACCGCCTGCCCCGAGTTTTGTTGAAGCGTGTCGTCGCCGATCTGATTGGCCGCGTTCAGCGCCTCTTCGATATCGCCGGGCTCAAGCACGCCATACTTTCGTTGCGCGTGATGTGCCCAGACACCGGAATAGCAATCGGCTTGCAGCTCCAGCATCACCGAAAGCTGGTTCGACTCGGTCTGTGACGAGCGCTGACGCAGGCGGTTGACCTGCTCCATGACACCCAGCTCGTTCTGCACATGATGCGCGATTTCGTGGGCGATCACGTAGGCCCGCGCGAAGTCGCCCTTCGCCCCCAGCCGGCGGTCCATCACATGGAAGAACGACATATCCAGATAGGCCTGCCTGTCGCCGGGGCAGTAGAATGGGCCAGACGCTGCGCTGGCCAGGCCGCAGGCCGACGAGACCCGGTCCGAGAACAGCACCAGCGTTGGCGGGCGGTACTGCTTTCCCGAGACTTTGAAAATTTCGGCCCACACATCCTCGGTATCGGCCAGCACCACGCTGACGAACTCCTCCGACGTGTCGTCGATTTGGTTCGGATCGCTCGAAGGCGCGTTGGTCGGGACCGTAAAGCCCGAGCCGCCGCCCGACAGCAGGGTCAGCGGATTCACGCCCATTAGCAGCGCAATCCCGATGACCACGATCAACCCCAGGCCGCCGATCCCGCCACGGCGTCCGCCCATCCGGATCCTGCGCCCGCCCCCGCCGACACGGCCGAAGCCGGGAAATCCCGCGCTCTGACCGCGGCGATCGTCGATATTGCGGCTGGTGCGCCGTCGTCGCCACTTCATGGCTTCCTCCGAGCGAATTTCCATCCCCGAGCCAGGCCATGATGGCCGCTTGGTGCGGCGGCGACAAGCCCGACTGGACAGCCCGCCTGGCCCCTGCTACCCGATCCGGATGCTGAGGCGGCTCTACGACTGGACCATGGGACTGGCCGAGCGCCGCAACGCGCTGTGGGTTCTTGCATTCGTCAGTTTTGTCGAGAGCTCTATCTTCCCGATCCCCCCGGATGTGCTGATGATCCCGATGATCATCGCCGCGCCCCGACGTGCCTTTCTGATTGCCGGCGTTGCGACATTGTCGTCGGTTGCGGGCGGCATGGCGGGCTACGCGCTCGGCGCCTTTTTCTACGACGCAGTGGGCCAGCCGGTGCTGGCGTTCTACGGCTACAGCGAGAAGTTTGCGCATTTTCAGGAAACCTATAACGAGTGGGGTGCCTGGGCGGTCCTGGTAGCGGGCGTCACGCCTTTCCCCTACAAGGTGATCACCATCCTGTCCGGCGTCACGGGGCTGGATTTTGCGGTATTCTCAATCGCCTCAGTCATCGCGCGTGCACTCCGCTTTTTCATCATTGCCGCGCTGTTATGGAAATTCGGCCCGCCGATACGTAACTTCATCGAACATCGGCTTGGACTAATGTTCGTGGTCTTCGTCGTGCTCCTGATCGGAGGATTCATCGTGGCGAAATACGCCCTCTAATGACGGTCTGGGGACGCATTCTGCTCGCGGGCCTTGGCTCGTTCGCACTGCTGGCGGGCGCATTGGCGTTCCAGTATCTGGGCGGTCTGGAACCCTGTCCGCTTTGCATCTGGCAACGCTGGCCCCATGCGATTGCCGCCGCGATTGCGATTTTGGGCGTCACCGTCCTCTGGCACCACGCCCGGATCGTGGCCATGCTCGGCGCAGTGGCCATGGCCATCGGCGCCGGGCTCGGGCTCTACCACACCGGCATCGAGCGGGGCTGGTGGAAAGGTCCGGACACCTGCACCTCGGGCGATATTTCCGGACTGTCGGCCGACGCGCTTCTCAATCAGATTATGGAGGCGCCGCTGGTGCGCTGCGACGAGACTGCGTGGGAGTTCCTCAGCCTCTCGATGGCCTCGTGGAATGGCATCATCTCGCTGGGATTGGCAGGTATGTGGCTCGCATCGGTGATTTGGGACGCGAACCCGTATCATTCCGAGCGCTGAGCCAGGACCGGGCTAAGACTCGAGCTCGGCATCCCAATAGAGGAAATCCATCCAGCTCTCATGCAGATAGTTCGGCGGAAACCGCCGGCCCTTGTTCTGCAACTCGTGCTGGTCGGGTCGCCGCGGCGGGCGCGCCAACGACATGCCCGCCTGGCGCAGCGTCAGGTTCGCCTTGCGCAGATTGCACCGGTTGCAGGCGGCGACCACGTTCTCCCAGGTCGTGCGCCCGCCTCGCGAGCGCGGGATCACGTGGTCGAAAGTCATCTCGCCCTTCGCGCCGCAATACTGGCAGGCGAACTGATCTCTCAGAAAAAGGTTGAATCGCGTGAACGCAGGATAGCGCGCGGGCTTCACATAGTCGCGCAGCACGACGACCGAGGGCAGCTGCATCGAGATCGACGGGCTATGAACTACAGTGTCGTATTCGGCGACGATCGCTACACGGTCCAGGAACGCGGCCTTAACCGCCTCCTGCCAGGGCCAGAGCGACAGCGGAAAGTAGGAAAGCGGCCGGTAATCGGCATTTAGCACCAGGGCCGGGTTGTCCCGGACACCTGCGGGCTGTCGCACGAAGGATGCCGCAAAGTTACCGTCCATGACTCCGGTCCCGGTCGCTCCACTCCAATCCCCCCGACGCGGGCTCACTATATCTCGCGTCTTGGTTTCATCAAGACTCTATATCCACGACGGATTTATGAAGGTGGGAGGAGTATTTCATGAGTTTGCCCACTGTTTATTCAGTGATTTTCCCTAAAGATACTCACAGGCCGATCAGTTCGGCAGATGGTCCTTCAAAAAGCCCAGTGCCAGGCCCAGCCCATCCGGCGCGATGCCATGGCCAATGCCATTGCTCACATGCCACCGCACTTGGAACCCGGCGGCTGCCAGTCCGTTGCGCGCCTCATCCAGCGCGGCCACGGGGATCATCTCGTCCTGGTCGCCATGAACCAGCAGGACCGGCGGGTGCGACACGGCCTCGGCCTTCAGCGTCTCGCCATCGGCCAATCGGCCCGAGAAGCCGACGATCCCGGCAACGGGCTCGGCCCTGCGCGGCGCCACGTGCAGGCTCATCATCGTGCCCTGGCTGAAGCCGACCAGTGCCGTCTCGGCCGGGCCGACACCCTCCTCCGCCATCGCCTCGGTGATGTATGTATCCAGAATTTCGGCCGCGCGCTTAAAGCCTGCCTCCATCTCGGCCTCTGCGCTGCCATCCAGCCACGGGATTGGAAACCACTGGAATCCCATGGGATTGACCCGGCACCGCTCGGGCGCGTTGGGCGAGCGGAACGCGGTATCCGGCAGATGCTGGCCCAACGGCCCGGCAAGCCCAAATAGGTCGTTCCCGTCCGCTCCATAGCCATGAAGAAGGATGACGAGCGACTTGGTGGTCCCGGAGGTTGGAGCTGCCCTCGGGCCTGAAAGCTGGGTCATGGAACGGTTACTCCGAGATGCCTTCGCGGTTCTTGGCGTGCCTGTAATAGGCCCACATCAGCCGGGCCGCAACGCCGCGCCACGGCGACCAATCCAGCGACATGGAACGCAGGTCCTTCTCTCCCGGCCGCGCAGGCATTTCGAAGATCAAGCGAGCGGATTCCTGCAACGCCAGATCACCGGGTGCGAACACATCCGCACGCCCAATCGAGAACATCAGGTAGATCTCGGCGGTCCATATGCCGATCCCCTTGATCGAGGTGAGCGCCGCGATCGCTTCGTCCTCGGGCAGCGTCGCCAAGGCCTTGTAGTCGATCCCCGCCTCCGCCAGCGCCCGTGCGTACCGGACCTTTGGGCGCGACAGTCCGCAGCCGCGCAGGTCGTCATCGCTCATGGCGCCCAAAATCAAGGGGTCATCGGCCCCTGCGGAGCAGAGCTTGCGCCAAACCGAATCCGCGGCTGCAACTGAAAGCTGCTGGGCGCATATCGTGTGCAGCAGCGCGCCAAACCCGCCCGCACGGCGGCGAAGGGGTGGCGTGCCAGTTGCCGCGAGCGCTGGCTCGAACCTGGGCTCGGCCTGAACCAGCCACGTGCAACCTTCAAGGACATCCGCCTCAGTCTCAATGATCCGAGTCATGGGGTCGCAGCTAAGGCGCCGCGACCGCGCGGGTCAAGCACACCCGTTGTCGGGCGCTGGCGAATACCCATAGTGGACCGCCAGCCGCTGCAATGCGATCTTCAGCACCACCTTGCCCGAACGCGCAGACCAACCCATGCGCCGCTCGCAGGCCTCCAACCCTTCCAGGAAACAACAGACTCTGAGGACGGCATCCGCCAGCCCGGGGCCAACCACCGCTAGTGCGGCGGAAACCCGGTCGCGCGCAGCCATCGGCCCCCCGGCCGGGCCACCACGCGGGGGCGATCCCGCCAGGCGATCCCCCGGTGTCAGGAACTTGCGCCAATCCTGGGCGACCGAAGGGCCAAGTTGCGCCAGTTCAAAATCGGTTCGCAGCCGCTCACCTGCTTCGACCTCATCCGGAGTCAAAAAGGGCTTGCCGTCCGGCCCCTTGCGGCGCGCCAACCAGCCGAGCGGATCCTCGCCCAGATTGACCTTGATCTGCTGTGGCCGCCCGGTCGCGTGATCCATCACCTGGCGAGTACCAGGCAACTGATGCTGAGCAAGGAACGGATTACCCCTCTCGGCAAAGCCGGTGGGCGGTTGGCGTTTGACCGCATCCACGGCCAGCAAGCGCTTGAGGCACGACCGCCCGTCCTCTGTGATCCGGTAGCGCACGGAATTGGGTCCGCGCATGTGAACCTTGATCCAGCCCTCGCGCACGAGCTCCGCGCCGAGCCGCACCGGCATCATCGCAATTGGCTTGCGGTAGTCGTTTGCCTTGCAAAACACCCCGCCCTTTTTTGCGTCGGGCACGACCATCATGAACGATCCGGGCTCGGAAAGGCGCCGCAGAAACCGCCTGGCCTCACGTTCCAGCGCCTCGCGCGGCATCGCCGGCACATCTGGAACCAGCGCGGCGACTGATTGCCGGCCAGCGTCATCGCCCTCCGACGTTAGTTCCGCGTCGCCGAGCCCAGCGGATTTCTCGAGCCCGCTGATCAAATCATCTACCACCGGGTCATCGCGCTGCGACTCAACCCGGCGCACGGTGCGCATCACGGTGCTTGGATGGGTTCCGGTCGCGCTCGCCAGCGCACGCAGGCTCTCCCCCCCACCAGTATGGGCCAGGTAAAGCGCGGCTTCCCGCGCGGAACAGGCCGATCCGGTTTCTGGAAAAGCGCGATCGGCCAGACTGGCGCAGTGGCTCAGAACATCTTGCGTGCTTGGCATTTGATTTCGCCCCATTCGAAGAAATTTGACGAAAAAGCGTTCTAATTAGCAGGTGTGAATCGAATCTTAACGGAAAGGGCTTTCCATATTTTTACTGAATATAAACGAATATTACTGTTTAGTTAATTTGATCAAGCAGCGTGCGTTGCTTGGCCGATCCATGCAACGGTCGGATCAACCCAACAAGGATGCCTACTTCCATCCCGACGAGGGGCATTCCATGCAAACGACGACTTCAGCACCACTGTTCCGGCCCAAGAGCCTTATCCGCACCGCCCGAATCGGCGCCCAGCTCTACCAACGCGACCGCGACCTTGCGGGCGCCCTGCCCGGCCGCACCGCCGGTGCGGTCTCCGTCATCATTGCACAATTGCATGCGGCCGAGCAGCAATGCGAAAGCCTGCGGCGTGACCGCTCGCCCGCCTACAAACCTGCGCGCCACGTACAGATCTTGGCGGCGTTTCTGGCTGAGTCGAAGCCACCAACAGTCCTATAGGGCGGGAATGCGCCCCGCCTCGCCCCGGTCAATTCACGCGATGGGTTTTTGGGAGGGCAATGTTCACCCGGCGCCGCCCATATTGGGCGCCTGGCGGGCGTCTAGATCTTAGGTTATTCTAACTTTTTATCATTTGTTCTGAACGGTCAAACCGTGTTCTCACTGTGAGACTCTTCGCCCTCTCATTCCTCAGACGAACGCGTCTGGCTCGGCAGCTTTCCGCTTGGCAATGAATTCATTCAGCGCCTCGTCGGTTCCCGGGTCGAGATCTGGCGCCACATAATCGCGCATCATTCGCTCGACCCGCGCGTGCGCCAATTGATAGCTGTCGCGACTGCCCTCGTCGGCCCATTGCTCGAAGGGCTTGTAGTCCAACACCCCCGTCCGCCAGAACGCGTTCTGGAAATTGGCCTGCGTATGGGCGCAGCCCAGATAGTGGTTTCCCGGTCCAACCTCGCGGATCGCGTCCATCGCCTGGCCGTTCTCCGAGATGTCCACGCCTTCCGCGAAGTTCTGAAGGACACCCAATTGATCAGCGTCCAACACGAACTTCTCGAAGCTCGAGACCAGCCCGCCCTCCAACCAGCCCGCCGCGTGCAGGCAGAAATTGACCCCGCCCAGCAACATCGCATTCAGCGTGTTCGCCGTCTCATACGCTGCTTGAGCATCCGGAAGCTTCGAGCCGCAAAGCGCCCCACCCGAGCGGAACGGCAAGTTCAGCCGTCTTGCCAATTGCCCGGCGCCAAAAAGGATTTTCGAAGCCTCCGGCGTCCCGAAAGTCGGCGCACCCGAGTTCATGTCGATCGACGTCACGAAAGCCCCGAAGATCACTGGCGCGCCTGGTCGGATTAGCTGGGAGTAGGCCACGCCCGCCAGCACCTCGGCCAGCACCTGGGTCAGCGTGCCGGCAACCGAGACCGGTGCCATCGCACCGCCGACGATGAAGGGTGAGACGATCGCCGCCTGCCCCGCCTCGGCATAGACCTCCAGCGCGTCCATCATGATGGAGTCGAAGGTCAGGGGTGAGTTGATGTTGACCAGCGAGGTCAAAACCACGTTCAGAGCGACGAACTCCTCGCCGAACAGGATCTCGCACATCCTGACCGAGTCGACCGCCCGGCTCCGCTCGGTCACCGACCCCATGAATGGTTTGTCGGAGTAGCGCATATGGGCATAGAGCATGTCCAAATGGCGCTTGTTGACCGGCACATCGGTCGGCTCGCAGACCGTGCCGCCGGAATGGTGCAGCCATTTCGACATGTAGGTCAGCTTCACGAACTTTTCGAAATCGGCGAGCGTCGCGTAGCGCCGTCCGCCATCCAGATCGCGCACGAAGGGAGGGCCATAGACCGGGGCCAGCACGCAGTTCTTGCCGCCGATCACCACGCTTCGCTTAGGGTTACGGGCATGCTGGGTGAATTCCGAAGGCGCCGTGGCGCAGAGCTGGCGCGCCAGACCGCGCGGGATCCTGACCCGCTCGCCCTGGACATCGGCGCCGGCCTGGCGCCAGCGTTCCAACGCAACCGGGTTGTCGACGAAGTTGACCCCGATCTCCTGAAGTACTGTCTCGGCATTCGCCTCGATGACCTCGATCGCCTCGGCGGTCAGGATTTCGAAATTCGGCACCTTGCGGGTGATGTAGCGTGCCGCCTCGAGCTTGGTCGCGGTCCGTTCGGCGCGGCGAGCGGCGCCACCACCACCGCGGGCGCGCCGACCTTCACGAGGGCGCCCTTCGCTCGGCTGCGGCTCGGTCGTGCTATCAATCATGCGTTCGGCCTTTCGTGGGGCAGCGTCGCGGCCCTGATCCAGGTGCGCCTGCTGCGGTCAAAACACTTGCAATATCCATAGATGGACCTGCGCCGGGGGCCAAAACCGGATGTTTTCGGCTATCTCGCGATCAGTTACGACATGCGCGTGACAGGGCCGGGCCGAGGCCATATAGAAGGCGCGATCGGGCGAGCAGAAAAATCCGGACCGCAATGACCACAACTCCCGCGCATGAGACCTGCCTTATTGTCGATTTCGGCAGCCAGGTAACCCAATTGATCGCCCGCCGCCTGCGAGAGATGGACATCTACTGCGAGATCCACCCCTTCAACCAGGTGGACGACGCCCTGATTGACCGCCTGGCGCCGAAAGCCGTGATCCTGTCTGGCGGCCCGGCTTCGGTCGAGGACGAAGGCAGCCCTCGCGCCAATCAGCGCCTCTTCGAGCTTGGCTGCCCTGTGCTGGGCATTTGCTACGGCCAGATGGTGATGGTACATCAGTTGGGCGGCAAAGCCGAGGGCGGGCACCACCGGGAATTCGGCCGGGCCTTCGTGAAACTCTCCGAGAAGTCGGCACTTTTCGAGGGCGTCACCGCGCCCGGCGAAGAGACCGAGGTCTGGATGAGCCACGGCGACCGGGTGACCGCCCTGCCCGCCGGTTTCCATGTCCAGGGCGCTTCGCCCAACGCGCCTTACGCAGTCCTGGCAGACCCAGCACGACGCTTCTACGGCGTTATGTTCCACCCGGAGGTGGTCCACACACCCCAGGGCGCCCGGTTGCTCAAAAACTTCACTCACGGCATCGCGGGGATGTCCGGCGACTGGACGATGGCCGCCTACAAGGACCAGGCAATCGATTTGATCCGCGAACAGGTGGGCGGTGGCCGCGTGATTTGCGGCCTCTCAGGCGGGGTTGATAGCTCGGTCGCCGCGGTGCTGATTCATCATGCGATCGGCGATCAACTCATTTGCGTCTTCGTCGATACGGGCATGATGCGGATGAACGAGGCCGAGGAAGTGGTCACCCTTTTCCGCGACCACTACAACATACCGCTGATCCATGCGGACGAGTCCGATCTCTTCCTCGGCGAATTGGCCAGGGTCACCGACCCGGAGGCCAAGCGCAAGACCATCGGGCGGCTATTTATCGACGTCTTCGAAAAGCACGCCGCAGATGCCGGCGGAGCCGAGTTCCTGGCCCAGGGAACCCTCTATCCGGACGTGATCGAGTCGGTCTCGGTGTCGGGCGGGCCTTCGGTGACCATCAAGTCGCACCACAATGTCGGTGGACTGCCCGAGCGAATGAATATGAAACTGGTCGAGCCACTGCGCGAGTTGTTCAAGGACGAAGTCCGCGCACTTGGCCGCGAGTTGGGCCTGCCCGAAGCGTTCATCGGCCGCCACCCCTTCCCGGGTCCGGGTCTCGCTATCCGGTGCCCTGGTGAAATCACACGCGAGAAGCTGGACGTCCTGCGGCAAGCGGATGCGATCTACCTGGATGAGATGCGCAAGGCTGGTCTCTATGACGAGATTTGGCAGGCCTTCGCGGTCCTACTACCCGTCCGTACAGTCGGCGTGATGGGCGATGGGCGCACCTATGATCATGTCTGTGCCTTGCGCGCCGTAACCTCGGTCGACGGGATGACTGCCGACTACTACCCTTTCGACCACGCATTCCTGGGCCGCACCGCCAACCGGATCATCAACGAGGTCAAGGGGATCAACCGGGTCGTCTATGACGTAACCTCGAAACCTCCCGGCACGATCGAATGGGAGTGATCGCGCGCCTGGTCTGGCACTGCGCAAAGGCGGGGATCTTCGTGCTCGCGATCACCACACTGGCCGTGCTGATAATGTCGCACCTGAATCTCGAACGTCATGGCATCCGACCCGGGCCGGACCAGCCCGTCGAAGCAATTCTGGTCTTGGGCGGTGGCGTCGATCCGGATGGGGTGCCAGGCTATTCCAGCCGGCGGCGGGTCGCAGCGGCCGTCGCGCTCTATCGCGCTGGAAAGACCCGGTTTCTGATCCTATCGGGCAGGCGCAGTGCCGCTTTGATGCGCGGCTATGCGGTTTCGTTGGATGTGCCAGCGGAGGCCATCATCCTGGAACCGCAGGCACGCACGACCTTCGAAAACATCCGTTTCGCCATCGCCATCGCGGATGAACGAGGCATCACGCGCATGGCGGTCTTGACGGATGCGTTCCACCTGGAACGCTCGCGCCGCCTAGCAGCTTATTTCGGTAAATCCGATATGGTTCCGATCGCGGTGACCGGACTGGAGAGGGGCAAGTACGTACTGCGCACGGCCAGCATCCTGCGGGAGGCGATGGCCTGGTGGTATAATTTGGGGAAGGTCGCCGTCTGGGAAATGCTGGCGCTGGCCGGCCTCGACACCGAAAGCCGCGGCACGCTGGTTCGATGACAAGAGCGCCCGACATGCCCGCCCGGCCAGCCTCCGAGACCAGCAATACCGGGCGCGCCGCGCTGTGGATGACCGGCGCTGTCTTCAGTTTCACACTGATGGCGGTTGCGGGACGCGAGGTTTCGATCGATCTCGATACCTTCGAGACCATGTTGTACCGTTCTCTGATCGGCGGGACGATTGTGACGGCGGTTGGCCTCGCGACCGGTAGGTTGGCCGAGGCGCGAACGTCAAAATTCCGGCTGCATATCACGCGAAATGTGTTCCACTTCACCGGTCAGAATCTCTGGCTGTATGCGGTGCCGCTGGTGCCGCTGGCACAGTTCGCTGCCTTCGAGTTCACGACGCCGCTTTGGGTCGCAATCCTCGCGCCTTTTGTCCTGGGCGAGCGCCTGAAGCCGATCCAAATCCTGGCTCTGATCATCGGCTTCATCGGAATCCTGATCGTCGCGCGGCCAGGCTTCAGCCCACTCGGCATCGGCCATCTGGCGGCGACGCTGGCGGCGATTGGATTTGCTGGGAATGTGCTGGCGACGAAGGGCTTGTCACGGACAGATACGGTCTGGACCATTCTATTCTGGATGACCTGGATGCAGGCCTTCTTCGGGCTGGTCTGTGCCGGGATTGACGGAGATATCACCCTGCCCGCGGCAAGCTCGGTCAAATGGGTTGTCGCCATCGGAATCTGCGGGCTGACGGCCCATCTTAGCATTGCCTCGGCGCTTCGCCACGCCCCGGCGTCCGTTGTGGCGCCGCTTGACTTCGCGCGGCTGCCGATCGTCGCCATCGTCGGTATGTTGGTCTATGGGGAGGCCCTGGAAGTCGCTGTCTTCGCCGGCGCCGCGCTGATCATGGCCGGTAACCTGATGAACCTCCGCGCCGAGCGGAAGCCGAGGAGGCACACATGAGCACCCCGCCCCAAACCGAAATGTCGCGGGAGCAATCGGATGCCCTGGTTTTCGACGGCGGTAGCGCAATCGAACGTCTGATCGAGATCATGGTACGGCTTCGCGCGCCCGATGGTTGTCCGTGGGACCGGGTGCAGGATTTCCGCTCGATAGCACCCTACACCATCGAGGAGGCGTGCGAGGTCGCCGACGCAATCGAGCACGGCGACCGGGCGGCGTTGAAAGATGAACTGGGCGATCTGCTGTTGCAGGTGATCTATCACTCCCGGATGGCCGAAGAGGAGGGCAGCTTCGCCTTAGCCGATGTGGTCGAGGCTATCTCCGACAAGATGGTGCGCCGCCACCCGCATGTCTTCGGCGATGAGGTCGGTGCTAAGCCAATGCGCCCTGAAGACGTCGACTGGGAGGGAATGAAAGCCGCCGAGCGCGCCCAGCGGGGCGAGGTGCGCGACAGCGTCTTGGATGGGATTCCGACCAGCCTCTCGGGCCTGACCCGGGCGTTGAAGCTGACCAAGCGCGCGGCCCGGGTTGGGTTCGATTGGACCGACCCAAAGGACGTGCTCGCCAAGCTGAACGAAGAAGCTGACGAATTGGTGCGAGAGATCGACGCAGGCGCGCCCGATTCGATCGAGGAGGAGTATGGCGACCTGCTCTTTGTGATGACGAACCTCGCCCGGCACTTGAAGGTCGATCCTGAAGCAGCGATGCGTCGGGCAAATTCGAAATTCGAGCGCCGATTCAAAATGATCGAAGAGTTTCTTGATTCGGCAGGCCGCTCGCCCGATCAGGCCAGCCTGGCCGAAATGGACGCGCTTTGGGACCGAGCAAAAGCCGAGGAGAAGCAGGCAAGAAACTAATCTGAGTGATTGACTCGGATATTGACAAAGTAATTTCGTCAGATATTCGGGAAACAGCCTTAACCCATGGAGTCGCTGAACGATGCTCAGATCCATCGCTCTCGCCGCCGCATTGGTGCTGCCAGCCTTGTCCGCGACAGCCGGCGAGGTCAACGTCTACACCTCGCGTCAACCTGAATTGATCCAACCGATCTTCGATGCTTTCACGGGTGAGACTGGCATTACAGTTAACGTGCTCTATGCCAGGAAGGGTCTCATCGAGCGCCTGAAGGCCGAAGGCGACCGCAGCCCAGCGGACCTCTACGTGACGGCCGATATTGGAAACGTCAAGGCGGCCACCGATGCAGGCCTTACTCAACCCCATGGCTCGGCCGCGGTCGATTCAGCAGTGCCGGAAAGTCTGCGCGATGCCGGCAGTCATTGGTTTGCGCTGACGACCCGAGCCCGGGTGATCTACGCCTCGAAGGACCGGGTCGCCGAGGGTGCGGTCACGACCTACGAAGATCTGGCGGACCCCAAATGGCAGGGGCGTATTTGCACCCGGCCCGGCAGCCACTACTACAACCTGGCACTGGTGGCCGCCGTGATTGCACACCACGGACCCAACGCGGCGCGCGATTGGGTCGACGGCCTGAAGGCCAATCTCGCGCGCAAGCCCCAGGGCAATGATCGCGCCCAAGTCAAGGCGGTCTGGGCGGGCGAGTGCGACATCGCCATCGGCAACACCTACTACATGGGCAAGATGCTCGAGAAGGAGGACCAGCGGCCCTGGGCCGACGCGGTGCGCATCGTTTTCCCGGTCTTCGAGGACGGCGGGGCGCACGTGAATATTTCCGGCGCCGCGCTTACCAAGTCTTCCCCGAACCGCGAGGTGGCGGACCGGCTGATCGCCTTCATGTTGTCGCCGGAGGCGCAGCGTCTCTATGCAGAGCTCAACTACGAATACCCCGTCCGCGACGATGTCGCCCCTTCAGACCTCGTCGCAAGCTGGGGCGACTTTACGCCGGATACGATTGCTTTGACCCAGATCGGCGATCTGCGCAGCGAAGCTTTGAAGATCATCGAGGCGGCCGGGTTCGACAACTAGCAATGCGCATTCGGCCCATCCCCGCTGTCGGCCGAGTGTAGAATTCGCCATTGCTTCGAGAGCCGCCGCGCATACTATCACCGGCGCTCTTGATCGGCGGAGATACTCAATGCGATTCCTTGCAGTGCTCGCCCTTGTCTTACCATTGCACGCGCAGGCCGGCGAGATTATCGGCGGCACAAACACCTATTTGTCTGAATCTCGTGACTGGAAGACCGGCGAGTATGCGGGCTACTATATTTATGACAGCGAGGGCACGACCGAATGGAACACGGGGCCATTCGAGAGCGGACCGGTCGAATGTCATGGTGCCGGCTTTTGGACCCCGGCCGAGATCACGGGCGAGGGCATTTGCATCTTCGGCGCGCCACCGCACCAGTGGACGGTCGCGCATCAAATGCCGCCCGGCAGCAATCCATGGAATTCAATAGATAGGAGCCGCTTCCATCGGCAGGGCATTTGGCGGGTCGTGCATGGCACCGGTAAGTTCGTCGGGATGACGGGCATGGGCACGTTCGTCAGCAATCAATTGGTCGACGGCAGGAAGACAACCTGGTTCGAAGGCGAGGTAAATCTCGCGAACTGAACCGCTTTCGGATCGTCGCCCGGGTCGTCCGTGCGCGCGCCTCAACGGGATAGACGGCGCGACGCATCCCGCCACCTTTACCGACGTGGCTGGCTCCTGTATCCCCACCACCACAGCGTTAATCCGTGCGAGGAACCCCCATGAGCGCCATCATCGACATCACCGCCCGCGAGATCCTGGACAGCCGCGGCAACCCAACCGTCGAGGTCGACGTTATGCTGGATGACGGGGCCGAGGGCCGGGCCGCTGTGCCGTCGGGCGCCTCAACCGGCGCGCACGAGGCGGTCGAGCTGCGCGATGGGGGCGAGCGCTATGGCGGCAAGGGGGTCATGCAAGCGGTCGACGCGGTCAATGGCGAAATTTTCGAGGCGCTGGCTGGGATCGATGCAACTGGCCAACAGGCGATTGACCAGGTTCTGATCGAACTTGATGGCACGCCAAACAAGTCGCGCGTCGGCGCCAACGCGATCCTGGGCGTAAGCCTCGCTGTCGCCAAATCGGCGGCGCATTCGGTTGGGTTACCACTTTACCGCTATGTGGGCGGAACCTCTGCCCGCACGCTCCCGGTCCCGATGATGAATATCATCAATGGCGGCGAGCACGCCGACAACCCGATCGACATCCAGGAATTCATGATCATGCCGGTCGCGGCCGACACCCTGGCCGATGGCGTTAGGATCGGCTCGGAGATTTTTCAAATGCTGAAGAGGGAACTGAGCGCTGCTGGTCACAACACCAATGTGGGCGACGAAGGCGGCTTTGCGCCGAATATCGCTTCGACCCGGGACGCGCTGGACTTCATCATGCGTGCGATCGAGAATGCGGGCTACGAGCCCGGCGGAGATGTCCATCTGGCTCTCGACGCCGCCTCGACCGGATTTTTCGAAGACGGCAAATACAACGTCTCGGGTGAGAATAAGGTGCTGGATGCGGGCCAGATGGCCGAGTATTTGGGGGCGCTCGTTTCCGACTACCCGATCATCTCGATCGAGGATGGCATGGCCGAGGACGATTGGGAGGGCTGGATCGCGCTGACAGAAGCCATCGGCGACCGCTGCCAATTGGTGGGCGACGATCTTTTCGTCACCAACTCGGTGCGCCTGGCCGAGGGTATAGCCAAGGGTGCAGCCAACTCGATCCTGGTCAAGGTGAACCAAATTGGCACCCTGACCGAGACCTTGGAGGCAGTTGACCTGGCGCACCGGTCCCGGATGACCGCGGTCATGTCGCACCGATCCGGCGAGACGGAGGACGCGACAATTGCCGACCTGGCGGTCGCCACCAATTGCGGGCAAATCAAGACCGGCTCGCTGTCGCGCTCTGACCGAATGGCAAAATACAACCAGCTGATCCGGATAGAGGAAGAACTGGGCGAGATGGCGGTCTATGCCGGCGCCTCGGTGCTTCCGGGCCGTTAATCCGATCTGAGCCTGCGGCAGTAAAAACCTGAAAGAACTTGGCTCTGAGGGGTTTTCTTTTCGATTCGCCTGATTCAAACTGCGCCCAGCGATGTGAGGGAACGGCCCGAGATGGCCATTTGGGGTAACAATGAATAGATGGGATTGGGGGCAATTCGTCGCCCCCGGATTCTGCATCTTGCTGATCGCTTTTCTGGTGATCTTCGCCCATTCGGGCCTGCAGGGGCCGCATGGCCTGGCGGCGCTGAACAAAGCCGAGTGGCTGGAAGCCGATTTGCAGGCCGAACTCGCCGCGATCCAAATCGAGCGCACGGCGCGTCAAAACCTGGTCGACCGTCTTGGCAACGAGTATCTCGACCTCGACCTCTTGGACGAGCGTGCCCGAGCGATCCTGGGCTATACGCGGCGCGAAGAGCTTCTCATCCGCTAATTTCTTTCAATTTTCCCGTGCCCGCCCGCAATCAAAGGCGCGGACTGGGCGGCATTTGGCAATCTCGTGACCACGATCATTCTCGGATGTCTTTGACAAAGCGGTTATTCTTATCTGAGAGTCATATGAAGAACAGGCGGCGGGCCAACCGTCGCCCCGAATATGCAGCGGAGGAGACATTCATGGCAGCCCGCAAATCCACGCGGGGCAAGAACGCCCCCGACCCGCAGGAACTGCTCGGCTACTATCGTGACATGCTGCTGATACGCCGCTTCGAGGAGAAGGCGGGCCAACTCTATGGGATGGGGCTGATTGGGGGTTTCTGCCATCTCTATATCGGCCAAGAGGCGGTCGTCGTTGGCTTGCAGGCCAATTGCAAGGATGGGGACCAGGTGATCACGACCTACCGCGACCATGGCCACATGCTGGCCTGCGGAATGAATCCCACGGGCGTCATGGCCGAACTCACGGGCCGCGCGGGCGGCTACTCGAAGGGCAAGGGCGGCTCGATGCACATGTTCTCCAAAGAGAAGGAGTTCTATGGCGGTCACGGGATCGTCGGGGCAAACGTGCCGCTTGGGGCCGGCCTCGCGTTCGCTAACCAATATCGCGGCAATGACCATGTCTCGATGACCTATTTTGGCGATGGGGCAGCGAACCAGGGCCAGGTCTACGAGACCTTCAACATGGCGGCACTTTGGAAGCTGCCGGTGATCTTCGTGATCGAGAACAACCAATACGCCATGGGCACGGCGCAGAAGCGCTCGACGTCGACGCCCGCGCTCTACACCCGCGGCGAGGCCTTCGGCATTCCTGGCGAAGAAGTGGACGGTATGGATGTATTGAAGGTGAAGGCGGCCGGTGAGAAAGCGATGACCCACTGCCGTGCCGGCAAGGGCCCCTATATCCTCGAGGTCAAAACGTACCGGTATCGCGGACATTCTATGTCGGACCCGGCAAAGTACCGGACCCGGGAGGAAGTCTCGAAGATGCGTGAGGAGCGCGACCCGATCGACGGTTTGCGCAAAGTAATCCTGGATGGCGGCCACGCGGACGAGGACGCGATCAAGGAGATCGACAAGGAGATCCGCGCTGTCGTCAACGACGCCGCCGCCTTCGCGCAGGAGAGCCCAGAGCCCGATGTTTCCGAGCTCTATACCGACATTCTGGCCGATGCCTGAGGGGGGATACCGATGACCATCGAAATTCTGATGCCCGCCCTCTCGCCCACCATGGAGGAGGGCACGCTGGCCAAGTGGAATGTCAAGGAAGGCGACGAGGTGAAAGCCGGTGACGTAATCGCCGAGATCGAGACAGACAAGGCGACCATGGAGGTCGAGGCGGTTGATGAGGGCAAGGTCGGCAAGCTCGTTATCCCCGAAGGCACGGAGGGTGTGAAGGTCAATTCGCTAATCGCCGTTCTGCTGGAGGATGGCGAGGATGCCTCCGCCGCCGAGGCCACAGGAACCAAGGCTCCTCCGTCGAACGGGGCAGACGGAGCGCCGGCGGCCACGCCGCCTAGTGAGCCTGCCGCCGCCGCGCCAGCGCAACCGGTGGCCGCTCCGACGGCGGCCGAAGAGCCGGATTGGCCAGAAGGCACCGCGATGGCCCAGCAGACCGTGCGCGAGGCGTTGCGCGATGCCATGGCCGAGGAGATGCGCCGCGACGCTGATGTCTTCCTGATGGGCGAAGAGGTGGCCGAATATCAGGGTGCCTACAAGATCAGCCAGGGCTTGCTGGACGAATTCGGCGCCAAGCGGGTGATCGACACACCCATCACCGAACACGGCTTCGCTGGGATCGGTGTCGGCGCGGCCTTTGCCGGCCTTCGCCCGATCGTCGAGTTCATGACTTTCAACTTTGCCATGCAGGCGATCGATCAGATCATCAACTCGGCCGCTAAGACCCTGTATATGTCCGGCGGCCAGATGGGCGCCCCGATCGTCTTCCGGGGACCGAACGGTGCCGCAGCCCGGGTCGGCGCTCAGCACAGTCAGGACTACGCGGCGTGGTATTCGCACGTTCCGGGGCTGAAGGTGGTCCAGGCCTATTCGGCGGCGGATGCCAAGGGCTTGCTGAAGTCTGCAATCCGCGACCCGAACCCAGTGATCTTTTTGGAGAACGAGATCCTCTACGGCAAGAGCTTCGACGTGCCGGAACTCGATGACTTCACTGTTCCCATCGGCAAGGCCAAGGTCTGGCGCGAGGGCACGGACGTGACCCTGGTCAGCTTCGGCATCGGCATGACCTATGCGCTGGAGGCCGCCGACCGGCTGGCGGAAGAGGGCATTTCTGCCGAGGTCGTTGACCTTCGCTCGCTAAGGCCGATGGACACGGGCACCGTGATCCGCTCGGTCGAGAAGACCAACCGCTGCGTCACCATCGAGGAAGGCTTCCCGGTCTGCTCGATCGGCAATCACATCTCGGCGGTCCTGATGCAGGAGGCCTTTGATTGGCTGGATGCACCGGTGGTCAACTGCACGGGCAAGGACGTGCCGATGCCCTACGCGGCCAATCTTGAGAAACTGGCACTCGTCACCACCGACGAGGTGGTCACGGCCGCCAAGTCCGCCTGCTACCGCTGAGGTTTGACATGAGCGACCCCTTCTTCAAGGCAACGATCGACCCCGAGGGCGGAATGATTGTCAATATCGACATCGATCAGGTCGAGAACGCGCAGTATGCCGGTATCATGCTGGCGGATTTCACCAACCATTTCGCGAATGCCCTTGTGCAAAGCGGCAAGGCGCCGGACCACGAAACGGCGGTCGACCAAATGCTGACGCTCTATGCCGCCGAGATGCAGAACCCAACAGACGAGCCGACCGGATCGTTCCAGAACTGAGGACGCCTCCATGCCGATTTCCGTGACCATGCCCGCGCTCAGCCCCACCATGGAGGAGGGCACCCTTGCCAAGTGGTTGGTCAAGGAGGGGGATTCCGTCTCCTCGGGAGACATCATCGCCGAGATCGAAACCGACAAGGCGACGATGGAGGTCGAAGCGGTCGATGAGGGGACGCTCGGCAAGATCGTCATTGCGGAGGGCACGGAAGGCGTGAAGGTCAACACGGTGATCGCGGTACTCCTGGAGGAAGGCGAAAACGCGGATGACATCGGCAGCACGCCTGCTCCCGCCGCGCCGGAAGCCGCAAAGACCGAGGCGCCGAAGGCCGCCTCAGGCAACGGGTCCAGCCCTCCCGCGGCGACCCCTGCCCCACAAACAGTCGCCGCCGCGAAGTCAAATGGCGGCGGGCGCGTCTTCGCCTCACCGCTGGCGCGCCGGATTGCTAAGGACAAAGGCCTTGATCTCGGTCAGATCCAGGGCTCGGGCCCACATGGCCGGATCGTCAAGGCGGACGTGGAAGCCAGCAAACCAGGCGCCGCACCGATCGCGGCCGCACTATCGCCCGCACCCACCTCCCTGCCAGCGGGCCCTGATACGGAAATGGTCCGAAAAATGTATGCGGACCGCGAGCACGAGGAAGTCGAGCTCGATGGCATGCGTAAGATCATCGCGGCGCGCCTGACCGAGGCGAAAATCACAATTCCACATTTCTACCTGCGCCGGCGGATCGAACTCGATGAGCTCTTGAAGGTGCGCAGCCAGATGAATGCCAAGGGCGAGGCGCGCGGCATTAAACTCAGCGTCAATGACTACATCATCAAGGCCTCGGCTCTCGCGCTCCAGCAGGTGCCCGCGTGCAACGCGGTCTGGGCCGGTGACCGGGTGCTTCAATTCAAGGCCTCGGACGTGGCGGTGGCCGTGGCCATTGAGGGCGGGCTCTTCACACCGGTGGTCCGGGACGCGGATGCCAAGTCGCTGTCGGTCATCTCGGCCGAGATGAAGGATCTGGCGTCGCGGGCCCGCGAGCGAAAGCTGGCACCGCATGAGTATCAGGGCGGCAGCTACGCGATCTCGAACCTTGGCATGATGGGGATCGAGAATTTCGACGCGGTGATCAATCCGCCGCACGCCTCGATTCTGGCGGTCGGTGCCGGTCTGCAAGAACCCGTGGTCCGCGACGGCGCGGTGGCGATCCGCACTATGATGTCGGTAACGCTCTCGGTCGATCACCGGGTCATTGATGGTGCTCTCGGCGCTCAGTTCCTGGACGCCGTTAAGGGCTATCTTGAAGACCCGCTGGCAATGCTGATGTGAGTTTCTGACGTACCGGATTATGTCGGATGGATATTCACACGCGCAATAATTGGTTGCCGCCGCCCGGATTTTTGCACCCCAAACAAACGATTTTTAAACCATCGAGAATGCCAAAATAATTCTTGCCCAATCAGGGTTTATTTACATGATATTATGGTGTTATTATTCACCCGTTCGTAAGTGCGTGGTGTGTCCAAATGACTCTCGTGTATGAATTTTCAGGACTTTCCCTCAACGGTTTAGATCGCGATTGCAGAACCGCGCCTGATATTGCGGCGTGCTGTGTCTCTGGGGGGACTGGATCGTGAACAACCATCGCCACAATTCCACTTTGGCCAATCGCTTGCGTGCCCGCGACGTAGCCCTGTTCACGTCCCAAGGGTTTCTGAACGCGGGGCCGGTCCTAACAGACAGCCAACGACTTCTCCTCCTGAATCATCTGCAACACGGCAAACGCTACAAACCCGCCGCATGGTTCAAGGGCCGCGCGGTGACCGACCGCCTGATCTTCGATCTCGCCGCCGACGAGTGCGTCCTTGCAGCTCTCCGGCCGCTTATCGGAGACAACATCATCCTCTGGGGCGCAAGTTTGCTCGAGCGCCAGCCCGGGCAGCGCCACGGATGGCATGTCGATATCGAGTCCGCGGCTCCGGAACAGCGCTTTGCCTCTATCTGGGTCGGGCTTCGCAACACGTTCCGCGAAACCGGATTGAAGTTTATCAGCGGATCACATCTTTTCCCGAAACCAGTGCAAGAGATCCAGCACAGCCTCGGTACCTCGCGCGATACCACGACGGATGACACGACACTCGCATGGGCACGCGAACTGGACGCAAGCGCGGCATTAATCCAGCCGGACGTTTGCGATGGCGAAGCGATCATCTTCGATGGTCGCATATGGCACGGCTCGCACAATGATTCCGAGGCGCATCCGCGAACAGCACTCCTTCTTCAATACGCGAGCGCCGATTCCGCCGTTCGAATGCCGGTTGCGTCGCGGTTCGATTGGCCATTCCGTTTTGAAACAGACAAGCGTCCGCCTGTCATCCTCGTCAGTGGGACAAGCGAATTTACGCAGAACCTCGAGGTTCCGCCGCCGCCAACGACACCTGAAGACTCCCAAGCCATCTCGACTGAACTCCATCCGCTCGAGTTGCCACTGCCGGTGGAGCGAGGACGGGCCTGGCAGCCGCATCCGTTGTTTTCGGGCATGACGGAGGTCCACGACCATATGGCGTGCCATGCGTCCGTCCTGGCGCCTGGCGAAATGCCTCACCCGCCGCACAGCCATATTGAGGAAGAGATCCTCATGGTCTTGGATGGCGACGCAGAACTGCTGATCGGCGACGGTCCAGACATCGCCGATACTCAACCGCATCCGGTTCGACCGGGCATGTTCGTCTACTACCCCGCATTCCGGCACCACACTTTGCGCAATGTGGGAGCGGAACCGCTGACCTATCTTATGTTCAAATGGCGGGGCTCGCCGCGGTCCTCGGGATCAATCTTAGATGCTAGAATTGTCGACCCGGAAGGTGACGATCTGGGCACTGCCGAGTCCTACACCACGACGCGGCTGGCGAATGGTGAAACAAGTTTCCTCAGCAAGCTCAAGATCCATCGCTCGGACGTGCAACCCGGTGGCGGATACGAGCCTCATCGGGATGAATACGACGTCGCGATCGTGGTGCTTTCCGGCAAAATCAAGACTCTGGATCGAGAGGTCGGACCGTTTGGAGTTATCTATTACGCGGCCGGAGAAATGCATGGCCTACGTGCGGTCGGGCCCGATCCTGCTCGCTACGTGGTTTTCGAGTTCCGCATAAGCCAAAATGAAGGATCCGTCCGCGAGAAGCTGAAAGGCGCAATCCCAGAGGAAGCGAAGACTTGGTTCAGACGGATCGAGCGCGCGTCCCGGCGCTATCCCCGGGTCCGCGCGATGGTGCCGCGCCAAGTCAAATCGATTGCGAGAGCGATGCTCGGTTAGTCCGGTCGACCGAGCCGAGCGCCAGCTTCACCCCGCCAGCATCGCCTCTGCCGCCTTGATCGCCTCTTCCGCCTTCGAGGCATCCGGCCCGCCGCCCTGCGCCAAGTCTGGACGGCCGCCACCGCCCTTGCCACCGACAGCCTCGACGGCCGCCCGCACCAGATCCACTGCGGAAACGCGGTCGGTCAGATCATCGGTCACGCCCGCTGCCACCGCCGCCTTACCGCCGGTATCGGCGACTAACAGGATCGCGGCCGAGCCGAGGCGGGCTTTGTGCTCGTCGATCAGTCCACGTAGATCTTTCGGGCTGATGCCGCTCAGGCTTTGGCCCAGGAACTTCACACCCGCAATCTCACGCGCCTCGGGCCCGGTGCCCTCTGCCGCCGCGCCGCCGCCGAGCGCGACCTGGCGGCGAAGTTCGGCCACCTCCGCTTGCAGGGCCTTTCGTTCATCCAGAAGCGCCTGGACCCGGTCCGGTGCGTCCTCCGGCCGGGCACGCAAAACCGAGGCGACTTGCGCCAGCGCCTGTTCTTGAGCTTCCAAATACTCAAATGCCGCGGCTCCGGTCAGCGCCTCGACCCGGCGGATTCCGGCGCTGGAAGCGCCCTCACCGACCACCTTCATCAGGCCGATCTCGCCAGTGCGGCGTACATGGGTGCCGCCGCACAGCTCCATGGAATAGATTTCGCCCGCCGGACAGCGGTCGCCCTCGGGCCGCCGCCCCATTGTCACGACCCGCACCTCGTCACCGTATTTCTCGCCAAAGAGCGCGCGCGCGCCGGCTTCCTGCGCCTCGTCCGGCGTCATGATCCGCGCACTTACCTCGTCGTCCTGGCGGATATAGGCGTTGACCTCGGCCTCGATCGCCGCGATCTCCATACGCGCAACCGCGTTCTGGTGTGAGAAATCAAAGCGCAACCGGTCGGCGGCAACCAAGCTCCCGCGCTGCGCCACATGGTCTCCCAGATGCGCGCGCAACGCCTCATGCAACAGGTGGGTTGCCGAGTGGTTGGCACGGATTGATGTGCGGCGGACTCCATCGACAAGCAGCTCTGCCGCGTCGCCGACACGGAACTCGCCCTGGGTCACCTCGGCCTCATGGACATATAGATCGCCGGCGCGCTTTCGCACATCGCTGACCCGCGCCAACCCATGGCCAACGCGGATCAACCCGGTGTCACCCACCTGACCACCCGCTTCTGCATAGTAGGGCGTCTGGTTCAGGACAATCTGGACCGTCTCTCCGGCATTCGCACTTTCGGCTTCCGACCCATCGCGCACCAGCGCACGGACTACGCCTTCGGCGTGCTCGCTGTCATAGCCCAGGAACTCGGTCGCACCCACGCGCTCGCGCAGTTCAAACCACAGCGTCTCCTCCGCCGCGCCGCCCGCGCCGGCCCAGGCCGCGCGGGCCTTCATCTTCTGGGCTTCCATTGCGGTATTGAAACCATCGACATCGACCGTTCGCCCCTGCTCGCGCAACGCGTCCTGAGTCAGGTCAAGCGGAAAGCCGAATGTATCGTAGAGTCGGAATGCTGCTTCGCCCGGAAGGGACGCGCCGTCCGGGAGCTTGCCAAGTTCCTCGGCCAACAGCCCAAGGCCTCGGTCCAGCGTCCGGCGGAACCGGTTCTCCTCATGCTCCAGCGTCTCGGCGATCATGGCCTGCCCGCGCACGAGCTCCGGAAACGCCTGGCCCATCTGCTGGACGAGAGCCGGGATGAGGCGATGCATCAGCGGGCTGTCGACGCCCAGCAGATGCGCGTGCCGCATCGCGCGGCGCATGATCCGGCGCAGCACATAGCCGCGCCCCTCGTTCGACGGCAGCACCCCGTCGGCGATCAGAAACGCGGTCGAGCGCAGGTGATCTGCGATGACCCGGTGATGCACCTTGGCCGGCCCGTCTGGCGCCCCGTCGGATTCATTGGCACTCGCCTCGATCAGCGTCCGCATCAGGTCGGTGTCATAGATATCCTTCTTGCCCTGAAGCACGGTCCCCATGCGTTCGAGCCCCATGCCAGTGTCGATCGACGGCCTCGGCAAGTCAGACCGGCTGCCATCCTCGAACTGCTCGAACTGCATGAAGACCAGGTTCCAAATCTCGACGAAACGGTCTCCGTCCTCGTCCGGGCTGCCCGGCGGACCACCCGCAACCTCGGGCCCATGGTCGTAGAAGATTTCGGAGCACGGTCCACAGGGACCGATGGGCCCCATTGTCCAGAAATTGTCCGAGGTGGCGATGCGGATGATGCGCTCGTCAGGCAAGCCCGCATGCTTTTTCCAAAGATCCGCCGCCTCTTCATCGTCATGGTATATGGTGACCGACAACTTCTCAGCAGGCAGGCCGAATTCCTTGGTCACCAGATTCCAAGCAAGCGGGATCGCCCGTTCCTTGAAATAGTCACCGAACGAGAAGTTCCCGAGCATCTCGAAAAATGTCAGGTGCCGCGCCGTGTAGCCCACATTGTCCAAGTCATTGTGCTTGCCGCCGGCGCGTACGCATTTTTGGCTGGTCACCGCGCGGCTGTAGGGCCGGGTCTCGACGCCGGTGAAGAGGTTCTTGAACTGCACCATTCCCGAATTGGTGAACATCAGCGTCGGATCGTTCAACGGAACCAGCGGAGACGAGGCCACGACCTCGTGGTCATGATCCTTGAAATAGCCGAGGAAAGTCGAGCGAATTTCGTTCAGGGACGCCATGTCAGCCTCACGCCGAATTGCCGGTTTCGGGCGCTGTCTTAGCCCGGGTCCAGATGGGTGTCCACCGATCCGAAACAGCCGGCGTGCGCCCGTTGGGTGGATCTTGATCCATCTTTGCGGCTGGGCAAGGCTTTGGCGGAGCGATCGGAGAATTGTGGAACAAGTTCAACGCTACAAAGCGCTGCGCCCAAATGAAGACGCCCCGGCGCAGTACCGGGGCGCTGCAATTGCGCCTGGGACGGCTGAACGGCCGTCAGGCATCGATCATGTCGTCCTCTAGGCCGGTGCCGGGCTCCGCATCGCCGACCGGCAGGTCGAAATCCAACCCATGGGCGGCGCGGATCTTGTCCTCGATCTCAAGCGCGATGTCTGCGTTTTCGGCCAAGAACGCCTTGGTGTTCTCGCGCCCCTGCCCGATCCGCTGATCGCCGTAGGAGAACCAGGCACCAGACTTTTCGACCACGCCTGCCTTGACGCCCAGATCGATCAGCTCGCCCATCTTCGAGATGCCCTCGCCATACATGATGTCGAATTCGACCTGGCGAAATGGCGGCGCCACCTTGTTCTTGACGACCTTAACCCGGGTCGCGTTGCCGACCACCTCGTCGCGGTCTTTGATCGCGCCGATGCGACGGATATCGAGCCGGACGCTGGCATAGAACTTCAGCGCATTGCCGCCCGTGGTCGTCTCGGGTGAGCCGAACATGACGCCGATCTTCATACGGATCTGGTTGATGAAGATCACCATGCAATTCGAGCGGCTGATCGAACCGGTTAGCTTGCGCATCGCCTGGCTCATCAGCCGCGCATGGACTCCAACCGAGCTGTCGCCCATGTCTCCCTCAAGCTCCGATCGCGGGGTAAGCGCGGCGACCGAGTCGACCACCACCACCGAGACCGCGCCCGAGCGCACCCGCGGATCGGGAGAATGCAACAGCTGTTCGCCCGCGTCGGGCTGTGAAATCAGAAGCTCGTCCACATCGACGCCAAGCTTGCGCGCATAGGCCGGGTCGAGCGCGTGCTCGGCATCGACGAAGGCGCAGGTGCCGCCGCGCTTCTGCTCCTCGGCCACAACATGGAGCGCCAGCGTCGTCTTGCCCGAGCTCTCCGGGCCATAGATTTCGACGATGCGGCCCTTGGGCAAACCGCCGATCCCCAGAGCAATGTCGAGGCCCAGAGAGCCGGTTGAGACCGCCTCGATATCCATCGCCGCCTCGCGCTGGCCGAGCTTCATAATCGAGCCCTTGCCGAAATTGCGCTCGATCTGCGCCAGCGCCGATTCCAGGGCCTTCTGCTTGTCCATGTCTCGCCTCTCGTCCAGCCTCAGCAGGTTATCTTTCATTGTCTGGTTCCCTTATTCCACATCGCCCGAAGGGTTGCAATTGCAACAATGTTCCGGTGATGTTCTCATAAAATTCCAGACAAAGAAAGAACAAAGTGCGCCTATCTCCAATCGTCGCCCAGGATGGTTGAGGAAGCGTTAAATCCTATGGCTCCCCTTCCAGAGCCTCCTTCACCTTGGTGGTGAGCTCGGTAAGCGAGAACGGTTTGGGCAGGAAAATGAAGTCGTGATCCTGCAAATTCTTGCGGAACGAGTCCTCGGCATAGCCAGAGACGAAGATCACTTTCAGATCGGGCCTCAGCTTCTTTGCCTCGGCGGCGAAGGTGGGTCCGTCCATGCCTGGCATCACCACGTCCGAGACCAGTAGGTCGATCCGGTTCTCGTTCTCGGTCAACAGTTCCATTGCCTCTTCGGCGTCCGCCGCGGCGATCACTTCATAGCCGCGCATGGTCAGCGCCCGGGCCGCGAAGGCGCGCACCGGGTCTTCGTCCTCGACCAGAAGGATTGTGCCGCTGCCGGTCAGGTCGCCATTTGGCACCCGGCGGCTGCCAAACCGATGGACGGATTGAACAGGCGTCGGCTTCGGTGCCTCGCCCTCTTTGCCGCGCGGGCTCGGGGAAGAAGGATCCGGATCGTCGCGCCACCCTGGGGCCTGTTTTCAGCGAATACATAGCCCGCCGACTGCTTGACGATCCCGTAGACAGTTGACAGGCCCAGGCCCGTACCCTCACCGACAGGCTTGGTTGTGAAGAACGGGTCAAAGACCTTATCCAATAGCGCGGGCTCGATCCCCGGCCCCTGGTCGGCCACGCAGATTTCCACGTAGTCGCCCACGCGGATCTCGACGCCGCGTACCGATTGCCGCTCGTCCAGGCGCAGGTTCCGGGTCGAGATGGTGATCGTGCCACCACCGGGCATCGAGTCACGCGCATTGACGACCAGGTTCATCAGCGCCTGCTCCAACTGCTGGTGGTCGGCCCTGACATGGCCCAACTCGCGCCCATGCTCCATTACCAACGACACCTTTTCGCCGATGAGCCGATCCAGCAAATAACGCGCGTCCGACACCACGTCCTGCACGGATAGAAGCGCGGGGTTCAGTGTCTGCTTGCGCGAAAAGGCCAGAAGCTGGCGCCCCAGCGCCGCCGCCCTATGTGTGTTTTGCCTAATCTGCATCAAATCCGAATAATCGGGATGCAAGGCGTCCTTGCCCAGCAGCAGAAGGTCGGAATGCCCGCTTATCGCGGTTAGCACGTTGTTAAAGTCATGGGCGATTCCGCCGGCCAGTTTACCCACCGCCTCCATCTTCTGGGGTTGGGCGAACTTGTCCTCGAGCTGACGCAGCTCGCTCACATCGGTCAACATTGCCATCAAGGACAGATTGCCGTCGACCATCGTTGGGGTCAGCGAGATCTGCAAGAAGCTGTCTCCATCGACGCTGTCGCGAAGGCGGACCATCTCTCGCTGACCTGACGGGTTCTCGGCGGCATCCTCGATCAGCGCCTCCATCGGCCGGCCCAATGGCTCGATCTGCTCGGCCAAGGCAGTTCCGGGCGCCGGGTCAATGCCCAGTATCTCCCGCGCCGCCTTGTTCGCCGACTGCATCCGGCCCGCCAAATCAACCTGGATCAGCGCAACCGGCACCAGGTCGAATGCGTTGTCGAGCTGCTGGCGCACCGGATCGGACAGCGCGTCCGGTTCGACGTCATCGCCGGCATCGGCGACCGGCACGGGAACGGCGTCGGATCGCGCTGCCGGCCGACCGGAAACCAACAATGCCCTTGTCGCCTCGCCTGTTTCTGGCGCGACCAGTGGCTGTTTCATTGTTTGAGCGACGATCTGGTCGCGCGACAGGCCGTTTTGCGGCAGCAATGTCCAGACCAGATGTCCTGGCTCATCATAGCGCGCGGTCAGCAGCCTGCCGTCGGCGGCGCTTGCGGCGTTCTCGCCGTGTTCGACCGGCTGGAAAGAGAACCCGACCTCGCGTGCGCGAGTAGCCAGACGATAGATCACCCCTTCATCGATGGCCAAAGCCTCTCCGATCCCAGACCGCGAAGCCGACAATCGATCCCCGAACTCGGATTGCATTGGTGCATTGGCCCAACCAATTCGCCCATCGGTACCGGTGATCGCACCGGGCACCTGCAACGCACCGATGTGGCGCCGCAGGGTTCGGCTGCGCCACCACGCGGCCCCATCGCCCGAGAGGAGAACTCCCGCCACGAATCCGGCTAAACAGAGGAAAAGAGCAGCAAAAACCAGCCATTGCAGAGACGCGTTTCCGGCGACATCCAGCGCCAATGCGGCACTCGGAGTGAAAACCAGCAGCACCGCGCCAGCGGCACAGAACAACCCGGTATTCTGCGAAAAACTCATGCTGCGGTCCTTCCAGCACCGCGCCCCGCTCAGAGGCAGGAGCGACCCATTTGATTAATGAAGCATGAAATTTGGAGTTAACAAATCCGTCAGCCAGTTCCGCAGCGCGATAGCATCGCGGCGAAGAAACCGTCCCCGCCATCGGCAGGCGTCAGGCACAATGGCGCGGTCCTCTCCAGGAAGGTAGGATTCCGCGCCAGGAATGCCGCCACACGTGCGTCGTTCTCGGCCGGGATCAGCGAACACGTCACATAGACCAAGCGACCCCCTGGCCACACCAGCATGGCCGCTTCGTCCAAGATCCGGTCCTGCGTCTCGATCAGGTCTTCCAAGCGCTGTCGCGTCAGGCGCCACTTCGCGTCCGGGTTTCGCGCCCAGGCGCCCGACCCCGAGCATGGTGCGTCCACGAGCACCAAATCGCAGGATCGCGCCAGGCCGCCCACATCGTCCGGTGCGATCAGCGCGACCTCGGCACCGGCACGCGCTGCCCGTTGCGGCAATTGCGCCAAGCGTGTGGACGATATGTCGTGGGCGTGGAGCGTGCCCTGCCCCGCCATCGCGGCCGCTAGCGCCAGGGTCTTGCCGCCACCCCCGGCGCAGAAATCCAGAACCGTCTCGCCGGGTTGTGCCGCAGCGAACGCGGCAACCGCCTGGCTCGCCGCATCTTGGATCTCGACCAAGCCATCCTGATAGGTTCGCGATCCTTGAACCCGTTGCGGGTTCTTGGAAACTAAGAGGCAGTGCGGCGAGAGCGGGCCAGGTATCGTCTCGACGCCGTCTGAGGCCAGCGCCGCCCGAGCGCCTGCCATGTCGGCTTTCAACGTGTTGACCCGTAGAAAGAGCTTCGCCCGTTGGCGCAGAGGCGCCAGCGCATTGTCCGAAATGTGCGACAATTCGGGAGCTAACCAGTCTGGCAGATCGAGGCGCACTGCCCTCTGTGCCGTTTCAAACGGTTGCGACGGCACGGCCTCGGCATCGCTTAGCGGGATCGGTGCATGGGCGCCGCCAGTGAACAATGCCGCAGGATCGGCCCCGTCCAGCATTAGGCTGCCACGCAGCAGCGCCCGGCCATCCTGCGTCTCCGCGCCCGCGATCCAGGTGGCCGAGCGCATCCGGCGCAGTGCGTCATAGACCAGATCCGCAACCGCACGCCGGTCGCCAGATCCGGCATACCGACTGGCTCGGCTCCATTGCGCCAGCAGCCGGTCCATTCCACCACCCGAGGCCAACCAGCGATCAAGAAGCTTGATCGCCGCCTGAGCCCGTGCGGCAGGCGTCATGCAGTACGGGCGGTATCTGGCAAAACGACGTCGGCGACCGTCATCGCGGCCCCCGCGCAGCTTTGCGAAACAGCGGGCTTGGATAGTGCAAGGGGAATCAGAAAAACAACTAGAAGAGTCCCGCCTAATGCCTTGATATACCTTGCCCAATCACGCTGTCTAAAGCCAACCTTGGGGTCGTTAGTGAGGATCGCACTGCTCATGATCCGTCTCCTTTACCCCGTGAATATAAGGAGTGCCGGGGGGCCGCACCAAGGGCCGCCTATCCCGCCCGGTAGTTCGGGCTCTCGCGGGTGATGGTCACGTCGTGGACGTGGCTTTCCTTCAACCCGGCATTCGAGATTCGGACAAAGCGGCAACTTTCGCGCATCTGGTCGATGGTGCGGTTGCCGGTATAGCCCATCGCCGCGCGCAAGCCACCAACCAGCTGATGGATCACCACGCCAGCCGGCCCCTTATAGGCAACCTGACCCTCGACACCTTCGGGCACCAGCTTATGGGTATCGGAAACCTCCTTCTGGAAGTAACGATCCGCCGAGCCCCGCGCCATCGCGGCGACCGTGCCCATGCCACGATAGGATTTGTACGAGCGCCCCTGATAGAGGAAAACCTCGCCCGGTGCCTCGTCGGTGCCCGCCAAAGCCGAACCGACCATGGCGCAATTTGCGCCCGCCGCTATCGCCTTCGCGAGATCGCCTGAGAACTTGATGCCGCCATCGGCAATCACCGGTTTTCCGGTTTTCCCGGCTTCCTCGGCGCAATCGATGATCGCGGTCAGCTGGGGCACGCCAACACCCGCGACGATCCGCGTCGTGCAGATCGAGCCCGGACCGATGCCCACCTTGACCGCGTCCGCCCCTGCGCCGATCAGGGCCTTCGTCGCCTCGGTCGTCGCCACGTTGCCGGCCACGACCTGGACAGAATTCGATAGCTTCTTGATCCGCTCGACGGCGTGCGCGACGGCGGCCGAGTGCCCATGCGCCGTATCGATTACCACTAAATCAACGCCCGCATCGATCAGCGCCGACGAGCGCTCGAAGCCGGGATCACCGACAGTCGACGCGGCGGCCACGCGCAACCGTCCCAACCCGTCCTTGCAGGCGTGTGGATTCAGCACCGCCTTCTGAATATCCTTCACCGTCAACAGCCCAGTGCACTCGCCTGCCGCATTCACAACGATCAGCTTCTCGATGCGCCGGTCGTGCAGCATCCGCTTGGCGGCATCCAGGTCTACCGGCTCACGCACAGTGGCTAAGTTCGACGAGGTCATCAGTGAAGAGATCGGGGTCCTCGGATCGTCCGCAAACCGCATGTCCCGGTTCGTGAGGATGCCGAGCAATCGGTTCTCCGCATCCACCACGGGGAAACCGGTGATGTTGTATTGGTCCTGCAATGCCTGGGCATCGCTTAGTGTCTGATCGGGCCGCAAGGTGACCGGGCTGTAGACGATCCCAGATTCGAACCGCTTGACCTGGCGAACTTGCGCGGCCTGCTCCTCGACCCCCAGATTGCGGTGGATCACGCCCATGCCGCCTGCCTGGGCCATGGCGATTGCCATGGTGACCTCGGTAACCGTATCCATGGCCGAGGACAAAAGCGGGATGTTCAACTCAATCTCGCCGGTGACGCGGGTACGGGTCTGAGCATCGGACGGCATCACCTCGGACGCACCGGGGACAAGCAGAACATCGTCGAAGGTGAGAGCCTCACGAATCTCCATAAGATTCCTTCCTGGAGCTACGGTGTTGGCGCCCCCCTATCTCACGTCGCGCCACGGAAGGGAAGAGCCATTCTCGGGCTTCCGGGGGGGGCGGGTCGGCGGCTAAGGTCAGATCAGGCCCAATGTGAGGAGAGGCAGGCATGAGCGGACACGGCTACGAGAGCGGGCGGCTGAACCTGCCCTTCGTCGGGATCGCGACCTTCGGCAAGCGACCTTACATCGAGGATTGGGACAACATTCAAGCGGATGCCTGCATCCTGGGGGCCCCCTTTGATTTTGGCACCCAGTGGCGCTCGGGCGCGCGCTTCGGGCCGCGCGCCGTGCGCGAGGCCTCGACGCTTTTCTCATTCGGCCACGCGGGGGCCTATGACCACGAGGACGACGCCACCTATCTGGGCGGCGAGGTGCGGATCGTCGATCTGGGCGACGCCGACATCGTGCATACGGACACGAAGCGGAGCCACGCCAACATCGCCCACGGTGTGCGGAAAGTTCTAAAGGCGAAGGCCCTACCGGTGGTGATCGGCGGCGACCACTCGGTCAACATCCCCTGCATTGATGCCTTCGAGGGCGAAGGGGACATTCATATCCTGCAGATCGACGCCCATCTGGATTTCGTCGATCAGCGCCACGGCGTGCGCCATGGTCACGGAAACCCCATGCGTCGGGCAGCGGAAAAGCCCTATGTGACCGGCCTGACGCAGGTCGGTATCCGCAACGTCTCGTCGACGGCGCGCGAGGGCTACGAGGACGCCCGCGCCATGGGTTCGGACATTTTGTCGGTTCGCCAGGCGCGCAAGCTGGGCGTCGAGGGCGTATTGGAGCGGATTCCGGAGGGTGCTCGGCTTTACGTGACAATCGATATCGACGCCTTCTGCCCGTCGATCGCGCCCGGCACCGGCACGCCAAGTCACGGCGGCTTCTTGTACTATGAGGTGTTGGAACTGTTGCAGGGCGTCGCCCAGCGCAACGATGTCGTCGGTGTAGATCTGGTGGAAGTGGCGCCCGACTACGATCCGTCGGGCTCGACCCAGATCCTCGCGGCCCAGCTCTTGCTAAACTTCCTCGGGTTCATCTTTCACAATCGGTAGAGCGCGGTTTGCTCCGCCATCGGCCTCACGCCGCGTCCGGGTGCTCCTGCAAGAAGTGATGCATGGCCGCAATCAGCTGGCGCGCGTGTTGGGTGTTGCCGGTCCGGATGGCTTGACGGATGTCATCGCGCATCATCTCCTTGATCACATTCGCGCCCTTTGGCAGGTGCAGGAGATAGTCTGCCAGCGCCGCCGCCGAAACCTCGGACAGGTGCTCGTGCTCGGCGATCGCCAGCACCTCCTCCTCGGTCAGTCCGCACATGCCGATGCAGTCTTCGAGCGAAATCATCGGGTCCTCCCGTCCGGTGCGTGTCGCGTTTTCTATGCCAAATGGCAAAGCACGAACGGCGCACGGTTGCGTTGCTTTAGGTCAATCGGCGATCGGCTTGAATACGTCTATGCCGCGATTCATTCCGTAGGCGTCCAAATAGGCGCATCAATATGCACCCTACGATGCCGCGCGAAAAAGGCATTGTAGGATTGAACAGTTTCCACCAATTTACGCCGCCTTCTTCGCCACCCCAGCAATCTTCGCCAGGTCGCGGGCGATGATGAAGGCGCCGTTGACGCGTTCCTTCTCGGTCGCCCAATTGCGGCGCACGACCAATTTGTTGTCACGGATCTTTGCCAGGCCCCGCTGGTCCTGGATGAAGCCCACCAGCCCCGCCGGATCGGCGAATTTGTCGTTCCGGAACTGGATAGTCGCGCCCTTCGGCCCGGCATCCAGTTTTGCGATCCCGGCGCGGCGGCACATGGTCTTGACCCGCACGACCCGCAGGAGCGTCTCGACCTCGGCCGGCAGCTTGCCGAAGCGATCATGGAGTTCGGCGGCGAAGCCCTCCATCTCGGTCCGGCTTTCCAGGCCGGAAAGCCGCCGGTAAAGGCCAAGCCGCACATCCAGGTCGGCTACATAATCTTCGGGGATCAGCACTGGAACGCCCAGATTGATCTGCGGCGCCCAGGTCTCGTCCGCCTCGACCGGCACACCTGCCTCACCGGCGCGTATCCGGGCAATCGCCTCCTCCAGCATGTCCTGGTAAAGCTCGAAGCCGACCTCGCGGATATGGCCTGACTGCTCCTCGCCCAACAGGTTCCCCGCACCGCGAATGTCCAGATCGTGTGAAGCCAGGTTGAACCCGGCACCCAGCGTATCGAGCGAGCCCAGTACCTTCAGCCGCCGCTCGGCCTGGGGGGTCATCGGTTTCCTCGGCTCGGTGGTCAGATAGGCATAGGCGCGGAGTTTCGAGCGGCCCACCCTGCCCCTGATCTGATAGAGCTGCGCCAGACCGAACATGTCGGCGCGCTGCACGACCAGCGTGTTCGCTGTCGGGATGTCGAGCCCGGATTCCACGATCGTCGTCGACAGCAGCACGTCGAATTTTCCGTCATAGAAAGCGTTCATCCGGCTGTCAAGCTCGCCCGCCGCCATCTGACCATGGCCGATCACGTAGCTGACCTCGGGCACCTCGTCCTTGAGAAATGCTTCCGCATCCGGAATATCCGCGATCCTCGGCACAACGAAGAAGCTCTGCCCACCCCGGTAGTGCTCGCGCAGCAGTGCCTCGCGGAGCGTGACCTTGTCGAAGGGGCTGACATAGGTCCTGACCGCAAGCCGGTCGATCGGCGGTGTCGCGATGATCGAGAGCTCGCGCACTCCGGACATGGCCAGTTGCAGCGTGCGGGGGATCGGCGTCGCGGTCATCGTCAGCACATGAACGTCCGAGCGGAGCTGCTTTAGCCGCTCCTTGTGCGACACCCCGAAATGCTGTTCCTCGTCGATAATCAGCAGCCCCAGATGGCAGAACCTGATCGCCTTGCCGAGCAGCGCGTGGGTGCCGATGACAATGGGGATCGAGCCATCGGCCATGCCCTTCTTGGTCTCCGCCGCCTCATTGGCTGAGACGAAACGCGAGAGCTGGCGCACCCGCAAACCCGTCCCCTGGAACCGCGCGACGAATTCCTTGGTGTGCTGGCGCGCCAGCAATGTGGTCGGCGCGATCAGCGCCACCTGCATGCCCGCGCTCGCGGCGGCGAAGGCTGCGCGCAGGGCCACCTCGGTTTTGCCAAAGCCTACATCGCCGCAAACCAGCCGGTCCATCGGGCGGCCGGAGGCCAGATCGCCCAGCACGTCCTCAATCGCTTTGAGCTGGTCGCCGGTCTCCTGGTAGGGGAAGCGGGCGGCGAAACGGGAATAGGTCTCCGTGTCGGGCTCCAGCACCTCGGCCGTCCGCAGCGCGCGCTCGGCCGCCACCCGGATCAGCTTGTCCGCCATATCGCGGACTCGCTCTTTCAGCCGGGCCTTCTTGGCCTGCCAGGCACCGCCGCCAAGGCGGTCCAGCAGTCCCATCTCCTGGCCATAGCGGCTGAGCAGCTCGATGTTCTCGACCGGCAGGTAAAGCCTGTCACCGCCCGAATATTCCAGCACAAGGCATTCATGCGGAGCGCCCGCGGCGGTGATCGTCTCGAGCCCCTGATACCGCCCGACGCCATGGTCCAGATGCACCACCAGGTCGCCGACGCTCAAGGATTGGGTCTCGGTCAGGAAATTCTTGGCGCGGCGCCCACGACGTGCCCGGCGGATCAACCGGTCGCCCAGCACGTCCTGCTCGGAGATTACGGTGACCTCGGCAGTCTGGAACCCTTGCTCCAGCCCCCAGACCATCAGGTTGACCCCGGATTTCACATCGAGCCAGTTGCGCGCCTCGCGCGCGCCCTCCAGTCCGTGGTCGCTCAGCAGCGTCCCCAGCCGCTCGCGCGCTCCCTCTGAATAGGACGCGACGACGACCGGACCGGCCTTCAGCCGCCCCCCCGCATGGTCGACAAGCGCCTGGAAGAGGTTCACGCCCTCCTGCTGGCGCTCGGGCGCGAACGAGCGGCCAATCCGTCCGCCCGCATCGATGACGCCTGGGCCGAGGGGAAGCTGCACGGGTGAGAAGGCGCGGCTAGGCCGGGCGCCGAGCACCGTTTCCCATTCCTCCATGCTCAGATACAGCATGTCCGGGGGGCACGGCTGATAGGGAACATCGCCGCGCGCCGCGTTCTCGGTGGCTTCGCGGCGCACTTCGTAGTGGTCCTGAACCATGTCCAGCCGCGCTATGCATGCCTCGGCCACCTGGTGGTCAAGGGTCACCGGCGCACTGGGTAGGAAATCGAACAGCGTTTCGAGCCGCTCGTGGAACAGCGCCGCCCAGTGCTCCATCCCCTGGTGTTTGCGCCCTTCCGACACCGAGGCATAGAGCGGATCGTCCAACCGCGCGGCGCCGAAAACTTCGCGGTAACGGGTGCGGAACCGGGTAATCGCCGCCTCGTCGAGGATGATCTCGGAGGCCGGTGCCAGTTCTACGTTCTGGATCGTTTCGATCGTGCGCTGGCTCTCGGCATCGAAATGTCGGGCGCTCTCCAAAACGTCACCGAAAAAGTCGAGCCGGACCGGGTTTTCCTGGCCAGGCGGAAAAATATCGATGATCCCGCCCCGAACCGCGAAATCACCCGGCTCAATCACGGTCGAGGCGCGGTTGAAGCCCATCCGGCTCAGCCACGCCGTCAGGGCCTTCACATCCACCTGGAGCCCGGCCCGGGCCGTAAAGCTTGTCTGGGCCAGCAGGTGGCGGGCCGGCACCCGTTGGGTCGCGGCATTGAGCGTGGTCAAGATCACGCTCGACCGGTCGAAACCATGGGCCAGCGCGGCCAGGGTCGCCATTCGCGCCGCGGCAATCTCGGGATTGGGCGAGACCCGGTCGTAGGGCAGACAATCCCAGGCCGGAAAAGTGAGCACCGGCAGGTCCGGCGCGAAGACTGCCAAAGCCTCGGCCATCGCTGCCGCGCGGACGTCGTCGCGAGCCACGTGCAGGACCGGCCCGCCGACACGGGTGACCAGATCGGCCACCAGTTTCGCGTCGTACCCTTCCGGCGCGCCGCCAATAGTGACGGCGCCCGGGGAGATTTCCACGGACGATCCAGAAGTCATAAACGGGGAGGTAACGCGGCCTCCTAGCCTGCGCAAGAGCGACTGTGGACGTAGATTTGGAATTGGACCTAAGCTTCCTGCAGATTCCGGAGGTAATGCAAATGAAGATCATCGACCACGCGGCGGCGGCGCTCGAAGAATGGCGCCAGGGGGTTACGACCAAGATGCGGATCTCCGCGATCAGCAATGCGCGGCAGCTTTGCATCTTCGAGCAATAGTGCGAGCCGGGGCTCGGCGCACCGACGCATCTGCACGCGGTCGAGGAAGTGCTGGAGGTGTTTGCAGGCACGGCTGAAATCTGGATCGCCGACGAAAGGGCCGATATCCACCAGGATCAATCCGTCATGATCCCTGCCGGGAAATTGCACGGCTTCAAAAACACGGGCACCGAGCTGCTTCATGTGCGCGCCACGCTTGCCGCGCCAATCTTCGAGGCCAGCTATGAGGTCAATGGCGAGGTGTCGCGGCGGTGGGTGCCGGGCTGAGCCCGGGATCCTATACAGACTATCAGCAGCCTTTGTCCCAGCGGTGATGGATCAGGCTCCCCGCCTCCCATACAACTGCTCCGCCCGGTGCTCGAAAGCCCGCACGATCCGCCGCATGGCCTCGTTGAAGACGATCCCGATAACCGCCTGCAGCGCCCTCGACCGGAACTCGAAATCGACGAAGAAATCCACGTCGCAGGCATCCTCGCCAACGGGGTCGAAACGCCAATGGTTGTTCAGATAACGGAACGGCCCTTCCATGTAGGCAACGTCGATTTTCTTCGCGGCGGGGTCTAGCGTCACCCGGCTGCCGAATTGCTCGCGGAACAGCTTGAAGCTGATGATCAGATCGGCCTCGACCACCTCGGTCCCGTCTGGGCCCGGCGTGCGGCTGCGGATGCGACAGCCCGAGCACCAAGGCAGGAACTCGGGATAGGACGCGACATCGGCGATAAGCGCGAACATCTGGTCCGCCGAATAGGGCATACGGCGTTTCTCGGCGTGGGTCGGCATGGGCGCTTGGCACTCGGTTCGGAATGATACCCCGGGATCGGTCACAGGGTTCTTAGCCATGACCGATGCAAAGGCAAGCCCGCCCGCTTTCGCGATGCAAACAGGCATTCGAGAGCATTCGCCATTGACCGCCCTATCCGATCCCGGCCACTTTGAACCGCACGGGAAAACGACAGGCGAGCGAGCGAGGTGGAGGCATGTCGCACCGATCCCAGACTTTCGTGCTGCTCCACGGCGCCTGGCATGGCGGATGGTGTTGGGAGCGTGTCGCCAGCATCCTGCGCGCCCGCGGCCACCGGGTCACAATGCCCACCCAGACCGGGCTGGGAGAGCGCGCCCACCTGATGTCGCCAGACATCGATTTGGAGGTGTTCACCGACGATCTGGTGAATCACCTGATCTGGGAGGACTTGGATCAGATCGTCCTGGTCGGTCACAGCTTCGGCGGCAACGCGACTTCCGGCGCTGCGTCGCAGGTCCCAGACCGGATTCAGCGTCTGGTCTATCTGGACGCCTTGGTCCCGATCAGCGGACGGTCGCCGTTCGAGGATTTTCCACCTGGCGTCGTGGCCGAACGCACCCGCCAGGCCGAGGAGTCGAGCGGGGGCTTGAGCATTCCGCCACCACCAGCCGCAGCCTTTGGCGTGACTGATCCGGATGACGCGGCCTGGATCGAATCGCGGATGACCCCTCATCCGCTGCGCACATTCACGTCATTTCAGACCCTCAGCCCCGACCCGGCGAATGGCTTACCGGCGCACTACGTGCTCTGCGTTGATCCGCTTTATGGCAATGTCGAGGGTTCGCTGAACCGCGCCCGCGATCTGGGTTGGCCGATCTCCGAGATCGCTACCGGCCACGATGCGATGGTAACGGCCCCAGAACTGTTGTGCGGAATTCTCGAACGATGAGCGACAGATACACAATAAGACCGATGATTCCGGCCGCGCAGATCGCGGCGCGGGTTGATGAGTTGACCGGCGAGATCAACGCCCACTTCGCGGGCACAGAAAAGCTGATCGTTGTTGGCCTGCTGCGCGGCTCGTTTGTTTTCATCGCCGATCTGGTGCGTCGGCTCGACTTGCCAGTCGAGGTCGATTTTATCGAGGCCTCGTCTTATGGCAACAAGACCGAAAGCTCGCGCGAGGTGCGCATCCTGAAGGATCTGCGCTCGCCGATCGAAGGGCGCGACGTGCTGGTTGTCGAGGACATCGTCGATACCGGCCACACGCTGAAACATGTCCTCAGATTGCTGGCAACGCATAAGCCAGATCGGCTCGAGGTTTGCGCCCTTCTGTCAAAACCCTCTCGCCGTGAGGTCGAGATCCGGGCGCGATGGACCGGGTTTGAAATCCCGGACGAGTTCGTCGTCGGTTACGGCATCGACTATGCGCAGCGCAACCGGAACCTTCCCTTCATCGGGGCGGTGGAGTTTGGTCCCTGAGGCGTCTCTAGAGCCCCTTGATCTTAAATATCAACGGCGCGTGGTCCGAGAACTTCTTGATCCAGTCGTTCTGCTTCGCGGTCGTCGTCTCCAGCGCCCAACCGCCCACGCGCACGCCCGCACCACCGCCCTGGTCAGCGAACTGGAGATCCGAGGTCGCAAAGACATGGTCGAGGTCAGATTTCAGACTGCTGCCGGCCCCTTTGTTGAAAGTGAACGAATGGGATTTCGGAACCCGTGAGAAGCCGACGGATGCCAAAACCTTCTCGATCCGCGCAATCTCTTCGGACCCGCTAAGGTCTTTCTTGTTGAACGTGAGGTTCATGCCCATCGTGTTCAGGTCGCCGACGACAGCCATGGGCGCCGATCCGCCGCCTCTCTCGTCAATCTTCTTTTTCAGCTTCTTCAGATTGATGAACATTGCATCGCGGAGCCCGAAACCTTCGGGCAAGGTCAAACTCTTCAGATGGAGAAAGAGGATCGGCAATTGATTGCCAGCGGGGCTGGTGACCGTCAGCAACGCGCCCGGACGCAGATAGGGATTGGACCGTTTGAACGAATCCTTCTGTGTCATGAACGAGCTAATGCCGTGGCGAACGCCAATCAGGATTTCTTGAATTTGTGTCCCCTTGGTTATCGTGAACGAGTAGTTCGGAAACGTGGTGACCATCTGGTCGAACACTTCCTTGCCCTCGACCTCCATGATCGCGAAGACATCCGCCTGGGAGTCCTCGACCAACTCGGCGACGCGTTTGATCCGGTTCTTTCGGGCGCCACCCTTAGTTCCAGAGAAATGTTCCACATTCCAGCAAAGGACCTTTAAATCCATCATTCCCTCCAATCACCATATCGATATGCTTTGAATACCATCCGGCGGCCTCGGGCACCATCGCGATCCCGGCCGCAGAGCCACGAACACGCTGCTTCGACGCCGGGGTCAGCGGTCGCCGAGCCGGCCCAATCGTGCCTCGCGGAGCCGGCGGAAATCGTCGCCCGCGTGATAGCTCGAACGCGTCAGCGGCGTGGCCGAGACCATCAGGAACCCTTTGGAATAAGCGGACCGCTCGTAGGCCTCGAATTCTTCCGGCGTCACATAGCTGGCCACCGCGTGATGCTTGCGGGTCGGCTGCAAATATTGCCCGATGGTCAGGAAATCCACATCCGCCGCGCGCATGTCATCCATGACCTGGGAAACCTGTTGGCGATCCTCGCCCAGGCCCACCATTATTCCCGACTTGGTAAACATGGATGGGTCCAGTTCCTTCACCCGCTGAAGAAGCCGTAGTGAGTGGAAGTAGCGGGCGCCGGGGCGGACCTCCGGATACAGTCCCGGCACCGTTTCCAGGTTGTGGTTGAAGACATCGGGGCCCGCCTCGACCACGTCGTCCAGCGCCGATTCCGCGCAACGCAGGAAATCCGGCGTCAGAACTTCGATCGTGGTCTCCGGACATTTGCGCCGGACCGCGCGGATGGTCTGGGCAATATGACCCGCACCTCCGTCCTCCAGATCGTCGCGATCAACCGACGTGATGACTACGTGGGAAAGCGCCAGTTTCTCGACCGCCTGCGCGACGCGCCCGGGCTCGAACACGTCCAGAGCATCCGGCCGGCCGGTCGCCACATTGCAGAACGTGCACCCCCGGGTGCAAATCTCGCCCATGATCATCATCGTGGCGTGCCCTTGTGCCCAGCACTCCCCGACATTCGGGCAGCCGGCCTCCTGGCAAACGGTGGCCAGCCCATGCTCCTTGATGACCGATTTGGTCTTGAAGAACCCTGGCGAATTAGGCGCCTTGACCCGGATCCAGTCCGGTTTCTTCGGACTGGAATTATCGGCCCGATGGGCCTTCTCCGGATGCCGTAGGCGGCTGGGCTGTTGGCTCTCGGCCATGGGTGCTCCTGCGTTAAGCCTTTCAAATATAGGCTCTGTTGCCGCACATGTCTTGCGGAGTCTGATCTCGCGGATGCACGTCTTGGACTTCATCCGGGACCCCGCGCAAATGCGAATGGCTCGTCGAGGCCCGGCTCAAGGCCGGGCCATTGCAGAACGGCGCTCAGGCAGCCTTCTCTGGGAAGAGAACCGCCAACCCCTCGGCCGACGCCTCCGCCACCCCGCGCTCGGTCACCAGCCCGGTGACCAACCGCGCGGGTGTCACGTCGAATGCCGGGTTTGCGGCTGATGATCCCGGCGAGACAACCCTTGTCTGCACTACCGCGCCATCCGCCGCCAGGCCGGCGACATTGGTCACTTCGGCGGCGTTCCTTTCCTCGATCGGAATATCTGCAATCCCATCGCGCACGGCCCAATCGATCGTCGGCGAGGGCAGGCACACATAGAACGGCACGCCGTTATCCCGCGCGGCCAGCGCTTTCAGATAGGTGCCGATCTTGTTGCACACATCGCCCGTCGCGGTGGTCCTGTCGGTCCCCGTGAAACACATGTCAACGTCACCCCGCTGCATCAGGTGCCCGCCCGCGTTGTCGACAATAACTGTGTGCGGCACATCGTGGTTCATCAATTCCCAAGCGGTCAAATGGCCACCCTGGTTGCGTGGCCTGGTCTCGTCGATCCAGACATGAACTGGAATTCCCGCGTCGTGTGCCTGGTAGATCGGCGAGGTCGCCGTGCCCCAGTCGCAGGTCGCCAGCCACCCTGCATTGCAATGGGTCAGGATGTTGACCGGGGCCTCCTTGTTGCCGGCAACCTGCCGGATCAGCTCCAACCCATGCACACCGATCATGCGGTTGATCTCGACATCTTCCTCGACGATCCGGGAGGCACGGCCATAGGCGGCGGGGATGCGTTCGTTCGGCGCCAGTGGCGCCAGGCGCTGGCGCATATCGTCCAGCGCCCATTTCAGATTGATCGCCGTCGGCCGGGTGCGCAGCAGCCGGTCGTAGGCAACGCCCAAATTGGTGTCCGACGCATTCTGACGGATTGCCAGCGCCATGCCGAGCGCCGCGGTCGCCCCTATCAGCGGCGCGCCGCGCACCTGCATCGCGCTGATCGCATGGGCGGCCTGGTCCAGGGTCTCGAGCCGCAACGTCTCGAAGGCGAAGGGCAGTCTCGTCTGGTCGATGATACCAACCGCCCAGCCGTCATCTTCGAGCCAGATCGGACGCCAGGGTTTGCCGTTGATCTTCATTCCGCATTCTCCGTCGATGAGAACAGCGCCCCGACTATAGCAGAGCCACGCGCCGTGGGCAGGCAAAGACCGGGGCGTTAAACCAGCCCTGGCCGGGCGACGCGCTTTCCATCGAGAAAAAATCTTTCCATCACTGGCAAAAGCACCTTCACCTCTTCGGCGCGGCGGACTAGTTTCGAATCATTCTAATCTGATGTCACCGGGAGGCACGCTCCCTCCCGGAGCGGCTAGCAACCGAACCTACCAACAGAGAGAGTGGATATGGATGGCGATATGAAGTGCCCCATGATGGGCCATACGACATTTGGCACCCGGTCGAACCGCGACTGGTGGCCGAACCAATTGAACCTGAAAATGCTGCACCAGAACTCCGCACTCTCGGACCCAATGAACAATGGGTTCAACTACGCTCAGGAATTCAAGAAGCTCAAGCTCAAAGCGCTGAAGCGCGACCTCTACAAGCTGATGACCGATAGTCAGGACTGGTGGCCGGCTGACTACGGTCACTATGGCGGCCTCTTCATCCGCATGACGTGGCACGCTGCCGGCACCTACCGGACCGGCGATGGCCGCGGCGGTGGCGGCACCGGCAACCAGCGCTTCGCCCCACTGAACTCGTGGCCGGACAACGGCAACCTGGACAAGGCGCGCCGGCTGCTGTGGCCGATCAAACAGAAATACGGCAACAAGATCTCCTGGGCCGACCTGATGATCCTTGCCGGCAACTGCGCAATCGAGTCGATGGGCGGCAAGACGTTCGGCTTTGCCGGTGGCCGGCCGGACATCTGGGAGCCCGAAGAAGACATCTACTGGGGCCTTGAGACCGAATGGCTCGGCGACAAGCGCTACAGCGGTGACCGGGAACTGGAGAACCCTCTTGGTGCGGTCCAGATGGGCCTGATCTACGTCAACCCGGAAGGACCGAACGGCAACCCGGATCCGGTTGCCTCAGGACGGGACGTCCGTGAAACCTTCGCCCGCATGGCGATGAACGACGAGGAGACGGTTGCGCTGGTTGCCGGCGGGCACACTTTCGGCAAGGCGCATGGCGCCGGCGACCCTGACCTTGTCGGTGCAGAACCCGAGGGCGCCGGCATCGAGCAGCAAGGCCTTGGCTGGAA
>CAJICH010000082.1_pt1 | contig 81701 bp, 75 predicted proteins | sample 9199591 | NCBI WGS metagenome assembly CAJICH01 (sample SAMEA7708332, study PRJEB35096) | sediment metagenome | biome: marine neritic benthic zone biome [ENVO:01000025]; feature: sediment [ENVO:00002007]; material: shallow marine sediment [ENVO:03000034] sea grass bed [ENVO_01000059] ...
AGTTCATTCGTGCTGGTCCTAACGCCGCCTTGCACGTCGTCGAAATTGCGCGATTAGATTGCGCACCAGGAATAGGACCAAGAGACGCCATGCCGACCGAAACCAAGGGAAAGTTCAAGCGAATTGTCTGGCCGATGGCAATCGCGCAGACCCTGCTCTGGGCCGGGGTCTATTACCTGTTCCCGGCGTTGCTGGGCGCCTGGGAGCGTGACTTCGGCTGGTCGCGGACCGAGCTAGTTGGGGCATTCACGCTTTCGCTACTGCTCTCGGCACTGATCGCACCCGTCGTGGGGCGTCAGATCGATGAGGGGCGCAGCGACATAGTCTTCCCGGCGGCGACGGTGGCCTCGGCGGTACTGCTGGCAACTCTGACGCTCGTCGGCACGCTCTGGCAGTTCTATCTCGTCTGGGCGCTCCTTGGCATCGCCATGGCCGGGGCGCTCTACGAGTGCTGCTTCGCGATCCTGACCCGCTACATGGGTGGCCGCACCCAGCAGGCGATCACGCTGGTAACGCTGCTCGCTGGATTTGCCGGCACCATCGCCTTCCCGACTTCGCATGCGCTAATGGAGGGGATCGGCTGGCGCGGAGTGGTGCTGGTGTTCGCTGGGCTGATCGCCTGTGTGGCGGCGCCATTGAACTACTACGCGGTAACCCAGGCCTATACCGCCAACCCGGCCCCGCCCGAGCCGGACGCGCCCAATACCGGCAAGGAGATCGAGCTATTTGGCAACCCGGTCCTATGGCTATTGGGCCTGGCGTTCGCTGCGATCGCGCTCAACCACGGGGCGCTGATCGCCCATCTGCTAACGCTGCTAGCCGAGCGTGGGGTCGGCGCCGAGATTGCGGTGCTGGCGGCCGCAATGATCGGGCCGATGCAGGTGACCGGCCGCCTGGCAATGATGGCGATGGAGAGGACGGTAAGCGCACCCATTCTCGCCGTCCTGAGCTGCCTAGCGATGTCGGCGGCGGCCGGAGCGCTCTACCTGGCTGGGCGCGAGCCAATGTTCCTTGTTCTCTTCGTGATCCTTCAGGGAGTGGGTTACGGGGTGACCAGCATCCTGCGCCCAGTCTTGGTGGCGGAGCTCTTGGGTCGGCGCCGGTTCGGGGTGATTGCAGGGATCCTGGCGGTGCCCTTCCTTGTGGCATTCGCGCTCGCCCCGTCGGTGGCCGGTCTGGTCTGGAGCGTCGGCGGCTATAACGCCGTGATCTTGCTGGCGGGCGGCGTCACCTTGGCAGGGGCTCTGGCACTGTGGCGGGCCGGCACGATCGCCAAGTTCACGCCGGAAGGGGCGGCCTGATGCATTTGTCTGCTGAACGACTGTTCCCGTAGGGTCAAAACCGGGAATTCGCTGCGAGGGCGAAATCGTTCAGGTGGGGTCGATGTCGGCTGTGCGGACGAAGCGGACCTCTACACTAAGAACCGCGTGCGTCCATCTCTGACCCTAAACGGGTTCCAACAGACTATTGTGCTGGTAAAACATCCCGAGACGAACGTCCTAGCGAGCAACGACCCATTCTACTGAATCAATGGTCAGAGATCAGCGTCGGAAGGTTTTGGAGGTGTCCAATGTCATCGGCCCACAAGAGCACCGAGTTTTTCCTCAAGCTGCGGATCTACATACCCGTTGTCTGATGCTTCTCGAATAATTTTTAGTGCCTCCACAACAAAAATCGCTCGCGAACTTTCTTCTAGTCATCTGGCGTGTCCCGATCGGTAATCAGGGATAGAATTACCTCACCCAAGAGCGGGGCTTCTGGATTGGCATAGCTCTCCTCCCCGCGCTGCCTGATCGCATCGAAGAGTGGATCAGCCTCGTTCCACATGGCATCGAGAGCAGATGCCTCGGCTCGCGCTCTCTGAAAGTCGAATCCATGATGCTTCATTAGGTATTCGATCATATGGGTCGACGCCCTCATCGACGGTGTGGTTGGCCAATCGCCTGCCGCCTGCGCGTAGGCATGGTGCCATCCCCACATAAAAGGTAACTCGACCGCCAACATCGACTCTGGATTGTCCTGAAATTCGTCAGCGCCGGGTATGCCAGATAACGGCGCAACAGCCCTCAATCGTTGTTGAAGAATATGTTGACGGGCCTTGGCGAGAGCGTCGTCGACCATCGCCGCAGCCTTGGGATCATGCCCGCGCTTAGAGAGACCTTTCCAGATCACAGGATGACCTCATCAATCGCCGTCACGTTGACGAATCTCGCAAGCATGTTTGGCCCTTCAATGATTGCACTCAACCTCAGTGGCCCTCGCTGAATAGCTCCAATAAAGTGTTAGTGCATGACCAGCCTCTGGTCCATTTGGACGATGCTTTCCGGGGTGGTGGCCCTCCCCCTCAGGAACGCTTACGGGCCTCACCTCGAAGGTCGGCTATCGGCTCAGAGCGGACATTCGCTGCGACTGCACACCGGGCCAGTCTATTACAGGAATGCCTTCTTCCTCTCCCGCGCAGAAGCCTTCCGGCACCGCTCCCGGCAAAATCGTGCATCCGCCCGCCGATAGATCGGAACGGGCTCGCCACAATAGCGACAACCCCAGTTCAGAATGCTCAGGTTCTTCGCAATAGCCTTCATCCGCGCCAACCGATGGCGCTTGTTTCCATGGTCCCAGATTTCCGCCGTGACGCCGAGAGCGTTTCCATCCTCATCTTCCTCGACGAAGAGTCCATTTGGGTCGGGGCACAATCTTTCCAAAGAGCCAGAGACGGGCAAAGGCACTGGAATACAAGGCTTCCTCGGTTTTACTTGTGTAAGACCCCGCTCTACGCGCCAGCGTGCCCAGCGGCTCTTCTGGGCTTCGGAAATGCGCGCTTTGCCTTCATCAGTCGTAGGGCCAGTAGATAGGCCGCCATGGAGGCGGCACCGGCTGTTGAAGGGTAATGCGGGTGGTCGCTGGCAAACACTTCCATCCCGTTCTTTCGCACCACACTTTTGGTCCTTCATGTTGTTCCACAGAATGGTCGCTATACGCCGTTCCCAGGACACTTCCTAAACTCCCTGAACGCTTGCGAATGGGTGGCGCCCCTTTAGGGCATTGCAAAACCCTGAAGGTGCCAACGTGCTCACCTCCGGAAACTCTACTCAGAAATGGCCCATGAATATGGGGCTGGACAGTCCCGCGCGGGCTTGGGGGGTTCCTGGTGGCTGCGAGCGTTGCGGTTCTGATCCTTTTTGTGGGAGTTGGCCTTCTGACCGGCGCGACCCAGGACGATCCGGGCCCCGGCGCGTTTCGCTTCGACTATGGCCGGCAGACCGTGACGGGCGTGCTCGAGCTGCGGCCCTATCCGCTTCTCTATGTCACCGAGGGCAGTGAGCGGGTAAAGGCCGGTCAGACGCTGATGCTGTCGGCCGCGGGCAAACGCGGGCTCATGGGGCGTGCCGAGCCGCTAGCCGGCGTGATGGTGACTGCCTCGGGCGTGATTTTGGACCGCGGGGAGCTGGAAATGCTCCAAGTCCGGGGCGGCAAGGCGGGATTGGGCTCGGCCGACGGCAACGGTTCGATTCCGGAACCGGTCTCGCTTGGCCGCTGGCGTCTCGCGGGCGAGATCTGCGATGGAAAATGCCTGGCAGGCGCGATGCGTCCAGGAACGGGGCTCGCTCATAAAGCCTGCGCCAACCTTTGCCTGATCGGCGGCGTGCCGCCAGTTTTCGTCTCGAGCCAACCGGTGGAGGGTTCCGAATTCTTGCTGATCGCGGGGCCGGATGGCGGTCCTCTTCCGGATTCCGTCCATGATCAGGTCGGGCTTTTCGTTTCGGTCGAGGGCGTGATCGAGCGCCGCGGCGATCTCTTGGTCTTCCGGATCGATCCGGACAGCATCGAGGCGCTGTGCTGGGTAGGCGGATATTCTGGCTTGTTCTTACGGCGGCCGTTGGAATCGCTCTCCTCTACATCTCTCGATTCTGGATTTTTGATCTCTGGAGGCGCGAGGGCTTGTTCGACGTCGCTTCGCTGCCGCCAGGGGGCGATCTATTGGCCCGCTGGTTGCGCGGCACTCCCCTCGCGCCATTCGAGTTGGTCGTTTGGATTGTCGTTTCGTTCCTAATACTTACAGCGCTGCAGCGGGTTTACGACCGGTTCGGTTGAGTGGCGTTCGGTCCTTGGGGCTTGATTCCGGTCAATCGACCGATCCCGGATGTCGCGAGGATGGACCTGCGGGGCAATATCTGGTTTCAAGATGACCCAGAGCAGTTCAGGCGCCGAGCGGAGCGTCTACAAGCCAGCGCGAATTTCGGGCCTTGTCGAAGGAGGTCGCTTTGTGAAGCGGGAATTGGCGGCCGCTGGGCCGATAATGCCGGCCGACCTGCCGGGTGCGCCGGTTTGCGGAAATACGGGCTGCGGGACGCCCAAATTCCTGCCTGACGGCTGAGATCGTGGAGCGCTCCGGGCTTGCCATGCCTCTGCGGCTCGATCGCCTGGCGCTCTTTGTCGGGCCTCTGGTTCTCGTTACAGCGCTTGTCCTACCGCCACCTGCCGACATGTCGGACGAGGCCTGGCGGGCCAGCGGATTGGCAGGGCTTATGGCCCTTTGGTGGCTGACCGAAGCGATTCCACTCGCGGCAACGGCGCTGTTGCCGATCGCTCTTTGGCCGCTCGTGCGCGGAGATTCGGATCCGCTGCCCACGGCCACGTATGCACATCCGTTGATCTTTCTCTTCCTCGGCGGATTTCTATTGGCGCGGGCGATCGAGTCCGCGGGTCTCCACCGACGGCTGGCGCGTGCGACGCTCTCGCTCGCGGGGCAGAGCCCTCGCCAATTGCTCGCGGCGGTCATGCTGCTGACTGGATTTCTGAGCCTTTGGGTTAGCAACACCGCCTCCGCCATGGTGATGATGCCGATCGCGGCAGCAGTCGCAGGCGAGGGCCGGTCCGATGACCGGTTCGCGGCCGCGCTGATGCTGGGTGTTGCGTTCGCGGCAACAATCGGCGGCATGGGGTCGCTGATCGGCACGCCGCCGAACGCGCTCTTCGCCGCCTACGCCTCAGAAATACTTGGTGTGGAGATCGGCTTCGCGGAATGGGCGCTGGTTGGTATTCCCGTATCAGCAATATTGATGGTCGTTGCCTGGGCCGTCCTGTCCGCCTTTCTGTGGCGGGCGGGCGGCGGCTTCGATGTGGATCACCTTTTCGGCGGTGTTGCGCCGATGTCGTCAGCCGAGGTCAGGGTTGCGGTTGTCGCCGCGCTCACGGCCCTGGCCTGGATCACGCGTCCTCTGCTGCAAAGTTGGATCGGCGAGGACGTGGTCACCGATGCCGGGATCGCCATCACGGCCGCGGTTGCGTTGTTCATACTTCCGGCCGGCAATGGGCGGAGGCTGCTAGAGTGGGAGGTTGCCGTTGGATTGCGCTGGGACGTGCTGATCCTATTCGGGGGCGGTTTGGCGCTGGCGCAGATCATGAGCGATAGCGGGTTGGCCGAATGGATCGGCGGGCAGATGCTGGGCTTGGGCCAATTGCCGGCGACAGCGCTGATCTTGCTCTTCGTTGTGGTGATCGTGCTTTTGGGCGAACTAGCCAGCAACACTGCGATGGCGGCAATTTTCCTTCCGGTGGCTGGTGCCGCTGCGGTGGCACTCGACTTTGATCCCCTGAGATTCACCCTGCCGATCGCGCTCGCCGCATCGGTCGGTTTCATGCTTCCGGTCGCGACCCCGCCGAACGCGATCGTCTTCAGCCATCCCGCGGTCACGCGGCGCCGAATGCTAATCGCAGGCGCGCCCCTGGATGTCGTCGGCATGCTGGTCGCGGCGGGTCTGGGTTATGCGCTGAGCGGCATCGTGCTTTGACCCGCAGCGCCGGGGATGACCGAATTCGCTGGCCAGTGACGTGCGCTGCGTGAGTTCGCATCGTCAATGCACCCCGATTCTCGGAATCTGATGCAGGTCAAAGCGGGCTGCCCGGCTCGTGCCTATCCTGCCGGCCAATGAACCAATGAGGCGATCGGAATGGAAAAGCGGCACCGCTTCGACGCGATGTTTATCCTGCTGGCCATCCTGGCCGTGCTTTTCATCCAGGATATCGTGCAGCGCGCGCGCTTGGTCGAGGTCATTCCTTATAGCACGTTCCTGGACCTGGTCGAGGCCGGGCAGGTCGGCGATGTCGAGATCGGCGCGAACGAGATCAGAGGCAATTACACGACACCTCATAACGGCAGGACGAGTTTTATCACCCGTCCAGTGGAGCCCGGCATCGCCGAAACCCTGCAAGACTCTGGTGTGACCTATACGGGCGCGGCCGATTCAACCTGGTTCGGCGCCCTTGCCTCGTGGCTTCTGCCAATGCTGGTCTTTTTCGGCATCTGGCTTTTCATCATTCGGCGCATGGCCGAGCGCCAGGGCCTGGGTGGGATGATGTCGATTGGTCAGACCAAGGCGAAGATTTACGTGGAGACCGACACCAAGGTGACCTTCGACGATGTGGCGGGCGTCGATGAAGCCAAGGAGGAGCTGCGCGAATTGATCGACTTCCTGCGCGACCCGCAAGAGCACGGAGCGCTGGGCGCAAGGGCGCCGAAAGGCGTGCTGTTGCTAGGCCCGCCGGGGACGGGCAAGACCCTGCTGGCACGCGCGGTCGCCGGCGAGGCGGAGGTGCCGTTCTTCTCGATCTCCGGATCGGAGTTCGTCGAAATGTTCGTGGGCGTCGGTGCTGCCCGGGTGCGTGATCTCTTCGAGCGCGCGCGGGAGAAGGCGCCGGCCATCATCTTCATCGACGAGCTCGATGCGCTAGGCCGTGCTCGGGGCATCTCGACTCAATTCGGAGGGCATGACGAGCGCGAGCAAACCCTGAATCAGCTTCTGTCCGAGTTGGACGGCTTCGATGCTTCCGTGGGTGTGGTGCTGCTGGCGGCCACCAACCGGCCCGAGATCCTCGACCCTGCGCTGTTGCGCGCCGGACGGTTCGACCGTCAGATCCTGATCGACCGGCCGGACAAGGCGGGCCGCGAGGCCATCCTGAAGGTGCATTTGAAGAAGGCGCGGATCGCGCCAGGGGTGGATCCCGCCGACGTGGCCGGACTAACCACCGGCTTCACCGGCGCCGATCTCGCAAACCTGGTCAACGAGGCGGCGCTGTTGGCCACGCGCCGCCGTGCGGATGCAGTCGAGATGGACGATTTCACCCGCGCGATCGAGCGGATCGTGGCGGGTCTGGAGAAGCGCAAGCGGTTGATGAACCCGCGCGAGCGCGAGATCGTCGCCGTGCACGAGATGGGTCACGCGCTGACCGCGCTGGCGCTGCCGGGCACGGACAAGGTGCACAAGGTATCGATCATACCGCGTGGTGTCGGTGCCTTGGGGTATACGATTCAGCGACCGACCGAGGACCGCTATCTGATGACCTGCGAGGAGTTGGAGCGGAAGATCACCGTGCTGTTGGGCGGCCGGGCGGCGGAGCATCTGGTCTTCGGACATTTCTCTACCGGCGCGGCGGACGATTTGGCCAAGGCGACCGACATCGCGCGCTCGATGGCGATGCGCTATGGGATGGACGAAGATCTTGGCCATGTCGCCTACGACACCGAGCCGCCGAACCTGCTTGGCCTTCCTGACGAGCGCCGCGCCTTTGGGCCACGACCCAGTGAACGGACCGTCGAGCGGATCGATGTATCTGTGACCGAGATCCTGGACCAGGCATTCGGCCAAGCGACTGCGATCCTGACCGCGAACCGTGCGGTTCTGACTGATGCATCGGCGGAACTTTTGAGGAGCGAGACGCTCGACGAGGCAGCAATAGCCGACTTCGCGGAGAAACTCGCAGTGGCCGGAGACGAATTGACGGGCGAGGCAGAACCCAAAGCAGCCCATTCGCAAGGTTGATGCGCATCAATGCGCCGTTGCCTGGGTATGCAATCGTCAAATGGTAAGAATTGGCCGCTGGTTGCGGCCGGGACTGGTAACGGAGGCACGGATGACCTACCGCACTTTTCTGACCTATCTGGATGGCGACGAAGCATCGGAGGCCCGCGCCGCGATCGCGACTGGACTCGCCGGGCAGTTCGACGCGCATCTGACGTTACTGGCCATCGGATACGAGCCCAACATTCCGCCTTATGCCTATGGCGAGGCGGCGGGCGCCGTCCTTGCCGAGATGGCGGCGGTCGCAGAGTCTGAAGCGCAGGAAAGGGCGAAGAGTGCAGGCGAGATGATCGATCGCTCGGGTATTCGCGGCGATGTGATCCCGGTCACCTGCCGGTTCGGCGCATTCGCGCAGACGATCGGCGACCATGCGCAATTCACCGACCTGACGGTGCTGACCCAGCCTTATGGCGAGACCATTCCCCGAAGCGCCGCGGATGCTTTCGAAGGGGCGATGTTCGATGGCGACGGCGCGGTTTTGATTTGCCCTGCCGGTCTAGAGAGATTGGACACCAAGACAGTGATGATCGCCTGGAACGGATCGCGTGAGGCCTTGCGCGCGACACGGCGCGCAATGCCGGTTCTGAAACAAGCCGAACGGGTCGAGCTGTTGATGATCGAACCGCCGGAATATCGGAGTGAGCCCGGCCACCAGATGGCCACGATGCTCTCGCGCCATGGCGTGCCGGTAGAGGTTGCCGCAGAGCCGGGCACAATCGACCCGATCAGCACGACCCTGCGGCGTCGTGCCCGCGAGATGGGGGCGGGATTGATCGTCATGGGCGGCTATGGTCATTCGCGGTTCCGAGAGTACATGATCGGCGGGGCGACACGCGATATCGTGTCCGAGGCCGACGTGCCGATCCTCATGGCGCACTGAGGCTCCTACGCTGGAGCCATTGCGGCGGGCGGAACGGAGGCGGTTGGCCGTCCGTTCCGTCTGAAGCGCCGCAAGGGGATCCGGTTTGATCATCAGCATTCGAGACTGGCTGGACCGGACGCTTGGCGATCTGTTGCGCCAGCTTCGCTGGTCGTTCCTGCCGCCCTTGATGGTCTATTTCGCAGCTGGGGTGTCTGGCCTGACCTCGGTGGTCGGGACCTTCTTCGTCAAGGATCAGCTTGGATTGTCGGCTGCTTTCCTGGCTGGATTGACCTTTTGGGCTGGCCTCCCGTGGGTGCTCAAGATGCCGCTTGGCCATCTGGTCGATCTTTTCTGGCGGCAAAAGGCAATACTGGTCTGGTGCGGCGCGTCGCTGATCGCGGCTTCGCTGGCGATCATGTATGGCCTGATCGCGCATGCAGATGCGATGCGTGCGTTCATGCGGGTTGAGAGTTGGTATGTGCTCGCGGCCTTGCTGGCGCCGGCGGGTTATGTCGTGCAGGACGTAGTGGCGGACGCCATGACGGTCGAGGCGATCCCCGTCACGGATGAGACCGGCGCACCGATTACCAAGGATCGAAGCCGGGCGATGCACACCACGATGCAGACGCTGGGCCGGTTCTCGATCATCAGCGGCTTTGCCGTCGTCGCTGCGGTGAATATCTACATTTTTTCTGACGTCGAGGCGCTTGATCCGGCGCTCAAGACCGATCTCTATGCGCGTGTCTATCTGATTGCTCTAGTTATTCCGGCACTGTCGGTAAGTGGCGTCCTGCTGCACGGCGTGATCCAACGACGCATGGCCTCTCGAGGCGCAGCTGTGGAGATGCCGGGTCAGGAGACGGCCACCGAACCCAATTGGCAGATTCTGGGTGGCGGCCTGGCTTTCGTCATCATGACCGTGGCCATTGGCCTGTCGGACATCGCATATGCGCAGGAGATCGTCTTCGCCGGCTCGATGTTGATCGTTTGCTTCCTGATCTCCCGTCTGATCAGGGCGCTCAGCGTCGAGCAGGCGCGGATGCTGATCGGCACCGCCGTCATTATCTTCGTCTTCCGCGCGGTGCCTTTGCCGGGTCCGGGTCTCAGTTGGTTCGAGATCGACGAATTGGGTTTCGACGAGCGATTCCTGTCGATCCTGTCGCTGATCACCTCGGTCCTGACGCTGGTCGGGCTGGTGCTGCTGCGCCCGCTGATGACGCGACGCTCGATCGCCTACATCGTCGTCATGCTGACAATCGCCGCCGGTGTCCTGTCTCTGCCGAATATCGGCCTCTATCACGGCGTCCACGAATGGACGGCGGCGCGGACCGGTGACGTGGTGGATGCGCGCTTCATCGCAATCCTGGATACGGCGATCGAGTCACCGCTGGGTCAGGTCGCCATGGTTCCAATGCTGGCCTGGATCGCCCGCAACGCGCCGGCAGAGCTTAAGGCCACCTTCTTCGCAGTGATGGCCTCCTTCACCAATCTCGCGCTGTCGGCAAGCAGTTTGGCAACAAAATATCTGAACCAGGCCTTCACGGTGACCCGCCAGGTCGTGGACCGGAACACCGGCCAGGTGACAGTCGCCGCAGACTATTCAGAACTGGGGATCCTGCTGATCCTGGTTGCGCTTCTTGTTGTGGCGCTCCCGCTTTTGGCGGTCGCCCTCATCCAGTTGTCGCGTTTCCGGACGAGTGAGTAGGGGTCACTTCTCGGCGGCGTCGTCCAGCAATTCGCGCAGCCGTGTGACCGGAATTCCCAGGTTCGAGCCGCCGAACTCCGGCAGGATGGCGGAGTTTACGGCGATCACCCGTCCTTCGCTGTCCAGAACTGGGCCGCCGCTGCCGCCATGGGTCGTCTCGGCGTCATAGACCACCGCCTCGGGCGCGACCTGACCGACGATTCCGCGGCTGGCCAGCGGCGCGATCAGGCCGACCTCTGCCAGCCGCTCGGCAACGCGCCAAAAGTCGACCTCTCCTGCATCTTCGAGCTCCTCCAGGAAGGCCACGCCCGACTGTGCCAGCAACGAGCGCAAACCGGTCGGATAGCCCATGACGATCACCTCGTCGCCGGCGGTTGCGCCTTCCTCGGCAAGTGTCAGGCCAGAGAGCTGAATGTACGTCGTGTCCAACTCGAGGAGGGCCAGGTCGGAGCTGTCGCTGGCATGGACGATGCGCAGATCCACCGGCTCCGCGCGCCCGGGGAAATAAGCAATGAACCGCAGCACCGCGGGTTCCATCATATCGCCTTCAAGCTTCTGCGGAGCCCCCGCACTCTCCCAGGGCATCGCGACATGGCGATTGGTCACCAGCCTGCCGGTCTTGCCCACCAGGAAGGCGGTGCCGGTGAACTGGACCTCGGCAACCGGGCCGTCCCCGGTCAGCGATAGCAACGGCTGACCCCAAGGGGTGATCACCGGGACACCCTCATCGCTCATCACGTGGCGCAGCATCTGACCGGTCTCGCGGTGGCGCAGCCCATACGACCCCTGCAGGAATGCGATGGCCGGAACCGATTTAGCGATCACGCGCGCGGCTGCGCCGAAGCGCTGTTCCAGCGCCTCGAGCCGGGCGACGTTCGATGTCATGCGCTGGCCGAGTTCCTCGCGCAGCGCTACCAGGTCGCCGGGGCGGAGCGCCTCATCGCGTGACTTGGCAAGCGCGGACGAGACCCGCTCGAGCTGGGCGGACCCACGCTCGATTTGAGCGCCCATCTGCTGCGTGATCTGATATTGGTTGTAGAGCAGCCATCCCAGCACCACGAGCGTGATGATCACGCCAATCCGGAAGAAGATCGTTGTCTCATGGATCAAGCGGCGGCCCAGATCGCCCGCCGCGTGGGTCACACGCGGGGTCAGCGGTCGGCGGCTTGACCGCAGATAGGCAATCGAGTCTCCGACGATCTCGTCAATTGTCCAATGCGGCGGGTGATGATCATTGAAAAGGCGGAAGCGTGAAATCGGGCCCGTCTCGCCGAATTCAATCACGTCACCATGGACCAGGCGCTGCCGGGTCACCGGCTTGCCGTTGATCCAGAGCTTGCAATCCTGCGCGCAGGCCAACAGGAAGTCCTGCCCCTCGGCCTCGATCGATGCGACGACAGTGCCCTCGGGTGTCGGCTGGTCCAGGGGGCGAAGCCTGAGAAGACGGTCCTTCCCCAGGACGACGTCGAGCGGCGGCGTCGAAAGCCAGCCGATCCGGCCCCGCGAGGGCCCGGTCAAGTGCTCGAGCGCGGCGGTGACCGACGCCTGGCTGCTGCCCCTATTGTCGTCAGTACTATCCATGGCCCCAACCGCAAGATGGGATGAAACTGCGGGCAATCATCCGCCGCAACCCGTGGAAAGGTGCATCCACATCAATCTACCAACGTAATCGATCGCCGAAAAAGGGCCAGGCTGCCCGCTAACAGCGCTAGGCCGAGAACGGTGACGGCAAGGAATTCGTCCCAGACATTTTCGATCCCGGCGCCCTTGTAGATGATCGCCTGGCTGAACGAGATGAAATGGCGAGACGGTAAAATCAGGGTCAGCGGTTGCAACCAATCCGGCTGCCCCTCGACCGGCGTGTCGCCGCCCGACAGCATTTGCATTGGCATGATCGTTAGAATGATAAGAAGCGCGAACTGGGCCATCGAGCGTGCGATGGTCGCCAAGAAGGTGCCGAGGGCGGTTGCTGAGAACATGTAGAGCGCCGCGCCCGTTAGGAATAGCAGACGTGAACCCTCGATCCGAACCTGCAAAACCCCTTCGACAATCATCAGCAACGATAATGTCGAGACGACCAGAACGATCGCGCCATTCGCCCAGATCTTCGCAATCGCGATATCGAACGGTGTCACCGGCAGGGCTAGGAGATGTTCGATCGTTCCATGCTCGCGCTCGCGGATTAGCGCGGCGCCCGTCAGAATTATGGTTAGCATCGTGATGTGAGAAATCAGTGAGACGATGCTTTGAAATTTCACGGTGTCGCGGTTTGGATTGAAGGCGCTGTGCAACACCAAGTTCACGCGTGGAGAACTTGGCCGTACTGGGCTCGCTGAAAACCGCAGGATCTCGGCCGCCAGGATGCTTTGGATGTAGCCTGAACCGATTCCGGCCTGCTCCATGGCGGTGGCATCTACTTGCACTTGGATCTCGGGGCTGCGCCCGGCCAGGATGTCTGCCTCGAAGCTGGGGGGCACCGCGACGATGAAGAGGTAGCGATCGCGGTCCATGGCCCGGTTCGCCTCGACGGCGGCGATGTACTCGACCGGTTGAAACTCAGGTGCCATGAACGCCGCGGCAAGCGCGCGCGAGAGCGGTGAGCCGTCCTCGTCGACGAAGGCGATCGAGGCATTGTTCACCGAAGTCGATGTGCCCGTCGCCTCCATGATCAGTCCAAATGTGAACGAATAGGCAAGAAGGCCCAACATCACCCAATCGCGGCTGAGGCTGACCATCTCCTTTAGGCCAAGCCACAGGATCCGTCGCAGCCGCGCCATTCTAGCGCTCCTGCCCGCGCATAGCGCAGGCGGCGATCACGGTGAAAGCTGGACCAAAGACCGCTAGTGCCGCGATGTCGGGCAGCAACCCTTCCCAGCCAAGCCCCTTGGTAAAGGCACCGACATTGAGGTGCAGAAAATAGGAAGCCGGCCAGAGCGAGCCGATGATCCGGGCGCTGCCTTCCAGTGTCGAGACCGGCTGAAGCAGGCCCGAGAATTGAATTGTCGGGATGATCGACGCCAGCGCTGTGGCGAAGACCGCCGCCACCTGGCTCGAGGTCAGCGTCGAGACCACCAGTCCGAACGCGGTGCTCGCCCAAACGAAGAAGAACGCACCGACGATCACCGGTGTGAGCGCTCCTTTCAAGGGCACGCCGAAAGCCCAATCCGCCATTGCGGCCATCAGCAGGAAGTTCACGAATGCGATGGCCATATAGGGCAGTTGCTTGCCGACCAGGAACTCCACCCGGTTGGTCGGGGTGACGTAGAAGTTGACGATAGAACCCAATTCACGTTCACGGGCGATGCTGGTGGCCGCAAGGATCGCCGGTAGCATGATCAACAGGATCGCCGGCATGGCGGGCGCAATTGCGGCGATGCTCTCGAAGCTTTGATTGTAGCGGAAGCGCGTTTCGATCCGCGCTGGCCGGGCATCGTCAACGCCGCGCTCGCGGCGCTGCTCGGCGAGGTAGGATTGGTGGAGGCCCGCCACATAGCCCTCGACGGTTTCGCCTTTGAAAGGGATCGCCCCATCGACGGTCGCCATGACATCGACCGGCGAGCCGGTTAGACGTTTGCGCCCGAAGCCAGGGGGTATTTCGACGACCAGGGAAACCTTGCCGTCAATCAGGCGCTGGCGACCCTCGTCGGGGCTGGAAAGCGGCGCCGTCGGATTGAAATAGCGCGACCCCTCGATTGCGGACACGTATGCCCGGCTTTCAGGGCTTTGAGAGAGATCGAAAACCGCGAAATCCAGATCCTCAATATCGAGCGAAATACCGAAACAGAAGACGATCATGAGCAGCGCGGGACCGAAGACCGCAAAGGCGAGACGTACGGGGTCTCGCAGAACTTCGATTGTCTCACGCCGTGTAAAGGCGGTCAGCCGCTCGAGACTGAACCAAGGGTGTCCGGACTGCTTGGTTGACGCTTCCGGCATGTCGATCGCGGCGCTCACTCCGGCTGGCTCGCCTTCCTTCAGCTTGGCGATGAAGGCTTCCTCCAACGTGGTGGCGCCGGCCTGCGCAATCAGCCGTGCGGGGGTGTCGCACGCGAGCACGCGGCCGTCATGCATCAGCGAGACACGGTCGCAACGCTCGGCCTCGGCCATGAAATGCGTCGATAGGAAGATGGTCACGCCGTCGCGACGGGACAGTTCGATCAGCAAGCGCCAAAAATCGTCGCGCGCCTCGGGATCAACGCCGGAGGTTGGCTCGTCCAATATCAGAACGCTTGGCTCGTGGATGACAGCGACGCCCAGCGACAGCCTCTGCCGCAGCCCCAACGGCAGCGCATCGGCCCGCATAGCGGCATAATCTGCCAATCCGAACCTGTCGATCAATTCATCGACGCGCCGCCGGCGCTCCACTGGCGGGATCTCGAATATCCGCGCGTGCAGGTTCAGGTTCTGGCGAACGCTCAGCTCACCGTAGAGAGAGAATGCCTGGCTCATATAGCCGACATGTCGGCGCGCCTCGAGATCATGCGCGTCGACCGGCCGGCCCAACATGAAAGCGTCGCCGCCACTCGCGGGCAGCAGGCCGGTAAGGATCTTCATCGTCGTCGACTTGCCGCATCCATTCGATCCCAGAAACCCGAAGATTTCACCACGCGAGATGCGGAAGCTGACGTCATCGACCGCGACGAAATCGCCGAACTTCCGCGTGAGCCCGTGCGCCGAGATAATCTCTTCGTCTTCGCCGGCGTCTTGCGGCGGGACAATCAGAGGCTCGTCGGGCTCTGAATCCGCCTGCAGCCGCCGGTATGCGTCCTCCAAGCTGTCAGTCGCGGTCTGGGACGTAATCTGGTCAGGCGTGCCGCTGCACAGGACCTGGCCGTCGGCGATCGCAACGAGGCTGTCAAAATGCGCCGCTTCATCCATCTGAGCGGTGGCCACGACCATAGTAATGTGTGGCCGCGACCGGCGGATCGACGCTATCAATTCCCAAAATTGTTGACGGGAAAGCGGATCGATCCCGGTCGTGGGTTCATCAAGGACAAGCAGGTCCGGATCGTGGATCAGGGCGCAGCAAAGCCCCAATTTCTGTTTCATGCCGCCCGAGAGCTTAGCAGCCGGCCGGTTCGGGAAGGGAGCGAGACCGATGGCTGAAAGAAGATGCTTGATCCGGGTTTCCCGGTGCGCGTCGTCGTGAACGAAGAGGCGGCCGAAGAAGTCCAAGTTCTCGTGCACGCTCAATTCCGGATAGAGGTTCTTGCCCAATCCCTGAGGCATGAACGCGATCCGATGTGCGACCCTCCGGCGATGAGAGAACCGCCCGATATCGTCGCCGAAGACGTCAATTCGCCCTGATTGGAGCTGCTTCGCCCCGGTAATCAAGCCCAGCAGCGTCGACTTGCCGACCCCGTCTGGACCGATGACACCGGTCAAGCTTCCGGGCGTGATTTCCAGCGAAACGTCGCGCAGGGCAGCGATACGGCCATATTGGTGGCTAACGCCGTCGACGCGCAGCGGGGCTTCTGTCATTCGAAGAGCTCGGGCGGGATGCGCCGGTCCAGGCGCTCGGGCCAGGCGACCGATGGGCTAAGCCGCACATACGCCATGCCCCGGAGGCCGGTTTTCACATGTTCGATACGCTCGGCGACCAGGTCGGGCGGGATCTTGACCTTAACCCGGAAGACGAGCTTCTCGCGTTCTTCAAGGGTTTCTACCTGCTTCGGTGTGAACTGCGCCTCGGGCGAGACGAAGCTGACTTGAGCCGGAACCGCGTAGTCGGGCAGGGCATCGAACACGATGCGGGCCTCGGCGCCGATCCTGAGTAGCCCAGCATCAGCGGCCGGCAGGAAAATTTCCATGTAGACTTCTTCAAGCGACAGAAGCGAGAGGACTGCGCCGCCCGCGGGCACCACCTCGCCTGGTTCGGCCAAACGGTAAAGCACACGCCCATTCGCTGCCGCGATCAGCGTGCTGTCGGTGATCTGGGCGGCGATCCGGCGTGCTTCGGCCTCGGTCGCGCTGATCTGGCTCTCCGACGTCGCGACGTGCGCCCGCGCTGCCCCCAGAACCGCTTCCGCGACCTTGAGCGCGGTCTGCCTGTGCTCGAAGATCGCCTGCGAGATATGTCCCTTGTCGAGAAGGCTTTGAGCCCGCGCGAGCTCGTTCTCGGCCAATTGCAGCTCGCTTTGCCGCTGCAGGACCAGTGCCTCCGCCTCGGCCTTTTGTTGCCTGGCAAGCGCAATCTGCGCTCGGGCGCGCTCGAGTGTGGCGGTGAGCTCGGCAATATCCATTTCGACCAGGGTATCGCCCGCGGAAACCATCTCGCCTTCGCGGACGAAAATCCGCTCGACACGGCCCGGCGTCTTCGCCGAGACGTCGATTTGCTCGGCCTCGAGGCGGCCATTTCCGAAGATGATTCCCTCGGGTAGCGCTGTGCGGCGGGCGTCGAACCATGAAAAGCCGCCGAAGCCGGCGAGAACTGCGAGCGTCGCGATGATTGCAATCCAGTTCCTGGCGCTCAAAAGGCGGCCTCCGTGGATATCTCGGCGGTCTCGTCGCTTGTCGGATCCTGGGCCATGGTGCCGACAACTCTGCGCCGGGCGGCGTCAGCCGACAGCGGGCATCAAGATGGGCAGATCAACGGCTGACAAGGACAGAGCACGCCGCGTGACGCACAACCCTGGCTGCCGTCGAACCCAGGAAATAATCCTCGATGCCGGGCCGATGCGACGCCAGCACGATTAGATCGGCGCCCATGTCGGATGCATAATCAAGGATCGTCGTCGATGCGTGGCCGATACGGACCTCATGCTCCGCGCCGATATCGGCAGCCATGGCCGAAAGGGTTTCCCGCGCATCCGCGACATTCCGCGAAACCAGCCCTTCTGGAAGCTCGGCCGCAATGAAGCCGGGTATCTCTTCAATGACGTTGAGTGTAATCACGCGGCAATCAGGGCCGCCGGTCTCGCGGGCGAGGGCAAGAATTCTCCGCGCGGCATCCGGGTGGGAAAGATCTACCGGGACGAGGATCGATTGATACACCACTGCCTCCATATTTCTACGATCGTTAAATTGTTGCAGGGCACGACCGTAACGCATTGACGCAGATCATGCGATCTGATTGAGCAGGCAGGAATTGATGCCTCGGCGCGCCCGCCCGTGACAGCGAGACGCGATTCTCTATACTCCGGCGGCACCATGAACATTGGCTGCTTGGATTGATGACCAAACCCGCTGACGCGACTCCCTTCGAACGCGACCGTTCGCTGCTTGATTCGATCATCAAGAGCGCGCCGGACGCAATTCTGACAATCGATTCAAAGGGCAGAATTCTCAGCTTCAGTAACGCCGCCGAGCGTATGTTCGGATATTCCCTGGACGAGATTATTGGCCAGAACGTCAACGTGCTGATGCCCGAGCCCTACCACTCGGCGCATGACGGCTATATCGCCCGCTATCTAAAGACCGGCGAGAAACAGATCATCGGCATCGGACGCGAGGTCAGGGCGCGGCGGAAGAATGGCGAGTTGTTCTTCGCCGAGCTGGCGGTCGGCGAGTTGTCGTCGAAATCCGAGAAGATATTCACCGGATTTATCCGCGACGTCACCGACCGGATCGAGGCGCAAAGGAAGGCTGCGCGGCTGCAGCGTTCGCTGGATCAGCTAGGGCGCACGCAGATGCTTGGCGAGATGGCGGCCGCGCTCGCCCACGAGATCAACCAGCCTTTGCTCGCGGTATCGAACTTCGCGCGGGCTGCCGCCCGAACGCTGGAGTCCGGTGACAGCGAGGTGGAAAAGGTATCCGGCTTCATGGACCGGATTGCCGAGCAGGCGCAACGTGCGGGCGCCATCATTCGGCGGATGCGCCGCCTGGTCGAACGCGGACAATCCGATATGTTGCCCGAGGACATCAACAAAGTCGTCCGCGAGGCGGTGAATCAGTTCAGGATGGTTGTCGACAGCCGGCACGACATTACGCTCGAACTCGCAGACGAGCTGCCGAAGGTTCAGGCGGATCGAATTCAGATCCAGCAGGTGATCCTGAACCTGCTCAAGAATGCGCACGAAGCGATGCCGGCCGGCGGCGATGACGAGCTCCACGTAACGACGGAGAACGCCGGTGTGATTCAATTCCGCGCCCAGCGATCGGGCGAGGCGGAAATCATGGTCACGGTCAGTGACGAAGGCCACGGATTGCCGGACGAAATCGCGGAGAAATTGTTCGATCCGTTCGTCAGCGCCAAGGCGGAGGGATTGGGTGTCGGGCTGGCAGTTTGCCGCACGATCATCCATGCGCATGGTGGGCGTATTTGGGCCGAGAATCGGGAAGATGGGGGCGCGGAGTTTCACTTCACGCTGCCCGTGGCCGAGGCCAAATGACGCAGGCGACGCGCAACCTGGCCCTTGTCGAGGATAACGAGCCGGTCCGCACATCACTTTGCGCGGTCCTCGAGAGTTGGGGATTCACGGTCGAGGCTTTCGAGGATGGAGAGAGATTTCTGGCCAGCGATTGGGACCGGCGTGCGGACTGCATTCTGCTGGATGTGCGTCTGCCGGGAATAGACGGGATTGCAGTTCTCTCGACACTCATGGATCGTGGCGTCACAGCGCCGATAATGATCCTGACTGGGCACGGTGACATTTCCATGGCGGTCGAAGCCCTGCGCATCGGCGCAAAAGATTTCATCGAAAAACCCTTTGAAGATGAACATTTGGTGCAAAGAGTTAATAAAGTCATCGAAACGAGCGAGCGCTCGGATCGCGATGCGGCCGAGCACCGCGACCGGATCGCGAATTTGACCCCGCGCGAGGCCGACGTGTTCCGCGAGGTTGTCGCCGGATACGCCAATAAGGTCATTGCACACCGTTTGGGTCTGAGCCCCAAAACCGTAGAGATCCACCGCGCGCGGGTCATGGAAAAAACCGGCGCGACGAACATGTCTCAGCTGGTCCGAATGGCCCTCAAGGCCGGCGTCGACCCCGACACTTAATGGGCGACCGCCGCATAGGGGATTTCCCTTATAAGGGAAACTCCTAACTAACGCTGGGTGCGAATCTTGTCCCTGCTGTCTCGGTGGCCACTGGAATGGCTACCAAAATGACAGGAGGACGTTATGCATTGCCACGCCACGGGTTCGAAAGTTCAGAACGCGTCCGCAGTCTTTGGAATCTCTTCCAGCGGAAAGAATGCCGAGGCGAACATTGCGGAGCTTTTCAGTTCACGGCTGCCCGTGAGCCACGTACTTCCGGACTGCGCGATCCTTCTGCACGGCGAGCCTGCGGATACCCTTTACCAGATTGTCAGCGGCACGGTGCGCTGTTGCACCTTCTCCGAGGATGGGGTTCGGCAGATATTTCGGTTTGCCACTGCAGGCGACTATCTGGGCTTTACCGATTTCGAGACTTGGCACTTTACCGCCGAGGCGGTTGACCATGTGATCCTGCGCGCGATCCCGCGGCGGCGTGCCGAGGGCGCGATCGCGCGCGATCCGTCCTTGCAGCTTGGCTTGCGCGAAATGATGTGCCGGGAACTCGCGGCGCGCGAGCGGCATATGTTCATGCTGGCCTATATGCCGGCCGAGGATCGTCTGCGGCGGTTCTTGTGCGGGTTTGCCGCGCGGCGCGGTGCGGCGGGGTTCACCGTTCTGCCGATGCCGCGGCGCGACATTGCGGACCATATCGGCCTGACGGTCGAGACGGTCAGCCGCGCTTTCAGTTCGCTCAAACGCAAGGGCGAGATCGAGATGCGCGGATGTGACCGTTTCCGGATCGTGGTCGAACAAAGTCTGCTCGCCGCCTGAGAGACGGCCAAAAGCGCGCCGCCGGGAAGGTGGCGCGCTTCAATCTCTCCAACCTCAATCCTCGTTAGTTGGCCAACGGGCGCGCCAGACGGGCGACCATTCTTCCGCGCGCCGGTACTCCTGCCCGCACTCAGGGCACCTCACGGTGACATCCTCTGGCAGATCGAGTGTCCGCGGCTCATGCGGACTCGAGACGGTGCCGTCGCAGGTCACGTTGGGCGCCATGATATACCGGAATTTGCCGTCATCTTTCATTGTGGATTGACCTTGCATTCGACAACAAGGTCGCCAATCCACCGACCCTCTGCTGAGTTTCCAGGCTAGGATCCGCGTGCCCGCACCAATGCGGCCGGCCCTTAGCGATCTTCGCTTTTTTTTGCGTCGTCGTACGCATCCCTGTCTCCGCGTCCCCGCCTATTCTGAGGCCCGGTTGCTGGGTCGAGCCTGTGTCGGTGGGTGTTGGATGATCATGTACCGGCGGGTTTCGGCCATGTTGATCCTGATCAAAAGCGGTCGGCGCGGCCGGACCGGTTGGCCGGGCTGGCGGTGCTTTGACGGATATCAATCCCACAATCGGGCAGCCAGCTACTGTCTTCACGCGGTGACGCATTCCCTAGAACCTGATCCCAACGGAGGCAGCGATGGACAAGGACAACCTCCCCATCACCAAAGACAGCTCGCAAGAAAGACCTTTTTCGGCCCTGCATCGTGAGATTGATCGCGTGTTCAACGACTTCTCGCGCGGCTTCCCTGTATTTGGCAGGCATGCGGCGGGCGTACAAACGCCAAAGATGGATGTGAAGGACGTCGATGGCGAAATCGAAGTTACGGTCGAACTGCCGGGCATGTCCGAGAAGGATTTCGAGGTCTCTGTCGAGTGCGACCGGCTGACCGTCTCGGGCGAGAAGAAGTCCGAATCCAAGCGCGAAGAGGACGACTACCGGATTATGGAGCGCAGCTACGGAAAGTTCACGCGATCCGTGACGCTGCAATTCGAGCCGGATCCGGACAAGGTGAAGGCCAGATTCGATAAGGGGGTTCTGACCCTGGTCCTGCCGAAGCCGCCGGAGCAGGCAGCTAAGGCGAAAAAGATCGTGGTGAAATCCAAATAGATCCGGACGCACGAAGAGCGGCGGGTGGGCCCGCCGCTCTGCATTGCGATGACAACGACGGCTCGAGGGAGGCTCCAGATGCCCGAGCAAGACACAACCCAAGTGGCCTCGTCGGCCGATATCAAGCGGCTCCTCGGGCATATCGATGCCCACACTGTCGCCGAGATCCGCGAATCTGGTGCCACGATCGACGAGATCGCGGCCGCGGCGATGTATCTGGACCGGTCCGAGAACCGAGCGGTCAGGCAGGCGGACCCGATGACCGGACGGGTCCGCGAGATCTACGAACTGGTCCGCGCGGACGAAGCACGGTTCGAGGAGAACCGATAGGTCGTTCGAGGCGACAAACAACGTGGAGCGGCGAGCACGCGGCTAGCGGCGCGTTGAGTTAGATCAATGCTACCACTTGGTTGTCCGGCCATGATCATTATCAGGTACTACCTGGCGGCGGGCAACTGAACGGCATGTTGGGCGATCATGGACACAGCCTTGACGAGGTGCGTGCCAGGATCGGCGACGCTTCCGGCAATGGCAATCTGCGAGATGCGGTCTATGGCGGGATCGACGGTGCGGTCACGACCTTTGCGATCGTCGCCGGCGTGGCCGGAGCCGGGCTGCCGAGCTTTGTGATCGTCACACTCGGAATTGCCAACGTCCTGGCGGACGGGTTCTCGATGGCTGCGGGCAACTACTCGGCCACCAAGTCCGATCTCGACAACCTGAAGCGCCTGCGTCGGATCGAAGCGAAGCACATCGATCTCTATCCGGAAGGCGAGCTTCTCGAGTTGCGGGAAATTCTGCAGCGTAAGGGTTTGACCGGTGCCATCCTGGACCAGGCGACGGCGGAGATCTCCCGCAACCGGCAAGCCTGGATCGATCTGATGCTGGTTGACGAATACGGCGTCTCGCCGATCGATCCGGCCCCCATGCGCGCGGCCATGGTCACGTTCTTCGCATTTCTATTGACCGGCTTGGTGCCGTTGCTGCCGTTCATTCTTGGATGGTCCAGTGCGTTCTCAATTTCCGTCGGCGCGACACTGGCGACTTTCTTCGCAATCGGCGCGGCGAAAAGTGTCTGGTCGCCAACTGCCTGGTGGCGATCGGGCTTAGAGACCTTGCTCATCGGCGGTGCCGCCGCCTGGATCGCCTACACAGTTGGGTCGCTCTTTGATAGCGGCGCATGAAAGCGGCGCAAGTCGGTCGCGCCACCAGGAGAGTGATCGGGGCCGAGGGCGGCGATGGCTGGTGTGTCCAGGTAGGATCTGAACTGCTCACGGACATCGCGCCAGCGGAAGCGGATTGAGTTCCGAACGATCGCGGAATCGAGAGCCTTGAATTCGTCGACGACGGGGGCAAAGCGGATCAGGTCATCAAGGCTGGTCGCGAACGCCCGCTCTCCATTCGAGGCGCCGCGCCAAAGAATTTTTTCGATCCGTGCCTCGAAGTCGGATACTGTTTGTGCTGGGATCATCATCTGATCTTCAGCCGGAACGCCAGATTCAACAGCGGCGGTGAAAACCGCCCGTGCGAGCCCGCGCGCCTGTTCATCATTTATATCTTCGTGGTCCACGACGAGGCCCACGCCAAAAACGGTAAGATCGCCGACACAAGACGCAAAAAGCTTGGTCGCGGCTTCATGGATGACGCGCGAAAACTCGTCATTCTCGAAATAATCACGGAAGCGCGTTCCCATCCGTGTCTTTAGATACCCATAGAGTGACGTTTGCGCCACATATGCGGATCGCGTTGAGACAAACTCGACAAGTTGTTCAAAAGTATCAATTTGTCGGGATCTAAAGCGATGCCGAAGGGCCATCTGAACAATGCCGGTCAGCAATTGCAGTACGGATTTCATGTCATGACTCAGGTCTCATTCGCTTTTTCGCCAACAGGATTCTTGTCTGGATGACAAGAGCCAATCTTATTTGCTAAAGTTTTCGTGCAAAAAAATGACAAAAACAACAATGCGCGCCGCCCAAGTGGCACCGAGAAAGGGGGAAGTCAGTGACTGACGACAAACATGAGAAGCGCAGAATTCACTGGGAGAAGACCCGAACAACGACCTTCATTGTGTTGGTGATCTGGTTTGTCTTCGCCTTTATCTTGCCGTGGTTTGCTAAGGATCTCAATGCGATGAGCTTCCTTGGGTTCGAGCTGGGCTACTACTTCGTCGTCCAAGGGTCGCTGATCGTCTTTGTTCTGCTGATTCTTTTCCAGAACATGAGACAGGATGCGATCGACGACGAATACGGGTCCGGAAGTTAAGGGGGGCGCACAAATGTCAGTCGAAGAATCAGAACGCAGTACCAGTTTCCTAGACAATCTGGGCAAGGTCTACGCGCTCTACACGCTGGGTTTCCTGGGGTTCTTCATCCTCATGGCGATCCTGGAGCAATTGGGTGCGGGCGCCAGAACGATCGGCATCCTGTTCCTTCTCTTCACGATTGTGATCTATGCCGGCATCGGGTGGCTCTCTCGGACGAGCCAGGTCGATGCGTATTACGTGGCGGGCCGTCAGGTTCCCGCGCTTTATAACGGCATGGCGACCGCCGCGGACTGGATGTCCGGTGCGTCGTTCGTCGCGCTGGCGGGCGGGATCTATTTTGGCGGCTATCCGTATCTGGGCTTTGTCATCGGTTGGACCGGCGGCTATGTGCTGGTCAATTCGCTGATGGCGCCGTATCTGAGAAAGTTCGGCTGCTACACGGTTCCGGACTTCATCGGCACCCGGTATGGCGGCAACCTGGCCCGTTTCCTGGCGGTCCTGGTCCTGGTGGTCGCGTCGTTCACCTACGTGACCGCGCAGATCAACGCCACGGGCACGATCGCCTCGCGGGCGCTGGGCATTCCGTTCGGAGTCGGCGTTTGGTTCGGCCTGCTGGGCATTCTGCTCTGCTCGATGCTGGGCGGTATGCGCGGCGTGACTTGGACGCAGGTGGCCCAGTACATCGTTCTGATCATCGCCTATCTGGTGCCCGTGATCTGGATGTCCAACGTGCAGGGCTTTGGGATCATCCCGCACTTCAGCTATGGTGAAGCCGCTCAGCGGATCGCCGAGCTTGAGGCGCAGATCGGTCTCCAACCTGCGGCTGAAGCGGTGGCGGGCGTCAGGGTGCTGACGACACCACATTTCGACCCGCAGGGCGGACTCGATTCGTGGAAGTTCGTGACCCTCGCGTTCGCCATGATGACCGGAACGGCGTCGCTGCCGCACATCCTGATGCGCTACTTCACCACACCATCGGTGCGCGCGGCACGGAAGTCCGTGGGCTTCTCGCTGTTCTTCATCTTCCTGCTTTACTTCACCGCGCCGGCGCTGGCGACGCTGACCAAGCTGCAGTTGCTGGATCCGACACTGCCAACGGCGGTGGTTGGACAAGCCTTCGACACTGTTGCCAACCTCGAATGGGTGAAGAACTGGAGCGCGGTCGGGATGCTTGCCGTTCAAGACCAGAACGGGGATGGGATCGTTCAGTTGAACGAGTTCTTCATGCGACCGGACATTGTCGTGCTGGCAACGCCCGAGATTGCCGGATTGCCGTATGTGATCTCCGGCCTGGTGGCCGCGGGTGGCATGGCGGCGGCAATGTCGACCGCGGATGGTCTGCTTCTGGCGATCGCCAATGCGTTGAGCCATGATCTCTACTACAAGATCATTGACCCGAAAGCGGACACCCGGGTCCGGCTGATTGTCGCACGCGTCCTGCTGATCGTGATCGGAGCGGCGGGCGCCTTGGTGGCCAGTATGAAGCTGACCGGTATTCTGGGTGCTGTCGCGTGGGCGTTCTGCTTTGCCGGGTCTGGGCTTTTCATCCCACTCGTTTTGGGCATCTGGTGGAAGAGGGCGAACCGGGCCGGAGCGATTGCCGGCATGATCTTCGGCTTCGGCGCGGGCTCGTGGTATCTCTACATGGTCTATAATGGCTTGATGGAGCCCTGGTTCGGGGTCGACCATCTGCGCTTCAGCGTGATCGGCATGCCGGTCAGCCTGGTCTCGATGGTGGTGGTCAGCCTGATGACCGCCGAGCCAGACGAGGAGATGCAGGCCATGGTCGACGAGGTGCGGGACCCGACCGGTCCCACGATCCTCGGCCAAGAGCACTGATCCTGGTCACACCGACGATCGAGGGCGGGAGCTTCTCCCGCCCTCGACTCTGTTAGGGCCCCCAGCAGGACCTTCCCGATGAGCGCCTTCCCGATTTGGCTGATCGCCCTGGACTACATCATGGGCGCGATCATGTGGACCCTGATCGGACGCGCAGCGATGAACGTGTTCCTGCCGATCGATTCCGGCTTCTTCTTCATGCGGATGTTCGTGAAAATCACTGAGCCGTTCATGAAGCTTTTCAAGCCGGTGACGCCCAGCTTTCTGCTCGATCCCATGATCCCCCTCTACGTCGCATGGTTCTTTTATATGTTCAGGTTCTACCTGATGCCTTGGCTGCTGGGGTATTCGGTGATGGGGATGCTGTCGTTTCCTCTCGAAAGCGATATCGCCAAGGGGCTCTACGCGATCTTCGGCTGAGCGCCGCCATCCTCACATGACACCTTCACGGACGATTTGCACAGCGTCCAATGCCCGCCGGACCGCATCCTTCAACTCGCTCAAGGCGGGTTTGTCGAGCCGGCGCGGGTCTACCTTAGGGCCTGGACTGCGGCCAAGCTCAACATCGGTGATCTGCTGATCCAGGATCGCCGCCAGGATCGTCTGATGGGCGTGTTTGAGCGCTTCGGCCTGAGCGTCCGAGATCTTGCCCGCCGCAGCCGCCGCCCGTAACCGCTCGGCGGTGCTGCGTGCTGGTGAATTGGCCTTAATGGACAGGATGCGGGCCACCGAAACCAGCGGGAACAACCCCCGCAGCTTCAGATCCACCCGCCCGTCATCCCCAGTCTGAAATCCGCCGAACAGGCCCAGTGGCGGGCGCCAGTCTGCCATGGTTCCCTCTAACGCCCGAAGGAAACTCGGCGCCCGGCTGCCCAGCTCATAGGCTTGTTCCCAGACCTCTTGTCCCAGCGCCTCGTGTCCGTAGACCGTCAGGGCATCGAAGAAGATGTCGACATTCAGCAGATCGGCGGGATTCTGGCGGTTGACCCAATGCGTGATCTCGTCACGCCAACCACCGGAGCTGTGCCGCCAGGCGGCGTTTTTTCCCATCACGCCGCCCTTGCAATAAACCACGCCGACACCGTCCAGAATATCTGCGATCCCCTCGCCGAGGGCCGTGAACCAGGTATCCGCCTCGGGCGAAACCTCTTCGGCGCCGATTACAATGGCATTGTCCTGGTCCGCGGCGATCAGGCTTTCACCCCGACCCGCCGAACCCAGGACCAGCACAGCATAGGGATAGGGCGCCTCGCCCAAACCCTCTGATTGCAGACGTTTTTCGGTCAGGATCGCCGCTATGCGTGTCAGCGCGCATATCTCGGCGCTTATGACACCTGCGATAGCGCTCGCGCGGACCTCCTGGTCGAGCAGCGACCGTGCGACCGTCGGGACCTTGGACCAAGCCACGCCAAGGTCGGCAGCGTCCGCGGCGGCTTCGATCTCATCACCCAGCGCCATCGCGGCGCTCGCCCTGTGGCGTAACAGGTTGCGGGTCGTGACCGCGCCGACCAGCGCGCCAGAGCGGTCCACGACGCCAAGATGACGGATCTTCAACCGTTCAATTCGCCCGATGGCGCGATACAAGGGGTCGTCGACACACACGCTTTGCAGTGGCGCGCTCATGATCTCGGCCAAGTTCAGCGCGAAGCCTTCGGTGTTGTCTGCGGCTAACGCCCGCAGCATGTCGCGCTCGGTCGCGATCCCAATCCGGTTGCCGGCCTCGACGAAAACCGAACTGATCCCTTTGTCGAGCAAGACGGACAGAGCTTCGCGGACTGTGAGGGCACCGGGAACGACAGCCGGTGGTGTGGACATGACATCCGAGATGCGATGCACGAAGGCGTAACTGTCGAGCATCAATCTCGGCGATGCCACCATCCTGGTCGCGGAACCCGCTGCCAGCCCCTGTTGCGTCGCCTCACGGGCCAGAACAACCTGACACGCTGCCTCGGCCTCGGCGAGGGTGCGGATACTTCCCTCACGCAGCTTCGGGATCAATTGGATGAAGACCTCCGACGTGGCAACCGCGTCACCCATCGCGGTGTGCCGCCCCTCGATATCGATCTCCAGCCAGGCACAGAGGGCATCGAGGCTGTAATCGGCGAGCGAAGGCGCGACGGCGAGCGCCAGCGGACGGATGTCCAACGCGCGCGGAACTGGCCAGGAAAGCTCTGCCCGCGCGGCCTCACGAGCCAGAATCTCCAAATCAAAGGCGATCGAGTGGCCGATCACGACGCGCGGCCCGACGAAGCTGGCAAGATCGGTGATCGCCTTCGCGGGGGCGGGTGCCCCGGCGAGGTCCGCATCGTGGATGCCATGAACTGACGATGCCATGGGCGGGATTGCCACACCTGGATTCACGAGCGTCTCGAACCGTTCAGCGGATTGAATCTTAGATCCACGCAGCCGGACCGCCCCGATCTGGACCACCCGGTCTTTAGTCGCATCCAGGCCTGTCGTCTCCGTATCCAGCGAAACCGCATTCAGTGCCGTGAGCGGCGTGGCATTCGGGATCCCTGACATTCCTTCACCGTGGTAGCGGTACCGCCCGGGAAACGCCGCGCCGGTCTTGGCACATGTCTCCCGCCATCGATGATGGGGAATTCGATCGAACGTGGCAATGGACGACAAGCTGCCTACCTGTGGCAATGAGAGATCCATACCGCCTGGGGCGGGAATGCGGCCTTTCCGGCCGCGTCCATGAATTAAATGGCCGAAATTTGGTTGCAAATATCCACCAGATAAAGCATAATAAATAGGAATCGAAGATCATTAAAAAGACTCAAAAAACTGAAAATTTACGACCCAATATCAGTTAATAGTAAGTTTAAAGACGTAAGTTACTTAACTATTACGTAGAATCTCTCAGCGAGAATACAACTTGGAATTGTCCCTTGCGTGATAGCAGGGTTCGGGAGGGTTCAGTATGAATGATCCCCAGCCAGCAGATGCGGGCTTGCGCGGCTTCTCTTCGGCGATTGCCGTGGGGCGGGCGCAGCACGCGGCCTGGGACAGCCCTCAGCCAAGCAACGAGACGGAAAGCCGGACAAGGCGGGCATCAGATCCGCTTGGGCGCGTAGCGGCCTTTCCTAAACCCCACCGATCGCTCTGGCCGTGGAATCCCGCCGCCGGAGCCGATCGCAAGCAAGGATACCCCCCATGTCCTTCCGATCTTTTCTCTGCGCCGACCAGCGGGGTGGCATCACCCCCCTGATGCTCGTTCTCTTCATCGGGCTGATCCTGACGACCGGGATTGCCCTCGACCTTGCGCGCTACGAGTCCGAGCGATCGGATCTTCAGAATGCCCTTGACCGCGGCGTACTTGCTGCGGCCTCGCTTTCGCAGACGCTGGACGCCGAAACGACGGTAAACGAGTATCTCGACACCAGGATGCTGTCGCACGATCCGCTCGCGGTCAGAGTCATTTCGCAGGACGCGATCGACGCCCGCCGCGTTGATGCCAGCGCGATCTACGATATGGATACGACCTTCCTGCGCATGGCGGGAATGGGTGGAATGAGCGTGCCTGCTGTCTCGGCCGCTGCTCAGCAGACCGAGCATCTGGAGGTATCTCTGGTCGTCGATATTTCTGGTTCCATGGCTCGGGAGTTCACGGGCGGGACCGGGTTTAAGCGGCTCGATGTAATGCGCAGTTCGGCCGCGAACTTCGTAGACGCTGTGCTGACGCCTTCGGCGATCACTACGACGACCATGTCGTTGGTGCCCTATTCGGGGCACGTCAATGCGGGCGTCCTGTTCGATCACTTCAATACCAGCCGGGTGCACACTTTCTCGTCCTGCAACGAGTTCACGGACACCGATTTCGACACCTCCGCACTGCCTGCAGCCGATTCACGCGGCCAGGTGCCCCATTTCCAGTGGTTCACCTTCGAGGGAGGACGTGGCCACGAAGCGGATTGGGGCTGGTGTCCGAGCGACGATCAGGCACTGGTTCCGTTCTCGAATGATCCGGATGTGTTGAAGAATCAGATCAATGGCCTGGTCGGCCATGACGGGACGGGCACGCCAAACGGCATGAAATGGGGGCTGGGCCTGCTTGATCCTTCGATTCAGCCGCTAACCCAGGCGATGGTCGATGCCGGCCTTGTGGAGCCGGGCTTTGCCAACCGGCCGGTTGCATTCAACACACCGGATACTTTGAAGATACTGGTGGTAATGACGGACGGAAATATCCGCTATCAGCAGCGGCCACGGCCCGAAAACTACAACTCGCAGGGCGAGATCGACCACTGGGCGAACAACCGTCTGACCAGCAGTTACGCGACGCTCAACACGTCTAGCAAGCGCAACACGGACGAGGCGCTGCAGTCGAGCCGATTTCTGGCGCTCTGCAGCCTGGCAAAACAGGCTGGCGTGATCGTCTTCACCATCGGCTTTGATATCAGCGTCGGCTCGGACGCCTATAGCGAAATGCGCAATTGCGCCAGTTCGCCTAGCCATTTCTACGACGTGGACGGTTTGGATCTGGACGCGGCATTCCAGCAGATCGCGACCAACATCACCAAGCTGAAGCTGGTGCTGTGATGACCGCGCACGCCGCCAAATGGCCCCGCTTCACTGCCTTCTGCCGCGATGACGGAGGGAATGCGACGATAGAGTTCGTCGTGCTGATGCCGTTTCTGCTGGTCATGATATTCTCGATGGCCGAGGCTGGTGTGCTGATGACCCGGACAATCATGCTGGATCGCGGCATCGATATCGCAATCCGCGATGTCCGTCTGGGTCTGACGCCAGGTATCACCCACGACGAGTTTCGGCAGAAGATCTGCGAGTCCGCCTTCCTGTTGACCACGTGCAACGAGGCGGTCCTGCTGGAACTGACCCCGGTGGCCAATGCTACGAGCTTCCCAAGTGGAGAGGTAAACTGCGTTGACCGGACCGAGGAGATCGAGCCGACGGTTACCTTCGTTCCGGGCGCACGCTCTGAGATTATGTTCGTGCGCGCCTGTCTGATCGTCGATCCAATCTTTCCGGGATCGGGCTTGGGCGCCGTCCTGCCGGTCGATTCCAGTGGTGGCTACGCCATTGTTGTCCAGACCGCATTCATGAACGAGCCGGTTTAGGGAGGTGTCGATGCAGCCCCATCGGAACGCCTTCCAGCGCTGGGCCTTTGACGAGCATGGATCGATCACGGTCGAGTTTGTGATCTGGATGCCGCTTCTCGCCTTTTGGTTCGTCGTCAGCGTCGCCTTTTTCGATGCCTACAAAAGCCGCAGCGACGCGTCGAAAGCCGCACATACGATCACCGATCTGATCTCGCGACAGGTGGACGTGGACGAGGCTTTTCTCGACGAGCTTTTCGCGCTCAAGGGCAAGCTGCTACCTAGGGTTCCGTCGAATTCGCTGATGCGCATTTCGAGCATCCAATACGACATCAACAACGACCAGTATCAGGTGGTCTGGTCCTCGGTCCGGGGAAGCGCGTTGCCGCTCACCGATATCGAGGTTCCAATCGCCCTGCTGCCGCAGATGGCGCACTTGGATAGCATAATTCTTACCGAGCTCTCGGTGCCCTACCAGCCGTTCACCAGCTGGGCAGGTATCGATGTCACCGATTGGGATTTCGCGATCGTCAGCCGCCCGCGCTTCGTGACGGCGATCGTCAAGACTGACTAGGCAGAAAAAAACGAAGGTTGAGTTGGTTGGGGCGGCAGGATTCGAACCTGCGCATGGCGGTACCAAAAACCGCTGCCTTACCGCTTGGCTACGCCCCATCGCGGGCGAAATCTAGTCGCGCCGCCGCCACGCGGCAAGCCCTGACATCGCGCAGACCGCCTGGCATCGACAAACTTGCATATTGCCGCCAATCTGGGTTCCCGGAGGCGCCGCCCAGGCGGCGTGAGACGCGGCGGAATGCGGGGTGGCAGGTGGCTCAGGCTACAATGTCGATCGAGAAAGGGACCGAGGGCGCCGTCCTGCAAGTCTCGGGCGCTTTGGTGGTCGCGGCGCTCGGTCGGATTGAGCGGGCGATGCCCAGCCTGCCGGGGTCTGGTTCGCTTACGCTCGATCTCTCGCGTCTCGAAGCGCTTGACACCGGCGGGGCGTGGTTTCTGACACAGCTCATCCGACGGCTGGAGCACGAGGGGGCGAAGGTCTCGATCGAGGGCGCGACCGACGTGCAGCGCGCGCTGCTGGCGACAGTCACGGAGAATTTGGACGCCGGCGACCGCGAGGACGACCGCGCGCGCGGGCTGGCCGCGTCGCTGGCCCGGCTGGGAGAATCAACAGCCGGGGCCTATCAGGTTTTTGTCGAGCTGTTGGGCTTTCTTGGGCTGATTATCGCGCGTCTGGTGCGCACCCTGGTGCAGCCACGGCGCCTGCGCTTGACGTCCCTGGTTCATCATATGCAGGAAGCGGGCCTAAACGCCGTGCCGATCGTCGCGCTGATGGCGTTTCTGATCGGCGTTGTACTGGCCTTCCAGGGGGCCGCGCAGCTTCGACAATTCGGCGCCGAGGTCTTCGTCGTTGATTTGATCGCAATCTCTGTGCTGCGCGAATTGGGGATCTTGCTGACTGCGATCATCGTGGCGGGGCGTTCGGGCTCGGCCTATACCGCCTCGATCGGCTCGATGAAGCTGCGCGAGGAGATCGATGCCATGCGCACGCTGGGCCTCGATCCGGCCGAGGTTCTGGTGGTGCCGCGCGTTCTGGCACTGCTCTTCATGCTGCCGATCCTGGGCATGATTGCAAATTTCGCCGGGCTGCTCGGCGGCATGCTGATGTCGTGGATCGAGCTTGGGGTCTCGCCGGGCATGTTCGTGACGCGGCTGAACCAGAACACCGATATCTGGCATCTGGCCATCGGTATGATCAAAGCACCATTCTTTGCGGTCATCATCGGCGTGATCGGCTGTTTCGAGGGGATGCGGGTATCGGGTAGCGCCGAGTCCGTTGGCCGGCTGACCACCACCTCGGTGGTGCTGGCGATCTTCACGGTGATTGTGGCCGACGCCATCTTCTCGATCTTCTTCGCAGAGTTGGGATTATGAGCGCCGAGACGGTCATTGAAGTGCGCGGGCTGGTGAACCAGTTCGGCACACAGGTTGTGCATGACCGGCTCGACCTCGACGTCTACCGGGGCGAGGTCTTGGGCATCGTGGGCGGCTCCGGCTCCGGCAAGTCCGTGCTGCTTCGCTCGATCGTTGGCCTGATCAAGCCAAAGGCCGGTCATATCCGCGTCTTCGGCACCGACGTGTTGACCGCGCCGGAATCCGACCGACGCGAGTTGGAGAAACGTTGGGGCGTCCTGTTCCAGGATGGCGCCCTCTTTTCTTCGCTGACGGTGCTGCAAAACGTGACGGCGCCGATGCGTGAGCATCTGGACCTAAGCCCTCAGACCCGCGACGCGTTGGGCTCGCTCAAAATCTCGATGGTCGGGCTTCCCGCCAACGCTTGCGGCAAGTTCCCGTCCGAGCTTTCGGGCGGCATGCGCAAGCGCGCGGGGCTTGCGCGCGCCCTGGCGTTGGATCCGGAAATAGTGTTCCTGGACGAGCCCACCGCGGGGCTGGACCCGATTGGTGCGTCCGCCTTCGACGAGCTGATCGGCCAGCTCCAGCAATCCTTGGGGCTCACGGTCTTCATGGTGACCCACGATCTGGACAGCCTGCATGCGATCTGCAACCGGATCGCGGTCCTCGCGGACCGGAAAGTCCTGGTCACCGGGACCATGGAAGACATGATGAAGGTGGACCATCCATGGGTTCGCGAATATTTCCATGGTCCAAGAGCGCGTGCCGCGCTTGCGACGGCGTAGGGGAACGGGATGGAGACACGGGCCAATTACGTGCTGATCGGCGCCTTTACGCTGGTGGGCATTTTGGCCGCGCTGGGTTTCTTCCTGTGGCTCGCCAAGGTCGAGGTTGACCGTCAATACGCCTACTACGACATCCTTTTCGACAGTGTCTCGGGCCTCGGCGAGGCAGGGGACGTGCGCTATAACGGATTGCCTGTGGGCCAGGTGACGCGCCTGTCGCTGGATGAGGATGATCCCAGCAAAGTGCGCGTTCGGATCGAAATCGGCGCTGAGGTTCCGATCAAGGAAGATACGATTGCAACGCTTGAATTACAGGGTGTTACAGGTGTTTCTTATGTTTCACTCTCAGGTGGCACACCTGGATCCCGCCTGCTGCGTGAGGCTTCGGACCAGCGCATTCCGGTGATCGCCTCACAACCCTCGGCGGTTCAAACCATCTTCGAGGGCATTCCGGCGGTGATGAACGAGGCGGTGGCCTTGCTCAAGAACCTTAACGAAGTGGCGGGGTCCGAGAATCGTGATGCGGTCAACAGGATGCTGGGCAATCTGGAACGTGCCTCGGGCAATCTCGACCAGGCGCTGAAGGATTTCTCGACCCTTTCGGCTGATCTCTCGGCAGCCTCTGCCACCATCGCCGGCTTCACCAGCCGGCTGGATGGGGTCGCCGATGCCGCGGTTACCACCCTAAACACGACCGACGACACCCTCAAGACAGCCCGCGCCGCGCTTGAGAAGGCCCAGCCGATGATCGAGAACGCGACCGAGGCGCTGGCTAGCGCCCGCAAGGGAATCGACAGCGCGGACGGCTTGATGAACAGCGATCTGCCTAAACTCATTGCCCAGCTCGAGACGACGGCGACAGCGATCCAGACCGTGGTCACCGAGCTTGGCGGCAAGACTGATGGGGTGATCGCCAAGATCAGCACCGTTGGCGACCGGGCGATCGCTCGGCTTGATCAGGCCGAGGCGACGCTCGCGAAGCTCGACACCGCGCTCGATACCGCCACGGCCACCATGGCCGCGATTGGCGATACGGCCCGCAGTGTGGATGAGCTTGCTAAGGGCGATGCCGCGGCGCTGGTGGCCGAGGCGCGCCAGGCGGTGGCTGGCGTCAATACCGCGGTCACGGCCGCCAACAAGGTGATGAGCGATGACCTGCCGGTCATTATCGCCGACATCAAATCGACGGTCAGCCGCGTCGATCAGGCAGTCGCAACCACTGCGGCCGATATCTCTGGCGCGTCGGGACGCCTGGAGGGAATCGTTGCCAATGCCGACGGCGCGATTCTGGCCGCGACCGAGACGTTCCAAAACGCGAATACCACGCTTTCCGCCGTCACGCGCACGCTCGACAACGCCGAGGGAACATTGGGCGCGGCTGAGAAGACCTTCACCGGTATCAACCAGATCCTGGACGAGGATGCCGAGGCGATCATCGCCGATATCCGCACCAGCGTGACCAACCTGAGCGGTGCGGTTGACCAGGTTTCAGCGGACCTGCCACAGGTCACGTCCGATCTGCGCAGCACCCTCGCACGCACCTCGCAATTCGTCGCCAATCTCGACAGCTTGGTCGTCGAAAATTCCGACCAGATCGAGACGTTCATGCAGGCGGGCTTGCCGCAATTCGTCCGCTTCGTGCAGGAGGGCAGCCGCCTGATCCAGAACCTGCAGCGTCTGACCACCAAGATCGAGAGCAACCCGGCCCGGTTCCTGCTGGGAACCCAGGCCCCGGAATTCAGGAACTGATCCATGCCGCGTCTCGCGCCTCTTCGTCTTGTCGCGGCCGCCGGTGCCATCTTGGTGCTGATGGGCTGCGAGGGGTTGACCACGCTCAAGACCGTGACCCAGCCAACCGACCTCTATGATCTGACGCCGAAAAGCACGTTCGATCCGGGACTGCCAACCATATCGGCGCAGGTGGTGGTCGAAGAGCCAACCGCGGCAAGCTCGGTTAATACTGATAGAATCGCGGTCAAGCCGAACCCCTATCAGGTGCAGTACTTTCCGGGCGCCAGTTGGGTCGACCGGGCGCCGCTGTTGGTCCAGACCATGCTGCTCGAGTCGCTTGAGAACACCGGTAAGGTGAGCGCCGTGGGCCGCCAAGCGATCGGGTTGAGCGCGGACTACACGCTTGTAACTGATCTGCGCGAGTTCCAGGCGCGTAGCAATACCGATGGCAGCGCCGCATTGGAGATCGTGGTTCAACTCAACATGAAGATCGTGCAAGAACCCCGCGGCCTGATCGTCGCCTCGCAGTCCTTCGCATACGAGGCGCCGTCGCCGACCACTCAGATGACGGATGTGGTCGAGTCCTTCGACGTGGCCTTGGGCAAAACCATGGGCCGCGCGGTCGATTGGGCGGTGCGCCAGATCGCGCGGATCGAAAGCAGCCGGTGAGCGAGGGCGGCCTGGCGCCGACGCTGCTTTGGCTGAGGCGCGACCTGCGTCTATCGGATCATCCTGGCTGGCAGGCGGCTTTGGCCGGCGGCGGGCCCGTGATCCCGGTTTTCATTTGTGATCCGGTTTTAGAACAAACTTATGGCGCCGCGCCGCTCTGGCGTCTGGGCCTGAGCCTGGCGGACCTTGGTCGCGTGCTGAAGGCGCGGGAATCGCGTCTGATACTGCGCCGGGGTGACGCTTTGGCGGCGCTGACCGAACTGATCCGCGAGACGGGCGCACGCCGGGTGGTGTGGTCGAGGCTTTACGACTCGCGATCGATCGCGCGCGATTCCGTGATCAAGAAGGCGCTTGCCGAAAACGGAGTTGAGGCTGTCAGCGCCGATGGATCGCTACTGTTCGAGCCCTCGACAGTCGAGACCGGGCAGGGGGGCTTCTACAAGGTCTTTTCGCCATTCTGGCGCGCCGTGCGCGGGCGCGCGGTCGGCGAGGCCCTGGCCGCACCGAACGATCTGTCGCCGCCCTGCGCCTGGCCAGCTTCCGACAGTCTGGACGATTGGGATCTTGGCCGGTCCATGAACCGCGGGGCAGGGGTGGTAGAGGCCCACACCCGGGTCGGCGAAGCCGCGGCGCTCGACCGGCTCCGTGAATTCATCGAGCATAAGATATCGACCTACAAGGATCGGCGAGATTTCCTCGCCGAGGATTCAAACTCGGGCTTGTCCGAGAACCTGACCTTTGGCGAAATTTCACCCAGGCAAATCTGGCAAGCGGGCTGGTGCGCGATGGAAACCGGCCCGTCCTCGCAGGCCGAGCATTTCCTGAAGGAACTGGTCTGGCGCGAGTTCGCCTATCACCTTCTTTACCACTCGCCGCATATCCAGACCCGAAACTGGCGCGAGGAATGGGAGGGTTTCCCCTGGGGCGGCGAAAGCGACGCGGCGGAACGCTGGCGGCGCGGCATGACCGGGGTCCAGTTGGTCGACGCCGCCATGCGCCAGCTCTACGTCACCGGCACCATGCACAACCGCGCCCGCATGGTCGTGGCCAGCTTTCTGACCAAGCATCTGCTGACCGACTGGCGCGTTGGCGAGGCCTGGTTCCGTGATTGCCTGATCGACTGGGATCCCGCCTCGAACGCGATGGGTTGGCAGTGGGTGGCCGGTTCGGGCCCCGACTCGGCGCCTTATTTCCGGGTGTTCAATCCCGAGAGCCAGGCAGAGAAGTTTGATCCTGACGGCGCCTACCGAGACCGCTACCTGGCCGAGCGTAAGGCCGAGCCGCACGCGGACGCTTTGGCGTTCTTCAATGCCGTCCCACGGTCTTGGGGTCTCTCGCCGGATCAACCCGATCCAGACCCAGTGGTCGGATTGAAAGAGGGGCGCGAACGGGCGCTGGCCGCTTACCGGGCGCACCGAAAATGATAGGCCGTCGATGTTTGGTGTTCGATGCGACCTTGCACAAATCACATCCCGTCCGGGAATTTGGGCCGGTTATTCCTCGACGGGGCCGTCATTCGTCCAGTCATAGAGCCCTTGATCGCGCTCACGCACCGCCTGTTTCCAGCCGACGTCCTCGGCACGGCGTTTGAATGCCAGCCCCTCGGGCGAGTGCCTTGTGATGCCGTCGAAGATGGTTGCCAGGCGCTGGGTTTCCATAAGGCCGGTGGCCTCGATCGCCTGGTTGATCACCATTTTCTGCATGGCAAGTTGGTTGATGGGCACCGTCGCCATCCGGGCCGCCAGCGCCTCGACCTCCTCGTCGAGCAGGCTCTCGGGCACAGCTTTGAGCACCAGCCCCATCTCCGCCGCCTCGCGGCCCGTGATCCGGTCGCCCGTGAACAGCATCCGTTTGGCCTTTTCGGCCCCCAGCCGGTAGACCCACATGGCTGTTGTCGGGCAGCCCCAGACCCGGGCCGGCATGTAGCCGATCTCGGCCGCCTCGCCCATGATCGTCAGGTCCGCACACAGCGCGATGTCCGAGCCGCCAGCGACTGCAAAGCCATGCAACTTGCAGATCACCGGCTTCATCGCGCGCCAGATCGACATGAAGTGCTGCGTATTCGCCCACATGAACCGGTAGTCCTTGACCGGATCCCAGGGCATCTCTTGGATCACTTGATTGGTGGCATCGCCCTCGGCGTAGTGCGCTAGGTCGTAGCCAGCGCAGAATGCCCGTCCGGCACCGGCAAGGACCATCACATGAACGTTTGGGTGGGCGTCCGCCTCGGCCACCGCGGCCGCGAGCTCGGCGGGCAGGTCATCGTCGATCGCGTTCAGAACATCCGGGCGGTTCAGCGTGATCCGCCCAATCCGTCCGTCACGCTCGAACAGGACTTTCGGCATGGGTGGCCGCGCCAGCAAAAACTACTGGGATTCCGCCGGAGGCAGGGTTTCGGCCGGGGGCAAAATATCGCCGCTATCTGGATCGGTGGTCAGTTCCGGCAGCGGGATCGCTCCGTCGCCTTCCTGTTGGAACTGGTCAAGGATCGAGCCCGTCCCGGCGCCACCGGCCAGCATGGTCAAGACCATCGAGGTGCACAGGAAACCGATCGCCAGCACCCAGGTTATTTTGCTCAGCGCCGTCGCAGCGCCCCGTTGCGAGACCAAGCCGCCGCCGCCGCCGCCGATGCCAAGAGCGCCGCCTTCCGAGCGCTGCAGCAGCACGACGCCGATCAGGCAGACCGCGATGATCAGGTGGACAATCAGGACGACATTCTGCATCTGCATTCGCTCCGGTGCATTTCGCTGCGGGTTCTATCCAGTTGGGGGCGGGATGTCGATTGGAAAAGGGGACAAAGTTGGTAGCGCCCGGGTTTGCAAAAATAGAACCGGCGGCGCTGGAGACGCCGCCGGATCATTACACTTTACCTCGTGCCGAGGGGGTTCACAGCCCGGGACGGTGCAGGTGACGCCTGCCGTCGTGTTGGGGTTCTTGGGCTACACCCCCGAAACCGGAGGAACAAGAAACGTCGGTTACTCTACAACGTCGATTAACAGCCGCGCCATTTCCCACCCTGGTCTGTTCATAGGCCGCCGGCAGGACCATACAACTCTAGAATCATACGCCCCAGACAAGCTAACCCATAGGTTGAAGATCGGTCATCCAGGAAAATTTGTCAAGAATGGGGCAGGGTCGCGGATGCGTGGGTAAGGGACCATTTGCCGTGCCTGGCAAGAAAAAAGGCCCGCTTCTAGGAAGCGGGCCATGATGCCGGTGGAGGCATCGGTGGTGCGGCTCTCATGGGGGGAAGAAGAGCCGCACCGAGTTCAGTCGGCCGGTGGGGTATCGGCCAGGACTTTCGCTGGTATGCATGTGACGTGTTCCACAATTGGATCCGTCATTCGGGTGAATTGACTGGCGGTATTCGCGCCGCCAGGCGCACCCTTGTTCACAACCCTCCCGACGCTACTCATTGGCACACCCGTATACTCAACATTCTATCTGACTTGTACTCGTCTCACGTCACGCCAACTTAAGGCAATCAAACAGATACTCGACGACACACACCACTTACACTTCACGCGCATCAACCGCTTGGGACAAGGCGGAGGTCAACGTGATCTCCTTGGCTAATGCATCATTAGAAAAACTGAAAAGCCGATTTGTCGCAAGAGGAATCTGCCCCGATCGTCGATTTTTTGCCCCAATTCGGCAAAGCTGTCGTGCTGCGGTGGAAGACGGCTTTCCAATCTCAACCAGGAGGCGATTAATGTGTCTGGCGAGCGCCACTTTCTGGCGATTCCGACCCAATCACGCTCCCTTAAAAATAAAGTAGCCGCCCTGCCGGGCGGCTACTTGATTCGGATCAATTCGCGGTTCGGCAGAAACGCCGCGAAGGACTAGCCGCCCATTGTCTTCGCCACCTCGGCCGCGAAATCCTCGGTCTCTTTCTCTACGCCTTCGCCAACCGCGAGGCGCACGAAGCCCGAGACCGCGATCGGCGCGCCCGCGCTTCCCTCGGCCTCGCTGACCGCCTTCTCGACGCTTAGGTCCGGATTCACCACGAAGGGCTGCTTCATCAGGCAGACCTCCTGGAAGAACTTGTTCATCCGACCCACGATCATCTTTTCGATGACATTATCGGGCTTGCCGGATTCGCGGGCCTGCTCGGTCAGAACCTGCTTCTCGCGCTCGACCAGGGCAGGGTCCAGATCATCCGCATCCAGAGAGGCAGGGTTCGAGGCAGCCACGTGCATGGCGATCTGCTTGCCGATGCCGGCCACCGCGCCGGCGTCGCCGTCCGAGTTCAGGCCGACCAGCACGCCGATCTTGCCCATGCCCGGCGCGGCAGCGTTGTGGACATAGCTCGTGACCACGCCCGCTTCGACGCGCGAGAAGCGGCGCAACGTCAGATTCTCTCCGATGGTCGCTACCGCATCGGTGATGGTCTCGGCGACCGTCTTGCCGCCCATATCGGCGGCCTTCAGGGCCTCGACGTCGCCGGTGACGCCTAGCGCCGTTTTGGCAACGGCGCCGACCATCGATTGGAAGTCCGGATTGCGGGCGACGAAGTCGGTCTCGGAGTTGACCTCGACGGCGACCCCGACGCCGCCTTCTACGGCGACGGCAACCAGGCCTTCGGCGGCTGTGCGCCCGGCCTTCTTGTCGGCTTTGGCCAGACCCTTGACCCTCAGCAGGTCAATCGCGGCCTCCATGTCGCCGCCCGTCTCGGTCAGCGCCTTCTTTGCATCCATCATGCCCGCGCCGGTCTTGTCGCGGAGCTCCTTCACCATGCTGGCGGTGATCGTCATTTTTGTCTCTCCATATTATGGCCGCGCCAGTCGCCCGGCTGCGGCCCCATGTCTCTATCTGATCAGGGTGACGACGCAGCAAAACGCCGCACCGCGAATGTCAGGATCAGCCAGCGGCTTCCTTCTTGGAATCGCCGTCCGGGCTTTCCTCGGCAGCGCTCTCGTCGGCCGGGGCCTCTTCGGCCGCGCTCTCCTCAGCCGGCGCTTCCTCAGCGGCGGGCGCTTCTTCAGCCGCTGTTTCTTCTGCGGCGGGCGGTTCCTCAGCCGCAGGCGCCTCGGCGGCAGCATCGTCATTGGTTGCCGTCTCAGCGGGGGCCTCCGTTTCCGCTGCGGGCGTATCGGCCGGCGCCTCCTCAGCGACCTCTTCGACCGGCGCATCTTCCAGCTCGCCTAAGTCAAAGCCCGCGGCGCCCAGCTGGCTCGCCATGCCGTCGATCACCGCGCGCGCTGCCAGGTCGGTATAGAGCGCGATCGCCCGGCTGGCATCGTCATTGCCGGGGATCGGATACTCGACCCCGTCCGGGTCCGAATTCGTGTCCAGGATCGCGACCACGGGGATGCCCAGCTTCCGCGCCTCGGCGATCGCCAGATCCTCCTTATTGGTATCAATCACGAACAGCATGTCGGGAACACCGCCCATCTCGCGGATGCCGCCCAAGCTCGCTTGCAGCTTCGAGCGTTCGCGCTCGAGGTTCAGCCGTTCCTTCTTGGTAAAGCCCTCGGCCCCGCCGTCGAGCTGTTCGTCCAGCGACTTGAGCCGGTTGATCGAGTTCGACACTGTCTTCCAGTTAGTCAGCGTGCCGCCCAGCCAACGGTGGTTCATAAAATACTGAGCCGACCGCTCGGCCGCCTCGGCCATCGGCTGGGCCGCCTGGCGCTTGGTGCCGACGAACAGAATCCGCCCGCCCTTGGCGACGCAATCGCGCATCGCCTGCAAGGCTGCGTCCATCAGCGGCACGGTCTGAGTAAGGTCGACGATGTGGATCCCGTTCCGGTCGCCATAGATATAGCGGCCCATCTTGGGGTTCCAGCGATGCGTTTGGTGTCCGAAGTGAACGCCAGCCTCTAGGAGCTGACGCAAGGAGAATTCTGGCAGAGCCATCCCATGGTTCCTTTCCGGTTTCGCCTCGGCAGGGGTGAGAGCATTCGCCCAACCGGCGGACCGTTCGGGGATGTCTCTCCCGACGGCCCAAACCCTGCCTGCGGATTTAGGTGGAGCGGCGTATAGCGGGGATAGCGCGGCTGCGCAAGTGGGGCCGGCGCGACTAGTTGCCCTTCTTGGACTTGGTGCGCGGCATCGGTGACCAATGGTCCCGGGCGGCACTAACGCTGGGCGCGCCGCTCATGATCTCGCCCGAGATCTGCCGTGCGATGGGCATCGCTTCTGATGCTGACATGCCCGGTGCTAGGCGTGGATCGAACAAAATCTTCAGCAGCCGCTCGTCATGCTCGGTCAGCAACGCGAACTCGTCATCGTCGTTGAAGATCGAGGGGCGCGCCATGGGGTGATCGTTGTGCAGCCCCAGCGCCTGGATGATTTCCTCGTGATAGCAGGCCTCGCGGTTCAGGCCCCGGGTCTCGGAGCCGATCACCACCAGTGCGCGGTTGATCGAGCCGGTGAACTTGCGCCGGGTCGTGGTCCGCGCGACGCAGAACATCTGCGGCGAGCGCCGCCAGATGCTGAAGATCCCCGCCAGCACTGGCTCCTCGCGATGTAGATCGCGCTCGAACGTGTCGCGCTCACCAGGAACGGTGACGGCGATCAGAAAATTCCCGCCCTTTGGGACTTCGCGGACAGCGAGGCCGGTCAGTTGCGCGACCCGTGTCATCAGTGCGCGGATCCGCGCCCGATCCCAACTCGAAAATGCCGTCCCGAGCAGCTGATAGTTGAGCGGCCCTTCCCAGCGGCTGAGTCGGTGCGGGGTCCAGTTGTCCTCGCCCGCGACCCGGCTGATATCGGTCTCGTGATGCAGGGCGACGCGGAAAAAATTAAGTGCCAGATCGTCGGAGTTATACGACGCATCGACGGGCGCGGCATCGGTGCGCAGGTATCCCGCGGCCCGCATCTCAGCCTCGTAGGCCGCGTAATAGGTCGCTGACGGTCGCTCGGCCGCGCAGGCGCCGACCAACAGAACCCCGCACGCTGCGGCGATCCATGACCTGGCCGCGCTGGAAAAAACCGACAACAAACAAACCCCCGTCTATCAACTGGGCCGAAGCGACACATTACCTCTGAAAGCGCAATTTTTAAACCCTGCGATTTAGATAGGCTGGTTTTTTGAACGATCTTGCGAGCAAACTCGTATTGCGCTTCTGGCAAGGAGTGGTCTTTTAAAGTGTAATTTACTCAATGTTCTGCTAGGTTTTCTTAAGAGGCAAGAGTACGAAGACGACGGAAATGACCGGGAACTCCAGCGCAGCGGCGGCGGCGGAACCAGGCTCGGACGGGCGCGGCATCGCGCCAGCCGACCGGTTGCGCAATATCGCCTGGGTCGTCTCTGTCGCGTTCGTGGTCGGCTGCGCGGGCTATTTCGGCTATGCGGTCTATCAAGTCGCCAACCGCGAAATCGCCGGACTTAGCGTGCCGAACGATTTCTCGGTCATGTGGGCGGCGGGCAAGCTGGCTCTGCAGGGCAGGGCGGTCGAGGCGTTCGATGTCGATATCCTGAACCGGACCCGCAACCTGCCGCCATGGACCGGGGATGCCGGCTATCGCATGGGCTGGCACTATCCAGCGCATTTCCACGCCCTCGTGATGCCGTTTGGGCTGATGCCATTCATGATTGCCTGGTTGCTGTTTTCGCTCGCGGGCCTTACGGCCTTCGCGGTTGCAGCGCGCCGGCTGATACCCTCCGGTCCGGCGGCAATTATTGCAATTGCCTCACCGGCGGTGCTCATGTGCCTGATCCAGGGCCAGAACACCCTGATTGTCGGCGCGCTGTTGGCTGGGTTCTTGGCCGCGCTGCGCGCGCAGAACGTTGTCCTTGCTGGCGTGCTGCTTGGGCTTCTGACAATCAAGCCGCAGTTTGGGCCGCTTTTGCCCCTGATTCTCATCGTCAGTGGCGCTTGGCGCATCATCGGCTGGGCCATCGTCACCGTGGCCGTGCTTTTTGCCGCTAGCTTCTTGTGGGTCGGCGCCGATTACTGGGCGGCCTTTCTCGACGGGATTGCCATAACCGATGAATGGATCCGCACAGGCTGGCTGCCCCGTCACCTGATGGTCACCTGGTACGCGTTCGGCCTGGCGAGCGGTCTTGACCCGGATCAGGCAAAATGGCTGCAAATGGGCGCCGCACTCGCGGTTGCCGTACTTGTCCTCTGGGCCTGGCACCGGGACGACCTGACGTTCGAGCGAAAGGCTGCCGTGCTCACAATCGCAATCCCGCTGGTCACGCCCTATGCGTATTTTTATGACCTGGTCCTGCCGGTCCTAGGGGCGGGCCTGCTTCTTGCGATGCGGGGTCCCCGCGATCCATTGCGGCTGGTGGCGGTTGTCGCGATCTGGGCCCTGCCGACGCTCGGCCATAGCTTACGCGAGGCGGGGATCATCCACGGATTTGCTTACCTCGGCGCGCCGGTCCTGACCCTTTCCTTGATCGCGCTGCTGGTGAGAATTCCGCGCGCCTTGCAGGTGACCCATGACACAAGCTGACCAGCCACTTGCAGACGGAATTCGCCGGACCTTCGGCGAAGCGCCAATGCTCAGGCGGTTCGCACTCATGGCGGCGGGGCTTATAGCGTTCGCGTTCGTCCTGAACACCGTCAAGATGGTGATCGACATAAATGCACCTGACTTCGCTGGCGAAGCTGTGAAGATAGACTTCACCGCGTTTTGGGCGGGTGCGCGCCTGGCGGTCGAGGGCAGGGCGATTGCGGCCTTCGACCCGAATGTGCTGCGCGAGGCCATGGCGGTCCCGCCGTCGAGCGAGCCAGGCGACCTTCTTTGGCTCTATCCGCCATTCTGGCACATGGTGGTGGCGCCACTCGGGTACCTGCCGTTCTCGGCCGCATATATCGTCTACAGTTTCATCGGCTTGATCCTCTATTGTTTGGTGATGACGCCGCTCGCAAAGCCGCTTCCCGGTGGGATTGGCCTTGTTTTGGCCGGACCAGCAGTGCTGATCATCCTGACGTTGGGCAACAACAGCCTATTCCTGACCGCTGGCATGGCCGCCGTGATCGCCGCGTTAGGCCGTGGTCAGGCCATGCTGGCAGGCGCGGTCTTGGCGCTGATGACGGTGAAACCGCAGCTCGGATTGATGATACCGTTTGCGCTGGCATTCGGCGGCTACTGGCGGACGATCCTTTGGGCGGTGTTCGGCACGGCGATCGTGCTGGTCCTGTCCACCGCGGTCATGGGCTTGGACTACTGGCGCGCGTTTCTGCAATCGACCGCCTTCATGTCCGAGGCGATGCGGGGCGATCTGATCCGTTTCGATCGGATGATGACCTGGTATGCCTTCGCGCGGTTGACTGGTGCCGGGCACGACATTGCATATCCGGTCCAGCTTCTCGTGATGCTTGCCTGCGCGGCGGCCGTCTCCTGGATCTGGAGCCGGCGAGGCGCCACGCTCGATCTTAAGGCGGCGGCGCTTTGCACCGCGGCGCCATTGGCGACGCCCTATGCCTTTCACTACGAGATGACACTGGCGCTTGTCGCGGCAATGTTCCTGGCGCGTGACGGATTTGGCGCAAGCCGTGGCGAGAAGCTATTGTTGTTGGCGCTGTGGCTGGGGCCGGTGCCTGGGCTTGCGCTGCTCGGGCAGGTGCCACCGGTCCTCTACGCCGCGCCGCTCATGACCGTGACGCTTGTGATATGCGTTTTGCGCGCGAGGCGGGCCGAGGACGTTGCGCCGGCGCCCAACGGCGCTCTTCCGAACTGACGGCGCGACGGCGGCGAGAGACCGATCGACATGACCCAGCCAGACCGTTTTGGCATTCTGACCGAGGGCCGCGCACGCCTGGTTTTCTGGATCGCGATCTATCTGGGTGCCATCTACCTCTTCGCCAAAGCCTACGAGCTAGCGCACGCAACGGATCTAATCGAGGTAAACCGGATCGACTTCGTCGTATTCTGGGCGGCCGCGAAGCTGTTCGTTGCAGGCGATGCGATGGCGGCGTTCGATCATGACGCACTGATCGCCGCAGCCAGGTTTCCGGCTGATGAGGCCGGCAGCGTTTTGTGGCACTACCCGCCCGCGATGATGATCCTGGTCGGTCCGTTGGGCCTGCTGCCCTTTTGGGCGGCTTGGGCCGTATTTGTGATTGTCTCGCTGGTCTGCTTCTACCTGGCCCTTCGCGGGCCTGCCGCTGCCATACCTGGTGGCTGGCGCATCTTTGCCGTGGCGCCGGTCGTCCTGGTTGGCTGCCTCGCGATTGGCCAGACCAGCGTCCTTTGGACCGCCGGGCTGGTCGCCGCACTGTGGGCGATGGGGCAGGGGAAGAGCGTTCAGGCCGGATTCTGGATCGCGCTTCTGACGCTAAAGCCGCAACTCGGCCTTTTGATCCCCTTCGCCTTGATCGCGGCGGGCCAATGGCGGGTGATCCTTTGGGCGGCGGTCTTCTCGGTCACGCTCGCAATTGTCTCGACCCTGCCGTTCGGCCTGAGCTACTGGGAAGTTCTCGCGGCAGATATCCTGGGGCGGGCCCATCTGATGTCGGAGGGTTTCATCCTGCCGCCATTTGTTACGATCTACGGCTTTTTCCGGATCAATGGCGCGGCGAACGGGACAGCGATAGCCGTGCAAGCGGTCGTCACTCTGGCCATGTTGGCAGGAATCCTTTGGGTGTGGAGCCGCCCGAACATTCGCTACGACCTGAAATGCGCGGCGCTCTGCGCCGCCATTCCGCTCGCGTCACCCTATGCCTATTACTACGAGATGGTGCTAACGCTTGCTGCCGGGATGTATCTGATGCGCGATGGTTTCGGTCGCCGATGGCTTTCGGGGCTGTGGCTCTTGGTTATCTGGTTCGGCCCGGTGATCCCGCTCTACCTGCCGGACTACATGACAATCGCCAGCTCCGCGCCGGTGATGCTGTTGATCACCATGATGATCTGCCTTGCGCGCGCCACTTCGGCCGGCGTGCCGCGCCAGCCGGCATGAGCCGCCCGATCCTTGTCGCTGGGCCGACCGCCAGCGGGAAGTCTGAATTAGCGCTGATGCTGGCCGAGAAATTCGGTGGTGCGGTCGTAAACGCCGACAGCCAGCAGGCCTATCGCGACTGGCGGATCCTAACCGCGCGGCCAGGCCCCGAGGACGAGGCGCGCGTGCCTCACTTCCTCTACGGGCATGTGTCCCTCGCTGCCGAGTATTCAGTCGGCACATGGTTGGCAGAGGTTGAGGGCGTCCTGGATGCATGCCGGGCACGAGGCCTCCGGCCGATCATCACCGGGGGCACCGGTCTTTACTTCAAGGTCCTGACCGAGGGCCTGGCGCCGATCCCGCAAATCCCTCCGGAAATCCGAGCCGAGGCCGAGGAATGCCTGGAACGCATGGGCCTTGCCGCCTTCGCCGATGCGCTGGAAGCGCGCGACGGCGAGACCATGGTCACGATCGACCGGGCCAATCCGATGCGGCTGTTGCGCGCTTGGGAGGTGTTGGAAGCCACGGGTACAGGCTTGGCCGAGTGGCGCAGACGCACGCCGCCGCCGCTCCTGCCGCTTCGAAACTGCGCCGCGCTGGTCCTCGATCCACCTCGGGAGTGGCTGATCGCACGCTGCGACGCCCGCTTCGACGCAATGATACAGGCGGGCGTGATGGACGAGGTGCGCCGCGTGCGCGACCTGGGCCTCGACATTGATCTGCCAGGTATGAAGGCACTTGGTGCGCCCGAACTCCTTGCACATCTCGATGGCGCGCTCGGCCTCAACGAGGCCGTCGCGCGCGCGAAGATCGCCACCCGGCGCTACGCAAAGCGGCAGACCACATGGGTCCGCAATCAAATGTTTCAATGGACCTTGCTTTCGGGACACGATCCTGCGGAAAATTTGGACATCGCGACAGATTTGGTGACAAAACCGGGTTGACCCGACCGTTCGCTGAGGTATATCTGCGCCCTCGAAGCAAAGGAACGCGGAGAATGCGGCAGATTCTCGTAACGAATGCGCGCTGGAACCGGATGGGGTGAACCCTTCCCGGACAAAGCGCGCATGGGCCCCGGACGGGGCTTTTTTTATGTCCGCAAGCCGACCCGCGATGGATGGAGAAGAAAGATGTCTGGTGAGAAGTCCGGCCCAGATTCTGGCCCCGATCAAAGTCAGTCGATGACCGGTGCCGAAATCGTCGTCAAAGCCCTGAAGGACCAGGGTGTCGAGGTGGTCTTCGGATACCCGGGCGGCGCCGTGCTTCCGATCTATGATGAGATCTTCCAGCAGAATGAGATCCGCCATATCCTGGTGCGCCACGAACAGGGCGCGACCCATGCGGCCGAGGGTTATGCACGGTCGACTGGCAAGCCGGGCGTGGTTCTGGTCACATCGGGTCCCGGCGCGACGAACGCAGTGACCGGAATGACGGATGCGTTGATGGACTCGATCCCGATCGTTGTCCTGACCGGTCAGGTGCCGACGTTCATGATCGGCAACGACGCATTCCAGGAGGCCGATACGGTCGGCATCACGCGCCCCTGCACCAAACACAATTGGCTGGTGAAAGAGACCAATGCGCTGGCCGACACGATCCACCGCGCCTTCCACGTAGCGACTCACGGCCGGCCCGGCCCCGTCCTGGTCGACATCCCAAAGGACGTCCAATTCGCGGCCGGCACATACGTGCCGCCGAAGGACGCGCGCACCCGAACCTATGCGCCCCGGACCAAGGGCGACCCGGATGCGATCCTGGCCGCCGTCGAATTGCTGGAACAGGCCGAGCGCCCGATCCTCTATACGGGCGGCGGAGTCATTAACTCGGGACCGAAAGCAAGCCAGTTGCTGCGCGAGTTGGCCGATGCCAGTGGCTTTCCAGTCACTTCGACCCTGATGGGTCTGGGCGCCTATCCCTCCACCAGCAAGTCCTGGATCGGTATGCTGGGCATGCATGGCACCTACGAGGCCAACATGGCCATGCACGACTGCGATTTCATGCTGTGCATCGGCGCTCGGTTCGATGACCGGATCACTGGGCGGCTGGACGCCTTTTCGCCCGGCTCGCGCAAAGTGCACATCGATATCGACCCGTCGTCGATCAACAAGAACATCCCTACGGATGTCCCGATCATCGGCGATGTAGGGACTGTGCTGGACCAGATGGTCGGACTTTGGAAATCCCGTGGTGCCAAGACCCGGGCCGAGGGTGTTTCGAAATGGTGGGACCAGATCGAAGATTGGCGGTCCGTCGATTGCCTGCGCTATGAAAACTCCAAGAAGTGGATCAAGCCGCAACACGCCCTTCAGCGGCTGGAAGCGCTGACGAAGGACCATGACCGCTATGTCTGCACCGAGGTCGGCCAACACCAGATGTGGGCGGCCCAATTCATGGGCTTCAACGAGCCAAATCGCTGGATGACCTCCGGTGGCTTGGGCACCATGGGCTATGGCGTGCCCGCCTCGATCGGCGTGCAGATCGCCCATCCCGAGAGCCTGGTCATCAATGTCGCCGGCGAGGCGTCGTGGCTGATGACGATGCAAGAGATGTGCACCGCGGTCCAATACCGCCTGCCGGTCAAGCAGTTCATTCTGAACAACGAGCGTTTAGGGATGGTCCGCCAATGGCAGGAGCTGCTGCATGGCGAGCGCTATTCCCATAGCTATTCCGAGGCCTTGCCAGACTTCGTTAAATTGGCTGAGGCGTTCGGATGCAAGGGCATTCACTGCCATGATCCAGCGGATCTGGACGAGGCGATCAAAGAAATGCTGGCCTATGACGGCCCGGTCATCTTCGACTGCCTGGTCGAAAAGCACGAGAACTGCTACCCGATGATCCCGTCCGGTAAGCCGCATAACGAGATGCTGTTGGGCGAGGCCTCGACCGAGGGCGCGATCGGCGATAGTGGCGCGGTGCTGGTTTGATGCATTCGAACCTCACCGCCGATGTCCCGGCCTTGAGCCGCGACCTGAATGGTCTTATGAGATCGCCCATGATTCCCGGATTGGATCCGGGGTATCGACCGCTTTTTCGGTGCTGCGAGCGCCGAGGAGACATTGCATGAATTCCCTCGTCATCAAACCAGGCTCGTCCAGCCACTCGGCCTATAATCTGCGCGATGTGCATTCCGAGGTCGAGGAGCGCCACACCCTGGGCGTGCTGGTCGACAACGAACCGGGCGTGCTTGCCCGGGTCATCGGCCTCTTCTCGGGCCGCGGCTACAATATCGAAAGCCTGACCGTCGCCGAGACCGACCAATTGGGCCATCTCTCGAAGATCACAATTGTCACCATCGGCACGCCCGCGGTGATCGAGCAGATCAAGTCTCAGCTTGGCCGCTTGGTGCCGGTGCATGATGTCCACGACTTGACGGTCGAGGGCGACCACTTGGAACGCGAATTGGCGCTGGTCAAGGTTGTGGCAACGGACGAGCACCGGGTCGAGGCGCTGCGCATGGCTGATTTGCTGGGTGCCCGGGTGGTCGATGTGACGCATGAAAGCTTCGTCTTCGAGTTGGCCCAGACCTCGAACGAGATCGACCGGTTCATCGATCTCATGCGCCCACTTGGGCTCGCCGAGGTCACGCGCACAGGGGTTTGCGCGATGATGCGCGGGTCGGGAGCGGCGGAATGAGGCTGAGCCGGTTCGCTACATGGCCCCTGGCGGCAGGTGTGCTCCTGAGCCTCGGCCTCGCTGGCTGCATTCCGAAACTTGGCTCGACCTTCGGCGGCGGATCGGACGCGGAACAGACCTCTTCCGCCGATCCTACCGATGCGCAGATCGCGATCCTGGCCGAGGACGAGACCATCTACAGTCCGGTCGATATCGCGCCTTCGCCGTCAACCAAGCCGGGCTCGGAGGCTCCCGAGGCCGTTGCGGAGGCAAATGGCGAGGCGTCCGTCGAAGACTCGGCAGAGAGCGAGCCTGAATCACCAACCGAAACGACAACCACCGAGGCGTCGCCCGAGACCCAGGCTGCCGCTGCGGCTTTGCCGGTCCCCGGCGCCCAGCCGCAGCCTCAGGGTTTGCCCGGGGACCGGACGCCGGTGCCACATATTTACCTATCGCTGCAGAGCCAGGGGCCAGGCCGCCCGGTTTCGGCGATCTTCGCCATTGACGCGGCCCGCGATGCGACCCCGTCGGATGATCCCGCGATCCGATTGACGCCCGAGGACGGGCTCTGCAATCCGCAATCAATGACCAGCTACAATTTCCCCGAGTCCGATGCGGACCGCCCGGCGGTCACCCAGGCCGACCGAGAACGCGGGTTGACCGCCGCCACCCTGCCGTCCGTGATGGCAGTGGTCGTCACCGAGCGGATGCTGGAGGCCGGGCTTGCCGAGGCCAAGGAAGACACGCGAGCCATGAATATCTGCACCCGCAAGCTGTGGCAGCAGTTGGTATCGGCCGGGAACCTGCCCCCTGCTGGACAATAAGGGGGCCTTGGTCTAACCACGCCGCCGGGAAATCAAAGAAACGCTCGAAGACAAAACACGAGGGACAGCCATGCGCGTCTACTACGATCGCGACTGCGACATCAACCTGATCAAGGACAAGAAAGTGGCCATCGTCGGGTATGGCAGCCAGGGCCACGCGCACGCGCTGAACCTGCATGACAGCGGCGCCAAGAACCTTTGTGTGGCGCTTCGCCCCGGCTCGGCCAGCGCCGCCAAGGCCGAAGCCCAGGGCCTATCGGTGAAATCCATTGCTGAAGCCGCCACCTGGGCCGACCTGATCATGATGTGCATGCCGGACGAGCTGCAGGCCGATACCTACTACGCCCATATCCACGACAATTTGCGCGACGGCGCCGCCATCGCCTTCGCCCACGGCCTGAACATCCACTTCAACCTGATCGAGACGAAGCCAACGGTTGATGTCATCATGATGGCGCCCAAGGGCCCCGGCCATACCGTGCGCGGCGAGTTCGCCAAGGGCGGCGGCGTGCCCTGCCTGGTCGCGGTCGAAAACGACGCTTCGGGCCGCGCGCTGGAATTGGGTCTCAGCTATTGCTCCGGCATCGGCGGCGGGCGCTCGGGCATCATCGAGACCACCTTCAAGGAGGAGTGCGAGACCGACCTCTTCGGCGAGCAGTCGGTACTGTGCGGCGGCCTTGTCGAGCTGATCCGGATGGGCTTCGAGACCTTGGTCGAGGCGGGCTACGCTCCCGAGATGGCCTATTTCGAGTGCCTGCACGAGGTCAAACTGATCGTCGACCTGATTTACGAGGGCGGCATCGCCAACATGAACTACTCGATCTCGAACACCGCCGAGTATGGCGAGTACGTCTCCGGCCCACGCATTCTGCCCTATGACGAGACCAAGGCGCGGATGAAGGCGGTGTTGGACGACATTCAGCAGGGCCGTTTCGTCCGCGACTGGATGACCGAGTGCAAGGCCGGCCAGCCCAGCTTCAAGGCGATCCGCCGCAACAACGATGCGCACGAGATCGAGCAGATCGGTGAGAAATTGCGTGGCATGATGCCCTGGATCAAGGCCGGCGCGCTGGTGGACAAGGCGAAGAATTGATCGGCCTGGGGCGGAACAAGTTCCACCCTACGAATTCCCGCCCAGCATCGAAGAGTGCTTCTTGATGCACCATTGATCGTGACGCGTCGGGCGCGAGTGCTCGGGCGTCACCAGCCCCGAAACCGCCGCGCGGCGCCGATGATCAGCACCCAGCCCAGCGCTCCCTGCCCATGGGCCGAGAGCGTTGGTGGGCCCTGGAACGCCAGTAATCGCCCGCCCCATGCCGGCCCTGGCGGCCAGTCGATCACCCATTGCAGGGGCAGGTCGGGAAAGATCATCCAGTAATAGGCGTAGTAGACCTGGGGCGAGAGCCAGAGGAACGCCCAGAAGAGCCCGAGCGCCCAGGCCAGCCGTCGTAGGAGCCCGCCTCGGCATACCCGTTTTGCAATCTGCCAGGTCAGCCAAGCCAGCGCTCCAGTGAGTGCCAGCAGGCCGGCACCCCTGAGCCAGTCGAGGGTGAAAAAAGAGTCTTCCGAATACATCTCCGCCTTCCGTAGGGTGCGTGCTTGCACGCACTATCGCTCAGGAGTCCGTCCCATGCCTCTCTACGAGAAACGCACCTACTCCGTCATCACCGGCAAGATGCCGGAGGTCGTCAAGCTCTATCAGGAGATCGCCTGGCCCGTCATGGAGGACGAAGGCTTCGCGCCCAACCTGATCGGCTATTTCATCTCGGATACCGGGCCGCTGCACCAGTTGATCCACCTCTGGCGTTTCGAGGATGACGCCGACCGCCGCGCCTTTTGGCAGCGGCTGTACAGCTCGGAGAATTTCATGCGTTTCGCGGTCCAGGTGCGCCCGATGCTGCACGGGCAGGAGGTGCAATTGATGATGGGCGCGCCATGGGGGCCGAACCCGTAACTAGCGGACTTCGACGATCAAGGGCCGCGTCTCCCAGTCCATGATTTGGGCCAAGAGCGGCCCGTGGAGCCAATCGATCACGGTGATCCCGGCGGCACCTCCTGGGGTCAACTGCGCGAACATATCGTCCGAGTCTGCGGTGAAGGGCGTTCCAAAGAAGCCGAATTCACCTTGATCGGTCGCGACGAAATAGGCGGTTCCCCTGCCGAAGCGCCGCTTCGTCTCGCCGATCCATTTGCGCTCGACCGTCACGTCCAGTTCACGCGCCAGCCCCCAATGCAGGCCCACATAACCTGCCAGAATTGCGCCGATCAGGATGTAGATCAGACTCGCCCGCGTGCTCATCGCATTGTCCCCACTCTCTGTGCGCGCCGACAGCGAGGATACACGCAGCGTGTATTCCATGCAAAATCTGGAATGCCAGTGCCATCAACCCTTCTTCGCGGCCCGGGCCGCCAGGAAAGCGTCCATGACCGCCTGCGGCTCGCCCTTGGCGAACGCCTCCTGCTGACCCAGCACCCCGGCGCGGAAGGCCTCGTCTAGGCCGTCGAGCGCCAGCTCCCTGAACCGGGCTTTGGTGCGGGCCCAGGCGACCGAGGGCTTCGATGCAAAGTCGAGCGCGACTTCGCGGGCCTTGGCCACCACTTGATCCGCCTCGACAATGTGGTTGATCAGCCCATGGGATCGGGCCTCGTTCGCCTCCATCAGCCGGCCAGTGAAGCTCAGGTCCTGAACCGTGGACCAGCCCAGATGCAGCAGCATCCAGTGGGTGCCGACGATCGAAGGGATGCCCGCATTGACCTCCGGCTGCCCCATGCGGACACCGGCATGCGCGACCCGCTGATCGCAGACCAGCGCGATCTGGAACCCGCCGCCCGCTGCAACGCCGTTCAAGGCGCAGATTACCGGTTTGCGTGTATCAAGGATCTGGCGGTAGATGGCGACCACTTCGCCGAAGCGGTCCTCGATTTCGTGCACCTGCCTGCCGCGCGCCTCGGCCAAGTCGACGCCGGCGCAGAAGGCCTTGTCACCGGCACCGGTCAGGACAATGCCGCGCACCTCCGGGTTGGAATCGAGCTCGGCCAGGCCGGCACGAATGGCGCGGGCGAGCTCCAGGGTCAGGGCATTGCGGCGCTCCGGGCGGTTGAGGGCCAGAACGGCGATGCTGTCTTCGCGGGTGATCGTCGTGACGTCGCTCATGGCCGCCAGCCTAGTCCAGTGAATGTGCCAATGGCCAGATGGTTGCTCAGGGTCCTGAGCCGGAGCTAGGACTTGCTAATAACCACTAGCATCGAAACCGCCGACCGCCGCTTGCTGGACGCGATCCGGAGTTTTGTCGCCGCTCATCCCGATCCAAAGGTCCAGCACTTCCGCGAGGGCATCGCGGCTTGGGGCGATCGATGGGTCGAAACCCCGCCAAGGCATCTGCAGGCGGCGGATACGCTGACGCACTGGCTGGCCCTGACCGCGCCCGGTACCCACGATCTGACCGCCGCCTTCGCCGCCGAGCGGGCGACCCGGAAATGGGAGCAGAGCTACACAAGCGCCGACAACGTCGTCGGCGACGACATGTTGGCGGGCTATGGTTTCGCCGAGGTGATCGGCAAACATGGACCCTTCGTCAGCGAACGTGTTCGCGCCGGGATCGGCGTCTGGCCCCCGCACATCAACTACCCGCCCCATCGCCACGCCGCCGAGGAGGTCTACGTTGTGCTCGCGGGCAGCGCCGTGTTCGATTTGGGCGAGCCAGTCCTGCGCCGCGCGGGCAAGGCGGTCTACGTGCCCTCGATGCAGACCCACGGCTTTCGAACGACCGACCAGCCGCTGGCCGTGCTCTATATCTGGCAGGCAGGCGACCTGCGCGAGAAATCCTCGTTCGACTGAGCGCGTTTTGGGGCTGTGCAAAGCTCCAATAACCGTCGAAGAATAAGCGCCGAATCAAAATTGGTTTCGGGGGCCGTCATGCGCGCAGCCATTTGCAGGGAATTCGGGAAACCGCTTGAGATTGCTGAGGTCACGCTGGCCGATCCGGGCCCGGGTGAGGTGCGCGCCGAGGTCCGCGCCGTGGCAATCTGCCACTCGGACGTGCTTTACGCCTCGGGTGGCTGGGGCGGTCAGTTGCCGGCGGTCTATGGCCACGAGGCGGCGGGCGTGGTGACCAAGATCGGCGAGGGCGTCACCGACTTCGTGCCTGGCGATCATGTCGTCGTTACATTGGTCCGGAACTGCGGCACCTGCCCCTGCTGCGAGCGCAACTTCCGTGGTTCGTGCGAGTCGAGCTTCCCGTTGGATGATCCCGGGCCGTTGGCTTTCCCGGATGGCGGTCCGGTCAAGCAGGGCCTGCGAACAGCCGCCTTCGCCGAGGAGGTGACGGTACATCAATCTCAGATGGTGGCGATCCCGAAAGACGTGCCATTCGATGCCGCCTCGCTTCTGGCCTGCGGGGTGATCACTGGCTGGGGTGCGGTGATCAACACCGCAGCGCCGCCGCCGGGCCGCGATCTGGTGGTAATCGGTTGCGGCGGCGTCGGGTTGAACGCGGTCCAGGGGGCTGCGCAGACCAATCCGAAGCGGCTGATCGCCGTTGATCTCTCGGCTGAGAAGCTGGCTGCGGCCGAGGCCTTCGGCGCGACGCATACCGTCGATGGCTCGGCCCAGAACCCGGTCCAGGCCGTCCGTGACCTCACCGGCGGGCGCGGCGCCGACTACATCTTCGTGACTGTCGGCGTGGTTCCCGCGATGAAGCAGAGCTATGCGATGATGGCGCCGGGCGGATGTTCGGTCCTGGTCGGCATGGCCGATGAGGCGGCGCGGTCCACCTTCAACCCGCTCGCGCTCTCGGATAATTCGGGCATGATAGTCGGCTCGAAAATGGGGCACAGCGATATCCGGGCCGACATCCCGAAGCTGGTCGAGATGTATCGGGCCGGCGATCTGAAGCTCGACGAACTGATCACTGCGCGGCTGCCTTTCGACCAGATCAACCAAGCAATCGAGAACGTCGAGAACGGCATCGGCCTGCGCAACGTCATCGTGATGGAGTAGGGGCCCATGAAACTCACCGATTGCGACGTCTTCGTCGTCGGCAACCCGCCGCCGCGCAAAGGCGGGCGGTATTTCATTTTCGTCAAGCTCACGACGAATGACGGGACCGCCGGGGTCGGCGAGGTCTATGCGGCAACATTTGGCCCTCACGTGGTGGCCGACATGGTGCACGACGTCTTTGCCCGCCATTTCGAGGGGGCGGACCCCCATGATATCGAGCGGCTGTGGCGCCTGACCTACGGCTCGGGCTATACGGCGCGGCCCGATGCCTCGCTGGTGGGCGTGCTTTCGGGCCTCGAGATCGCCTGCTGGGACATCATCGGCAAGGCGGCGGGGCAACCGGTCTATAGCCTGCTAGGGGGCCGCTGCCGTGATCGCGTGCGCAGCTACACTTATATCTACCCGGCCGATGGCGACGTCTATCCGGACCCGGATCAACCCAATGTCTACAACGATCCGGACATCGCAGCCGAGCGTGCGCTCCACTATCTAAGCCTCGGCTTCACGGCGTTGAAATTCGACCCCGCCGGGCCCTACACAATCTACGATCCGCACCAGCCGACGCTCGACGACCTGGAGCGGTCCGAGGCCTTCTGCAAGGTGCTGCGCGAGGCAGTGGGGACGCGGGCCGATCTCCTGTTCGGCACTCATGGGCAATTCACTACCTCCGGCGCCAAGCGCATGGCGCGGCGGCTGGAACCCTACGAGCCCCTCTGGTTCGAGGAGCCGGTCGCCGCCGAGATGCCCGAGCAGATGGCCGAAGTGGCACGTTCCACCAAGGTCCCGATTGCCACGGGTGAGCGACTGGTCACCAAGTATGAGTTTGCCCGGGTGCTCGCCTTGGGTGCCGCCTCGATTCTACAACCGGCGCTTGGTCGGGTAGGCGGCATCCTCGAGGCCAAGAAGATCGCCGCCATGGCCGAGGCGCATTATGCGCAGATGGCCCCGCACCTTTATTGCGGCCCGGTCGAGGGGGCGGCGAACCTGCAACTCGCCACCTGTATCCCGAACTTCCTGATCTTGGAGTCAATCGAGGGGTTCGATGGATTCCACGACCAGATAGTCAAGGGCATCCGTTGGGAGGAGGGATACGTCATCCCCCCGACCGAGCCGGGGTTAGGCATCGAATTTGACGAAGATATGGCCCGGGCCCACCCCTATGAAGGCGATGCACTGCACTTGGAGATGGACCCGAACGAGGTGGCGCCGTGACCGGTTAGGGTGCGCCATGGTAGAGTGCGGTGACCGCAGAAACGGATATTGGCCATGAACACGCTTGATCTGGTGGGCGACGGCGACGAGATCGAACTGATCCAGGAAATCGAGACAGGTTTTGGAATTCGGTTCGATGATGCGAAGCTGGAGCGCCTAAGAATTATTGGCGAGCTCTATGACCTGGTCTGCCGGAAAGTCGACTTCGATCAGAATGCCGTTTGCCTGAGCGCGCGGGCGTTCCGGGCGCTGCGGGATGCGTTTCCGGTGATTTCAATTGGACCAAAGACACCGATCGCCATATTGCGCGGCAATCACGCGTCCGATCGGGAGTGGTGCCGCGAGACCAGCCATCGGTCGGGCTTTGACTTTGATCTTTCGCAATCTGGTCCGATTGTCAGTTGGGCATGCTTCTTGTCAATTTTCACGCCGCCGGCCCTTGCCCTGCTATGGGCAGAGACAAGTGGTTACGGCGCACTCGCGTGGTTGATGCTTTGGTTCGCATTGCCTCTGTTCCAGATTGCCCCCACGCACTTGCCGCAACAGGTGGCCACGGCCGGCGATCTGGTGCGTTGGTCGATGGGCCGGAACTACGCGCGGTTGCGCGAGAGCGGCGGAATTGGAACGCGGGCGGATGTCTGGCTTGTCGTTTGCGGCATCGCGCGCGATGCCGCCTGTTTTGGTGGACCGATCAACCGTGACACGACGCTCTTCCCATGACGACCGATTGGACCAAAGGCGCCGCCTGGATGAAGGGCGAGATCGTGCCCATCGCCGAGGCGAAGATCGGGGTGACAGACTGGGGCGTCACCCGCTCGGATATCACCTACGACGTGGTGCCGGCTCGTGACGGCGGGTTCTTTCGGCTAGGCCACTATCTTGACCGGTTCGAGGCCTCGATGGCCTCGCTTCGGATGGATGTCGGTATGTCCCGCGAGGATATCCGTCAGGCGCTCCACGCCATGGTCGTGCGCTCGGGGTTGCGCGACTCTTACGTGGCCATGGTCGCCAGTCGCGGCACGCCGTTGATCCCGGGCAACCGCGATCCGCGCACCTGCGCTAATCATTTCTACGCCTGGTGCGTGCCCTACGTGCATGTCATTTCCGAGGAGATCGCCGATGCGGGAGCCAGCCTCTGGATCGCCAAGGATGTCCGGCGCATCCCCGAGGACAGCGTCAACCCGCGCGCCAAGAACTACCATTGGGGCGATCTGACGCAAGGCTTGTTCGAGGCCAAGGATAACGGGTTCGAGACCGTGGCGCTGCTGGACCACCAAGGCAACGTGACCGAAGGACCGGGTTTCAATGTGTTCGCGGTCAAGGGCGGCAAGGTGGTGACGCCGGACCGGGGCGTGTTGCACGGGATCACCCGACAGACGGTTCTGGACATTTGCGCCGAGCAGGGGATCCGGACTGAATCCCGCGCGCTTCCGCTGGACGAACTGCTGGAAGCCGATGAGGCTTTCCTCTCGACCAGCGGCGGGGGTGCGGTGCCGGTGACCCGGATCGACGACCGCATCATGTCCAACGGCGCGCCCGGACCGGTTGCGAGTGCCTTGCGCCGGACATATTGGGATTGGACCCGTCGACCCGAGCATCGCGAGGAGATCGACTACAAAGCGGTATGACCGGTTGTTGGGCATTTTTCCCGCTTCGTGATCGCCGCGCCCAACGGCCTTGCATCCCGACCTGCTTTCCGACATTTTGCGCCCAACCCGGCGGGCAGGGTGGCAATGAGGGGAAAGAGCGATGCAGCAGGAAGCCGAGATCGCCCCAGATCAGCCCCTGCCGACTGTCCTCTACCCCCGTGTCCTTCTGAAAATCTCCGGTGAAGCCCTGATGGGCGATCAGGGTTTTGGCCTCCACCCGCCCACCGTCCAGCGCATTGCCCGGGAAGTGCAGAAGGCCCATCAGCGTGGGATCGAGATCTGCATGGTCATCGGTGGTGGCAACATCTTCCGCGGGCTCTCGGGCGCGGCGCAGGGGATGGAGCGCGCGCAGGCTGACTATATGGGAATGCTGGCAACCGTAATGAACGCGCTGGGCATGCAGTCGGCGCTCGAGGACCTCGACATCCACACCCGGGTTCTCTCGGCAATCCCAATGGACACTGTCTGTGAGCCCTATATCCGCCGCCGGGCGGTCCGCCACCTTGAGAAGGGGCGGGTGGTGATTTTCGCCGCCGGCACCGGCAACCCGTATTTCACGACCGACACGGCAGCGACGCTACGTGCAATGGAGATGGATTGCGACGCGATCTTCAAGGGCACGCAGGTCGATGGTGTCTATGATAGCGATCCAAAGACGAACGCGGACGCCAAACGGTATGATCGGATCAGCTTCGACGAGGTTTTGACAAAGAACCTCAAAGTGATGGATGCTTCGGCGGTTGCGCTCGCGCGGGACAATAATTTGCCGATTGTCGTCTTCTCGCTCAGCGAGGACGATTCGATGACGCATGTTCTTCACGGCGAGGGGCGTTACACGGTCGTTAGCGTGAATTGACGCGAGCCCGGCCGAAAAGGTGGCTTTGATCAGGGCCAAGAACGAGGTAACTGTCATGGCTGATAACCTTGAGATTGATCTAGACGATCTCGAGCGCCGCATGGACGGTGCGCTGAGCGCGCTGAAAGGCGAATTCGCCAGCCTGCGGACCGGCCGCGCCTCGGCTGCGATGGTCGACCCGGTGCAGGTCGAGGCCTACGGGACACATATGCCGCTTAGCCAATGCGCCACGATTAACGTGCCCGAGCCACGGATGCTGACGGTGAATGTCTGGGACAAGGGGTTGATCGGCGCGGTCGAAAAGGCGCTGCGCACCTCCGGTTTGGGGATCAACCCGGTGGTCGAGGGTACACTCATGCGCCTGCCAATCCCCGAATTAAATGAGGAACGCCGCCGCGAATTGACCAAAGTTGCCGGACAGTATGCCGAAGGAGCGCGGGTTGCGATTCGCAACGTGCGCCGCGACGGTATGGACCAGATTAAGAAAGCGAGTGCGGAGGGCATGTCCGAGGACGAGCAAAAGTTGTATCATGATGAAATACAGGAACTGACCGACAACGCCATCAATCGGGTCGACGAGTCACTGACGACGAAACAAGAAGAGATCATGCAGGTCTGACAGCCCGACGGGGGCCCGGGAGGTTTCTCGGGTTCGGGCGCAGGCGGGATCGGGAGCTGAGGAATTGAGCAGATCGAAGCCGGATGGGCAGGTGAGGGGGACACCTGCGGGACCTCGTCATGTGGCAATTATCATGGATGGGAACGGGCGTTGGGCCGAGCGGCGCGGGCAACCGCGTACGGTCGGGCACCACCGCGGCGTCGAGCGGGTGCGCGACGTAGTTTCGGCGGCACCAGGCCTAGGCGTCGAGACACTGACGCTCTTCGCCTTCTCGACTGAGAATTGGCGCCGGCCTCACTATGAGGTCTCGGTGCTGATGCGCCTCTTCAAGCGCTACATCATTCGCGAAGTGGACGAACTGGACTTGCAGGACGTGCGGGTCAGGTTTCTAGGTGAACGCGAGGGATTGCCGACCGACCTCCAGCGGGTCATGACCCAGATGGAGGATCGCACCGTCGGGAACCGGCGCCTGACAGTGCAGGTCGCGCTGAACTATGGTGCGCGGCGCGAGATTGTCCGCGCCACCCAGCATCTGGCTGCCGAGGTTGCGGCGGGCCGGTTAGACGCGGACGCAATCGACGAGAATGCAATTTCGGATGCGCTGGACACCGGCGGCATAGCCGACCCGGATCTGGTAATCCGCACGTCCGGCGAGCAGCGGATTTCGAATTTCCTCTTGTGGCAAGCGGCTTACGCGGAATTTGCATTCGTCGAGGAATGCTGGCCCGAGTTCACGGCAGAGCGGTTCGCCGAGACCATCGCCAGCTACGGCACGCGCGAGCGCCGGTTCGGGGCGATCGCAAGTCAGGGCTGACGGAGGGACGCGACGCTGTGGAGGCGGATGTTCCAAGCGACGGCACCGGGCGCTTCGGCGATCTGAGACTGCGCGTAATGTCCGGCATGGCCGCCGCCGCTTTGGGCGGCGTGCTCCTATGGTTGGGTGGCGTTTGGGCGATGACCCTGATCGCCCTGGTCACCGGCGCGATGATTTGGGAATTCCGCGCGATGACCCTCACCGCCGACGGCGTGAGTGGGCGCACCGATGTGCCGATCCTGATCGGAGCGGTGGTTGGCGCGGTAGTTGCGTCGCATTTCTACGGTATTCAGGTCGGTGTGCTTTGGCTGCTGTGGTCGCTGGTGATCGGCGCGTTCGCCGATCTCATCGTCAGACGGCGGCGCGCAATGAGCTGGGGCTTGGTCGGCGGTACGCTGATCGGCGGGGCCGGGATCGCACTTCTCTATCTCCGCAGCCTCGACACCCTGGGCTTCGAGACCGCGCTTTGGGTGCTTTTGGTGGTGATCGGCGCCGATATCGGCGGTTACTTCGCGGGGCGGATTTTCGGCGGGCCGAAGCTTTGGCCACGGGTCAGCCCGAACAAGACCTGGTCCGGTGCGATCGGCGGCATAGTGCTTGCGTCGCTGCTTGGCGCCGCGGTCAGTGCCGGGATCGAAGGCAGCAATTTGGCGCTGGTGTCGGCCTTTTCCGCTCTCGTTGCTGTGACCGCTCAAGCAGGCGATCTTGCGGAATCTGCGGTGAAACGGCATTTCAGGGTCAAGGATTCAGGCGTGCTCATGCCCGGGCACGGTGGCGCGCTGGACCGGTTCGACGGGCTGATCACCGCGGCGCTTGCGGTCGCGGCGGTGGTTTGGTTCCATGGGCACACCATATTGCTCTGGTAGATGATGGATCGCAGACGCATCAGTATCCTTGGGGTCACCGGCTCGATCGGCGCGAGCACCGTTTCGGTGATCGAAAGCCTAGGCGCGGATCAGTTCGACGTGGTCGCGGTGACCGGCAACGCGAATGTCGAGGGCCTGGCCGACGCGGCGCGGCGCCTGGGGGCTCAGGTTGCAGTGACCGCGGATCCGCAAGGCCTGGTCCCATTGCGCGCCGCTCTGGCGGGGTCCGAGGTGGAAGTTGCGGCTGGCGAGAATGCGCTGATCGAGGTGGCGGGCCGCCCGGCCGATTGGGTCATGTCCGCAATTGTTGGCGCGGCGGGCCTGGCCCCGACCCTGGCCGCGGCACGCACCGGCGCGACCGTGGCGCTGGCCAACAAGGAATGCCTGGTGGCGGCGGGGCCGGTCTTTCTTTCCGAGATCGCGCGTTCAGGCGCGCGTCTTTTGCCCGTGGACAGCGAGCACAACGCGCTTTTCCAGTTGACCGCGGCCGAGCGCGAATGCCCGATTGAGCGGCTGATCCTGACCGCCTCGGGAGGGCCGTTCCGCGACCGCAACATGGCCGAGATGGCCGGCGTGACCGTGGCGCAGGCGGTGGCACATCCGAATTGGTCGATGGGCGCGCGCATATCCATCGACTCCGCCACTATGTTCAACAAGGCGCTGGAGATGGTCGAGGCCTCCCATCTGTTTCCGGTCGTGCCGGACCAGATCGAAGTTTTGATCCATCCGCAATCGATCATTCACTCGATGGTGGGATTCTGTGATGGGTCGATCCTGGCGCATCTGGGGCCGCCGGACATGCGGGTTGCGATCGGGCACGCGCTCAACTGGCCGGTTCGCCGCGATCTGCCGGTCGAGCGGCTGGATTTTGCTCGGTTGGCGCGGCTTGACTTCCATGCGCCGGATTCCGATCGGTTCCCGGCGCTGCGGCTGGCACGCGAGGCGATGGCATCTGGCGGGGTGGCACCCTGTGTCATGAACGGTGCGCATGAGGTCGCCCTCGACGCCTTCATCGGAGGCGAGATCGGGTTCCTCGACATGGCCAACCTGGTTGCTGAGACCATGGAGCGGCTGGACGGCCTTGATGAGGCGAGTGATCTGGAGGGAATTCTCGCTGTGGATGCAGACGCCCGGCGCGTCGGGCAAGAACTGGTGCGCCGCTTCGCGGCCTGATAAAATAGGTAAGGAAGTCTGATGGATCTGCTTGCAACACTCCAGCAAGTCGCCAACCTAGCGACCACCATTCTCTCGTTCTTGGTGGTTCTGACCGTTGTCGTCTTCGTGCATGAGTTCGGCCACTATATCGTTGGCCGTTGGTGCGGAATCCGCGCTCAGGTTTTTTCCGTCGGCTTCGGCAAGGCCCTATACAGCCGCACGGACAAGCACGGAACGAAATGGCAGATCGCGGTCTTGCCGCTGGGCGGGTTCGTCAAGTTTGTCGGCGACATGGATCCGGCCAGCGCTGGCCGCGCCGAGGACGACAGCCTCACGCCCGAGGAACATGCGGCGTCATTTCACAATGCCGGCTTGCTGGCCCGGACGCTGACAGTATTTGCGGGGCCGATGGCGAATTTCCTTCTATCGGTCATCATCTTCGCGGCGATCGTGCTGCCGCTCGAGCAAGGTTCCAGCGAGCCCATTATCGGAGAGATCACCGAGAAAGCTGGCACAGAGGTGGGTTTCGAGGCCGGTGACCGTGTGATTTCGATCGCAGCTGAGCCGGTCGAGGAATTCAAGGACCTGGTCGACATCCTGACCAAGCGCGACAGCGAATACCTGCCGGCTATCGTCGAGCGCGACGGCGCCGAGCAACAGATCACAGTTTTCTTCCATCAGCCGGCCGAGGTGTTGAGCGTGACGCCGGGGATGCCCGCCGAGGGCGCTGGCATGCAACGCGGCGACGTGATCGTCGAGATCGACGGCGAGCCAATTCCGACTTTCCGCGCTCTTCAGCTCGCGACCTCGGTTAAGTCGCACGGCGAAGAGATGGCGGTCGTTGTCGACCGCGCGGGCGAACGCGTCGCTATGTCCTTTGTGCCCGACCTTATTCGGCGCGAGCATCCGACCACGGGCGAGCAAGTACTGCTGCCGACCATGGGGATCAGCAGCTCGGTCTTCGGCGGCATCGAGCCGTCAAAGGAGCCGGTTCCGATTTATCGCGCCTTGTGGATCGGCGTGCAGGAAACCTGGCGGGTGATATCCGGGACGCTTTCCTATATCGGCGACATGATTTTCGAGGGCGCCGATACCAGCCAGTTGGGCGGTCCAATCCGGATTGCCGAGATTTCAGGCGACGCGGCCTCGCAGGGCTTCTCCTCGGTCGTCTGGCTCATTGCCGTTCTTTCGACCTCGATCGGGCTCATCAATCTCTTCCCGATCCCAATCCTCGATGGCGGTCATCTGCTCTTCTATGCCATCGAATTTATCCGTGGCCGCCCGGTGGGCGAGACATGGATGAAAGTCAGCACTATGATCGGATTGTCGCTAGTACTATTGCTGATGGTGTTCGCGACGTATAATGACATAATAAGGCTTTAAGAGAGCCTCACAGCTGAGGGACGGGCGTGAGCGCGGAGACCGGGTCAACTGGTTCCCGTTGCCCGCGAGGAGAAGTTATGCGCATGACCGCTTTGATCGGGCGCCTTTGCACGCGACGTGTATTGGCGTTGGCCGTTCTGTTCGCCTTTTTCGCTCCGGGCATTCTGGGCCCGATCAGTAAATCGACGGGAAATCAGGGATTTACGGCGGCGGCGCAAGCGACGTCGGGGGTCGTCATCCAAGGCAATCGCCGGATCGAGACGGCGACCATCCTGTCCTACATGCAGCTTCCGACGGATCGCGAGGTCACCGCGGGTGATCTGAATGCTGCCGTGCAGCGCCTGTTCGACACCGGATTGTTCCGCGATGTGCAAATCGTTCCCGCGGATGGCGCCCTGGTGGTGCAGGTGGAGGAGAACCCGTCGATCAATGTGATTTCGTTCGAGGGCAACGACGTGCTCAATGACGAGGATCTGGAACAGATCATTCAATCACGGCCGCGCCTTCCATTTACCCGCTCCGGCGCCGAGGCGGATGCGCAATCCATCATCGAGATCTACCGCCGCATCGGCCGCTATGGTGCCGAGGTCGAGCCGGTGATAATTGAACGCGAGGACAATCGTGTCGATCTGGTCTTCGAAATCTCCGAAGGCGAAATCACCGGGGTCAACTCGATTGACTTCGTCGGCAACGAGCAGTTCAGCGACCGCCGGCTGCGCCGTGTGATCGAAACGTCGGAGAGCGGCCTGTTCGCGGCTCTGATCTCGAGCGACGTCTACGATCCGGATCGGCTTGAGTTGGATAAGGAACTGCTGCGCCAATTCTATCTTTCGCGCGGCTATGCGGACTTCACCGTTCTATCCGCCACCGCCGAATTGTCGCCGGATCGCGAGGGTTTTTTCATCACGTTCACGGTCGATGAGGGAGAGATTTACACGTTCGGCGCGCTTGACGTGGCGATCTCTGCGCGCGGTCTCGACGAGGAAGAGTTCGCGGCGCAGCTGCCCGACGATCTGGAAGGCGAGACCTATGATGCCTCCGAGGTCGACGACATCGCGACCGAATTGACCGACTTGGCCGGCCAAAAGGGCTTCGCCTTCGTCCAGGTTCAGCCACGCGCGAACAAGAACAGTGCGGACCGGGTTATATCGGTCACCTTCGAACTGATCGAGGGCAGCCGGATTTTCGTCGAGCGGATCGATATCGAGGGCAATACGCTGACACTCGACCGCGTGATCCGCCGCGAGGTTGAACTGGTCGAGGGCGACGCCTTCGATACCCGTAAGATCCGTCGCTCGCGCGCCAATATCCGCGGCCTCACCTATTTCAGCAAGGTTGACATCGAGACCGAACCCGGCAGCGCCGACGACCGGGCGGTGCTGAAGGTTAAGGTGGCCGAGCAATCCACCGGAAGCCTGTCCTTCGGCGTGGGCTTCTCGTCAAGCGCCGGCCCAATCGGCAACGTTGCACTGACCGAGCGCAACTTCCTGGGCCGAGGGCAGCTCGTGAACATTCAGATTTCGGCGACCGGGGACACGCAGATCTACGACTTCACATTCACCGAGCCGCGCTTTCTCGACCGGGATCTGCGGCTGAGCAATCGGGCGTTCTTCTTGCAGGATGACCGTGGCGACACGTCATCCTTCGACGTCAACAGCGCCGGTGTCTCGCCTTCGATCGGGTTTCCGCTGGCGGATGATCTGCGGTTGACTGCGCGCTACGACCTGCTTTTCGACGATATCGACGTGTCGACCACTGCGTCGCCGGCAATCCAGGTTGATCAGGGATCGCGCTACACCTCTTCGGTTGGCTACCTGCTAGCCTATGATCGGCGCAACGACCCGGTCGAGCCGACCCGCGGCTTCCTGACCTCCTTCGATCAGCAAATCGCCGGGTTGGGTGGTGCGTCGCGCTTCGTCAAGAGCCGGGCCAGGTTCACGACCTGGTACGGGCTGCTGGACGATGTGGTCGTGGCCAAGGTTGAATTGGATGGCGGGGCATTGTTCTCGTTCGATCGTGACACCCGGATCACCGAGCGCTTCTTCCTGGGCGGCGATACGTTCCGCGGCTTCGCGGACGAGGGTCTGGGCCCGCGCGACGTGACCACCGATGACGCCTTGGGCGGCAATTACTATACGGTTGCGCGGTTTGAAGTGTCGTTTCCGCTGGGCCTGCCCGAAGAGCTGGGCATATTCGGTGGTGCGTTTGTTGATGCGGGAACGCTCTGGGGCCTCGACGACACGAACTTCGTCACGACGATCGTCGACGATGCTGAGTTCCGTGCATCCGCAGGTGGCCTGCTGTTCCTGGACACGCCGCTGGGTCCCTTGGCATTGAGCTTCGGCTTCCCACTCTTGAAGGAAGGCTTCGACGAAACCGAGATCTTCCGACTGTCACTTGGCACGCGGTTCTGAGGATTTTATGGCCGTCCGCTGGTCGCGGCGGCAGGCACTCTTTGCCCTGGGCCTGACGACCGCGGTGCTGAATGTACCTGCGGTGCTGGCTCAACCAGCTTCGATCCTGAGCGTGTCGCGCAAGCGGGTGTTGCGCGACACCTCTCATGCGCGGCTGCTGAATCAGGCCGAAACCGCGCTTACGGCCGAGCTGCAAGGCCAGGTCGACGCGGTCAAAGCCGAACTCAATGCCGAGGAGCAGGAGCTGGCCCGGCTGCGCGGCACGCTGGACCGCGCCGATTTCGAGCGCCGCGTGGCCGAGTTCGACGAGCGCGTCCGCAACGAGCGGCGCATGGCGCAGCAGCATGCGAAGAACCTGCAAAGCGCGCTACGCGCCGAGCGGTTGAAGCTGGTCGAAGCGCTGACCCCGCTCTTGGAGGCGGTGCGCGTGGATTCGGGCGCGCAGATCATCGTCAACACCGATCAAGTCCTCGCGGCCGATCCGGCGATCGACGTCACCGCACAGGTAATCGAGCGCTTCGATGCCGAGGTGCCACCGCCCTCGATTCCCAATCTGGATGCCTTGGCGCCCGAGAGACCGTTCGATCCCGCCCTCGACGAGGCGCAGCAATGAGGGTTGACCTGAACCGCCCGAGCAGTGTTCAACAAATGAGAGGCGTAGTTTGCCGGTGGGACGGGGAATGAACAGCGACGCGAACGAAGCGGGGACCAGGAGCGCGGATCTTGGTCAGATCATGCGGATGATCCCGCATCGCTATCCGTTCCTTCTGGTTGATCGCGTCGTCAATATCCGCGCGAATGAAAGTGCCGTCGGCATCAAGAACGTCACCATCAACGAGCCGTTCTTCCAGGGGCATTTCCCGGCCGAGCCGGTGATGCCGGGCGTCCTGATTGTCGAGGCCCTTGCACAAACGGCCGGTGTACTTGTCGTCGACAGCCTGGGCATGATCGACGAGGAACTGTTGGTTTACTTCATGACCATCGACAATTGCCGGTTCCGGGCGAAGGTGGTGCCCGGCGATGTGCTTCAACTCCACGTCCAGGTGACGCGTAGCCGAGGCAAGGTCTACAAGTTTGCTGGGCAGGCCAAGAACAACGGCAAGGTCGCCGCCGAGGCCGAATTCTCGGCCATGATCATCGACAAGGACGATCAGCGTCGGGGTGGGTAGCCTGCCTTAACGTTCCTCGACGTCGACGTAGTCGCGCCGCGGTGCTCCGGTATAAAGCTGCCGGGGCCGACCGATCTTCTGTACCGGATCCTCGATCATCTCTTTCCATTGAGCGATCCAACCCACCGTGCGGCTCAGCGCGAAGATCGGCGTGAACATCGAGGTTGGGAATCCCAGCGCTTCGAGGATGATCCCCGAGTAGAAGTCGACATTCGGATAGAGCTTCTTCGAGATGAAATACTCGTCCTCCAGCGCCACCTTCTCCAGAGCCTGGGCAATCTTCAGAACCTCGTTGTCGCCGGTACCGAGCAAGTCCAGCACTTCGCGGGCTGTCTGCTGCATAACCTTCGCGCGCGGATCGAAATTTTTATAGACCCGGTGGCCGAAGCCCATCAGCCGGAAATTGTCATCCGGATCCTGCGCCTTCTTGACGTATTCGCCGACCTTGTCGACTGTCCCGATCTCGCGCAGCATCTCGAGGCAAGCCTGGTTCGCGCCACCATGGGCTGGCCCCCAGAGGCTCGCAACGCCCGCCGCGATACAGGCGAACGGATTGGCATGGGATGAACCGGCAAGGCGCACGGTCGAGGTCGAGGCGTTCTGCTCGTGATCCGCGTGGAGCGTCATGATCCGGTCCATGGCCCGGGCCAGGATCGGGTCAACGATGTATTCCTCGCACGGCACCGCGAAGCACATGTGGAGGAAGTTCGCAGCGTAATCGAGATCGTTCCTCGGATAGACGAAGGGTTGCCCGATCGAATACTTGAACGCCCAGGCGCAGATCGTCGGCAGCTTGGCGATCATCCGGATCGAGGCGACCTCGCGCTGCCACGGATCGTAGATGTCGGTCGAGTCATGGTAGAACGCCGACATCGCGCCCACGACGCCGCAGACGATCGCCATAGGATGCGCGTCGCGCCGGAAGCCGCGGAAGAAATACTGCATCTGCTCATGCAGCATGGTGTGCCGCGTCACCCGGTCCTCGAAATCCTCGAGCTCGGCGGCGTTCGGCAGATTGCCGTAGAGCAATAGATAACAAACTTCGAGGTAGTGGCTGTTCTCGGCCAGTTGATCGATCGGGTAACCCCGGTACAAAAGCTCACCCTCGTCGCCGTCGATGAAGGTAATCTGTGACTCGCAGCTTCCGGTCGATGTGTAACCGGGGTCGTAGGTGAAGACGCCCATTTGGCTGTAAAGCTTCCGGATGTCGATAACCGAAGGCCCGTGTACCGCGTCGTAGACCGGAAACTCCACGCTCTTGTTGTCGAGGATGATTGTCGCGCTGCGCTTGGAGCTGTCGGTCATGAGCGTTTCCTCTTCTTCTGTTCGTCCGGCATGGACCACCTGCCGGAACTGATTATGGGTCGTCGCGTTTGGATGGCCAGGGATTGGCCGGACGACTTGTGTGTCGGCTAACCCTTGGCCGTCACATCGGCGATCCGCGCCAAGCACTCGTCACGGCCCAACGTGGCCATGACATCGAACACGCCTGGACTGACCGCCCGACCGGTCAGGGCTGCCCGCAAAGGCTGCGCCACACGGCCGAGTTTGAGCTGTTCTTCCTGGGCGAAAGCGCGAATGATTTCCTCCAGCGAAACGACTGTCCAATCCGTAGCATTTTGCAGTCGCACAGTCAAACGAGCGAGCAATTCGCGAGCTTGCTCATCCATGCTTTTAGCTGCTTTTTCATCGAGTTCTAACGGCCTTTCAGTCAAAATATAATAAGATATATCAATCAATTCTGGCAATGTTTTCACGCGTTCTTTCAATCCAGACATCGCGTCGGTCAACAGCGCGTTACGGTCTTCCGATGCGGGCGCTAATTGCTGCGATGCACAATAGTCAGAAAGTGCTGCCACGAGCGCCTCGTCCGGAGTTGCACGGATGTGCTGGCCGTTGAGGTTCTCAAGCTTCGTAAAGTCGAACCGGGCCGCCGACTTTCCAACCTGATCCAGCGAGAACCATTCGACTGCCTGATCAACGGTGAAAAACTCGTCATCGCCGTGGCTCCAGCCCAGCCGCGCGAGATAGTTGAGCATCGCCTGCGGTAGGTATCCCATGTCGCGATAAGCCTCGACGCCCAGCGCGCCGTGGCGCTTCGAGAGCTTCGCGCCGTCCGGACCGTGGATCAAAGGGATGTGAGCAAAGGCCGGAACCGGCCAGCCCATGCCTTGGTAGACCAGCGTTTGCCGCGCGGCATTGGTTAGGTGATCATCTCCACGGATCACGTGGGTGACACCCATGTCATGATCGTCCACCACGACCGCCAGCATATAGGTCGGCGTGCCGTCCGAGCGGAGCAGGATCAGGTCGTCCAGAGTTGTGGCGTCCCAGGTGACCGCGCCCTGGACCAGATCCTCGACAGGTACCTTGCCCTCGCGCGGTGCCTTCAGGCGCAGCGTAAAATCCCTGTCTTCCGGATGCGTCGACGGATCTGCGTCACGCCAGGGACTTTGAAACAAAGGCGGCTTGCCTGCAGCCTTGGCCTCCGCGCGGAACGCGTCGATCTCGTCCTTGGTGGCGAAGCACTTATAGGCGGCGCCACGCTCAAGCATCTGATGGGCAACCTCGGCGTGGCGCGCAACGCGCGAGAATTGGCTAATCGCGTCACCGTCCCAATCGAGCCCAAGCCATTTGAGGCCGGCGAAGATTGCCTCGGTCGCTTCGGGCGTCGAGCGGGCACGGTCGGTATCCTCGATCCGAAGCAGGAACATGCCGCCCGCGCCGTATTTTTGGTGATGGCGCGCGAACAGCCAGTTGAAAAGCGCCGTGCGGGCGCCGCCAATATGCAGAAATCCTGTGGGCGAGGGAGCGAAGCGGGTGACGACCGGTCCAATTGTATCTGCGGAGCTGGACATCCGTTCTTAACACTCGCTTAACCGTGGTGGGCTTCTCTGCCGGCATGATTTTCGGCGCCTTTATGGGGCAGGAGCGGGCAGGGCACAAGGTGGCGGGCCGCCTGGGATTGGGCGTGCCCGACCTGGATGCGATTTGGCGCAGCGAGGCGCGCAGGGCGATTCTGTGGCTGCCGGTCGCCATGGGGGCGGGGGTCTGGCTCTACTTCTGGCTGGACCGCGAGCCGTCACCGATTTGGTGCGCGTTGATCCTGTTGCCGGTCGGCGCGCTGCTGCCCGGTCGGATACATCGCGCGGGCTTTTCCGCCGTCGCTGTAGCGCTGGCGCTGACGGCTTTTGGCGCGGGATTCTGTTTCGCCTCTTGGGCGGCGCATCGGGCCCATGCACCAATTCTTGCGGCACCGATCGACGAGACGGTCGAAGGGCGCGTGCTGGGGCTTTCCAAATCTGTCTCCGGCGCGCCGCGCGTGCTCTTGGACCGGGTGATTGTCTATGGGCTCGACCCGGTCGAGACGCCCGCGCGGGTGAGGGTCACCTTGCTCGCTGCCGACCGCGAAACAGCGCCGAGGCCGGGTCGGCGGATTCGAACCTTTGCCCGGTTGCTGCCACCCGGCGAGCCGGTCGAGCCGGGCGCGTTCGATTTCGGTATCAGGGCCTACTTTGATGGGCTGGGCGCGGTCGGGTACGCGCGCGGTGCGGTGTTGATTGTCGAAGCCCGGCCGCCCCGGGGATTGGTTGAGCGCGCCCAGATCTGGATCGCACAGAAGCGGGTGACCCTCTCGGAGGCATTGCTGACGGCACTTTCCGGACGCCAGGGCGCCTTTGCCGCGGCTATCATCGTCGGCGACCGGTCAGGGATCGATGAGGTTGACGCCGAGGCCCTGCGAGTTTCAAACTTGGCCCACCTCTTGGCGATCTCGGGTTTGCACATGGGGCTGTTGACCGGCCTCGTTTTCGCCGCCGCGCGGCTGTCCCTCGTCGTTGTTGGCGTCTCTGGGGCCAAGGCCAAAAAAACGGCGGCGGTCATCGCCTTGCTGGCTTGCATTGGCTACTTGCTGATCTCTGGCGCGACGGTCGCGACGCAGCGTGCCTTCGTGATGATGGCGATCACTTTGCGCGGCCTGGCGCTGGCCGCGATGGTGGTCCTGGCGGTCAGGCCGGTCAGCCTGATGGACGTCGGATTTCAGATGAGCTTCGCCGCCACGGCCGCCCTTGTCGCGGGGTGGGAGGAAGTCCGCCGCCGGCGCCAGGCACGCGACCGCGACAAGCAAGCAAGGGCGCCTGAAAGCCGTTGGAAGAAAATTCGCAGGCGCGCGGTGTTCTATGTGACGGGCCTTGTATTCACCAGCATCATCGCGGGCGCCGCGACGGCGCCCTTTGCAGCGTATCATTTCAATCGGATTGCGCCCTACGGCCTTCCGGCGAACCTGGCGGCGGTGCCGGTGATGGGGTTGGTGATTGCGCCCTCGGCGGTGGCGGCGGGCCTGGCCGCTCCGTTCGGAATGGCCGATCTGCCGTTGCGCGTCATGGGGGCGGGGATCGAGTGGGTGCTGGCGGCGGCGCACTCGGTTTCCGCATTGCCGGGGGCAATTCGGCCGGTACCCGTCGCGCCTGCGCTGGTCCTGCCAATGATCGCACTCGGCGGACTATGGTTGTTTCTCTGGCGCGGGCCCGGGCGCCTGGCGGGCGCTACGGCCATTGCCGCGGCTCTGAGCCTTTGGTCCGGGGCGCCGACGCGGCCCGACGTGCTGATTGCGCCCGAAGCTAGGCTGATTGGGGTGATCGGTGCCGAGGGCCGGGTGCTCGACCATTCTCGCGCGCAATCCTTCGCCGCGGAGTCCTGGCTCAGACGTGACGGGGACAGCGCCAGCCAAAAAGAGGCCTACGCCCGGCCAGGACTGACCCGTGGTAAGGGCTGGTTCTCGGCCACTTTGACCAATGGTTGGCGGTTGGAGGCGGTGCACAGCCGACGCATTGCGCCGGGCCGCATCGTCGCGCTCTGCCAGCCGCGAACCTTGGTCATTCTGCGCTATGGGCCCGAACATCAGGGCCCTTGCGTCTATCTGGGAAAAGACGATCTGGCACGGCTTGGTGCCGTCGCGGTTCGGGCCAAGGGCGCGGGCCTGCGGATCATCCCCGGCAACGATCAAAACAGGCGCCGCCTCTGGTCACGTGGTCAGTAGGTGCGGATCAGCCCCACCATCTTGCCTTGGATCTTGACCTGATCAGTCCGGTAGAGCCGGGTGCCATAGGCCGGGTTAGCCGCTTCCAGCGCGATCGCGCCGCCCTTGCGCCTCAGGCTCTTCAGCGTCGCCTCGCTGTCCTCGATCAGGGCCACGACGATGTCACCGTTCTCGGCTGTGTCCTGGCGTTTGATCACCACGATGTCGCCTTCGAAGATTCCGGCCTCGATCATGGAGTCGCCCTTGACCTCGAGCGCATAATGGTCGGCGGTGGCCGAGAGCATAGTGGATGGCACGCCGATCTGGGTGGGACCCTGCTCCAATGCCTCGATTGGCACACCGGCGGCGATGCGGCCGATCAACGGCACATTCGCCGCGTCGCTGTCGCTACCGCTGACGGATTGCATGCCCAATTGACCCGCGCTTCTGCTGAAGCGGTCCTGTCCCGCCAGGTCACCGTCGATCACCGAGGGCCGGAACCCGCCACGGCTTGGCAGCTGTTCGTCCACATTGTCAGGCAGGCGGATGATCTCAACCGCGCGGGCCCGATGCGCCAGACGCCGGATGAAACCGCGTTCTTCCAGTGCCGTGATCAGGCGGTGGATTCCGGATTTCGAGCGCAAATCCAGTGCTTCCTTCATCTCGTCAAACGAAGGCGAGACACCGTCCCGCTGCACCCGTTTGTGGATGAACATCAGAAGATCGTATTGTTTCTTGGTCAGCATCAGCGGATCCCCCGCGCGTTCAATTCCGCCGTGTCGCAGTGTTTGTTCTATGAAAGTTCCTGCTTTGTGTCAATAGCAGGGAAAAAACACCACGAACAGGATGTGAATTAATCGAGTGGGATGTAGGCGACTGGGCTGCCCGCGGGCAATGCCGGTGCGCTGGGCGCGCGGACCACCAGCCCATTGGCACGGGCGAGCGTCGTGACCAGGCTTGAATCCTGGTTCTCGGCCACTTCGGCGCGCATCAGCCCGTCGGCCGCCATGCTGACGACCGCGCGCATGTAGTGCTCGCGCGGGCCGTTGGCGGGCAGGTCATGGCTCGTGAAGGCGGGCCGGGTCTCGCGTGGACCGGCTGGTAGCCCGAGCGCGGCGTCGATCGCGGGCTTCAGGAAGATCTCGCCGCAGACCATTGCGGAAACCGGATTGCCGGGCAGTCCCAGCATCACCCGGTCGCCGATCTTACCGGCCATCAGAGGCTTTCCTGGCCGCATGGCGATCTTGTAGAAGTCGGTCTTCAGTCCCGCATCCCCGAAGACGCCTGCGACCAGGTCGTGGTCGCCGACCGAAGCGCCGCCCAGCGTGACGATGAAATCTGCCCCTTTCGCGGCCTCGAGCGCCGCGAGCAGGCTGTTCCGGTTGTCGCGCGCGATCGGGCAGGGCAGGGGCTTTGCTCCGGCAGTCCGCAACATGGCGCCGAGGCCGATATCGTTCGACGAGACAATCTGGTCCGGGCCCGGAACCTCGCCCGGTACCACCAGTTCGTCGCCGGTCGGGATTAGGGCGACGACGGGCCGCTTTGCGACCGTCACCTCCGAGATGTTCATCGCCGCGACCAGCGCGCTCTCGCGGCCGGTCAGGCGGCGTGGCGCGGTCAGGGAAAAGCCCTCGGCGAAGTCCATGCCGGCCGGGCGGATATAGGCCCATGGGGTCACCGGCTCGACGACCTCGATCGTCTCGCCCTCGGCCATTGCATTTTCCTGGATCAATAGGCCGTCCGCGCCTTGAGGCACCGGTGCGCCAGTGAAGATGCGCACCGTTTGGCCCGGACCGACGCTGCCGTCATATCCGTCCCCGGCAGCGGATTCCCCGATCAGCGTCAATTTCGCGCCCGCCACTGCATCGCCCGCCCGCACCGCGTAGCCGTCCATGGCCGAGGCAGCAAAGGGAGGTTGGCTGCGCGCGGCCACTGCGTTCTGACGCAACACCCGGCCCGCGGCCTCGGCGATCGGCACTTTCTCGCTGCCCATTGGCGCCACCAGGCGGAGGATCCGCGCCAGCGCATCAGCAACCGGCAGCAGCATCTAATCCGCCTCGAAGGTGCCGGACTTGCCGCCGGATTTGTGGGTCAGGCGAATGTCGGTGATCCGCATCGCCCGGTCGACCGCCTTGCACATGTCATAGACCGTGAGCGCGGCAATCGAGGCTGCGGTCAGCGCCTCAATCTCGACACCGGTCTGGCCAGTGAGTTTCACCGTGGCTTCGATCTCGACCCGGTCAGGATGAGCCGGCGTCAGATTGACCGTCACCTTGCTCAGCATCAGCGGATGGCAAAGCGGAATCAGGTCGGGCGCCTTCTTCGCCGCCATGATCCCCGCCAAACGTGCAACGGCCAGGACATCGCCCTTTTTTGCCCGGCCCTCGACGATCATGTCGAGTGTCTCGGGCGCCATGACCACCGCGCCTTTGGCGGTGGCGGTGCGCTCGGTCGCGGGCTTGTCGCCAACATCCACCATCACGACGCGGCCCTCGTCATCGAAGTGAGTGAAGTCGCTCATGCTGCACCTGCACGCGAGCTTTCCGGAGGAACGGGATCGGCCAGGATCGTCCGCGTCGCCGCCGCGACATCCGATTGTCGCATCAAGCTTTCGCCGATCAGAAAGCTACGGGTGCCGGCACGGGACAGCCGCGCCAAGTCGGCCGGCACGAAAAGGCCGCTTTCGCTGACCAGCAGGTAGCCGTCCGGCACGCGCGGCGCCAGCGTCTCGGTGGTTGAAAGCGAGACCTCGAAGGTCTTGAGGTTTCGGTTGTTGATGCCAAGCAGCGTCGATTTCAGCCGTAGCGCCCGGTCAAGCTCCGCCCCGTCGTGAACCTCGACCAGCGCGTCCATGTCCCAGGCGAAAGCCGCATCCTCCAATTCATCGGCCTGGGCGTCCGAAACGCTGGCCATGATGATCAGGATGCAATCAGCACCCAAAGCGCGGGCCTCGGCGACTTGATAGGGATCGTAGAGGAAATCCTTGCGGATTGCGGGCAACGCCGTCGCGGCGCGGGCCTGGGTCAGGTATGCGTCCGCGCCCTGGAAGCTGGGCGTATCGGTAAGGATGCTCAGACAGGTAGCGCCGCCCGCCTCGTAGGCACGCGCCAGCGCGGGCGGGTCGAAATCCGCCCGGATCAGACCCTTCGAGGGGCTGGCTTTCTTGATCTCGGCAATCAGGCCGTAGCGGCCCTCGGCCTCGGCCCGCGCCAAGGCCTCTTGGAACGGACGAACCGACGCCGCGGCCTTGGCCTCTGCCTCGACCTCCGCCAACGGACGGTCCGCCTTGCGGGCGGCCACCTCGTCCAGCTTGTAGGCCCTGATCTTTTCCAGAATGTCGCTCATGGGCGTTTGTTAGCAGATCCTGCGCACATTACCCATTCGTGGTCTTCGCCAGCGCCGCGACCTTGGCCTTCGCGGCGCCTGAGTCGATGCTCTCGGCCGCGATCGCGGCACCTTCTTTCAGGTCACTCGCACGGCCCACGATCACCAGGGCGGCGGCGGAATTTAGCAGGGCGGCGTCGCGATAGGCGCCCTCAGCTCCGTCCAATAGGGCGCGCAGGCGCATGGCGTTCTCCTCGGGCGGGCCGCCGATGATGTCGCGGAAGGGATGCACCGGCAGGCCGGCTTCCTCTGGGTGTACCTCGCGCTCGGTAATCTGGCCGTCTTTCAGTGCCACAACGGCGCTTGGACCCGCGATCGAGATCTCGTCCGTGCCGTCCGAGCCATGGACCAGCCAGGCACCCTCGGTCCCAAGAGCGCGGAGTGTTTCGGCCATGGGACGCAGGAGCGCCTCCGAGAAAGCCCCGGTCAGTTGAAACTTCACTCCCGCGGGATTGGTGAGCGGCCCGAGGATGTTGAAGACCGTCCGCGTCCCCAGCTCTAGCCGCGCCGGCATGACATGCTTCATCGCGGCGTGATGCATCGGCGCCATCATGAAGCAGATGCCGCATTCATCGAGTGCCTTCTGCGCCACCTCGGCCGGGACCATGACATCGATGCCCAGCTGCGAAAGTGCATCGGCCGTACCCGATTTCGACGTCAGCGCCCGGTTTCCGTGCTTGGCGACTGGAACGCCCGCGCCCGCAACGATAAAGGCACTCGCGGTCGAGATGTTCAGCGTGCCGCGTCCGTCGCCGCCAGTGCCGACGATGTCGATCGCGCCCTCCGGGGCGTTGACACGCGCCGCCTTGGCGCGCATCGCGGCCGCGGCGCCGGCAATCTCGTCGACGGCCTCGCCCCGGGTGCGCAGCGCCATCAACAGCCCGGCGGTTTGGGCAACGGTGGCCTCGCCCGCCATGATGATGCCAAAGGCCTCCTCGGCCTCCAAGCGGTTGAGCGGGCCGTCGGCGGCTTTGGCGATCAACGGCTTGAGCGCGTCGCTCATGCGGGCTCTCCCGCTGGCTCGCCTGCTGGCATTCCGGCGATTTCCAGGAAGTTCCGCAGCAACGCGTGCCCGTGTTCGCTCGCGATCGACTCGGGGTGGAATTGGACCCCGTGAATGGGTCGGGATTTGTGGGCGATTCCCATGATGACGCCCGATTGTGAACGGGCCGTCACCTCGAGGCAGTCCGGCAGTGTCTCCGCCTCGATGGTCAGCGAATGATAGCGGGTCACCGAGAAACCCTGTGGCAATGCCGCGAACACGCCGGCGCCAGTGTGGGTGATCGACGAAAGCTTGCCGTGCAGGATTTCGTGGCACTCGACGATCTTGCCGCCGAACGCCTGTCCTATGGCCTGGTGCCCCAGGCAGACGCCAAGGATTGGCATCGGTTCGGGTGCCGCGCGGATCAGGTCAAGACAGATCCCGGCTTGATCCGGATAACAAGGCCCAGGCGAGAGCACGATCGCCTGGGGCTTCAAATCGAACGCCTCGGCCACCGAGACCTCGTCGTTGCGCATGACGCGCGCTTCGGCCCCCAACTCGCCCAGGAAATGGACCAAGTTGTAGGTAAAGCTGTCATAGTTATCGATCAGCAGCAGCATCTAGCCAGATCCCATTCGTGCGACAATCTAACCCGAGCCATCACCTGGATATACTAGCGCCCGCCACGGGATGCGGCTATAGATGCCCGCACAGGCGCCCTTGCGTCAAGCGGGGGAGGGCGCGTTTCGTTTGCGTGCATTGGTGTTCCGGACTAGATTCACGGATCGGGGTGGAAACAGCACGATGGCCAGAACTTACGACGATGACGAACCGCGCCCGGGCGGATTCTGGCGCTTTCTAAAAGGCATGTTGAGCGCGCTCATTCTCAGCGCGATCGTCTTTTGGGTCATGTCAGTCTACATTTTGCCGCCGCCGGTGATCCCTGTACCGGTCACCGAGTTGGATACCGGACCCGAGATCGTCGATGGAATCGTCGTTTCGGACGAACCTGCCTACTCAAATACTGACCAGAGCACCGAACCCGAGCCCGAGGCCGAGCCGGAACCCCAGGGCACAGCCTCTCTGGAAGGCCCGGCGATGGTGGTCAATGCCGCGGAATTCGCGGGCGATCTTCAGGGACCACTGGTCGCCGTCGTGCTGGACGATACGTCGGCTCTGCCGCTGCTGCACCAGCTTCTGTTCTCGCTCGACATGCCGATTACGGTCGGCGTTGTGGCCGGCGGCGAGGGAGACGTGGATACCGCCGAAGCCGCGCGAAATGCCGGGTTCGAGGTTGTCGCGCAGCTTCCGATCGCGCCGCCCGGCGAATCCGGTGGCAGCGTGCTGGAATATGCCCTGCCGGAAGAGGATTCGGCGCTGCGCACGCTCACCCTGATGCAGCGGATGCATATGGCAGTCGCGGTGAGCCGGCCTCTGGCTTCCGTCATCCCGCCCGATGAGCCAGTCCTCGGTGGCATTTCCGGTGTCGTCGGCCCCCTTGGCTTTGCTTATCTGGATCATAGCGTTTCACCAGGCAGCGAATCTTCGGCGAAAGTATCGGGCCTTGCCGAGGCGAAGGGTGCGCTGGTCGAGGTCAGCCGCCACACGATCCAGGCGGGCGCCAGCGCGGCGGAGGCACATGCGGTGCTCGACGGCGCTTCGGCGGATGCGGCCGAGCGCGGCTGGGCCGTCGTGGTTGCCGCGCCAAGCGAGGAATTGGTTCAGGCGCTGCTGCTATGGGCTGGCGAAGGCGAGGGAGGGCTCGCGCAGCTCGCGCCGCTGACGGCGGTGATCCGCAAGCAAATCGGCGGCTAGCGCGGGTTTCACCGGCCGCGATCTATTCCGCACAGGCAATTGCCGAGCTTAACCCCGCAGATCACGGCCCGAGGCCAGCCACAACATCGACCAGAACGCATGAAATCCGCTCTCTGCGCGATGGCAGACTAGTTGAAATTCCGCGCGACCGCGGCGGCGTGCATCAGCGCCTTGGATTTGTTCACGGTCTCTTGGAACTCGGATTCCGGATCGCTGTCGTAGACAATGCCGCCTCCGGCCTGGACATACAGCGTGCCATCTTTCACGACGCCGGTCCGCAGCGTGATGCAGGTGTCCATCTCGCCGGAAGCCGAGAAATAACCGACGGCGCCCGCATAGACGCCTCGTTTTTCCTTCTCCAACTCGTCGATGATCTCCATCGCGCGGATCTTCGGCGCCCCAGAAACCGTCCCGGCGGGCAGGCCCGCCAGCAGCGCGGACAACGCGTCATGGTCTTCGCTTAGCTCGCCATCCACGTTCGAGACAATGTGCATGACATGGCTGTAGCGCTCGACCGTGAACTGCTCGTTCGGATCCACGCTGCCGATCTTGGCCACCCGCCCCACATCGTTGCGGCCGAGATCCAGCAGCATCAGATGCTCGGCGCGTTCTTTGGGATCGGCCAGCAGATCCTCCTCCAAGGCCGTGTCCTCGGCTGGTGTCGCGCCGCGGGGCCGCGTGCCGGCGATCGGCCGGATCGTCACCTTGCCGTCGCGGACGCGCACCATGATCTCGGGGCTGGCACCGACGATCTGGAAGCCCTCATTCCCGTCCGAGAGATTGAAGAAGAAAAGATATGGGCTGGGATTGATCCGCCGCACTGCCCGGTAAAGCGCGAAGGGCTGCACATCCAAGGGCAGGGCCCAGCGCTGCGAGGGAACCACCTGGAACACATCGCCCGCCCGCACATAGGCTTTGGCCCGCTCGACCATATCCAGAAATTCCCCGTGGGTCGTGTTCGAGACCGGGTCTATGCGGCGCGCGGCCGCCTCGGTGACCGCGGTGACGGGCGTGCCGTGCGCCGGGGCCCGGTAGATCGCCTCCAAGCCCCGGGTCAGCCTGGCAGACGCAGCCTCGTAGGCATTATCCGCCGGGACGTCGGCGCCGTACCAAACGGGGGCGACCAACGTGATCATGTCGCGCACATTGTCGACGATCGCAACCAGCGCCGGACGCAGCATGATCGCGTCCGGCAGGCCCAGCGGATCGGGATTAGGCTCCGGCAAGCGCTCGACCAGCCGGATCATGTCGTAGCCGAGATAGCCGAACAGACCCGCCGCCATCGGTGGCAGGTCGTCCGGCAGGTCGATCCGGCTTTCGGCGATGAGCGACCGCAGGCTCTCGAGCGTGGGCAGGGCGTCGGGCTCGAAATGCTCGACATCCTCCGCGGCGCGGCGGTTGATCTCGGCGGCATGCCCGCGGCAACGCCAGATCAGGTCTGGATCGAAGCCGATGACCGAATAGCGCCCGCGAATTTCACCGCCCGTCACAGATTCCAGCAGGAAGCTGTTCACTCCGGCATCGGTCAGCTTCAGCATCAGCGAGACCGGCGTGTCCATATCGGCCACCACCTGGGCCCAAACGGCCTGGTTCCGGCCCTCGGCATAGGCGGCGGCGAAGGCCGGTTTCTCGGGGCTGATGCGCATCGCCCGGCCTATTGGCTGGGCGCATTCACGGCGCCGAGCAGCGAAAACACCTGGTCGACAACTTCCGGATCGATGAAGGCCGTGTGTTTGCCTTCGATCGCGCGAGCGAAATATTCGACCGTATCGCCGCGCAGCGACTGCTCGATCACCCGGTCAAGCTCGGCACTCGACGCGGCCATCGTCTCGGGCTCCACGGGCGTGATCGAGACGACTTGCGCAACGATCACCCCTTGGCCGTCATCCGATGGCGCGAAGATTCCCTTGTCCTGCTCGGCCTCGAAGCCGCGCTCGATCAAAAGCGGCGGCAGGGCCGGGGGAGACGTCAGCCGGGTGAACGGCCCAAATGGCAGTACGTTCGTCCCCAACGCCTCGCCCGAATCCCAGATCGAGTTCTCGGGTCCCAGCCCGGCGGCGATATCGGCCGCCTTGGTTTCGAGATCTGCCAGCCGTTGCGCATCCTGCCATGCGGTGACGGCGCGGTCGCGCACGGCATCCAGAGGCTGGAGCGCCCGCTCCTCGATCCGCTCGACCAGGATCATCAGGTAGCCGCCAGCCGGAGTCTCGATCATGTCGCGCTCCTCGGCGTCAAGCGCCTCGAAGGCCTCGCTGACGAAAACCGGATTTGCAATGATGCCCTCAGCAGCCGTGCCACCCGTCAGGGTCGCGTTGCGGGCAAGTCCCTCGAAGGTGCCGTGGACCACCGCCGCGCCGCCTTCCTCGCCCTGCATCCGCTGGGCGCTTTCGGGCATCGACAGGCCCTCGCTGCGCAGATCGTCGATCAGGTTGGCGAGCTCGGGCGCCGCGCCGCGCATTGCCTCACCCGCCATGCGCTGGGCGATTTGGTCGCGCACATCCTCGAAGGAAGCAGTCCCGCCCGGAT
>CAJICH010000004.1_pt1 | contig 80061 bp, 76 predicted proteins | sample 9199591 | NCBI WGS metagenome assembly CAJICH01 (sample SAMEA7708332, study PRJEB35096) | sediment metagenome | biome: marine neritic benthic zone biome [ENVO:01000025]; feature: sediment [ENVO:00002007]; material: shallow marine sediment [ENVO:03000034] sea grass bed [ENVO_01000059] ...
CCAAGCGCAACTCTCGCGTGGCGATATCGACCCCGCGCTCGAACATCACCATGCGGGTGGCGACGAAGCCAGTCTCGAAGATCGTCCCGAAGAACCACATAATGACCGGGAAGACGATGACGAACTGAACGGACGCGTTGCCGCCCTCGTCAGTCAGGAAGCGGGAAATTTCGTTACGCAGGATGCCCATGATCTTTCACTCTACGCTAAGGTTTCACTCTCAATGGGCCCGGCTGGGCGGGCCCGGTCTCGGGCTCAATGAGTGAGCTTCAATGTCACGATTTCATCGGCGATGTTCTGGAACGCCGTGTTGATGTCGACGCCTTCGACCAGGTAGTGGGTCGAGAGCGAGGACGAGCAATCCTCCAATGCCGCCTGCGCCACCGGCTGGCCGGCCAGCTCGAAGCCGATTGTGTAGACGGTGGCATTCTGGCCCAGCTTTGCTTGGTCGCAGATCTGCTTCAGCAGCACGTCGCCTTCGCCGGTCTGGGCACTGTCGATGACGGTGACCTTCGAGCCGCTCGGCGGATTGTTCGAGTTCCACCAATCAGGTGTGTGCTCGGCATACTCTTCGTCTTCGATCTCGTTCAGTTTCGTGTTCTGTCCATCGGACATGACCACGGTTATCTTGCGCGCACCTGGCTCGTACGAAGCATGGGGCCAGCCGGCGAACTCGGCCGACAGGTCACCATTGGCGATCATCGCGTCGATCACCGGGCGCGACGAGGTATCGAGCAGCGCCTGGCCCCACTTCATACCCATATAGGTCGCAGTCCAGGTCTCGGGATCCAGGGCGTCGATCGCGTCTTTCAGCGCTTGCGGGTTATTCGAGAACGGCGTGATCGCGTTGTTCGCGTTCGGGCAGCCGAAGTTACCCGAGCCGACATTCTCGCGGAAATGCTGACCCTGCACGTAGGCGGTCACCGGGTTCACCGGCATCGCGACCGTGTCGAAGTCGATGCTGTGGTAGTCGATGCAGCTCGAATAGTCGTGATGCCGGTCGATGTTGTAGAGATCCGCCATGGCTCGCGGCATGTTGACCTGCTGCGAAAACGGCACAATCGAGATCAGCGTCTGGGCCTGATTGTCGGCCGACAGAACGGTGTCGATGAAGCTTTTGGCGGCGACCTGAAGTTGCGAAAGCTTCGTGCCCGGCGCGGAGGTCGAATCCCAGCCCATCGAGCCCGACACGTCGAGCACCAGAGCGATCTCGAGCCGCGGCGCCGCCTGGACCGCGCCAGACTGCACGTTCACGTCGAGCTGCGTGATGCCAATCATACGCAGGAAAATGGTGCTCAGCGGACGCGAGGCGGTAGCGACGATCGCCCGGCCTGCGGTCGTCTGGGTGACGCTGGTCGCGATCTCGACGGCTTGCGACCGATCGATCCGCGAGGCCATGTAATCATTGATGAGGTCGGTGGCCTGCTCGTCGAGCGTCAGCTCGCCGTTTGAATCGTAGTCCTGTTCGGTATTGGTGGCGGCCAGGATGCCGCGGTCGAGGGCGTTCTGCAGATCCGCGCGGGCCAGATCGTAGCGCTGGTAGTCGACGGCCATGCCGCCCATCACCATCAGCAGGACGAAGAAGACCATGACGAAGATCGTGATTCCGCCACGATCGTCCTGAAGGAAGGAATTTTCGTTAGTGCGGTGATTCAGACCGCATGGACGCTGGGGCAATCTAAACATCAATCAACCTCACTCCGGAACGCAACTGACGCGCAGGCAAGACACACAGCACAAACGCGAACGACCATAAAAATACCACAATTGGCCAAACATTTCTAATGACATGTTAAAATCTTTAATACTCTATTTTTAAGCGCAACTGAGGCACACAGATACAACCGATGGTTGTTGGCCGCGTGTCGCAGAAACGGTTATGCCGACTGCAGAAGCCGGCGCAGATGCTGCAATTATTGTCTCTCTCCCATAGGGTTAGCCCGAGGGCTTGGCGTCCAAGCGCGCCTGCATCCCTGGGTGGTAGACGCAATAGTAGTCCAGGGCCACGGTTTCCGTCACGATCATTGACCAGCTTTCGCCAGGAGCAATCTCGCCCGAGTCCCAGCTTCCATTTGTGGCGGTGACCGTATGCGGAACGATGTCCAGGTTCGTCCAAGTGACCGCGTCTCCGAAGCGGAGAGTCGCGACCGACGGGGCGTAGGCGAAGTCCACGATTTCTACCTGTCGGCCGTCGATTTGCGTCGCGCGCCCGGGCCCCGGCGTGATCGCCGCGGCGGTGAGGGTCAGGGCGGCGGCTGATGCCGCCGCCGTGCCCGCCAGCCACCGGCTGGCCTGCCCATTCATTGACCGGCCACCTCGACCACCATCTGGGCGTGGTCCTCGTGCACCTTGAAGATTCGCAGGCCCGCTTCGAACAGCGCCTTGACCTCCGGGTGGTCGATATTCGGGATGAAGCTGTGCTCGACCAAGTCATTCACCGCCTTGTGGTAGGCCAATTCGTTGGCCGCGTAGTAGGCGTCGAACTCGGCGCCCCTCAGCTGGCTCATCTCGTCGATGATCTTCGCCGCATCGGCGTCAAGCTTCTGGCTTAGGAAATTGTCCTTGGGCTGGGCGCCGAGCTTTTCTAGCAAGCTCAGCGCTTGGGCATTGACCGCCTCATGATCGCGGATCATCGTTCGGGCAAAGTCATGCACCGCCGGATCGGTCGAGATCGCCAGCGCCAGATGCGCGTAGCGAATATCGATATTGTCCGCGGTATAGGCCGCATGGGCCATCTCGACATCGCTGAGCTTGGCGGGGTCGTGTGCCTCGCCCGCCGCGGCTTGGTCTGTCGTGGCTTGGATTGCGGCGAGCGAACCCGCCAGGGCAGCGCCGGCAATAAGGGATCTGAGCGTCATCATGGGTCTCCTTCGCGTGAGCGTTTTCTGCCGGTCCGTGCCGGCCGCGTCCGAGGAGATGGCGCCGCCTCGCCGGACCGACACACCCGGTAGTCCCGATTTCTGTGCAATTCGTCCGAACCGGGCTGGGTGCGCGGGTGACCGGCGCTAGATTGTGTGCCGGCGGCGACGTTGGCGCCGGATCGGACAGACGGATCATGCGATGGATTTGCTCAGCGATATTCTGGCCGCGCTCAGGCTGCGCGGCACGCTTTACTTCCGGACGGCGTTCACGGCGCCCTGGGCGATCGAGGTGCCACGGTTCGCGAACGTCGCGCGCTTCCACTATGCCCATCGCGGGCAGTGCCGGGCCGCGGCCGATGGGGCAGCCGGGCCGATCCTTCTGCGCGAGGGAGACTTGGTGATCATTCCGCATGGCGCGCGCCATGTGATCGGCGAGCCCGAGGGCGCAACCGTGGCGGGCCTGGATCGGGTCTTGAGCGATTCGGGATATGCGGGCGAGGGCGCGCTGGTCTACGGTGGCCACCCTGGCGACGCTGCTTCGGGCCAAAAAACCCAGTTGATATGCGGGCATTTCTCGTTCGAGAGCGGCGTTGCCCATCCACTGATCACCGCCCTGCCGCCGCTGATTCATTTGCGCGGCGGATTGAGCGGGGGCGACGGCGTGGCACAGCGTTGGCTAGACCAGACACTGGCGTTGATCGGGGCCGAGATGGATCGCCCCGGGCTCGGTGCCGAACTGATCGCGCTAAAGCTCTCGGAGGCGATCTGTATTCAGGCGATCCGGGCCTATTTGGACGGCGAGGGTCGCGCCCAGCCAGCGGCGGCGGGTTTTACCGACGCACCGGTGCGCCGGGCGCTCGAGGCCGTCCACCATGCGCCGGGCACCCAATGGACCCTGGCCGGCATGGCGGATGCGGCCGGCCTGTCGCGCTCGGCCTTCGCCGAGAGGTTCCGCCGGGTGATGGGCGAGACGCCTCTGGCCTACCTGACCCGGTGGCGCATGATGGGTGCTGAGCGGCTGCTCTGCGAATCCGACCTTCCGATCGCCGAGATCGCGATCCGGAGCGGCTATCGCTCGGAGGCCGCGTTCGGGCGCGCGTTCAAGGGGTTCCACGACGCGACGCCGGCCGGCCTTAGACGTGCGGCGCGCGCACGGCCAGCCGAACCGCGTGCCAGCTAGACCAAGATAGCGGCCAGGACGCCGGCCAGGACGCCGGCCAGGACGCCGGACAGCACGTCGCTCGCTCCGGATCGACGTGCACGCCGTTTCCCATCGTCGCCGGCCGGCCCGTGTGATCCGCGCGCGCCCGGGTGGTTTCAAGTCGGGTTGACCTCGGCAGGCTGCGGCTCGCGTTCGGTGAGAATCGCGTCGGTCAGATACTGTTCGGGCAGTTCGTCCGCATATTGCTCGATCTCCTGCAGGAAGCCGAAGAGCAACATTCCCGAGCTTTCCAGTTCGCGCAGTTTGTCCGAGACGCGCGGCTCGCGGATCTCTGCGTTCATGTTTCGGATCAGCCGCAACATGCGGATCACGGTTGGCCTGAGTTCGTTGATGCAATCCTTCGAAAAGCGATCGAGAACCATCTTCAGCAAGTCGCCCTCGGCCTTCGCCACCTCACGTTCGCGCGCCAAGCGGGACTTGGCGAGCGCGTTTAGCACGGATCGCTTCAGCGACGCCGGGCTTAGCGCGTCCTTAGAAAGGCAATCCGCGCAAACAGCGCTCAGCGCTTCCGCCGCCACCGTGGCGTCGTCTGGGCCCGCAATGATGATCACCACCGGGGTGCGGGCGTTCTTGCCGCTGGCCAAAGCGCGCGCCAGGGTCACGCCATCGCCGTCAGGCAGCTGGTAGTCGAATATGCAGAGCCCGAAATCTTGGGCATCCAGCAGAGGTTGCGCCTCGGCGCCGTTCGTCGCCTCCACGAAGTCGAGGTTCAGGCCCGCTTCGCGCGCGGCATGTGTGATCCGGCGCCGGTCGAAACGGTTATCCTCGACGAATAACACCCGTGTTGCCTGCCTCGACAAGCCCAGTGCTTCATCCGTTGCGCCGGCATCAGTCGGCATCTCTTCGATCTTCTTGACGTTTAGCATTCTTGACTCTCACAATTGTCAATTGAAGGTCCGGTTTTGGACGGCAGTTCGACCGACTTACGATGAACTTCCTACCAAGCCGCTAATTGTAATGGTCGCATCCGTCTTCGAGATATCGCCACTGCCCGCCTAATCGGCCCGCGCGGCCCTTCCTTCCGCGACACCAGCAGCCACTTGGCAGCGACGCCCTGATGGGCGTCCCGCGGCCGGCATAGCAAGTCGCCACGACCGAGACTGGGGCCAATTGCTGACGATGCGGAAAACGGCGTCAGCCCGCGCCGGCACAAAGCGCGAGGACGTCACGCCGAAGCGATTGCCGCCATGGGGGCGGTGACAGGCCGAAGGTGCGGGTGAACTTGGCACAGTCGAGCGCTGAATTGACCGGACGCCGCGCGGCGGTTGGATAGTCCGCGCCCGGGATCGCGTCGATCACCGGCGTAGCGCGCGCCAGGCAATCGGCGATGCGGAAGATCTCGGCCGCGAATGCCGCCCAACTGGCCGGAGCGCCCGCCCCGGCGAAGTGATGAGCGCCCCAATGCGTGGCGCTGGCGGACGCGCCCGCTAGGCGCGGCGCTATCGCCAGACACGCCTCGGCCAGATCGATCGCCGAGGTAGGGCTGCCGATCTGATCATCGACCACGCTGATCCGCTCGCGCTCGGAGCCGAGCCGCAGCATGGTGGTTACGAAGTTCCGTCCCCAGGGCGCATAGACCCAAGCCGTGCGCAGAATGACCGTCCGGGGATTGGCGGACCGGGCCGCCCGCTCGCCAGCTAATTTGCTCGCGCCATATGCATTGATCGGCGCCACCGGATCGTCCTCGCGATATGGCCCTTGCTTTGTGCCGTCATAGACATAGTCGGTCGAGATGTGGATCATGGCCGCCCCAGTCTCGGCGGTGGCCCCCGCGATCTCGCCGACTGCCTCGCCGTTGATTCGGAACGCCGCCGCGCGATCGTCCTCGGCCTGATCCACCGCGGTATAGGCGGCCGCGTTGATCACCACGTCCGGCGCATGGGCGTGAACCGCCTCGGCTGCGGAGCCTGGGACTGACAAGTCCGCCTGATCGCGCCCCAGGCAAGGGCCGGCCTCCGCCGCCGCCAGCGCTCGGGCCAGTTGGCCACTTTGGCCGAACACCAACAGCTTCATCCCCGCAGCCCCAGCCGCTGGCCGTCATAGCGTCCGGCGCGGACCGCGCGCCACCATTCCTGGTTGGCCAGATACCAGTCGATTGTGGCCTCGAGACCGGTTTCGAAGGTCTCACGCGGTGTCCATCCCAGCTCGCCGCGAATTCGTCTGCTGTCCATCGCGTAGCGCCGGTCGTGGCCTGGCCGGTCCTCGACAAATCGGATCAGCCGGTCATGCGGGGCGTTCTCGGGCCGGCGCTGGTCCATCACCGCACAGATCCGGCGCACCACGTCGATGTTCCGCCATTCCGCATCGCCGCCGATATTGTAGACTTGGCCTGGCGTGCCCCTCTCCAGCACTAGCCGTAGGGCACGTGCATGGTCCTCGACATGCAGCCAGTCGCGCACATTCTCACCTGCGCCGTAGACGGGCATCTCATGGCCCTCATGGGCCGCAATCACCATCACCGGGATCATCTTTTCCGGAAACTGCCAGGGCCCGTAATTGTTCGAGCAGTTGGTGGTGACGACCGGCAGACCATAGATCTCGCCCCAGGCGCGCACCAGATGGTCGGACGCGGCCTTCGAGGCGGAGTAGGGGCTGTTCGGCGCATAAGGTGTGGTCTCGGTGAATGCGGGGTCGCGCGGGCCCAGGCTGCCATAGACCTCGTCGGTCGAGATGTGATGGAAGCGGAAATCTCCGCCTCGGCCCGCGCGCCAATCGCGTGCCGCCTCCAACAGCGTGAAGGTGCCCACGACATTGGTCTCCAAGAACGCCGCAGGCCCGTCGATCGAGCGGTCCACATGGCTCTCGGCCGCCAGATGCATCACCGCGTCGGGGCTGAGTTCCTCGAAGAGGCGTGCGACCAGGGCCCGGTCGCAGATATCGCCCTCGACCAGGCGATAGCGGGGGTCATCGGTGCAGTCTTCCAGGGCTTCGGGAGTTGCCGCATAGGTCAGCTTGTCGAGGTTGACCACCTGCCAGTCGGTCTCGCGGATCACCTGCCGGATTACCGCCGAGCCGATGAGCCCCGCGCCGCCGGTGACCAGAAGTTTCATGTGCCCGCCTCGTGGCTGAAAGGGCTCTCCCAATCCGCCAGCAACGGCGCCGCGGCATCCTTGTCCGAGAGGGTTGGGCTGACGGTCAGCGGCCAATCGATGCCGATCTCCGGGTCATCCCAGCGCACGGCGCCGTCGCAATCGGGGTTGTATGGATTGTCGGCCTTGTATTGCACCTCGCAATCCGGCTCCAGTGTCAAAAATCCGTGCAGAAAGCCCTTTGGAACATAGAGTTGTGTCCAGTTCTTTGGGTTTAGCTCGAGCCCAAACCAGTGCCCGTATCCGGGCGAGCCACGGCGCATGTCCACGGCCACGTCCCAAATCCGCCCCGCCGTGCAGCGCACCAGTTTTGCCTGTGCCATCGGCGGCGCCTGGTAGTGCAGCCCGCGCAATGTCCCGGCGTCGCGCGACAGCGAGTGGTTGTCCTGGCACCAGTCCGGGCAAGGGCTCGGCCCGGGCCAGGACGCCCGGCTCCATGTCTCGGAGAAGAATCCCCGCTCGTCTCCGTGCCGCGTTGGCCTGAAGATAAAAAGACCTGCCAGCGGTGTGGTTTCGACCTGCATCAAGTCCTCGCCTCTTGCGCCTAAGCATCGACATACGGACGCCGATGGCAAGGGAATCCGAACATGGTTTTCGTTCCGTTAATTGCCGCACAACCGCATGCAAATCCACGTGCAAGAATCGGGGGCTATTTCCCTCCCGCGCGGCCTTGGCTAACGTCGGCCGATGGACACGGCTTCCGGTCATATTGCGGCGTCGCGGCACATCCTCGACCGCGCCTTCAATCCCCGGCGTATTGCCGTCATTGGTGCCTCGGCCAACCGGGCGAAATGGGCCAATATGCTGTTCCGCCGTCTGGTCGACGGGCCATTCCGGGGCGAGGTGGTGCCGGTCAATCCCGCCTACGATCAGATTGAGGAACAACCCTGCTACCCAAATGTCGAAGCGGTGCCGGGCGAGATCGACTACGCCCAGATCCTGATCCCGCGTGCCCAGGTGCCGGGCGCCGCGGCAGCATGCGCGCAGAAAGGCGTCGGCGTGATCCATGTTCTGGCCGCGGGCTTTGGCGAGGTCGAGGGCGAAGGACCAGACTTGCAGCACGCTCTCCGTGATGCGTTGGCCGGCAGCCAAACCGCGTTGATCGGTCCCAATTCTCTGGGTCTTTATCGCGCCCGGGCGGGGCTCGACTTCTCTCGCGGCTGCCATTTCCACCCCGGCCCCGCCACGTTCATCTCGCAATCGGGCGCGCTCTGCACCGATATCCTGGCACTCGGCCAGGCGCGGGGGCTCAACTTCGGCAAGATCCTTTCGGTCGGCAATTGCGCCGGGCTCGATTGGCCCGACTATGTCCGCTATTGCCGTGAAGATCCGGAGACCGGGATCGCTGCGTTCTACGTCGAAAGCGTGGCCGATGGGCGGGCGCTGTTCGAGGAATTGAAGGCGCTCGCCGCCGTCAAACCCGTCTTGGTGCTTAAGGGCGGGCACAGCGGCCGGGGCGGCCGCGCCGTCGTCTCGCATACCGGACGGCTGGCAGGGGACTACCGCATCTGGCAGGCAATGCTTGCCCAGGCGGGTGCGGTCGAGCTCGACGGGATCGAGGGTCTGCTGGTCGCGCTCGAGGCATTTGATGCCACGTCGCGGCTCGCGCGGGATGGCGGGCTGATGGTGATCGGCTCGGGCGGCGGCATCTCGGTTTTGATCAGCGACGGCGCCGAGGAGCGTGGGTTGGCGCTGGCCGATCTGGATGCGTCTACGCTGTGCGGCTTGGGCGAGGCCATTCCGGATGCGTCCGAGCTGGGCGGCATCGGCAACCCTGTCGAAATTCCCATAGACCGAATGCTGGGCGAGCCCGAGCGCATGGCGCGGCTGATCGCGGTTTCAGCCGCCGATCCTGGGGTCGGCGCCGTGCTGGTTCATCTGAACCTGATCGCAGTGGCGAACCACTATGTGGACGGCAGTACTGCTGACTGGGAGCAGGCCTGCGCCCGGCTTGCCCGCGCGATTGAGGCGAGTCCGGTCCCGGTCGTCACCTGGTTGCGGAATGCCGCCGCGGGCGAGATCACAAGCGCCTTCGACCGGGTCGCGATGGCCCGCCTGGGCGTCGAGGCGCGCCTACCGGTCTTCGCGACGCTTGACGAGGCCCTGGGCTACGTCGTCCGCCTGCGGCAGATGGGGCCGCGCCCATGACCGGTCAGATGCTCTCCGGCGCCGAGGCCCGGGCGCTTGTCGCCGGGGCCGGCATTCCCTTCGCCCCCTGGCGCGCCGCTGACAGCGCCGAGGTTGCTTGTGCGTCGGCGGTCCAGATCGGCTGGCCGGTAGCGCTCAAGACCAGCGCCCCGGATGTGACGCACAAAAGCGAGGCGGGCTGCGTGGCATTGGGGCTGGCCGACGAAGCGGACTTGCGCGCGGCCTACCATCGGGTGACCACCAATGCGGCGGCAGCGGGCAGTGCGATGCCGAACGCCGTCCTGGTCGAGCGCATTACCGAGGGCCTGGCGGAGGTCGCCTTAGGCATAAAGCGATCCGAGACCTTTGGTCCGGTCTTGATGCTGGGCCTCGGCGGCATCTGGGTCGAATTGCTGCGCGACACCGTGCTGCGCCTTTGCCCCGTCTCCAAAGCCGAAGCGCACGGAATGCTGAGCGAGTTGCGCGGCGCGCCGCTTCTCTCCGGCGGGCGCGGCCGCCCGGCCTGTGACCTGGACGCCATCGCAGAGGCGGCCGCCGCGCTTTCGCGCTTGGCCGTGGACCGACCGGATATTCTGGAGCTCGACATTAACCCGGTCCTCGCGCTCGAATTCGGGATCGCAGCCGTCGATGCCCGGATCGCGCTCGGCACATTGGAGGCAACATGACCTTGATCACTCCCTCCGCCTCGATCATCGGCATGCAGGGCCCGGAATACGAGGTCGAGATCGAACGCGGCCGCATCCGGCAATTCGCGAAATCGATCTACTGCACCCATCCCGCCTATCACGAGGGCCGCAACGCCGTAGTGCCGCCCACTTTCCTGATCATGTCGGGCTACCACTACGGCTACATCCTGGCACGCGCGCCCAAGGACTCGGCCTTCGGGCAAATTGACGAGGACTTCCGAACCTGCGCCGACGGAGGCGAGGAGTTCGTCTTTCACGGACCCCCGCCGCGCGCGGGCGATGTGTTGAACGCCTCGACCATCATGCACGATTTCAAGGAGCGCGAGGGCCGGCGCGGCGGGCGGCTACGCATCTATGTCACCAAGAACAGCTTCACCGCACCGGATGGGCGCCCTGTCGCCGATTGGTACGAGTGGAACGTGAAGACCTCGCATTCTCCGGTCCAGATTGTGGACCCGGAGCGCATCGCCAACCGCCCCTATTTCATGAAGGGCGATCCCCGCGACCAGTTCGAAGCGATCCGCCCAGATGGCTGGGACGAACTGGAGCCGGGGCAGGGGCCGGGCACCATCACCATGCCGCCGCTGACCGTCACCGACATCGTCGCCTATCAATACGCCTCCGGCGAGGACGGCCCAACCCACCACGATGACCGCTCTGCCCAGGCGTGTGGCTACCCCTGCATCTATTCCATGGGCATGCTCCACGGCGGCGCGATGGCGACCTATGCCGTCAACTGGCTGGGCCCCCAGAACGTGCGCCGCTTCAAGTGCAAGTTCATCGAGATGCAGTTCCCCGGCGACGTGATCGACTATCGCGGCTGGGTCGTCAGCAAATACGAGGCAGATGGCCGGCGCCTGGTCGATATCGAGCTGGATTTTTCCCGCGAAGGCACAGTCCTGGGCCAAGGTTGGGCGACGTTCGTGGTGCCATAGCCATGCCCCGGGCATCGGGAACAGCCTCACATCATCGGGCTCGGCCGCCCGCGCCTGAGTCGAGCCCCAGCCTCGCGAACCTCCAGCCCCGCCCGGATCGTTACGGACAGGATCACCACCGTCCCACCCAAGATGGTCCAGCGGCCCGGCACCTCGTTGATGAAGATCCAAACCCAGATCGGCCCCAGCGCAAATTCCAACAACATGAAGAGCGTCAGCTCGGCCGCGACCAAGTGCCGCGAGGCAAAGATGAACATGGCGTTGCCGAGGCCCGACAGCACCCCGCCCCACAGGATGCACAGCAGGATGTCGTGTAACGAAAGATCCAGATCGCCCCACCGCATCGCCAGCCCCAAAAAGGCGATGATCACCGCCGAGACCAATAGCGCCGGCAGCATGTCGACCTGGCGGTTCCGGCGAACGATCACCGCGAAGCCCGAAAAGCAAAGCGCGGTGATCAGCGCCATCAGGTTGCCATAGGCCGAGCCAGAACCGACCCCCTCGGCCACCATGATCCCGACCCCCAGCGCCGCCACTGCCATCGTGATCAGGGTCATGCGCTTCAACCCCTCGCCCAGGAACACCCAAGCCATGCCCGCGGTTAGGAACGGAATGGCGCTAAGCGTGAAAAGCGTGTTGGCGATCGTCGTATTACTGATTGCCTGCAGAAACGCGACTCCGGCGGCGGACAGCAGGGCGCCGCCGAAAAGCCCAGGCCGCCCAATTTGATGCACCTTGGCCAGGGCCTCGCCCCGGTATCGGAAGACCATGATCAGGCAGATCACGGTTCCGAAAGCCAGCGATCGATAGAAATTGATCTGCCAGGTATCCGCATCGTCCATCGAGCGCAGCACCAAACCGCCGAAGCTGATGGCGACCGAACTGGCTACCATCGTCGCCATCGCCAGCCCGCGCCGCGAGGGGGCGTCTACGATCTGGTCTTCACCGGTCACGATCTCTGAATTCCGCTCCGCTGGTTCAAAATCCGATCAGGAGGCAAGTCGTCGCCGATTGTCCAGCACGGTCTGATCGGTGTCGCGCGGCGAAGGAATTTTCTCCTCGCCGCTCTGACCTCACCGTCTTATCCTCGCTTGATGATGCTGGATACCAGAGACAATTCCGCGAAGAGCTGTGGCGAGAAATGGTTGGCGGATCTCGACGGTTGCGTGTCGCGGAAGGTTGCCGATCCTCAACTCCTTTTTTTGGAGGAGTGCTACTGGCGCGATGTCCTAGCCCTGACCTGGCGGTTGCAGACGCTTAGCGGGCGCGAGGCCATCGAAGAACGGCTGTTCCCAGCTTTGGTTGCGGCTGAGGCATCCGGCTTCGCACTAGACCCGGCTGGCATTCCGCCTCAGGCCGTCACACGAGTCGGGCGCCAGGTGGTCGAGGCGTTTTTCACATTCGAGACCCGGATCGGCCGTTGCAGGGGAATCGTGCGGTTGTGCCCCGACAGTCAAGGCGTGCAACGCGCCTGGACGCTTTCGACCGAGCTGGTCGAGATCAAGGGGCATGAGGAGGCGACCGGCAAGCGCCGGCCCACCGGGCAGTCCCATTCCAGGGATTTCCGCGGCCCCAATTGGCTGGATCAGCGGCGTGAGACTGCTGCTTTCGGTGACCGGGATCCGACCGCTTTGGTTGTCGGCTGTGGCCAGGCGGGCCTCTCGATCGCTGCGCGTCTTGGCCAACTTGGTGTCGATACCCTGGTCATCGAGCGCAACCAACGCATCGGCGACAACTGGCGCCTGCGCTACCATGCGCTGACGCTCCACAATCAGGTCCAGGTCAACCACCTGCCCTATATGCCCTTCCCGCCCAACTGGCCGACCTACATCCCAAAGGACAAGCTGGCCGGCTGGTTCGAGGGTTATGCCGAGGCGATGGAGCTGAATGTCTGGACTGGGACCGAGCTAACGGGAGGCACCTACGATCAGAACGCTGGCCATTGGACGGTCACGCTGACGGGTGCGGATGGCGCCGAGCGCGCGCTCCGGCCCCGTCACCTGATCATGGCGACCGGCGTCAGCGGGATACCCCTATGGCCCCAGATCCCTGGGCTCGACGCCTTCGCGGGCCAAGTGCTCCATTCAAGCGAATATACTGACGGCGAGGATTGGTCCGGCGCGCGCGCCATCGTCTTCGGCACCGGCAATAGCGGGCATGACATCGCTCAGGACCTCTGCTCGTCGGGCGCTCAGGTGACCATCGTTCAGCGCAACCCGACACTGATCGTCAATATCGAGCCGAGCGCGCAATTGCCCTATGCTCTCTACGACGAGGGACCGACACTCGATCAATGCGACCAGATCGTCGTCTCGATGCCCGTGCCGCTGGTGCGCAAGGCGCATCAGGACTTCACGCGCCGAGCGCGCGAGATCGATAAGCCGCTGCTCGACCAACTCGAGCATAAAGGGTTCCGGCTCGATTTCGGCGAGGACGGGACCGGCTGGCAGTTCATGTATCTGACGCGGGGCGGCGGCTACTGCTTCAATGTGGGCTGCTCCGAGATGATCGCCGATGGGCGGGTCGGCCTCGCGCAATGCGACCAGATCGAGACGTTCGACGCCAAAGGCGCAATCTTGATGGATGGCACAAAGCTGCCCGCGGATCTGGTGATCCTGGCCACGGGCTATAGAGGCCAAGAGGCGCTTGTTGCCAAGCTCTTCGGCGACGACATGGCCGCGCGTGTGGGTCCGATCTGGGGGTTCGGTGATGGCGAGGAGCTGCGCTCCATGTATTGCCGCACATCGCAGCCTGGCCTCTGGTTCATCGCCGGCAGTCTGGCCCAGTGCCGGATCAACTCGAAATATCTGGCCCTCCAGATCAAGGCGATCGAGGAGGGCCTTCTAGGACCCGATTTCTAGGTCTCGATATTGGTCAGGCGGTAGGCAAGCCAGCCGCCAATGACAGTGCCCGGAATGGCCCCGTAGAGGACCGAGACGGTCGTGCTCGCGTCACTTTGGTCGTAGAAAAAGAAGTGCGCGATAAACGCGCCGGCGATTACGCCGATCAGGGCGCCAAAAACAATTATGGCGTTTTGCATTGTTATCTCCCCTAGTCAAAAACGCCGCTTCCACGGGGGCCAATACGCCGAAATCTGCGGCCACCCGCTAAGCTGGAACATTACATCACAAGCACAACTATAACGGGAAAATGCCCCAAAAATAAATCGTGAATCTGAGACGATTTTGAATCGAAACCACCCGATCACAGGCCTCTGGCGCCAGTCGTGGGCGCCGCGTCCAAGGCCCGATCCGGCAGCGTGCTGCGCCCGTGTCCTGGAAATCATTGAAACCATAAGGCTTTGTTCGCGCGCGCTGCGAATGCGGTTGCGCGGCGTTTCTGGTCACCGGCGATGGTGCTATTCTGGCCGAACAAATTTTTCGCGAAAGGGATTATCATGCTTACCAAGCGCCGTACCGCCTTGGACAGTGGGCTCTATGAATTGACCCGCGCGGCCAACGAAACCGACCTCCTGATCGGCGAATCGTTTGACGCGGCCTCAGCCACGACCTCGCTCGCCTTGGAGGCGGCGCCCGCCCGGCGCGGCGCCACCAGCCGGCCGCTGGGCGTCGTGCCGAGAGACATGGTTACCGTGAAACTGCTCACCGCAGCAGGTGCGGGCGACGCCTTGGCCGCGCGTTTGGCCGATCTCGGCTGCCAGATCGTCTCACGCGGCCCGCAGGTGCTGCTCGCCAACGTGCCTCCGGACCGTCTGCAAGCCCTCGGCGAGCTGCCAAACTTGCGTCGTGCAGAACAATCACGCCGTTTGCAGTTCCGCCTCGACGAAGCGCGGGGGGCGGCGACGCGCACCGAAATCGCGCTGGCGCAACACCCGCAAATTCGCGGGCAGGGGGTGGTTGTCGGCGTGGTCGATAGCGGCATCGATTGGCGGCACGACGATTTCCGCGATGCCGACGACAGCACCCGGATCGAGATGTTCCTGCACACGGTTCACGATGCGGCGACAGGTGTCGATTCGTTCACCGAGTTCTCGGCGGCGGATATCGACGCGGCGCTGGGCGGCGGCGGCAACGTGCCCGACGGGGATCTCAACGGTCATGGAACACATTGCGCCTCGATTGCTGCCGGGAACGGCCGGGCATCCGCCGCCCAAGCATTCCACGGCGTCGCGCCCGAGGCGACGCTGATGGCCGTGCGCTCGGACACCCTGCACGACACGCATATCATCGAAGGCATCCGGCGAGTATTCGACCGCGCCGCGGGGCGTCCCGCCGTGGTCAATCTGTCGCTCGGCGGCCATATGGGCCCCCACGACGGCACCAGCGCGTTGGAGAACGTGATTTCGCGGGAAACCGGGCCTGGCAGGATCGTCGTTGTTGCCGCCGGAAACGAGGCACAAGACCGCATTCATTTCGACGGCCAGTTGGTCGAGGGTCAGGATCTGGATATCGAGTTCACGATCCGCGACGCCGTTCAGTTCATCGACGTCTGGATCCCGCGCGGCGACGAGGCCGAAATTACGGTCATTGATCCGGATGGGACCGAGACTGTGCCCGACGGGAGTATCCAAAACACCTCGGCGGGTGCGTTTCGCGCCGATCTGCGCGAGGATCAATTCAACCGCGACATCAATCTGACCCTTGCCGTCGCGGGCGACCAGCTCGGCCGGCGCTGGCGCCTGCGGCTAAATGCACAGGTTGTGCGCCAAGGTACGGTCCATGCCTGGGGCCAGACCCGCGATTTCGATTTCTCGCGCAATATCTTCATGGCCGAGACGTCACCGCGGTTCAGCATCGGAATGCCGGCGACCGAGGAGCGCGCGATTTCGGTTGCGTCTTTCATCAGCCGTGCGGGCATCCTGCCAGGTGGCGCAGCGGTTCCGGGCCTGGCCACCGGCCAGATCTCGCCGTTCTCGAGCCACGGGCCCGCGCGCCACGGCACGCAACGCCCCGACGTCGCCGCTCCCGGTCAGCACATCGTCGCGGCGCTTGCCGCAGGCAGCAGCATGGCGACCCTGCCGCAGCTCGCGCCGCGCCGGCTGCCGGGGAACCGATACATCTCAATCCAGGGCACGAGCATGGCTACGCCCTTTGTCACCGGCGCGATCGCACTTATGTTGCAGCAGGAACCGGACCTGGCCCCGGAAGACGTCCAATTGCGCCTGCGTGCGACGGCACAGCGTGACGACGAAACGGGGCCGGTCTGGAACGAGGCATTCGGCTACGGAAAAATCGACGTCGAGGCCTTGCTGAACTACGCGATCGTCACTTGAGCGGGAACGGTAGAATGGCCTTCAGCACTCGAGATGCGCGCCGGCAGAGAATGTCGGCCGAGCTGCGCGATTGGTGCCGCACGGGCGCCCCAGACGATCGCCGGACCCTGGTATTGAAACTCGCGCCCGGCGCGGATTTGAACCAACTCGCGACGCGGCTCGGCGATTTGGGTGCGACACTGGTCAGCACCGGGCCAGCCGTAACCATCGCCGAGGTGAGCTGCAATGCGGCGGGCGAGGCAGCGGAATTGCCGGGCGTCGTCTCGGCCGACTTGCCGGCGCGCCTTGCCCCGAAGGTTGCCCGTTCGCAGAAACCTTCCAGTTAGGCGGCAGGCGCAACGCGCGGTGAAGGCGGGCACGGCCGACGGTATCTGCGGCCTTGGCCAAAACTGCACCGTACTCGGAGTTTGATTGTGGTGGAGGGGGCTGGATTCGAACCAGCGTAGGGTTTCCCCGACGGATTTACAGTCCGTTGCCTTTAACCACTCGACCACCCCTCCACAGATGGCGGTCCGCCTGCTCCGGGCGAGGCGTGGGCCCGGGCCGGTCGATCTAGGATAGCGGCGGTGCGGCTGTCAAGGTGGCCCCAGTTCCTTGCGGTAGAAAACCCGGTCAAAACCGTCTTCGCGCCCGCGCCCGGTCTCGCGATAGCCGAGCGCCGGGTAGAGGCCCTGGTTCTCGGTCATCTTGGTGTTGGTATAAAGCTCGACCGCGTCCGCCGCCGCCGCATGCGCCATCCGTTCGACCGCCTCGATCAGCGCCCGGCCCATGCCGGTTCCCTGCATTGCCGGGTCGACCGCGACGTTCTCCAAATGCCAGTGGTCGCCCCTGGGATAGGCAACAACGAACCCCGTCACTGGATCGCCCGCCACCCAAAGCCGCCCGGCCGCCTGCGCCGCCGCGAAGTTAGTCACCATCGGCGCCGGCTCGCGGCCGATCCGGGGCACATAAGGCGCATAGGCCGCCCGCGCAACCCGCTGGACCGCCGCCACATCCTCCGGTTCGGCTGAGCGTATGTGCATCGGCTTTCCCTTCCTAAGCCCTACCATCCTCCTTAAGATCGGCCCGCCTGCCCAGGGAAATTCTCGAGGGCCGATTTCCGCTGATCCGAGGGGACAGAACATGGCTGGCCAGGCCAAAAAGCCGAAATGGGCGATCGAGCGCGACCGGGCCCGGAAAGAAGCCGCGCGGGGGCAGGGGCCGACGATCTGGCTATTCGGTCTTCACGCGGTGCGCGACGCGCTGATCAATCCGCGCCGCGTGCGCCACCGGCTGATCGTGACCCCGAACGCGGCCACGCGCCTGGCCGAGGCGATTGCGGCGTCCGGCATGGAGCCAGAGATCGCCGATCCGCGCCGCTTTCCGGCGCCGCTCGATCCTCAATCGGTGCATCAGGGCGCCGCGCTGGAAGCCCAGCCGCTGGACTGGGGCGGACTGAGCGAGCTCGCGCATCCCCGACCCGGCGCGCCGCCACCGCGTCTAGTCCTGCTCGACCGGGTGACTGATCCTCATAACGTGGGCGCTATCCTGCGCTCGGCCGAGGTCTTCGGCGCGTGCGCCGTCGTCGCGCCGCGCCATCACTCCGCGCCAGAGACCGGAGCGCTGGCCAAGGCTGCCAGCGGTGCGCTCGAGCGTCAGCCCTACCTCAAGGTCCGCAATCTGGGCGATGCGATGCAGGATCTTGCCGCGGTGGGATATGTGCTGGTAGGGCTGGATGGCGCTGCCGAGACGGAATTGGCAGATGCGCTGGCGGCGGCCGGCGAGCAGCCGGTCGCGCTTGTCCTCGGAGCCGAAGGCCCGGGCCTGCGGGCGCGCACCCGCGATTGCTGCACCGCACTCGCCCGAATCACCCCGGCCGCCGGTTTCGGATCACTCAATGTGTCGAATGCCGCGGCCGTCGCGCTGTTTGCGGCGCGCGGCAGGGCTTAGGAAATAATTTCGCCCGGGCGATCAAGCGCTTCCTCACGAAATTGCTACAGAGGGTTACAAAATCGCAAGACAAACCCCATAATATACCTTGTGAGGCGGCTTTGAACGAACCGCTTCAATACTCACTGTCCCTCGTTCCGACTGTGTCCGCCGGTTTTCTCCCCCAGACAGGTTAGAATCCGGCGGACCTTTTTTATCCGCCACACTGGCTCCAGCCCGCCCAACCTGGCATCAGAAGGCCAAGGCACGGCTGAGCGCGCGGGATTGAGAGATATGCCGGACATCGCTGATCTTGATCTACCGGACTATTCCTTCGCCCATTTACGTGGGATTCTGACCACAACGCGCACCATCGCGGCGGTGGGCGTTTCGCTGAACCATGTGCGGCCGTCCTACTTCGTTGCGCGCTACCTCAAGATGAAGGGCTACCGGGTGATCCCGATCAACCCGGCCTATGCGGCAGGCGAGGCGTTCGGCGAGCAGGCCTATGGCAGCCTGGGCCAAATCCCTCGTGAGGTTGGCCCCATCGATATGGTCGAGATATTCCGTCGCTCCGAGATGGCCGGCGCGGTGGTCGACGAGGCGATCGAAGTGCTTCTGGATCGCGGGCTCAAGACAATCTGGATGCAAATTGGAGTCGTCGATCCGGACGCTGCCAAGCGCGCCGAAAAGGCGGGTCTGACGGTCATCATGAACCGCTGCCCGAAGATCGAATACCAGCGCCTGTGGGGCGAGTTGCGTTGGGCGGGTATAAATACCGGGGTGGTCACGTCGCGACTGGATCGCTGACCAAACACCCTTTTTCCTGTCCTCCCCTTTCCTGTCGCGCTAATCATATGCGCTGGAAAATCTGACGCGGAGGAGTTCCCGACCGATGGCTTATGGATTCGACACCCTGCAGATCCATGCGGGCGCCAAGCCCGACCCGGCGACCGGCGCCCGGCAGACGCCGATCTATCAGACGACCGCTTATGTCTTCCGCGACTCGGATCACGCGGCGGCGCTTTTCAATCTCCAGGAGGTCGGCTTCATCTATTCGCGCCTGACCAACCCGACGGTCGCTGTCCTGCAGGAGCGGGTCGCGGCGCTGGAGGGGGGGCAGGGCGCGGTCGCGTGCTCCTCGGGTCACGCGGCGCAGATCATGGCGCTCTTCCCGCTGATGAGCCCTGGCGACAATGTGGTCGTTTCGAACCGGCTCTACGGCGGCACGGTCACGCAGATGAGCCAGACGATCAAGCGCTTCGGCTGGGAGGCGCGGTTCGTCGATATCGACGACAGCAGCGCCATCGCCAAGGCCTGCAACGGGCGCACAAAAGCGATCTTCTGTGAATCGATCGCCAATCCCGGCGGCCATGTGGCGAACCTCGCAAAGGTCGCGAAGGTGGCCGACAAACAGGGCGTGCCGTTGATCGTCGACAACACCAGCGCGACCGCCTATCTGTGCCGGCCGATCGAGCATGGCGCGACCCTGGTCGTGCACTCGACCACCAAGTATCTGACCGGCAACGGTACGGTGACCGGCGGCGTCATCGTCGACAGTGGCAATTTCGACTGGTCGGCCTCGGACAGGTTCCCCTCGCTCAGCCAGCCCGAGCCCGCATATCACGGGCTGAAGTTCCACGAGACCTTCGGGCCCCTGGCCTTCACGCTCCATGGCCATGCGGTGGGCTTGCGGGATCTGGGCATGACCATGAGCCCAATGGGCGCATTCCAGACCCTGATGGGTATCGAGACGCTCAGCCTGCGGATGGAGAGGCATGTGGCGAACGCCAAGAAGATCGCCACCTGGCTGGAAGGCCATCCGAAGGTCATGGAGGTCACCTATGCGGGCCTCAAATCTAGCCCTTATTACCGCCAAGGCAGGAAGACCTGTCCGAAGGGCGCGGGCGCGCTGTTCACCTTCCGGCTCAAGGGCGGCTACAACGCCTGCGTGAAGTTCGTGGACGCACTGGAGCTTTTCAGCCATGTGGCCAATCTGGGTGATGCGCGGTCCTTGGTGATCCACTCGGCCTCGACCACCCACCGTCAGCTAACCGACGCGCAGCGAAAGCTGGCCGGTGCCGAAAGCGACGTGGTGCGCCTGTCGATCGGGATCGAGGATGCGGACGACCTGATCGCCGACTTGGAGCAGGCGCTGAAACAGGCCAAGCGGTAGCGGGTTCGCCTTGGCCCCAGGTCAAGGCGTCTCCGACGCGCTGCCCAGGCGCTTCGCTGCGCGTACAATGACGCGAAGGGCGTCCTCGCTGCCATTTGCGGCGCCCTTCTCGAAGTCGCCCTCGATCATTCCCATTTGATTGGTCACATGGGCAAAGCAGATAACCTTCCTGCCGCGCGCGGCGGCGAAAGCGTTGAGCGCCGCCGCCTCCATCTCGACCGCCAGCAGGCCGCGCTGGCGCATGCTCTCGATCGCCTGGTCGGTCTCGCGGAATGGCGCATCCGTTGTCCAGGTCGCTCCGCGCAGGACCGGCACGTCAAAATCCTCGAACGCGCCCGCGAGACCGTCTACCAGGGCATCGGGCACCTCGCTGAATTCCGATGGCGGCAGGTAGTGGTAGCTGGTTCCCTCGTCCCTCAGTGCCCGGTCGATAAGGATGAAGTAAGGCGGCGCGCGGAGCGGATTTAGCTGGCCCGAGGAAGTCATGCTGATCAGCAACCCGCACCCCGAGGCGAAGAGCTCTTCCGCGACCAAGACGGCAAAGGATGATCCGACCGCGCAGCCGATCACACCGATCGCCAACCCGTGTTCGACGGTGACGAAAAGTTCGGTGTGGTAACAAGCCCATCCTCGATGGCGCTCTGCCCGGCCGTCAGCTTTCAATTGCCGGACGATGTCTCCGTCCGGGTCCAGTAAGCAGACATTCGGCACCGGGTCACGCGTGGTGGATTTCTGCCGCCGCGCCTCGCGCAGCAGGTTATCCGGTGTGAACGCCGAAGGCTGATCATAGCGTTTACCGGAAAGAATCGGCGGTCGGGTCTCGTCAATAGTCGTGGTCCGATGGCATTTCTCAGTGTGGGTCCGCTGAGGACTATGGCCTTTGCGCCGCGCGGCAACAATGGCGCCGGATCGGGCAAATCAGAAAGCCATCAACATTGCGCGCGAGAGAGGGTCAGGCATTTCGCGTGTATGGCGCTCGGTCTACCCGAGCCGGCGCAAGCCGCGCGCCCTATAGCGGGGACCAGGCTTGCGCTAGACTGCCGCCCATGACCAACCCCCACAGCCTCGCGCGGCCATTGCGCTTTGATATCGAGAGCGCCGTTTTCAAACGCGATCCGGGGCCGACATTGGCTACCATGCGCGCGGCCGGTTCAGTGGTCCAAATGCGGCTGCCCTTTATCGGGCGGACGTGGGTCACCACGACACATGGCGCCACGGGCGCCATGTTGAAGGACAAGGCTGGCTTCGTCCGCGAAAGCCGGAATGCGGGACGGGCCGGCATCGCCGGCATGCGCTGGTGGATGCCGCGCTCGCTCAAGCTATTGACCGAGAACATGCTGATGAAGGACGAGCCCGACCACCGGCGCCTGCGCAAGCTGGTGGACGGCGCCTTCCAGCGCCGCGACGTTCAGGCGATGCACGGGCGCATCGAGGCGCTGGCGGATACGATGCTGGACGGCGTCGAGGCCGATATAAGGGCTGCTGGAAGCGCCGACCTGGTCGAGCGTCTCGGGCTTCGCGGGGTAGCATCGCTCCCGGTCTGGCCGGTCTAGACGTCGCTCGGAGAGAATCACCGAGGCCGTTGATTCCGCAGCCTGATAACCCATGAGTGGAGCGCCGAAATTGCCACTCCCGCAAGGCTTGTCAACGCCTGGAAATTGGGTTGCATTCGCGAACTGATAAATGTCTCAATTTATGAGGGTTTTTATTTAACATGATGTAAGTAATGCATTTTACGGTTTTAAGAATGGACTTGTTAAGCCTTGTTCCGGCACACTTCTATCCATGGCGCGGCCCGTCAAGGCCAGCCTGCCGGTCATAGGGGAAGACCACCCCAGCGTTGGCTTACGACCCCGGCTGTTTTCTAAGTTGCGAAGAGTGCTTGGCGACACGTTGTACGTGCCGTTGTCGGTGGGGTTATGCATTTCGGGGGGTCTATATGGCTGGGGAGCGTTCTCTATCAAATTCGATTCTTTCACGCCGTGCCTTCACTTTGGGCGCGGCCAAACTTGCTTTGGCGAGCATAGCATCGGCGGCGGTTCAGCCCGCCTGGGCCTCGGCGCCGGCTCTGCTGACGGGGGCCGGGGAATTCCGCAGCATCTACCTGGTCAATGGCCGGACCGAGGAAAAGCTGCGCACGATCTACTGGATCGAAGGGGAATACATCCCCGAGGCGATGCAGGCGATCGATCATCTGATGCGCGATTGGCGCGAGGATCTGGTGCAACCGATCGCGCCGCGCACGACCAACATTCTCTCGGCGGTTCAGAACCTGCTCGAGACCGACGAGCCGTTCCACGTGGTCTCGGGCTATCGGTCGCCGAAGACCAACGCAATGCTGCGGCGGCGCACGGGCGGCGTCGCGCGGAAGTCATTTCACGTGAGGGCGATGGCGGCCGATGTTCAGTTGGCCACCCGGTCCGTCAAGCAGATCCAGCGCGCCGGCAAGGCGCTTCGGGCCGGTGGGGTTGGCATCTACAGCCGCTCGGCATTCGTGCATCTGGATTCCGGCCCAGTCCGGGATTGGGGCCGTTGAGTTCAAAGGGAGAGCAGGCATGTTCGTTTTGCGCAATCCGGTGAAATCCGGGGTGATTGGTTCGGAAGTGTCGAGTGGCGGGTCCAGTGCCGCCGGCGAGCTTATCGCGATGTCGGCCGAGATGGAGAATGTCGCACGCCGGCTGCCGGCGGCGCGGCCAGCCGACGATCTGGAGGCCAGCGAAGGACCGTCGACCTCGGCCCCGCCCGTGCCGCCGCGCGCGATGTCGATGTTGCCGATTTTCGCGGCTGCCTTCCCGGTGCGGTTCGGGGGGCCGAGCGCCGCTACCGAATGCCCGCGCCGGATCGCCGATACACAGCGGCTGATCGACAATATCGGCGGCAAGATGAAGCGGCACGAAGCCCAAATGGGCCGTGACGCGGTCGAGTTGATCCATGCGCTGCTCGACGACGCCCGGATGCTGCTGGCAGCCGCCCGCGACAACCACGAACGTCCTCAGAGCCGCTACGATCACGCCCGCGCTTATGCGAAGGCGGACGCGGCGATGGGTCATGCCAAGGCCGCGGAGATCCTGCATTCACGCTGTTCGATGCGCTGATTTCGGGCGAGCCTCAAAGACCGAGGGGCGACTGGGTTAGCCCGGGTTAGATCGCACTGGCCCGGGCGTGCGCTATGTAGATCTCGCGCAGGCGCTTGGCGATCGGCCCGGGCGTGCCGTCACCCAATATGACCCCATCAATCTCGACCACCGGACAGACAAAGGTCGAGGCGGCAGTGATGAAGGCCTCGGCTGCGTCCTGCGCCTCCTCGATCGTGAAGGGGCGTTCCTCGACCTTCATCTGCGACTCGGCCGCCAACTTCAGGACGCTCGCCCGGGTAATCCCATGCAGGATGTCGCTCGAGAGGTTGCGGGTGACGATCGTGCCTTCCTTGGTCACGATATAAGCGTTGTTCGAGGTTCCCTCGGTCACCAGCCCATCCTCGACCAGCCAGGCATCGTCCTTGCCCGCCGCTTTGGCCTGCATCTTGGCGAAGCTGGGATAGAGCAACTGCACCGTCTTGATGTCGCGCCGGCCCCAGCGCATGTCGGGCTGCGAAATCACCCTGATCCCATGCTTGGGGCCTTCAGCATCCTCGAAATGCTTCTCCTGGGTGAAGAGAACCAGCGAGGGGGTTAGGTCGTTCGGCCAGGCAAAGTCCCGGTCATGAGCGCCCCGAGTGATCTGTAGATAGACCAAGCCCTCGTCAAGCGCGTTCCGCTCGATCAGCTTGCGGTGAATCGCCAGCAACTCATTGTCATCGACCGGGCTCGTCATCTGCAACTCATCGAGCGAGCGGTGGAGCCGCGCAACATGGCCCGGATAGTCCGCCAGCTTGCCGTCCAGGACCGAGCTAACTTCGTAGACCCCGTCCGCCATCAGGAATCCCCGGTCGAAGATCGAGATCTTCGCGTCCTCCTCGGCGAGATACTCTCCATTCACATAGACGATGCGGCTCATGTCTCTATCCCCAAAGTTCTGGCGACGGTGGGTGCACCCCCGCGTCATCGTAGGTCAGTGGATGGTCCCGGTCGGCAGCCAAGAGCAGCGGCCCGTCCAGATCGACGATATCGGCGCCCTGAGCAACCAGCACCGCCGGCGCCATGGCCAGTGACGAGGCCAGCATGCAGCCGACCATAATCCCCATTCCCATCTCCTGCGCCTGCGTTTTCAGCTTCAGCGCCTCGGTCAACCCGCCGGTCTTGTCCAGCTTGATGTTGACCATGTCGTATTTGCCTTTGAGGGCCGCCAGCGACGCGGTGTCGTGGCAGGCCTCGTCGGCGCACACAGGCAGGGACCGCGCCAACTCGGCCAGCGCGCCGTCGTCCCAGGCGGGCAGGGGCTGCTCGACCATCGCGACGCCAAGGCCGCGCAAGGCGGGAGCCAGTTCGTGATAGCTCTCAGGCGTCCAGCCCTCGTTGGCATCAACGATGATCTTGGCGTCCGGCGCGCCCGCGCGGACCGCTTCGATCCGCTCCATGTCGCCCTCACCGCCGAGCTTGACCTTGAGGAGCGGCCGTTGGGAGTTTTCTGCGGCCTTCGCGCGCATCGCCTCCGGTGCGTCCAGCGACAGGGAATAGGCGGTGATGACCGGGCCGGGCTCCGCCAGACCAGCCAATTCCCAGACCCGCTTGCCCGCGAGCTTCGCGCGCAGATCCCAAAGTGCGCAATCCAGCGCATTCCTCGCCGCGCCCGGCGCCATGAGAACCGAGAGGTCAGCCTCCACGTCGCCGCGCATGTCGATTGCCCCGGCCTCGATATCGGCGACCACGCCCTCGGCGAACTCGTCATAACGGGCGTAAGGCCGGCACTCGCCCCGGCCGGTCTTTCCGTCCATCGTGGCTGTGGCGGTGACCACCTCGACCTCGGTGACCGTGCCGCGCGAGATGGTCCAGTTGCCCGCGGTGGGAAACCGTTCGATCGTCGCGCTGACGGTCAGGGCGCCCATGTCAGAGCGCGTCCACAAGGCGTCCCGCGCCGTGGCGGAACGGATCGACGCAGGGCAGCCCCATCCGCGCCTCGGTCTCGGCCAGGTAGGCGTCCGCGTCGGCCTCGCTCAGTGCGGCCGTGTTGATCGCGCAGCCGGTCACCCGGCAGTCCGGGTTGACGATCTGGGCGAGCTGCAGGGCCAGGGGCCGCAGGTCGTCGAGCGAAGGTACCGGATAGTGCGGCAGTCCGCGCATATGGGTCCGGGTCGGTTCGTGACACAGCACCAGCGCATCCGGCTGGCCGCCATGGATCAACGCCATCGTGACCCCGGAATAGGAAGCGTGGAACAGGCTCCCTTGCCCCTCGATCAGGTCCCAATGGTCGTTGTCATTGGCGGGCGTCAGCGACTCGACGGCGCCGGCCATGAAATCGGCCACCACCGCATCCAGCGGCACCCCGTCGCCGGTGATCAGGATGCCGGTCTGCCCGGTGGCGCGGAAGTCCGCGTTCATGCCGCGGGCGCGCATCTCCTTCTCCATCGCCAGCGTCGTGTACATCTTGCCGCACGAGCAATCGGTGCCGACCGCCAGCACGCGCTTGCCGGAGCGCCGCTGGCCGTCGGCGATGGGGTAGTGGACCGTGGGAAGGCGCACATCGTAGAGGGACTGGCCCGAGCCTGCGGCGGCGGCGCCAAGCTCGGTCTGATCGCGCAGCAACGTGTGCAACCCGGCGGCCACATCCATGCCAGCATTCAGCGCCTCGATAAGCACCTCCTTCCAGGCATCCGAGATCACGCCGCCACGGTTGGCGACACCGATCACCAGGGTCTTGGCGCCTGCGGTGGCGGCTTCGGCTACGGTCATGTCGGGCAGGCCCATATCGGCGTTGCAGCCGGGCAGGCGGAACTGACCGACGCTGGCCTCGGGCCGCCAATCCTTGACGCCTTGCGCGACCTTTGCGGCCAGCGCATCCGGGGCATCCCCCAGGAACAGCAGATAGGGCTGCGAGAGTGACATGTCCGGCTCTCCCTCAAAGGACAGTTATGCTGTCCTGCTAGATACGCGAAAGGCGCCCGGGCAATGGCGCCAGTTGCGACAATTCAGGGAAACCAGGCGTCCCGTCAAGGGGCCCTGCTAAGGGCCGGGTCATGGGACTGGGATCAGGCGGCTTTCGGCGGCTCGACCAGGCTTCGTTCGCCGCGGCGCGCGGTCTGGGTGAGGCGCGTCAGGGTCGCGGGCCTGCTGACCTCGTCCGGCACAGTGCAGAGGCTGACGCGCGACGCCCAGCGCCCGATGCGCGGATCCGCGCTCATGACCGCAAACGGGATTGCCAGGCTGAGCCCGGCGATCATCGGTCCCGCCCAGGCCAATGCGCTCGGTCCGCTGGACAGCCCGATCGATCCGAGAAGCGTCAGGCCGAAAAGCGTCTGCGGCCAAAGCCCGCGCGCCGCGTCCGCCCAGCTCAGCCGGTAGGCGTCGCGGTTCTGCGCGCCCCAGATGACCGAGCGCCCGAAGGCCAGGCCGATCAAAAACAGCGTGACGCGGAAGGCAACCACGGGCGCCATAAGAACCGAGAAGACCGCCTCCAAGAGCCCGTCGAGGGCGAAGCGTAGCCGCCCGCCATAGCGCGCCGCGCCGCCAGGCGTCAGCGCGATGTCCAAAAGCCCCATCAGCTTCGGCACTAGGCTGACCGCGAACATGATGAAGAACATGGCGATACCGAAGGCCAGATTGACTTGAGCCGCGTCCCCCTCGATCAGCTTCGAGGCCGCGGTCAGGGTCATCAGCATCCAGGCCGGCGCGCCCAGATACATCATGATCGCGGCGAAGATTTGGAACCGCGATGTGGGTCGCAGGCCGCGCAGGCCCAGAAGCCGCCAATACTGCATGTTGCCCTGGCACCAGCGCAGATCACGCTTGGTGAAATCCATCAGGGTCGGCGGGTTTTCCTCCCAGCTCTCGCCCTCGACCGGGATCACGCGCACCTCGTAGCCCGCGCGTCGCATGAGCACCGCCTCGACCTGATCGTGACTGAGGATATGCCCGCCCAAGGGCGGCTTGCCCGGCAGTATCGGCAGGCGGCAATGGCGCCGGAACGGACGCACCCGGATCAGCGCATTATGCCCCCAATAGGGGCCGCAATCGCCCTGCCACCAGGCGGCGCCCATCGTATAACTGCGCATCCCGTGACGCATCCCGAACTGGAATATGCGCGCGAACGCGCTGGTTGCCGGCGCGCCGACCACCAGGCTCTGCAGGATGCCGATCTTCGGATGCGCCTCGCAGATCCGCACCATGCGCAAAATTGCCTCGGCCGACATCAGGCTGTCGCTGTCCAAGGGCAAATAAAAGTCGAAATCGCGGCCCTGATTGGTCAGGAACTCGCGCACGTTGCCGGCCTTGAACCCCTCGTTTGAGGTGCGCCGCCGGTAATGGGCGCGTGGCCCGCCCAAATCCGCCCGCATCGCGTGGAACAGGCGCTCTTCCTCGTCGACGGTCTCCGGGTCGTTAGTATCGGAGAGGACGAAGACCTCGAACTGCTGGCCCCAATTAGTCGCATCGAGCTCGGCCCGCATCACCGCGAGGCGCCGGTAGGAGGCCAATGGCGGTTCGTTGCGCACGGTCATCGCGAGCGCGGTGCGCGTCATGATGGGCGCCAGGGTGTCGCCCGCTTTCAGATGTGGCGCGGCCAGGGCCACGCCCTCGTGCCGCCCGTGGATCAGCCAAACGCCCAGCACCGCGTTCCAGACGCCCATGACGGTCCACGGCGCGCCCACCAGGAAACAGCCCATTATGATCAGATCGCTGACGGTCCAGCCGCCTTCGCCGAAAACCTGAGCCAGCCCCCAGGTCAGCGCCGCGATGCCGGCCAGGTTGAGCGCGATGAACCAAAGCCGCCTTGCGGTCAGGTCACGCCGGTCTTGCAGGCCGGCCGGCGTATCGTCGCCTTGTTCGCGCCAGCGCACCAGCCGGCCGACAGGCGCGACGGAGGCGCCGAGCGGTGGGTTGACCGCGATTGCAGCGGCATCACGTTCGGGTGTCATCGAGGTCATACGCAAGCGCCTCTACTGGACCGCGGCGCGGGCGCCGCTAAGCTATGCTGAGATGGATGTGGCGATAGAGACGAGCCGGGAGCCGGGGTAAAGTGAGCGAATTGGCGCAGGCCTTGTTCTACACCGCGCCCGGCCAGGCCGAATTGCGCGAGGTTGCGCTCGCGCCCTTGCGTGACGGCGAGGTCGAGGTCCGCACTCTTTTCTCGGCCATCAGCCGCGGCACCGAACGCCTGGTCTTCAACGGGCTGGTGCCCGAAGGTGAATACCAACGGATGCGCGCGCCGATGCAGGCGGGCGACTTCCCGTTCCCGGTCAAATACGGCTATGCCGCCGCGGGCATCGTCGAGGCCGGTCCGGACGATTTTCTGGGCCGCCATGTCTTTTCTCTCCATCCCCATCAGGACAGGTTCCGGGTGTCGGCCGAGGCCGTGCTACCACTGCCAGAGGGCGTGCCCCCCGCGCGCGCGGCGCTGGGCGCGAACGCCGAGACCGCGCTCAACGCGATCTGGGACGCGGATGTCCAGCCAGAAATGCGCGTGCTAGTCTTTGGCGCCGGTTTGCTCGGCTGCCTCATTGCGGCGTTCCTCTCCCGAATCCACAGGCATGTGGACTTAACGGACAAATTATCCAACCCCGGCGCTGCCGTTGCTGACTTTCCCGTGAAATTTGTGTCAGCCGAGGTGGTTGGACAGGGGGCGGAACCCGAATACGACATCGTTTTCCACACCACGGGAGCGCCCGAGGCGCTGCTGATGGCCCTGGAGCTGCTGGATTTCGAGGGCCGCGTGATCGAGTTGAGCTGGTTCGGCGCGCAAGACGTGGCCTTGAAACTGGGCGGAGCGTTTCATGCAAACCGGCTGACCATCCAATCAAGTCAGGTGGGCCATGTGGCACCCGCGCGCCGCGCCACGACCTCGCGCCGGGACCGTCTGGCCGAGGCGTTGGAAATGTTGGACGATCCACGCCTTGACGCGCTGGTCACCGAGGAAGTGGCCTTCGCCGATCTGCCACGCGAGATTTCCCGCTTGCTCGCACCCGGTGCCCCAGGTATCGCGACGCGAATCCGTTACTGAAGGAGAAGCCGATGTATGCCGTCGAGGTCCGCGACCACATCATGCTGGCCCATTCCCTGAAGGGCGAGGTCTTCGGGCCGGCGCAGAATCTGCACGGCGCAACCTATGTCGTCGACGTGGCGTTCATGCGCGAGGCGCTGAGCGCCGATGGCATCGTCGTCGATATCGGCCGGGCACATGAGGCGCTGAAGGCGGCGCTGGCGCCGATCAACTATGCCAACCTGGATGCGAAGCCGGAATTCGAGGGCGTGCTGACCACGACCGAGTTCCTGTGCAAGCATATTTTCGACCAGGTGGCCGGTGCCGCCCGGTCCGGCGTGTTGGGCCCTGGCTCGGAGGGGCTCCAAACGATCCGGGTGACGCTGAACGAAAGCCATGTGGCGCGTGCCTGGTATGAAGGGAGCGTCTGATCCGGCGGCGCCCATAATCAGGGCCGCTTTCGCCATCCCGGGTGACATCGCAACACCGACCGGCGGCTATGGTTATGCGCGTAGGCTTCTGGCTGAGGCGAACGACGTTGGCCTCGACCTCATCCATCTCGAGCTGCCTGGCGGCTTTCCCGAGGTGGATGACCCAACACTCGCCGAGACCGCCCGCGTCTTATCGGCAGCGCCGCCGGGCACGCCAATTCTGGTTGATGGCCTCGCGCTGGGCGTGTTGCCGCCGGATCTGATTGCCGGAGTGCCGGGAACCGTCGTCGCGCTTTGCCATCATCCGTTGGCGCTCGAAACCGGGATCGAGGTGGAAGCCGCCGTAGGATATCGGGCGAGCGAGCGCGCGGCGTTGGTGGCCTGCCAGGCGGTGATCGCCACCAGCGAGGCGACGGCGGCGATCCTGCGGGACCAATACGAGGTGCCGGCAGATCGCCTGACCGTCGCGCCGCCGGGCACCGACCCCGCACCCCACGCTAAGGGGTCGGGGGGACCGGGTGTCGCGATCCTTTCTGTCGGGTCACTGACCCCGCGCAAGGGGCACGACCGGCTGATCACCGCTTTGGCGGCCGTGACCGATCTGGACTGGCGCCTGACCATCGTCGGCCCGGCGGACCGGGACCGGGTGCACTCGGATGCGCTTGAGGCGGCGATCCAGGCCGCTGGCCTTGCCGGCCGGGTGACCCTGGCAGGCGCCTTGAACGCGGCTGCGCTGGATGCCGCCTATCACCGGGCCGATCTCTTTGCGCTCGCCTCGCGATACGAGGGGTTCGGCATGACCTATACGGAGGCGATGGCTCGGGGCTTGCCGGTCATTGGCTGCGCGAGTGGGGCAGTGGCCGAGGCGACGCGGGGCGCTGCGTTGCTGGTGGGGCAGGGGGACGACGCTGGACTGCGCGACGCGTTGCGCCGGATGATCGCCGATGCAGATGCCCGCCACGCCCACGCCGAACGGTGCCACGCAGCCGCCGCGCATTTCACCCGCTGGCCCGAAACTGCGGCAATCGTCGCCGGAGTGTTGCGTGAGGTCAGCCCATGACTGGCTTCTCGGCGGATTGGCTGGCGCTGAGGACGGGAGCCGACCGGCGGGCGCGCGATCCGGGGTTGGCAAAACGTTTGTCGGAAGCCTTTTCGGGCCAGGACCGGCTGCGGGTCATCGACATCGGCTCGGGCACCGGCGCCAACATGCGCGCGACCGCGCCGCTGATCGGGTCGCCGCAGCACTGGGTGCTGGTGGACAACGACGCCGCCTTGCTGGCGTGTGCCGAGGCGCCGACCGGGGTCACCTTCGAGACGCGGCAGGTGGACCTCGCAGCTAACCTGGAATCGCTTTTCGACCCGGCACCCGATCTGGTCACGGCATCCGCCTTCTTCGATCTTTGCGGCGCCAATTGGGTGTCGGACTTCGTGGCGTGCCTCGCCGAGTTCCGGGCGGTTTTCTATACGGTGCTGACCTATGACGGCCGCGAAACCTGGTTGCCGCCGCACGACTTGGACGCGGCGGTGCTGGATGCGTTTCATGCGGATCAGCGAAAGAATAAGGGGCTGGGCCCGGCGTTGGGACCCGACGCGCATCCCACGCTGGCTGGATTGCTGAAAGCGCACGGCTACGCGGTCTACGAAGCGAAAAGCGATTGGGAGTTGCAGCAACCTCGCGACGCCGCCCTGATTTCAGCCCTGGCCGAGGGCGGCGCGGCGGCGACCGCCGCGATCGTCGGACGAAAGATCGACGGTTGGAAGGCAGCCCGGCGCGACGCCAATGCGGTCACGATTGGCCATCGGGACATCTTGGCGCTGCCAGCGCGATAAGCTGCGGAACAAATTCCGCCCTACGGAGACGGGCGCGGCATTGTAGGGCGCATCTTGATGCACCAAGAGCGATGAAGGGTAAGCCCTCGTTGCGCGCGCCTAGAACAAGCTCATTCGTGTCATCACCGTGTCGCGGTTGACCAGCCAATGCTTCATCGCGCCGCCCAGATGCAGCACCAGAAGCGCGATGATCAGCCAACCGACCGAGCCGTGCAGCTCGAACAGCGTTTCGGAGAGCGCCTTGTCCTTGCCGATCAGGCCCGGCAGCTTGGAATTGAAGAACTCGACCGGAAAGCCGCCCGCGGCCGTCCCCAGCCAACCGAGCACCGGCTGCACCAGAAGCGCCAAGTAGAGGAGGGTGTGCACTGCCTTCGAGGCCGAGGCCTCGAAGCGCGTGATCGGCAGGTCGTAGTCAGGCTTGCCCTGGGCAAGCCGCACCAGCAGGCGCAGCGTCATCAGCGCCAGCACCACCACCCCAAAGGTCTTGTGATACTTGTAGACGAAGTTGGTGACTTCGATCCCGTAGGCGTTCTTCAGGCCGTCGAAGCCATAGGTGCCAAGGATCACGCCGCCCGCCAGCACGCCGATGACGATAACTGCGACAACCCAATGGATTAACCGTTGCAGCAGGCTGTAGCGGGCGTGGACCATTCTCTCCTCCCCCTTGGCCGCGTAATTCGCGTCAGGCGGCGTCGGACAGTTGCATGTCACACATACACAGCATGTCGCCATCGGTAAATCGCATGGTGCGCACCAGGGGCCGCATCGCCTCGTCGAGCTCGGCAATTGGCGCCAGGTTCAGCCCGGTCTTGCCCGAGCCCAGCACGATGGGCGCCACCATCAGGTGCAGCTCGTCGATGGCCCCGGCGTTCAGGAACCGCGCCAGGGTCTCGGCCCCGCCTTCGAGAAGAAGCCGGGTCATGCCGCGCGCGGCCAAAGCCGCGACGATCACCTCGGGCTTGATATTGCCGCAGGGGCTGCAGGCGATTTCGAGCGCCTCCGCGCCCTGGGGAACTTTCGTTCCGGGGCAAGTCACGACCAACACCTTGGCTGCGCCGTCCTTCAGCATGGCAAGGTCGTGGGGCAGGCGGCCATTGGGATCGATCACCACGCGGGTCGGGTTCGGACCCTCGACATGGCGGGTCGTCAGTTGTGGGTCGTCGGCGATTGCAGTGCCAACGCCCACGATCACCGCGTCCACCTCGGCGCGGATGCGGTGCAGATGCCGTAAGGCCTCGGTCCCATTGATGTATTTGGAAGCACCCGTCGGTGTCGCGATCCGCCCGTCGAGCGATTGGCCCAACTGGCCGATCACGATCGAGTCCGGGCCCCGATGGCGTCTCAGCCGCGCCAGCGCGGTCTCCGGGTCATAGGCCATGGCGCGCGACTTGGCGGCGCTGGGACTTGCCTCTACGAACACGGAACTGCTCCCTCTCTGCCTCGGCCGATCAGGCCCGCATCGCCGCAAGGCGCGGATTGCCCCGCCCGTCGGCGCCGCTGGCCTGTGCCTCGGCGGTGGCCGCTTGGGCCGCCGGCCGGTTGCGCCAGGGCTGGCTCTTGAACCACGAGACGATATAGGCGGTCGCGATCAGCACCCCAAATCCGGTCAGGTTGACGGCCGCGCGGGACCAGACATCGCGTCCGATCACGTCCAGCACCCAGCCGTTGAAGCGCGCCAGCACGATCGAGACCATGAAGACCGCCAGAGACTGAGTGCCCACCTTGCGGATGATCGGCACTGTCATCAGGAAGAAATCGCGCACGATCCACTGGCGGCCCCTTGGTCCGAGCGCGGCCCAGACCACCAGGACCAGCGCGACCAGATGCACGAGCTGCACGAGCCCGATCCGATCGCCGTGGATCAGCGGGATGGTCTCGAAGAACCAGCGGTCCAGCGCCGGGCTCAGCCATTTGATCTCGTCGATATAGGTGTAGGGGATGGTGACGATCAGATAGGCGCCCGCCGCCAGCAGCAGCCATTTCGGCGCGGTGCCCAAAGCGCGGAACCCCTCGTTCAGCCGGATGCCCTTCGGCCCGGCCGCGCACCAGGCCAGATAGGCCAGCGCGATGAAGTGCAGATAGCGGAACCCGCCGACCCAAGATTTCCACCAGATCGGCTGCGCCCAGGCCCGGGTCTCGGTGATCCAGGCAGTCAGCGCCCACCCCTCGGGCATATAGATGCCCTTGTGGATCTTGAACCACGCGAAGGGCACAACCAGCACGACATAGGCTGCCGCCGCGATGATCAGCCGCCGGTTCACCGGCGGCGCGGGCAGCCACTTCATCCCGAACGCGAAGCCGGTGAAAAACACCAACTGCCAGCCGAAGGGGTTAAAGAACCAGGTATGGTCTCCAAACGGATTGCTGGGCAGGTTCATCCAGGCGAAATTGGCGCCGAAGGCGGCGACCGTCTGCTGCCATGGCAGCGCGGTTTCGGGATCCAACTGCCGCGCATAGCCCGCCAGATTGGCCGCGCTCCAGACCGCCAACACGAAGGCGAAGACCGCCCAGCGGCCCGCAAACTGGTAAATCGCCATAACCATCGGGATCATCGCCAGCACCACCAGATACATCGGCAGAATGTCGAAGAGGCCCGGAACCCAGGTCAGCGTGAAAAGCCCGATCAGCGCCTCGCCGGTCTTGGTGAACAACGGCACCACGTAAGGCCCGGCAATATAACGCTTGCCCTCGAGCCCGACACCGAAATGGTCGATCGCGAACAGCATGATCGCGGTGACCAGCAACACGCCGATATGCGCCCAGTAGACCTGCCAGACCCGGAATGCGATCCGCGCCGCGCCCATCAGCCATCCGCGCTCGGCGAAGACCGCGCCGAAGGCCAGCGACGAGGCCATGCCCGAGCAAAAGACGAAGACCTCGGTGGCATCGGAGAATCCGAAACGCGCTGGAATCCAAAGCGTCCAGGTGTTCCCGGGCGTATGGGCCAGCAGGATGATGAACATCGCCATCCCGCGGAAGAAATCCAGCCGCAGGTCGCGTGGCCGGCGACCCGCGAGCGCACCTGCGGCCCCTGGAGGGATGCCGGGCAATGATGCGGAGTCTGTGCTCATCGATCCCTTTTTACCGCCCCGTTCGGCACGTCGGGCAGTTTAACGCATGCGAGCGCGGGTTCCGACGTGTTTCGGGTCTCTTGCGGGCCGTTCCGTCGCAGGCGGCGCGCCGATCGTCGACTGGTCCCATTGTCACGTCCCCGCTTTGCCCTCGCGTGCACTGCCTGCGCGGCCGAAAAGGCATTCTCCACCGTCCGGTGCCACAAGATGTGCACTGAGGTCAGCAAAACTGACATCTCCTCACCCCTTTGTGACCGCCCGAAATGGTAATCTAGCGGGTAAACCCGTAAGAAAAACATGGTTCTGGCTTGCGGAGTTGCGGATGCAGCGCCCCCCTCTGATATTGTCGCTGGCGGCCCTTTGCGCGGTCGCCGTTGCGGCCTTTCTGGCCCGCGGCGGTCTGGCTGGCACCGGGCCGATCTACTTTCTGGGCGTGTTTCTGGGCGGGTTCGCGGGCTTCGCGCTCTACCACGCGGCCTTCGGCTTCACTGCCGCTTGGCGCCGCCTTGTGCGCGAGCGCCGGGGCGGGGGTCTGCGGGCGCAGATGATCCTGTTGGGGCTGACCTGCCTGATCACCTATCCGCTGATCGGGTTCGAGGATCTGACGGGCTGGAACATGCACCCGGTCATCCTGCCGATGGGGCTGATGAGCGCGATTGGGGCCTTCACCTTCGGCGTGGGCATGCAACTGGGCGGGGGCTGCGCGTCGGGGACACTCTTCACCGTCGGTGGCGGTTCGACCCGGATGGTGCTGACCCTGATCTTTTTCGTGCTGGGCTCGGTGATCGCCACCGCGCATATCCCGGATTTCTGGGCGCAGCTGCCGAAGACGACCGGCATTCCCAACCTCCGCGGCACATCCCTGGTGAACGAATTCGGCGCCGTGGGCGGGCTTGCCGCGCTGCTGGGAGTCCTGGCGCTGATTTGGATCCTGTCGGCGGCGATCGAGCGGCGCGCTCACGGGGGCATCGAGACGCCCAGGGTCACCGCCTCGCTGATTCATGGCAATTGGTCCCTGGCCGCCGGCGCGGTGGCCCTGGCGCTGGTTGGCATTGGATCTTTTCTGTTGTTCCAGCGCCCCTGGGGGGTGACTGTGGGTTTCGCGCTGTGGGGGGCTAAGCTTTTCGACGCGGCCGGCATTCCGGTCGCCGACTGGGTCTATTGGCAGGGCTGGCGCAAGAGCCAGCTCGAGGCCAGCGTCTTTGCCAACCGCACCTCGGTGATGAATTTCGGCATGGTCTTCGGCGCCATGGCGGCGGCGAGCCTGGCGGGCCGGTTCGCGCCGGTCTGGCATTTCTCGGCCCGCGACGTGCTGACGGCGGCGATCGGCGGGCTATTGATGGGCTATGGCGCGCGGCTGGCCGGGGGCTGCAATATCGGCGCGTTCCTGGGTGGGATCGTGTCGGGCTCGCTCCACGGCTGGTGGTGGCTGGTCTGGGGCTTCGCCGGCAGTCTGATCGGAACCCGCTTGCGCGGCATTCTGGAAATGGACCCGCCCCTGCCGCCCCGGCAGGCGGCGATCTAAGATGGAACGGAGGCATCGATGAAATCTCTTCTGACACTGATCGCCGCGCTGGCCATTGCCGGCGGCTTGGCCACCCCACTGCAAGCGTGTTCGATCGCCCCGCGCGACGGTTGGGCGGTCCACGACACGGCGATGAGTTACCAGGATCTGCTGTCGAGCCTAAAAACTGCGATCAAGGCCGAGGGTATGTTCATCGTGACCCAGGCGGGCCCGACCGCGGCGGCAAAGAAGCGCGGCATCGAGATTCCCGGCAACCGGGTCGTCGGCGTCTACCGGAACGACTATGCGGTGCGTGCGCTCGCCACCTCGACCGCGGCGATGATCGAGGCGCCGATCCGGTTCTACGTCACCGAGAATCCGGACGGCACCGCGACGCTCAGCTACAAGACCCCAAGCGCTGTCTTCGCGTCTTATGCGGATGAAGGCGGCGCCGAGCTGGCCGCCATCGCGGAGGAGTTGGACGCGATATTCGCCGCCATCGCGAAGGGCGCGACCGGACAATAGACGGCCTTGCTTGCAGGGGCGATTGCCGCTGGACAGGTCCAAGGCTTTCCCCTAAAACGCCTCCCTCATCGGGGCCACCCAGCGCGGCCCCTGGCGCCGCGAGACGTACAGCGCCCAGGTAGCTCAGTTGGTAGAGCAGCGGACTGAAAATCCGCGTGTCGGTGGTTCGAATCCGCCCCTGGGCACCATCTTTCTTTCACTACGGATCAGAACTGCGCCGAGCGTGCCCAGGCCGATGAATTCCTGATGGAGTTCACCGTCTCAAATGGGTTCACTTCGCGTGGTGCGAATGCAGTGTCACACAGGGTTGTTACTCAGGGATTTCCAACGCAGCGACCCTCTTACCTTTATCGCCAGAACGGCACTTAGTTTTGAGTGCGCCATCATCTAACGGGCCGCTGATGGGATTGGGCGCAAAGAACGATCGCTTGAATCAGTCAAGTGAACACTGATCAAGGCCTTACTGAGCGCGATGAGTGATTGACGCTGCGCGGGGAGCGCGCAGTTCCCGATGATCAATGTCGGCTAGGCCTCATTGAAGGACGTCTGATCCGTGTAAGATCATCTGGAAAATCTCTGACCGTTCGTAGCCTTGATGTGCATCAAGGGGACTCTCCCAGGTGCCCAAGTAAGTGTTCGCATTCGAGACCAGCACATTAACGAGTTGGAAGTCACTACCGCTTGGTATCGTGTCCGGGCGAAGCCTGTAAGAAAGTAGATCATTCGGATCAGTATAAGCGACGATAGGAATTGGGGCGATTTTCGCGCGCGGGTGTAGACGCGACGTTTGCTGAATTGCATTCAGAAACCCCTTCAAGCCGCCGCCCGTTTGGTCAGCGAGTTTTCGCCTCGGATCGGTTGCGATCGACTGTTGTAGAAGGGGAATTTGATTGGAAACCAAATGAACGCCAACGACACGACCCAATGCCGATAATTTCTTCTCGTCTCCACCGCTGACGACAATATCGGTGAAGGCGTCGAAGAGGACCTTTGAGCCCAAGCTCTCAGGCACCAGTACGACTGGCGTGTCTTCTCGTGTCTGAATGTCTTCGCAGTGCGTCTTTTCGTTCGCCGCTCCGGTGTTCTCTCCGACGCGGCCGCCAAGATAAGAACAGAATGCTTCTCGCATTGCGGCGCGGACGGGATTGCCCGCCGTTCCGAGATAAACGACTGCATCAATCAGGCAGTGGTTAATCAGCGAGCGCTTCAACTTGGCATTGATGCCAGCCCGCCTAGGTTCATCCGGAAAGCCATCCCCGCTCTTGTTCTCATACTCCAAGGCCTCGCGCGCTGGGTCGATCGCCTCACCGAAAACAAAGAACGTTACATCGTAAGTGACACCATCTTTGCTACGAAGTGGCACATCAAACCGCCTGACAATCCGTTCATCCTTTGGAGCGGATTGCGGGAAACTATCGCTCTCTTCATATGGGTCTTCGCGCTCGTAATCGGGTATTCCGATTGTCGTGGCGAGATTCTCGGATCGACGACCGACCCAGTTGGCGTCACCATGCCAACGATGGTGGTTCGAGCACATCCCGTGTGTCATGATAACGCGAACACGTTTCTCCATTCCCACAAAGTCGCGAATTCCCGGGAACCCGTGGGCGCCCTCGAGGTTGGGGATAGGATATTGACGAGCACACGCCGCCAAGACGAAGAGGATCAGAACGTTTCTGAGAAGGCCTCTCATGTACATTTTGATCCCATTTAATGGTCTATTTGCGCTCAATCTTTTCTTTGAACAAGGACTACGCAAAGTGCGTGGAGATAATTCGAGAGGTGCTCCAAGTCCGGTCTGTACCGCTTTCTCCGACCACTGAATTGACTACGAATGCCAGCGTACCCGAAATGATTGCCGACACAACAGTCGCCACGACGCCTGGCCCGACTGGAAAAGGCCGGTGGATCACCCTCCAGAACCGCGCCACCTTGACCCCGGCGCTGCGCCGCGCATCCTCCGTGGGATGAGCGCGCGCGTGTCCACGGACCGGTTCTACGCGGACCTGCCGAGCTTTTCAGAGTTTGGCGGCGTGGCCGATTTTTCGGCTTATGCGCCGGTGCCCGACGATTGGGTGGTGCTGACGGGCGATATCCGCGGCTCGACCGAGGCGATCGCGGCGGGGCGCTACAAACAGGTCAACATGGTTGGCGCCGCGGTGATTACGGCGGTGCTGAACGCCTGTCCCGAGCATGACCTGCCCTTCGTCTTTGGGGGCGACGGCGGGATGGCGGTGGTGCCCGGGCCGGCGGCGCGGGCGGCCTCCCAGGCATTGCGGCGGCTGCAGGGGTTCTCGGAGCAGACGTTCGGCTTGGGGCTGCGTGCCGCCGCGATTCCCGTCGCGCGCCTGCGTGCCGATGGTGCCGATCTCCGGGTGCGCAAGTTCGCGCTCAGCCCCGGCAACAACCTGGCCATGTTCGCGGGCGGCGGGGCCGAGCTCGCTGACGGCATCCTGAAAGAAGCGCCATTAGGGGAGCCGGCGATGCTGACCCCCGACCCCAGCGCCGCGCCGGATCTCGAGGGGCTCTCGTGCCGGTGGGAGCCGCTGGAGGCCGCGCGCGGGCAGATGATCGCGTTGATGGTTCAACCACGTGAGCCAGTCTCGGGCGGTGCTTTCCGCGATATCCTGGCCGGGCTCGCCGCCAGCCTGGCAGGAGAAATCGCCGGGTTCGCGCCTGCTTCGCGTCGGACATTGCAGTTCCGGTGGCCGCCCGGAGGGCTGAAGCTGGAGGCGCGCAGTATGGCGGGCGGGAAGGGATTCTGGCGCCACTATGCCTGGGCGTTGGTGACCTCGACACTGCAGTTGCTGTGCGAGCGGCGGCGGATCAAGATCGGTCCATATGACGGTGCGCGCTATCAGAACGAGCTGATAGCGCAAACAGATTTCCGGAAGTTCGACGGCATGTTACGCACGGTTCTGGATGTAACACCGAAGCAGGCCGACCGGGTCGAGGCCTGGCTCGACGGCGAATACCGCGCTGGGCGTTTGGTCTACGGCCTGCACCGGGATCGGACCGCGCTTATGACCTGCCTGGTCTTCAATCTGGAAGCCAGCGAGCATGTCCACTTCATCGACGCGGCGGGCGGTGGCTTCGCCAAGGCCGCCGAAGGTTTCAAGGCGCGGCTTCGGCCCGCATGAACGCCTGGAGGCAGAGCACGGTCCAAAACTCGGCGCCATGATCGGCACGCCCTGACCGGTGCGCGTCCCAGCGCGGCAGGACCGCTTTGGGGCGCAGCAGGCCGCTATCCTCGATCGCGCTTTCGGACAGCAGATCCGCGGCCCAACCGGAAAGGGGGCCGCGCAGCCAGTCGCTGACGGGTACGGCGAAACCCTGTTTGGGCCGCTCGGTCAGGTTCAGCGGCACGTGGCGTTCCAAGACCCGGCGCAGCAAGCGCTTGCCCTGGCCGCCAGCGATCTTCCGCGCGAGCGGCAGAGACCAGGCGAAGGCCGCGATCCGGTGGTCGAGGAGGGGCACCCGGACCTCGAGCGAGACCGCCATCGATGCCCGGTCGACCTTGGTCAGCACGTCGTCGGCCATGTAGGTCAGCGCGTCGAGATACATCATCCGCTCGACCGGATCGGGACACAGTTCCTCGGCTTCCTCCCAGGCTTCCGCCCAATTCTCGGCCCCACCGGTAACGGCATCGCTCGGGTACTGCCACGTCGAGACCATGCTGCGGTAGAAACCGCCGGACCCTGCGCCGATCGCCCGGGCCAGCTTCCGCCCCTTGATGGCCGGCTCAGGAAGCTGTGGTGCCATCCATGGCCACCAACGCCCAGGCACCGCCCGCACCGTCCCGGCGAGCGCCCGGCGCGCGGGCGCAGGCAGCGCCCAAAGCCAGCGCAAACGTCCCATCGCCTCGGTATATCGGTTATAGCCGCCGAACATCTCGTCGCCGCCATCGCCGGACAGTGCGACCGTGACGTCCTGGCGGGTCATGCGCGAGACCAGCCAGGTGGGGATGATCGAGGGATCGGCAAAGGGCTCGTCGCTGATCTGGGTTAGATTCGGGATCACCTCCAGGGCCGCCCCCGCGGTCAGGATTTCCTGGCGATGCTCGGTTCCCAAATGCGCGGCGATGCGGCCCGCATGGGCGGCTCGTCATAACCCGGCTGGTCGAAGCCGATGGTGAAGCTTTTGACCGGCGCGCCGCTCTCGGCCTGCATCAGGGCGGTGACCGTGCTTGAATCGATCCCGCCGGACAGGAAAACGCCCAGCGGCACGTCCGCGACCATGCGCCGGCCGACCGCATCGCGGAGCAGCGGCTCCAAGGCCTCGACCGCCGCGTCCTCGCTCTCGGTGAAGGGCATATCCCGCCCGGCGCGCACCACGTCGGCCAAGCGCCACCACGCCCGTATCTCGGGTGCACCACCTGGGCCGATCTCCAGCATATGCCCGGCCTGTAACTTGCGCGCGCCCTGGTAGATCGACTGGGGCGCCGGCACGTAACCCAAGCGCAGATAGGCGGTGACCGCGTCCCGGTCGACGCGCCGGTCGAAGTGGGGATCGGCGCTGAGCGCCCGCAGTTCCGAGCCAAACCGGAAGCAACCTTGGTCGTAACCCCAATAAAGCGGCTTGACCCCAAACCGGTCTCGCGCCAGGGCTAGGCGGCGCATTTGCCGGTCCCAGAGACCGAAAGCGAACATGCCGATCAAGCGCGGCAGGAGCGCATCGAGGCCCCATTCCGCCGCGCCTTCGACGATCACCTCGGTATCGGAATGGCCACGGAAGCGGCGGCCCCGGGCCTCCAGCTCGGCGCGCAGTTCCGGCGCATTGTAGATCTCGCCATTGTAGCTCAGCACCAAGCGGCCGCAGGACGAGCGCATCGGCTGCCGCCCGGCCTCGCTAAGGTCGATCACCGCCAGGCGCCGGTGGCCGAGCGCGATGCCTGCTTCCGGGTCCGACCAGACGTCCCCGCTGTCCGGGCCGCGATGGCGCAGTCGCGCGGTCATGGTGCCGGCGCGCGCGGCAAGTTCGGCTTGCGCGCCTATGTCGAGTAGTCCGGCGACCCCGCACATCGTTCTAGGTGGCGGTTGGGGTGACGGTCGGGGTGGCGATCAGGGTGCGCGCGAGTAGTGTGCGATAGATCGCCAAATGCCGGTCCACGACGTCCGAGACCGCGAAGTTCTGCTCCGCATGGGCGCGTGCCGACTGGCCCATGGACCGGCGCCGCTCAGGGTCGGCCAGTAACGCGCCGATCGCGCCGGCCAAGGCGGCGGGGTCGCGGGGCGGCACCAGCAGCCCGGTCTCGCCCAGCACGACCGCGTCGCGGCAGCCGGGATGATCGGTAGTGACTACCGCCCGGCCGCAGGCGGCGGCTTCGAGCAGAACCTTCGGCAGGCCTTCGCCGTAATACGACGGCAAGACGACCAGATGCGCGGCGCCGAGCGCCGCCGGCATGTCGCTGCAAAAGCCCTCGAAAGTCACATCGCCCTGCCGGCGCCAGGTCTCGACCTGCTTTTGGGGGATGGCGGCTGGGTTGCTTGCGGGCGCGTCGCCTAAGACGACGAAGCGGGCATTTATGCCCGAGGACCGAAGGCGACGTGCCGCCTCGACAAACTCGGCGATCCCCTTCGGCCGCAATAGCCGGGCCGGAAGCACGACGGTGGCTGGTCCTTCCGGCTCCGGGGCCGCTGCGAAGCGCGCCAGATCGACACCGGAGCCCGCGATCAATTCAGATGCGATGCTGGGGCAAAGCGCGGTCAGCCGGCGCAGGTCAGTTGGGTTCTGGAAGATGACGCGGGCGTTCCAATGAGCCATTGCCGCCCGGTATAGCGGGCGAAGGCCCAGGCGCAACATGCGGCTGCGCGCGCAACTACCCTCGAACACGAACCCCAACCCACTGATGGCGGCGACCATGGCCGGAACCCGCGCGAGGCCGGCGGCGATGCCGCCGAAGACCACCGGCTTGACCGTGATCAGATGCACCAGGTCGGGCGCGGTCCGCCGCATCAGCCCGTAGAGCGCCACAAGGGCGCGGAACTCGCGGAAGGGATTTATTCCGTGTCGGGTCATCGGAATTGGCACCGCCTCGATCCCGTGACCGGCCAACGTCGCCGCCGCCTTTTGATCTGGGGGAGCGGCAACCGCGACCCGCGCGCCGGCCGCCGAGGCGGCGAGCGCGATCTCCAGCCGGTGCGAGATCAAAAACGCCAGATCGTTGACAACGAAGAGCAGGCGTTTGCCGGGCAACGCCGCGCCGTCGGCCTCGTCAGCGGGCACCGAAACCGGTCAGCAGCACGACGACGGTCCGCGACAGGATGTAGGTCTCCATCGCGAAGCTGCTCGCCCGCAGATAGCGCAGATCCAGCCGCGTCTTCTCGAGCGTCGCATCGACGCCCTCCGCGTATCCGCCATCGACCTGCGCAAGCCCGGTAATGCCCGGGCGCACCGTGTGGCGCTGCCGGTAGCCGGGGACCGAGTGCAGGTAGTGCTTTGGCATGATTCCAGAAATCGGGCCTTGGGCCGATCACGCTCATCTCGCCCGCCAGCACGTTCAGGAATTGCGGCAACTCGTCGAACCGGCTGCGTCTCAGGACATGCCCCAACGGGGTGATCCGGTCTGCCTCCAGCGGGTCGTCCGGGCCGCGCTTAATCCGCTCGGCCGGGCGCATGGTCCGGAACTTGACCGCACGGAACGGTTTGCAGTCGTGCTCCATCCGCGTTTGCAGGAAAAACAGCGGTCCCGGATTCCACAACGGATTCAGCAGCAGCAAGATCGCCGCGATCATGCCGACAAACGGCAATGCGCACAGAGTGATCACGATGTCGAACCATCGCTTGAGAACTCTGAACGCCAGATTGGACCTAGGCGCGGTCAGCGCCTGATCCGCCGCGAAGTCCAGCGGCCCGGCCAGTGCCGCGGCCGACGCCAAGTTAAAAATCTTGATGCCGGATTTGCTTGTTCATTGCCCCACCGCCTCGCTTGGTTCGCGCACGCCACCCGTTGGCCAGCCCATGAACAAATCACGGATCGAACCGGCCAAAGCCCCGACAAGGCCCGCACACGTAGTGCGGTCTCGCCCCCAACATGCGCCCCGCAAACAAGGTGGCGCGGAGCCGCGGAAACTGTGTTCCCACAGCAGACATTAAATAAGCCTTAAATTAATTCAGTTTCGATTTCGACCTAAATTCGAAGAAATTCAATATGGGGCAAGATGAGTGATCGATCTGTGCAACTGGCGGTGCAAAAAATCCAATTCTATCAGTCTCTTACCATGCCACAGTGGTTGGCGGAATTACTCACGCGGCACGCGTTTGGCCGATTCGAAAGACCTTGGATAATGCTGGAACGGCGCGTTTCGAAATTGGCTCTTATCATGCGGATGCGGAGCCGCTATCCTAAATGGGTCAGTTCCCAGGGTGGTTATAGCGGCTTGGGAGAGGGCGCCGGGAGCGGCGTGATCGGGGTAACATGGGCCTAGATTCCAACGTTCGCCAGGCACTCGCGACGCTGCGCGCAGATGGTGCCGTCGAACCGACGCACGAGCCAGAGGTCGACCTGCGCCGTCTGCTGATGCTGATCTGGCGCTCGAAATGGCTGATCGCGCTGTTCGCTGTTGCCGGGATCGCGATCGCCTATGCGCAACTTTTGAGGATCACTCCGCTTTATACCGCCGAGTCCCGGGTTCTGTGGGAGATCGACCAGACCAAGATCGTCGATATCGATCCGGTCGCCCGCAGCCTGGGCAGCGACTACTTCTCGCTGGGTTCGCAGATCGAGGTGATCAAGTCGGGCCGCTTGCTCGAACGCGTCGTGACCGAACTCGACCTTGCCAACGATCCGGTCTTCAACTACGCGCTTCAGCCGCCCGAGGGCTGGACCCGCTGGCTGTCGCTATCGAATAATCTGGGCGCGCTGAGGGCTTATCTGTTCGGGGCGGGTGAGACAAGCGCGGCTGTCGATGAGACGCCCGAACAGGTGACCGAGCGGTTGATCGCAACGGTGCGCGGCGCCGTTCAGGCCGAATGGCTGGACAGCACCTATATCCTGATCATCCGTGCGACAACGTCGGACTCCAAACGCTCCGCCGACCTCGCGAATGCGATGGCGAAATTCTACATCCTCGACCAACTCGAGACCAAGTTCGACGCTACCCGGCAAGCGACAGACTGGCTGACCGCGCGGGTCGCCGATCTGAGAGTGGCGCTGCAAGCGGCCGAGAAGTCGGTCGAAGCCTTCTCCTCGGGCATGTCGCTGGTCAGCGAGGAGGCACTCGCCGTATCGGCACGCCAACTCAAGGACCTGCGCGAGCGAGCCGACACCCTGGCCGAGGAGCACGCGGTCACAGCGGACCGGTTGCGCGCGATCAAGGCGGGCCGGCCTTCGGAACAGTTTGCTGGGATTGCCGAATTAATGCACGAGCCGCAGCTGGCACGGTTGGCTGGCGAGATCGATCTCGTGAAGGGCTCGGGCCACGGGGATGCGCGCGCACAGCTTTTGTCGCGCTTTGACGCGGCGCTCAGTACCGCCACGGGGCGCATGGTGGTGACCGTCGACCGGCTGCGCGGACAGGAAGCCACGGTCCGCCAGACGATCGCCGAATTGGAAGCCAAGCAGGAGGACGACGCCAGGTCGCTGGTCCAGTTGCGCGAGCTGCAACGCGAGGCCGAGGCCAGCCGATTGATCTACGAGTTCTTCCTGGCGCGGCTGAAGGAGACGTCCGTGCAGGAAGGCATCCAGCGTCCAGACGCGCGGATACTGACCGAGGCTCAGGTGCCCTGGGGGCCCTCGTCGCCGAAGCGCGGCTTTACCTTGATGACCGGCGGCGGCGGCGGGGTGCTGCTGGCATTGGCGCTGATCCTGCTCTCGGAGCGGCTGAACACCAGCTTCCGCTCGACCGAGGAACTGGAGAGCCTGACCGGCGAGGCGGTGATCGGCACGATACCGATGGCACCGTTCTCGCGTCGCCGCGCATTCCTGGACTATCTGATAGACAAACCAACCTCGAATGTGGCCGAGGCGATCCGGAACCTCAGAACCTCGGTCCTGCTGGCCAACGTGGACCAGCCGCCCCAGGTGATCCTGCTGGCCTCGGCCTTGCCGGGGGAGGGAAAGACCACCTGCTGCGTCGGCCTGGCGCAGATTTCACGGGCGCTGGGCAAACGGGTTCTGCTCGTCGAATGCGATATCCGCCGGCGGACGTTCCAGGACTATTTCGACCTGCCGGCTCAGGGCGGCTTGCTGTCGCTCCTCAGCGGCTCGCGTGAGTTCGACGAAGTCGTGCATTACGATCAGGAAAGCGGACTGCACATCCTGCCGGGTGAGTCGAGTTCAGTGAATGCGGCCGATGTCTTCGCCTCGCAGCGTTTTTCGGATTTCATCGCCGAGATGCGCGGCAAGTTCGACTTTATCTTCATCGACACGCCGCCGGTCCTGGCGGTCCCGGACGCGCGGGTAATCGCCAAGGTTGCGGATACGGTGCTGTTTTGCGTGCGCTGGAACAGGACAGCCCGCGAGAATGTGACCGAGGGCCTGCGGTTCTTTGCCCAGATCAACGTCAAGATCGCGGGACTGGTGTTGAGCCAGGTGAATATCAACAAGATGGCCCGCTACGGATATTCGACATACCGCTACTACCGGGACACCTCGAAATACTACCACAATTGAGGGTGACCTGGTGCTGAGCCTCTTTGGAAAACGGTCACAGGCCCCGGCCCCGGCGGCGCATTTCGACGAACCGGTGGAAACCGGTGGGCTGGTCTATGCGGTCGGGGACATTCACGGCTGCGACCATCTGGCCCGGTCGCTGATCGCGCGCATCATCGAGGATATCGATGCCCAGGGTGCGCCGGCGATGATCGTCTTCATGGGCGACTACATCGATCGTGGCGAGAACTCGCGCGAGACGGTCGAGTTCCTGATCGACTTCGCCCGCTGGACGGCGGGCGAGTCTATGCTCGAGACCGTCTTCCTGATGGGCAACCACGAGCAGATGCTGATGCAGTTCCTGCGTGCCCCGTATGTTGCCGAGCTATGGCTCCGCAGTGGTGGTCTGCAAACCCTGATGAGCTATGGCCTGGGCCATCCCGGCAATCTTGCCGATCCGGAGAACGCGCTTCGGCTGCGCGAGGGCCTGATCGCCGCGCTCGGCCGCCATCTGGGCTTCATCCAGGCCCTGAAAATGCGCCACGCCGTCGGCAACGTGTTTTTCGCCCATGCGGGCGCGAACCCGGCGCAGAGGCTCGATAACCAGCCGATCGAGACATTGCTTTGGGGCCATCAGAACTTCCTGACGACCCAGCGCAGCGACGGCATCTGGGTCGTGCACGGTCACTTCGTCGTCGAGCGGCCGAGCGCCGTCAGCGGCCGGATCGCCGTTGATACCGGCGCCTATGCCTCGCGGCGGCTGACCGCCGCGCGTATCGTCGACGGCGAAGTCAGCTTCCTGCAAGCACTGCGCAGCGAGTCCTGACGCGTCCCCCAAACTAAGCCACCATGCCTCAGAACCCGCTCAACCTGTCGGTCGCGCTGAGGAAGATTTGCGGCAGGATCTGGCTCAAGACGCGGTTCCAACTGGTCACCGGCTGTTCGGCGACGAAGACCACGTCATTCGGCCGGATTTGGAACTGGGTCGCGACCGCCAGGTTCGCCGCGTTCTCGGCATCCAAGTGGAACGCGGTCAGGCCGCCCGATTTCAACGGGTCGGTTTCGGACCGGATCACGTAGATCTCACCATAGTCGGCGAACTTGATGTCGATCCCGTTCTCGGTAAACAGCACATCCGCCAAACTCATCGAGCGCTCGAAGGGCAGGGGGACCCGGCTAGGCTGCCGCACCTCGCCGGTCCTGTAGGCGTAATGCCGCTCGACCGCGCCCAGTTCCAGCCGCTCACGGAAGACCTCTCGCTCGCTGGCCAGGCGCTCGTCGGCCAATCGGGCGCGCTGGGCGCGAAGCTGCTCGAGCTGGAGCTGGAAGTTCGTGCTTTGCAGTTGTTCTTGGCGAAGCTGTAGCTGCTCCTCGAAATAGCGCCGCGCCTCGTCGGCGCGGTAGAGGCTGCCCACATGGATGCTGTCGCCATCGCGCAGCGCGACGCGCCGGGTCGCGGGATCGGTCTCGAACCGCTCGAGCCCGATCTGATAGATCTGGCCATCGCGGAAAAGCTGCACCCGCGTCGTGCTGGGATCGGGCGCGACGACCCCGCCCGCGAGCTGCACCGCCTCGTGCAGGTAAAGCGGCTTCAGGGAAATCGGCAGCAGGCTGGGTGTCGCCACCAGCCCGCCAACGGAGACGCGTGGAGACTTGAACTCGGCGATCTCGAGCGAGAAGGACGGGTCGATGCCCGCGGCGACCAGCGCCTGAAATATCTCGGCCTCCGCGTCCTGCAACGTCATGCCCGAGACGCGGATCCGGCCGGCATCGGGGATCGCGATGGCGCCGTCGTCCTGGACGATATAGCCCTGGCGCTTCGACTGGGCGCTGATCAGGCCCGGTAGGTTCTCCAGCGTCGCTGTCCCGTTGACCGAGAGCAGCAGCACATCCGAGACGCCAATCATGTAAGGCTTGGGCTGGGTCAAGGGCGGGAATTCGTCGGGCACGAAACCGGGCCGCGCGGTCGGCCGCGCCGTGGCGGGCGGTGGACTGGGGAGGTCCGGAACCGCGGCGCGCGTGGCCGCTTTGGCGCCAGCGCCCGGCTGGAATGCCAGTGGCAGCCGCGCTGGGACATAGGGGATCAAATTGGCGGCCGCCGCGCTTTCATACGTCAGCGGCAACACCTGGACATCGTAGTCGGTGGCATAGGTTTCGCCGCCCGCCGCCGCGTCGCGCACATCCGGCGCCGTTAAGCCCGATCTTAAACGACGGGGGTTTTCCCAGAGAGGTTTGTGTCGCAAGCTGCGGGCATGGACGGGCTCGACGCGCATTCATCGCCGAATTTCGGCCCCCGCAGGGACGGTGCGCGGCCCGACATGGTGGTGCTTCACTATACCGGGATGGACACGGCCGGGGCCGCGCGCGAGCGGCTCTGCGATCCGGCGGCCGAGGTCAGCGCACACTACCTGGTCTGCGAGGACGGCCATGCCTGGCGCCTGGTCGACGAGGAGATGCGCGCCTGGCATGCCGGGGCGGCTGCCTGGGGTGGGGTGACGGACGTTAACTCGCGCTCGATCGGAATCGAGATCGCCAATCCGGGACACGAGCTTGGCTATCCGCCCTTTACGGAGGCGCAGATGCGCGCGCTTGAAGACCTGCTCGCCGGAATGCTTGAACGTCTTGCCATTCCGCCCGAGCGCGTCGTCAGCCATGCCTGCGTTTCACCAGGACGCAAGCGCGACCCGGGTGAGAAGTTCGACTGGCGCCGCCTGGCGTTGAGCGGGCTCTCGGTCTGGCTCGACCCGGAACCGGGTGCCGACGAGGATCCGGATGCGGCTCGATTCCGGGCGGCGGCCGCGCGTTTCGGCTATTCAGTGCCCCCGTCTGGCGCTTGGTGCGCGGGGACGCTGGCAGTCTGGCAGGCCTATGCGATGCGCTTTCTACCAGCCGAGATCAGCGCTCCGACCGGGCGCGGCGTCACTCATCTCGAACGCCTGGCGGAACGCTGGCCTTGCGCCCCCGAGACTTGACCGGCTCGCCCGCGCCCCTTACCTCAAATCCAGCGGATGGCCGGATGGCCGCGCCTCCCCCGGGTTTATCCTGGCGGGGGTGAGGAAAGTCCGGGCTCCACGGAGGCACGGTGCCGGGTAACGCCCGGCGAGGGACGGGGCAGAGGCGACTCTGACCCGGAACCTTAGGGAAAGCGCCACAGAGAGAAGACCGCCGGGGTTTCCCCGGCAAGGGTGAAAGGGTGGGGTAAGAGCCCACCGCGCCCACGGTAACGGGGGTGGCACGGCAAGCCCCACCGGGAGCAAGGTCAGATAGGGATGACAGGGCGCCAGCCCTGGGCCACCTCCGGTCCGTCATCCGGGTAGACCGCACGAGGCTACGGGCGACCGTGGCCCCAGATGAATGGCCATCTCCGGTCCGGCCTTCGGGCAGGGCCGGGACAGAACCCGGCTTACAGGCCATCCGCACACCTCTCCAAATCTCAATTCCATTGCGGACAGACTGGACAATCGGTCTACACGGCATGGATGTCCGCTTCTGACCCGAAGCTGGTGTTGTGGTTGACCATTCGCTCGGCTTTGTTGGGCGGGAATTCGTCATTCACTGCACGTTCTGCGAATGGCTAAAATTCGGCAGATCACCCAGTCCGACTGTACTCTTGAAAGGCTAAGTCCCGGTCGAGTGCGACCTGTAGACCCGTTCAAAAATCAACCGGCTAGTCAACAGCCGGGGCGCGGCCACCGCAGAATTCCAGATAGTCGTCCGCGACCGCGCGGGCAGCAGTGGCCAGCATCTCGCGGCCGATCTCGGGGGTCGCCAGGGCGGAATGGGAACCGACGCGCCCGTCCGGGAACTCGCGCCTATGTTCGTCCGGCGGGCCATGGCGGTCACCCGCCCGCTCGCGGATGAAATCGGTTGAAAGCCGGCGCGGTGGTTCGGTGGCGTCGCCTGGTGGCACGATGCGGTGGGTTGCCTGCGTGATCGCGATCTCGGATGGGGTTGCGTGCATACCCTCCCAATCACCGAAATGCCCTCGGCGCAGATCGTTCACCTTGTCGAAGTCCCACCAGCTACGGATCGCGACGCCCGGTGCATCCCCTGCGGCTTCGTATAGTGGCGCGATGTTGGCGCCGTGGGCATTCAGAAAATAGAGGCGACGAAAGCCCTGCTGGGTCAGCCCCGCGACGACTTCGCGCACCAGCGCCGCGAATAATTCTGGGGAGATCGAGATCGTTCCGGGAAAGGCCGTATTGAACGGCGCAAGCGTCAGTGCCAGGGTCGGCGCCACCAGCGCCTGCGCCCGGTCGGCCGCCCCTCGGCGATTGCCTGGGCGCAGAACGCATCGGTGCCGATCAGCCCCATGGGACCGTGCTGTTCGGTTGATCCCACAGGTATGATGATGCCGTCCGGGCGGGCAATGTAGGCATCGACCTCCTGCCAGGCGCAAAGATCGAGGCGCATCACTCAACCATCCAGGAAAGCGGCCAGCTTCGGGCCATAGTCGCCGAGCTCTGCCGTCACGGCCGGTTGCGCGGTGACCCGATTGCGATAGCGCGCGACCGGGCCGGGCAGCGACAGGCCCAGCCCCATTCGCGGCGTCAACTCGTCTAGCCACGCAAGTGTAACCGGATACCCGCAATCGCCGAGCGACAGAGTTTCCCCGGCCTCCGGTGCCAACGCGACCAAGCGCGCCAACTGATCGAGCCGCGCCTGGATCGCCTCCGCCTGCGCATCCAGGAAACCAGGCTCGGGTTCCTCCCGCCCGGGCAGATAGGGGAACAGCCTCCGAACCTCCGGTTCGAGCCGCGTGTCGTGGAACCGGCCGCGATCGCGCTGGCGCGCCCGGGCCGCGGGATCTCGCGCCATTCCAAACCCTTCGCGCGCAGCACGATCCGCAGCTTCGCACAATATAGACTAACCGGAATGGCGTAGACCTCGAGCATCGGGCGGGCGCGCCCGCCCCAAGGGCGGCGCGCGTTAACTCAGTTCGAGAGCTGCCATTTTCGGCCCAACTCGTCGAAGAAGCCGCGCTCCTGCTTCAGCGAGATCCAGGTGTTGACGTAGTTGATCCAGACCTGATCTGCCTGAGGCATCAGCATGGCGATCGGGGTGCGGGCCCGGGGCTCGCTGACCGGCACGATCATCATTTGCGGATACTTCGCCACCAGCTTGAAGGCTTCAACGTTCGAGGTGATATGCGCGTGTGCGCGGCCGGCCAGCACCTCCTGGAAGTCCCGTGCCGGGGCCTCGACGATCTTGTGCTCGGCATTCGGGAAGAACTGTTTGACCTGCTGTTCCTGGGTCGTGCCCAGCGTCGCGGCGACGATCACATCCGCCTTGTCCAGATCGTCCCAATCCTTGAACCGGCCGGCGTTTTCTTTCAGCGTCAGCGGCACGGTTGCAAGCGAGAAGTAGCTGGTCGAGTAGCCGGCCACCTTGGCGCGCTTGGGCGCAACCGAGGCCGAGCCGGTGATGTGGTATTTCTCCGCCACCACGCCATTGACCAGGGTCTTCCAGTCGGTCGGCACGAACTCGACCTCGACGCCCAGATCCTCGGCCAACGCGGACATCACGTCGATGTCGTAGCCGGCATAGGTGTTGCTGGCGGGATCCTTCATGGTCATCGGGTTCCAGTCGCCAGTGGTGCCGACCTTCAGAGTGCCCGAATTCAGGATGTCGCTAAGCGCCGACTGGGCCTGCGCGGCGCCACTGGCCAAAAGGCCGATCGCGACAACGGCCGCGGTCGCAAGATGTCTCATTTGTCCCTCCCAGGTGATGTTTCGGCTCAACTAGATGGTAATTCGCCGACGGAGGAAAGGAAAAGAGTGTGCGGCACGCGGAATTCTGCATTAGTGGCGCCCGGACCATCGGTGCGGTGAGAAATGTCTGGGACGGTGATCGAAGTTCGCGACGTGGTGAAGACGTTCGGGGAATTCCGGGCACTTAACGCCGTGAGCATGGCTGTCGCGGCCGGCGAAAAGATCGTGGTCTGCGGCCCGTCAGGGTCAGGCAAATCAACGCTGATCCGCTGCATCAACCGGCTTGAGACCCATGACGCGGGCCGTATCGAGGTCGAGGGGATCGAGCTGACCGATCGCAGCGCCGACCAAGTACGCCGCGAGGTCGGCATGGTGTTCCAGCAATTCAACCTGTTTCCGCATCTGACGGTCTTGCGCAATCTGACGCTTGGGCCCATGCGCGCGCGCGGCCTCAGTCAGGCCGACGCCGAGGCGCGGGCGATGGAGTATCTCGGCCGCGTGCGCATTCCCGAACAGGCGGAGAAATTCCCGAGCCAGCTGTCCGGCGGCCAGCAGCAACGGGTCGCGATCGCCAGGGCGCTTTGCATGGAACCGCGGATCATGCTGTTCGACGAGCCGACCTCGGCGCTTGATCCCGAGATGATCGCCGAGGTGCTGGATGTGATGGTGGAACTGGCGCAATCGGGCATGACCATGATCGTGGTGACCCACGAGATGGGTTTCGCAAAGCGCGTCGCCGACCGGATGGTCTTCATGGACAAGGGTGAGATCGTCGAGACCGCGCCGCCGGAGCAGTTCTTTTCGGCGCCGCAGACTGAACGGTGCCAGAAATTCCTGCAACAGATCCTGGGGCATTGACGGTGGCCGCCCGGCAAGCCGACATCGCCCGCCGCGCACGCGGGATCGGCGCCGTCCTGGTCCTGGCGCTCCTTGGGGGCTGTTCGGCCAACTGGGGCTGGTATGTGGTCGATCCGACCAAGACTTCGGGCCAGACCAACCTTTTGTTCCTGATCGGCGGGCTGAAATACACCATTCTACTCAGCGTCGTCTCGATCCTGTTCTCGGTGGCAATCGGGCTTCTGATCGCACTGGCGGGTCTGTCGGCAAACCGGTTCTTGCGGGGCGTCAACAGGGTCTATGTCGAGTTCGTCCGCGCCATCCCGCTTCTGGTCATGATCCTCTGGGTCTACTATGGCCTGCCCGAGTTGGTCGGGCTAAATCTCGGCGTGTTCTGGGCGGGCGTGATCGCGCTCGCCGTCGGCGACAGCGCGTTTCAGGCCGAGATATTCCGCGCCGGCATCCAATCGGTCGGGCGCGGGCAACTCGAGGCTGCGCGCTCGATCTCGCTAAGTTACTGTGACACGATGCGCTACATCGTTCTGCCTCAGGCGATCCGTCGCATCCTGCCGGCGCTTGGCAACCAGTTCGTCTATGTGCTGAAGATGTCGTCGCTGGTCTCGGTGATCGGGATGCAGGAACTGACACGTCGTGCCAACGAGCTGGTGGTCACGGAATACCGGGCGCTTGAGATATACTCGGTCCTGGTGCTGGAATACCTGGTGCTGATCCTGATCGTCTCGGCTGGCGTGCGCCGGCTCGAGCGCGGGATGCGCGCCGATGAAAGGGAATAGCGATGGGCGCCTGGATACGGATGCTGTCGGACGCGGAAGCGGATGCGGATCTGGCGGATGCTCTGGCCGGTGCCCGCACACCGCACGGCACCGTCGACAACGTGCTGCGCGTGCATTCGCTGCGGCCCAACACCATGCGGGGGCACATGACGCTCTACAAGGCCGCGCTCCACGACGAGGCCAACACGATCCCCATGTGGCTGCAGGAGACGGTGGCTTCCTATGTCTCGGTCCTGAACGACTGCGCCTATTCTCTGGCCAATCACTGGGCCAATGCGCGTCATCTGATGGGGGACGATGCGAAGGCCGATGCGGTCGAGGCGGCGATGTATGCGCGCCGGCCGCGGGATGCGCTTGATGGCAAGGCGCTCGCGCTGATGCGCTATGCCGAGAAGCTGACTCTCGCGCCCGCGGATATGATCGAGGCGGATGTGGAGGACCTGCGCGCGGCGGGCCTCGACGACGGCCAGATCCTCGAGGTGAACCAGATCATCTGCTACTTCAACTATGTGAATCGCTCGATCAACGGCCTGGGCGTCACCACTAAGGGCGACATCGTCGGCTACTATGCGGAGGCCGAGTGACCATGGCCTACGCTAAGGCCAAGACCATCGACCGAGACACGATCCCGGTGATCGACATCGCGCCGTTGCGCGACGGAACTGGCGCCGCCGACGTCGCCGGTCAACTCCACGCAGCCAGCCAAGGTTTGGGATTCATCTACGTCACTGGCCACGGCATTCCCGAGGGTCTGATCACGACCACGCGGGCACGCGCCTATGAGTTCTTCCGCGCCGATCCGGGGGCAAAGGAGGCGGTTCGCGTATCGGACCGCCACCGCGGCTGGATTGGCCCGGGCGGTGCAAAGATGCAGGACAATGCCAAACCAGACCTGAAGGAGAGCTTCATCTGGGGCTGGCAGGATGACGATCGCGCGACGCCCGAGGATCATCCCTTGCGGGGCCGGAACCAGTGGCCGGATTTCCCGCCATTGTTCGAGGCCGATGCGATGGCCTATTTCCACGCGGCGCACGAGGTTGCCCATCACCTGATGTGTGGCTTCGCCTTGGGACTGGACCTGGTGCCGGAGTTCTTCTTGAGAACCGCCGACCGCCCGCTTTCGCGTGCCTCCTTCGTCTACTATCCGGCCCAGCCGGAGGAACTTGGCCCGGACCGGTTCGGCGTCGGTCCGCATACTGATTTCGGTGTGCTGACAGTGCTTTGCCAGGACAATGTGGGCGGTTTGCAGGTCCAGGACCAGGACGGGGATTGGGTCCATGCCCCGCCAATCCCGGGTTCGCTGGTCGTCAATGTCGCCGATTTGCTGTCGCGCTGGACAGCGGGTGCCTACAAGTCGACGCCGCATCGGGTGGTGAACACGTCCGGCCGCGAGCGGTTGTCGCTTGTGCTGGCCTACGATCCGAACCCAGAGACGGTGATCGACCCGAGCGAAGTCTACGGGCGCGAGGTCGAAGGCGCCGAGGCGCCGATCACCTGCGGCGACTATCTGATCTGGCGCTTCGGCAAAGCCTTCGCCTACCGGAAGGGCTGAGCGGAATGGATGCTGCCGATCTTGACGCCGGTGCGCGCAATCTGGTGTCAGGCTGCGCCGGGGTGACAGCCGGTCAGCGGGTGCTGGTCGTTGCCGAGGACCCCACGCTCGGCTGGTATGACGACGCGGCGCCGCGTGCTGTCGCGCGCGCCGCACGTTCAATCGGGGCCGAGGTTGCTGTCCTGCCGGTTGGCGGACCTTCCGAACAGCCGCACGGGCTTTCGGCGGCCCTGGCCGATGTGGATGTGGCGATCTTCTTTTCGCAACTCGGCGATCAGGACCGCTTTGCCGGCGGCGGCGCCGGTCCCGTCCGCGTCATGAGCTATGCACGCACCGCCGGAGCGCTGGCCTCTCCCTACGGGCGACGCGATCATGGCGAGATGTTGCGGATGAAGCGCGCGGTGGACGACTTGCTGTCACAAGCGGTTGAGATCACCATCCGATGCCCGCTTGGAACCCACCTGACAGGCGCGCCGGGCCGCGGATCGCCGGACGAGGCCGACGATGTTGCGATCCGGCGGTTTCCGATGTGCGTGCCGGCACCGGTCAGCGCGCGGCACTTCTCCGGCCGGGTCGTCCTGGCTGAGCCGCTCACCTCGACAGGCTCGCAGGTCTACGATCCGCCCTGGCTCGCGATCCCGGAACCGGTGACCGCCGACGTTGAGAGCGGGCGGATCGCCGCATTTCGCGGCCCACCGGAGGTCGTTGCGTGCATCGAGGCACATTACGCATCCGTTGCCCAACGTTTCGGAATCGAGGCCAATGTGGTGCATTCATGGCATGCGGGTATCCATGACGCCTGCACGTCCGCATGCGCTCGCGACTCGAACCCGGACCTTTGGTCGAATTCGATCTTCGGCAATCCGAACTACCTGCACTTCCACACCTGTGGAGACTATCCCCCGGGAGAGATCTGCTGGATGGTCGCGTCACCGACAGTCGCTGCGGATGGCCGGGTAGTGTGGCGCGATGGGGCTCTTGCGTGCCCGGTTCCACCGCCCGTGGCCGGGTGATGTTGCGCCTTGCATCGATTACCACTTTCGCTCTTCGTGTCCGCGAGGTTGCGATCAACGCCAAAATGCCGTCGGATGATCCACCTCTGGACAAATCGGTCGGCGGACGCTGGCGCGGCGGCCCAGACTCTACGACCGTGCCAGCGGCATGGTCGAACAGCGGAATGAGCCCAGCAGGGCGTTCGGTTCGGAATAGTCAATTCGCTCGGTCGCCAGACCCTCGGCCTCGATCGCCTCGGCGATCCGGTCAAAGCCGGCATGAACCACCACGGTTTCGGGATCGACCACGAAGACATTCGTGCCCATGGCGATGGCCTCGGCCTCGGTCACGGTGATCATGCTGAACCGACTTTGCAGCATCCTTAGATCGTCCGGCCGGAACGCGCCCGGATAGACCAGCAGCCGCCGCCCTGGCAGAATGGTCATGCGGGTGTCTAGGTGCATGACGTTCGGGCCCAGGTAGAGCGTTGTCACCTCGACATACTGCGCCAGTTGGGCGGCCGCCTCGGGCGTCGTCCGGGTGCCGAGGCCAACATAGACCATGCCGTCTTCCACCAACACATCACCGCCTTCGATCCGGCCTTGGGTGATCTCGACCACGTCTTGGTCGCGCACCTCGGTAAGGCACCTGCGCACCAGATCAATTTCGCCTGCTCGCTCGGGCAGTTCTCGCGTGCGTGAGAAATAGAGCTTGTCGCCGACCACGAAGCCCGTGTCGCGTGTGTACATCTGCCATGGATGCTCGTCAGAATGTTCCACGAAATGTAGGCGCACACCGTAGCGCTCCATTGCCTCGTAGAACCGTTCCTGCTGCTGAACCAGCTTGACGCGATCCCAAGGCAGCATCGGGAATTTGGTGAATTCTTCGTGGTCGTTCTGGAACCCGTGGTAAGGTGGCACAGCCGTGCCTCGGCAAACACAAAGGTCGGTGAGCCGAGAGGTTTCGTTGTGGATATGGAGCATGGATCCTGCTTATGCGGACGCCTTCAAGATCGACGCGGGATTGCGGACATTCATCGCGTTGAAACATTGGTGCTACGGTAATGCTGGGCGTCTGGTCAGCCAAGTCGCTGTTCCTGCATGCAACGTCCGCATCGTCCTCCTTACTGAAGCCCAATTTAGTCTGTGAAAATTCCGGGCTGCACATGACTGGCATTGGCCTGCGCGCACCCTTAGGTTTGCTGAACAGGTTTTGAGGGGAGCATTGGCGTTGGCGCGGACATTGGCGATCACTGGGGCTGCGGGCGGCATTGGCCGGGCGTTGCTGCCGCTGCTGGCCGGCGATCGGCTGCTGCTGATCGACCGGGCCGAGTCCGGCATCGCGGACCTCGCGGCCGAGTGCGGCGCGGCCCATGTCGCCGGGTCGCCGCTCAGCGCCGCCGAATGCGCGGAGGCGCTGGGGGAAATCGAAGGTCCGATCGACGGCTTCGTTCATCTGGCGGGCACCTTCGAGCCTGATCCCGATCTGGGTGATGCCCCCGAGATTTGGACCCGCACGATCCAGAACAACCTAGAGAACGCCTATAACTTCGCCACCGCGCTGATCCCGCGCCTGCCCGAGGACCGAATGGGCCGGATCGTGCTGATCTCGTCCCTGGCTTTCCGCCGGGGCGGGCCCAGCCACACCGCCTATTCCGCGGCCAAGGGTGGGCTGGTGGGCATGACCCGGTCGCTGGCGCGGCGGCTGGGCAAGCGTGCCACGGTCAACGCCCTGGCGCCTGGGATCATCGACACGCCCATGCCCGCCGATCTGATCCGCGAGCGCGGTTCGACGCTGCTGGCAGAGAACCCGCTCGGCCGGTTCGGCCAACCCCATGAGGTGGCGACGGTGATCAGGTTCCTGCTGAGCGACGATGCCAGTTATATCAACGGCCAGACCATCAACGTCGACGGCGGCGTCTCGATGCCATGAGCGTGGCGCCCGAAAATGGCCGCGCCGAGGTGCCGGCCGAGGTGGACGTGGTCATCGTCGGTGCCGGCTTCGCCGGGCTTCACCTTCTGTATCTGATGCGCAAGCATGGGTTCTGCGCGGTCGCGTTGGAGGCCGGCGAGGGCGTCGGCGGCACCTGGTACTGGAACCGCTATCCGGGCGCGCGCTGTGACATCGAGTCGATGGAATATTCGTACCAGTTCGACAAGGAACTCGAGCAGGAGTGGGCCTGGTCCGAACGCTACGCGCCCCAGCCCGAGATCCTGGCCTATGCCAATCATGTCGCCGACAAGCACGATCTCAGGCGTGACATCTGCTTTGGCCGGCGGGTGCGCTCGGCCACGTATGACGAGGCGGGGAGGCGCTGGACCCTGACCACCGAGAAAGGCGAGGCCGTCGCCGCGCCTTTCTGCATCATGGCGACCGGCTGCCTGTCGGCGCCGAACGAGACGCGGTTCGATGGCGAGGAGGATTTCCCGGGCCCTATCTACCGCACCAGCCTGTGGCCACACCAGGGCGTCGACTTCACCGGCCAGCGCGTCGCCGTGATCGGCACCGGCTCCTCCGCGATCCAGTCGATCCCCGAGATTGCCAAACAGGTCGCCGCGCTGACCGTCTTCCAACGCACGCCGAACTACGCAGTACCCGCCTGGAACCACGCGCTCGAGCCGGACTACGTCGCCAGGGTCAAGGCCGACTACGCGGGCTTGCGGGCACGTCAGCGCAAGGCGTTCTCGGCCGCCGCCTTCCGTTTCAACCCGGATGCGGTTGCCACGAAGACGCCGCCGGACGAGCGGCAGGCGGAATACGAACGGCGCTGGGCGGAAGGGGGACTGGGATTCCTCGCCGCCTATACCGACCTGTTGTTTGACCCGCAGGCGAACATCACCGCGGCCGATTTCGTCAGGGCGAAGATCCGCGAGATCGTCGATGATCCGGAGGTCGCTGAACTGCTCTGCCCCTCCAACACCATTGGCTGCAAACGGCTTTGCGTAGATACGGACTACTACAAGACCTACAACCTGCCCCATGTGCGCCTGGTCGATGTGTCTGAGACGCCGATCCGGATCGCCGGGGACTCGGTGATGGCGGGCGATGAGGCGTTCCCCGCGGATGCGATCGTCCTAGCGATCGGCTTCGATGCCATGACCGGGGCGCTCATGCGGATTGACATCCAGGGCAGGGCGGGGCGGCGATTGGCCCAGAAATGGGCCGAGGGACCGGTTTCGTTCATGGGACTGGCGGTCGAGGGCTTTCCGAACCTGTTCACCGTCACCGGGCCGGGCAGCCCCTCGGTCTTCACCAACATGCTGCCCTCGATCGAGCAGCATTGCGAATGGATCACCGAGTGCCTTTGCCATCTGCGTGATGCGGGCGAGAACGAGATCGAGGTCCGCCCGGATGCCGAGGCCGACTGGCAGGCGCACCATCAGGAGGTAGCCGGCGCTCATCTGCGATCTGGATGCGCGTCCTGGTATACGGGCGAGAACATCGAAGGAAAGCCCGCAGTCTTCATGCCCTATATCGGCGGATTCCCGCGATATGTACAGGCCTGCGAGGCGGTCACCGCCGGCGGCTATGCGGAGTTCGTGCGGCGATAGGCCAGGACGGCCACCGAGACGAAATTTTTCCTGCCTATCATGCTCTGCGATTCGGTGGTGGTGGGAGAGCCCATCCGGTGTCTCACGGCTGCCCGGCACCGTTGCCCAGCACGGGTGGATCAAAATCCACCCTAGGGGCCGGTCGAGACTCGTAGGGTGGAGTTGGTTCCACCTGATTTCCTGACCCGCATAAACCCCTCAAAAGCAAAGAGAAAGGCCGGGTGGAGAATGCCACCCGGCCCCGGTTGGATGGTTCCTTAAAACCTGGAACCTGTGCTGTGTACGCAAGCCTACACGGAGGGAGAGGCCGTGCAGGCAAATCAGAGTAAAACACAAAATGGAGCGAAGTGGAAGAGAAAACCCTTGAAGTGGTATAAAGTGGTAGTGTATACACTGATTCCAGAGGCGCCCGCCGAAAACGATAAGAATCGGCAGTTTCATACAGGCAATCGGCGGGCGCCCCTGACTGGCCTTCGGGCCGCACAGACGGACGTGACAAGGACGGCGGACAAACGAGCAGCATAGGCAAGGTCAAGCCGGACTGAGGGACAGGGGGCGGACTGATTGGCTGAAAGCCCGGTCCGCCCCTACACGTTCTGGCCCCGCCGCCCGGATGAGAACCGCGGCGGCACTGGCGAGGGGCCGGGAAGGCGACGCAGGTGCGCCCGAGGGTTCGGGTCTGCAGGACGAGGTGCGCTAGGACGGGGTGGCGTGGGACAGTGCTGAAGTTCTTCACTGGAAGCTCGACACACAAGGTGGACGGCAAGGGCCGGGTCTCGCTGCCTGCGGACTACCGCAAGGTGCTGGAAGGCCTGGACACCGGCCACGTGGTCGTGCTGCCCCAGATGAACCACCCAGACTCTCACGTGGTCCTGTCCCAGCACGGCTTCGAGAAAGTGGTCGAGCAATTCGAATCCCTCGAACTCGCGCATGAGGATACCGAGGCGCTGGCGCTGAGGATTGTGACAGATGCCCGCCAGATTCCGGTCGACCCAGCTGGGCGCATGGTCCTTTCGAAAGAGCTTCGCGATCAGATCGGCATTGGCGACGAGGTGCGCTTCGTCGGCCGAGGCTCCAGCTTCCAGCTGTGGGAGCCAAAGAAACGCGACGCCTACGAGGCGGCGGTCAAGGACCGCAGCCAGGCGCTAGCACCCAAGATCAGGCTCGCGGGGCTGCACTGATGGGCGGCGCCGGGGACCCCATCCCTTCCGCCGCGCCGCATATTCCCGTTCTGCTCGGTGAGGTTCTCGAGGCGCTGGCGCCGATCGAGGGAGGTATCTTCGTTGATGGCACGTTCGGCGCCGGCGGCTACACGCGCGCGCTCCTCGAAGGTGGCGCCCGCCAAGTGATTGCGATTGACCGCGACCCGCGGGCATTGGCGGCGGGTGCCGAGATGGCCGAGGATTTCGGCGGCCGGCTGGTCCTGGTCGAGGGCAGCTTCGCGCGGATCGATGATATCGCGGCTGCCCGTGCCAGCGGACCCATTGACGGGGTCGTGCTGGATATCGGCGTCTCGTCGATGCAACTCGACCAGGCCGAGCGCGGCTTCTCGATTCAACGCGACGGACCGCTGGATATGCGGATGAGCGATACCGGTCCATCGGCTGCCGAGCTTGTGAACCAGGCCGGCGAGGGCGCCCTGGCCGATGTCATCTTTCACTATGGCGAGGATCGCGCCGCCCGGCGGATCGCCCGGGCGATCGTCGCGGCCCGCCGGGATCGTCCCATCGTCCGGACCGGCGCGCTGGCCGAGGTCGTCACCAGGGTTCTGCCGCGCCAGCGCACGGGCCAGATCCACCCGGCGACGCGCTGCTTCCAGGCGCTGCGCATCGCGGTCAATGACGAGCTTGGCCAGCTGGCCGAGGGCCTGGCAGCGGCCGAGCGGACTTTGCCGGAAGGTGCGCGGCTGGTGATCGTCACATTCCACTCGCTCGAGGATCGGATCGTGAAACGCTTTTTCCAGATCGCCTCCGGCCGCGCGGGCCAGGGTTCGCGCCACGCACCCGCCCGTGACGAACCGGCGCCGCGCTATCACCGCCCCTCTAAGGCGGTCGAACCCGGCGCTGCCGAAATCAGCCGAAATCCGCGAGCACGATCAGCCCGGCTGCGCGCCGCCCAACGCACCGCGGCGCCTGCCGTCGCCCTTGCCCCCGCACGCCTGGGGATGCCGCCGGTCCCGCCGGTCGAGCAACTGATCACCGGAGGGCGCACGTGACCCGGATCGGTCTGTTTCTGCTGGTGGCCGCGGTGGTTGGATCCGCCGCCTGGGCCTACCATGTGAACTACAAGACCCGGAACGCGCTTGACCGGATTGACGTCCTGCGCGGCCAGATCGCCGCCGAGCGCGAGGCGGTCGAGGTGCTGCGCGTCGAATGGGCCTATCTAAATTCGCCTGAGCGTCTGACCCGCCTGGTCGCCAAGAACAACGAGGATTTGCTACTCCAGCCGATGGGACCGGAAGGCTTCGACACCGTCTCCTCGGTGCCGTTCCCGCCGCGAACCGCTCCAGAGGCAGGGTCCGGCACCTCGCGGTCAGATCCGGTCGTCGTGTCCGAGCGTCAGCCGATGGTGATCGCCCGCGTGCCTCGACCCGCGCCGCGCCCTGCTGCCTGGAGCAGGCAATGACATTCAAGAAGCGCCTCGGCGAGCGGATCAGGCTGCGCTTGCCCGCAGCCCGGCGGGGCGCTGGTGGCGGGCGCCCGGAATCGGGACCGGCCCGGCCGGGCCGGACGCGCGAGGATTGGCGGCTGATTCTGGTCGTCCTGGCGATGATGCTGGTCTACGGCGCGGTCGGCTTGCGGATGGGCTTGCTCGCGCTGATCGAACCGGTCGAGCCGCGCATGGCCGGCGGTGCCGGCGTCACCACCCCATTGCGCGGCGAGATCGCCGATCGCAACGGCAATCTGCTGGCCGCCAATCTGCCTGCCTTTTCGCTCTACGTAGACCCGGCCGAGATCAAGGATCCCGCAGGTGTCGCGGACGACCTGGCGGCGATTTTTCCGGACGACGATCGCGAGCAATTATTCAAGCGCCTGTCGCGCAAGGCGCGGTTCGCCTGGATCAAGCGCCCCGTCACTCCACGCCAGCGCCAGGCAGTGTTGGATCTCGGCTATCCCGGCCTGAAATTCGGTTCACGCGTCATGCGGATTTATCCGGCTGGACGCACCGCCGCTCATCTGGTTGGCGGCGTCCAGGCCGCGTCCGAGGATGTGCGCTTCGCCGAGCTGGTGGGCTCGGGTGGTGTCGAGGGATATTTCGACGCGCGCTTGCGCGATCCGGGCCAGATCGGTGCGCCGTTGGAGCTGTCGATTGACCTGACCGTCCAGGCGGCGCTGCGCGATGTGTTGGCGGCCGGCACCAAGCGCTTCCGCGCCAAGGGTGCGACCGCGGTCCTGATGGACGTGCGCACCGGCGAGCTGCACGGGATGGTCTCGCTGCCCGATTTCGACCCGAACCACAAACCAAAACCCTATAGCGGCCCCGCCGAGCATGATCCGCGTTTCAACCGGGCCGCTTTGGGCCGCTACGAACTGGGTTCGACCTTCAAGGTGCTGACCGCTGCTCTGGCGCTGGAATCCGGGATCGTCGGACCGCAGACAATGATCGAAACCGGGTCCGCCCTGACCTTCGGGCGTCACCGCATCCGCGACATGCACCGGATGCCGCCCGAAATGACGGTGTCCGACATCGTCGTGAAATCTTCGAACGTGGGTTCGGCGCGTCTCGCGCTGAACCTTGGCACGCCGCGCCTCAAGGACTATCTGAAACGTCTGGGCTTTTTCGAGCCATTACCGCTCGAACTGGCCGAGGCGGCACGGGCCAATCCGCTTCTGCCGCCCAGATGGACGGATCTCTCGACGATGACGATATCCTTCGGCCACGGATTGGCCGCCTCGCCGATCCACCTCGCCACCGCCTTCGCCACCTTGGCGAATGACGGCAGACGCGTGCGACCGACGCTGATCAAGGGCGGCCACGAGCCGGGCGAGCAGATCTTCTCGACCGCGACCAGCCGGGTGATGATGCAGATCCTGCGCGACGTGGTGCGCCGGGGCACCGCCCAGCGCGGGCAACTGGCAAGCTACGATATCGGCGGCAAGACCGGCACGGCGGAGAAATACCGTCCAGGCGGCGGCTACTACGACGACCGGGTGATCTCGACCTTCGCCGCCGTCTTCCCGATTTCAGAGCCACGCTTCGTACTGGTCCTGTCGCTGGACGAGCCGGTGGACCGGTCCGGCAAGGTTGAACGCCGCGAGGCCAGTCGCACCGCCGTGCCCGTGGCCGCGGCGGCGATCGAACGCATCGCGCCGCTGCTGGGTCTCAGGCCGCAGCCAGGCAGCCTGCCAGGCGCCTTGGCCGCCATCGAGACCAGCGGGCAATAGGGCTGGAAATGGCGTGCCCCCGCACACTTGCCGGGCTCGGCCTGACCGAGATGCCAAACCGGGGCACCGACGCGGACCCGGATGCAGAGGTGCACGGTATTGCGGTCGACAGCCGCGATGTGCGCGACGGGTTCGTCTTCGTCGCGATCCCCGGCACGCGGCTCGACGGTGCCAGCTTCGCCCAATACGCGGTGCGCCAGGGGGCGCTCGCGGTGATCGCAACACAAGCGGGCGCGGAAACGGCACGGCGGGATCTGGGCGGATTGCCGGTCCCGGTCTTCATTGCCGACGAGCCCCGCCTGGCATTGGGCCGGCTGGCAGCACGTTTCTACCCGGGCCAACCCGAAGTCTTGGCGGCGGTCACGGGCACGAATGGCAAGACGTCGGTTTCCGATTTCCTGCGCCAGATCTGGGCATTTGCTGGCCACCGCGCCGCTGCCTTCGGCACGACCGGTGTCCTGGGCGAAGGCTTCGACGAGCCGCTGAGTCGCACGACGCCCGAGCCGGTGACGCTCCACGCGCTTCTCGACCGGCTTGCCGCCAAAGGCTGCACCCATGCGGCGATGGAGGCATCGAGCCACGGCCTGGCGCAGTATCGGTTGGACGGCGTCCGGCTGTCCGCCGCGGCACTGACCAATATCAGCCGTGACCACATGGACTATCACGCGAGCCACGAGGACTATGTGGCGGCGAAACTGCGCCTTTTCGGCGCGCTGTTGCCCGCGGGCGCGACGGCGGTGCTGAACGCCGACGATCCGGTCTTCGAAAGGGCCCGGGATTGCGCCCATTCTGCCGGCGCTAAAGTCATCTCGGTCGGACACGGGACCGGAGCCGACTTGGCCATCTCGGTGATGCGCTACACCACAAACGGCCAGGTCGTGCAATTCTCATGGGATCGTCGGCAACGGACGGTGTCGCTGGACCTGGTCGGCAGCTTCCAAGCACAGAACGCGGCCCTGGCGGCAGGTCTGGCATTGGCAACGGGCGTGGCGGAGCAGACGGTTTTCGATGCGATGCCAATGCTCAAAGGCGTGCGCGGACGCATGGAGTTGGTGGCCCGCCGGGCGAACGGCGCCGCGGTCTATGTGGACTACGCCCACACGCCGGACGCGCTCGCCACTGCGATCGATGCGTTGCGGCCCCATTGTCTGGGGCAGTTGGTCGTGGTGTTCGGTGCCGGTGGCGACCGGGACCCGGGCAAGCGTCCGATGATGGGCCAGGCGGTTGCGGCACGCGCGGATGTGGCGATCGTGACCGACGACAACCCCCGCGGCGAGGATCCGGCGGCGATCCGTCAGGCGGTGATCAGCGGCTGTCCCGAGGCCTACGAGATCGGCGACCGGGCCGCCGCGATCCTGGCTGGGGTGGACGCCCTGAAGGAACCTGGCGACTGCCTGCTGATCGCCGGGAAAGGCCATGAACAGGGCCAGGAAGTGAAAGGCGAGATGCTGCCCTTCGACGACGCAACCCAGGCGCGCTCGTCCGTGGGTGCGCTCGAGGAATTGCAGGAAGTCTCGGGGGTGGGCCGGTGAGCGGGTTTCTGTGGTCCGCAGCAGAGGCCGCGGCGGCGACCTCGGGCGAGATCCGGGGCGATTGGCAGGGCGTCACGGGCGTCTCGATCGACACGCGCACCATCCAGCGGGGCGAGTTGTTCGTCGCACTCGCGGGCGAGAACCGCGACGGCCACGAGTTTGTCGCCAAGGCGCTCCAAGTGGGCGCAGGCGCCGCGTTGGTCGCGCGCGTGCCCGAGGGTGTGGCAGAAGACGCCCCGCTCTTGATCGTGGGCGATACCCTGGACGCGCTGTGCGCCTTCGGCGCGGCGGCCCGGGCACGCACGCAGGCCAAGGTAATCGCTGTCACTGGATCGGTCGGCAAGACTTCGACCAAGGACATGCTGCGCGCGATGCTGGCCGCACAGGCCAGGGTCCACGCGGCGGAGAAAAGCTACAACAACCATTGGGGCGTTCCGCTGACCTTGGCGCGAATGCCCGCCGACACCCAGTTCGCGGTGATCGAGATGGGGATGAACCATGCGGGCGAGATCAAGCCGCTTTCGCTTCTCGCGCGGCCCCATGTGGCGCTGATCACCACGGTCGAGGCGGTGCATCTGGCCCAATTTCCCTCGGTCGAAGCAATCGCCGATGCCAAGGCCGAGGTTTTTGCAGGTCTCGAACCTGGCGGCGTCGCTGTGCTGAACCGAGACAATCCGCACTTCCAGCGCCTTGCCTCGCAAGCGGGAGACGCACAAATTCTGTCCTTTGGCGCCGCCGGGGCGAACCTGCGACTGGAACGCGCTTGCGTCGGCGGTTCATCGACGGTTGTAAAAGCCTCGATCGACGGGCAGCCGATGACCTTCAAGTTGGGCGCGCCCGGCGCGCACTTCGCGCTCAATGCCGTGGCCGCGCTCGGCTGCGTCAAGGCCGCGGGCGGCGACCTGGCAAGGGCGGGCCTGGCGATTGCGCAATGGATCCCGCCCGAAGGGCGCGGCCGGCGCTGGCGGATCGATCTTGGCCCGGCTGGGATCGATGGCGAAGTCACGCTCATCGACGACAGCTACAACGCCAATCCCGCCTCAATGCGTGCCGCCCTGACGGTCCTTGCTGCGGCGCCAGTGCGCGACGGGATCGGGCGCATCGCCCAGGGGCGCCGAATTGCCTTCCTCGGCGACATGCTAGAGCTCGGCCCCACGGCCGATCAGCTCCATGCCGCGTTGGCCAAACTCGACGATTTGGACCGGATCGATCAGATCCATCTGACCGGCCCATCGATGCGCGCGCTCCACTCGGCGCTGCCCACTGAAAAGCGCGGCGAATGGTTCGAGGACAGCGGAAAATTGGCCGAACGCGCGCGACGGATGGTTGACGCGGGCGATGTGTGTATGGTCAAGGGCTCGCTCGGAATGGCGATGCGCCGGGTCGTCGACGCGATCAAGGCGCTGGGCGAGGCGCATGACGCCCATCTGCGCGCCGAGGAGTAAACGACCTAATGTTCTTTCACCTCTTCACCCCCCTCAGCGATGGCGGCGACGTCTTCAATCTGTTCCGCTACATCACCTTCCGGGCGGGTGGGGCGTTCATGACGGCACTGCTGTTCTCGTTTATCTTCGGACGTCCGATCATCAACTGGCTGCGCAGAATTCAGAAGAAGGGCCAGCCGATCCGCGACGACGGGCCCGAGCGGCACATAGTCGAGAAAGCGGGCACCCCCACAATGGGCGGCGTGATGATCCTGAGCGCGCTGTTGATCGCAACGCTTCTGTGGGCGCGGCTGGATAACGGCTTTGTCTGGGTCGTGGCCCTGGTCACCTTTGGATTTGGCGCGATTGGCTTTGCCGACGATTTCCTGAAGGTGCGGCATTTCTCGGTGAAGGGGGTGCCAGGCAAGTTGCGGTTGTTGCTGGGCTTTCTGATCGCGCTGGGCGCTGCCATCTGGGCGACGCATCTGCAGCCGGGGCCCTTGCAGAACACCATCGCGCTGCCGGTCCTGAAGAACACCATGATCCAGGCCGGTGTCTTCTACGCGCCGTTCGCGATGATCGTGATTGTCGGCTCGGCGAATGCGGTGAACCTGACCGACGGTCTGGACGGCCTGGCCATCATGCCGGTGATGATCGCGGCGGGCTCGCTCGGTGCCATCGCCTATGTGGTCGGGCGCACCGACTTCACCGAATACCTGCAACTGCATTATGTGCCCGGCACCGGCGAGATCGCGATCTTCTGCGCCGCGCTGATCGGCGCGGGGCTCGGGTTTCTCTGGTACAACGCGCCGCCCGCCATGGTCTTCATGGGCGACACCGGCTCGTTGGCATTGGGCGGCGCGTTGGGCGCGATCGCCGTCGCGGCGAAGCACGAGATCGTCTGGGCCATCATCGGCGGATTGTTCGTCTTGGAAGCGGTCAGCGTGATCGTCCAGGTGATCAGCTTCAAGCTGACCGGCAAGCGGGTCTTTCGTATGGCCCCGATCCATCACCATTTCGAGCAGAAGGGCTGGCAAGAACCCACCATCGTGATCCGCTTCTGGATCATCGCCGTCATCCTGGCCCTGGTCGGGCTGGCGACGCTGAAGCTGAGGTGATTCCCATCCGCGCATATGCCGGCCAGCGGGTTGGGGTGCTCGGGCTCTCGCGGACGGGGCTCTCGGCGGCGCGGTCGCTGAAGGCCGGAGGGGCAGAACCCGTCTGCTGGGACGACAACGAGGCGCCCCGAGCGGCGGCGGAGGCGGAAGGCTTCGAGGTCGCCGATCTGGGGCGCGAGCGTGAGGCTGCCAGCGTCACCCGTCTCATCGTCTCGCCCGGTGTCCCGCATCTCTATCCCGAGCCCAACCGCGCCGTGGATCAAGCGCAGGCTCAAGGTGTGCCGCTCGACAACGATATTGGCCTCTTCTTCCAGGCGCTGATGGACACTGATCCGCAGGCCTTCCAGGATGACGGCCCCGCGCCAAAGATCGTCGCCGTCACTGGCTCGAACGGCAAATCAACCACCACTGCGCTGATCCATCACATTCTGAAGGAAGCCGACCGCCCCGCCCAGATCGGCGGCAATATCGGTCGTGGTGTCCTCGACCTCGACCCGCCCGGCCCCGGCGAGACCGTCGTCATCGAGATGTCCTCCTACCAAATCGAGCTTGCCCGGATACTGGCCCCTGACGTGGCCGTCTTCCTGAACCTCTCGCCCGACCACCTGGACCGCCATGGCGGGATCGGCGGCTATTTCGCCGCCAAGCGGCGGCTGTTCGAAATCGGCGCGCCCGAGCGTGCAGTGGTCGGGGTCGACGAGGCGGAGGGCCGCTACCTGGCCGAACGCCTCGACGACCCGATCCAGGTTTCCGTCACCCGGCGCCTGCGCGGCGAGGGCTGGTCGGTTTTCATGAACAAGGGCCATCTGACCGAATGGCGCGACGGTAAGCAGGCCGCCGCTATCGACCTGCGCTCCGCGCTGGGCCTGAAGGGCGCCCACAACCATCAGAACGCTTGCGCGGCTTACGCCGCCTGCCGGGCGCTCCGCCTCGGCCCGCGCCAAATCGAGGGTGGGTTGATCTCGTTCCCCGGCCTCGCGCACCGGATGGAGCGGATCGGCGAGGCGCGCGGGGTCACTTTCGTCAACGATTCTAAGGCGACCAACGCGGACGCCGCCGAAAAGGCGCTTCTGGCCTACGAAAACATCCGCTGGATCGCCGGTGGCCAAGCCAAGGAGGGGGGCATCGCCCCGCTGGCTTCGCTGTTCGACCGAATCGCCTGCGCCTATCTGATCGGCGAAGCCGCGCCCGTCTTCGCCGGGACCTTGGACAAAACGCCCAGCAAATGCTGCGGCACGCTGGACAAGGCCGTGGCCGCCGCCTGGGTGGATGCAAAGCCCGGCGACGTAATCCTGCTGTCACCCGCCTGCGCGAGCTGGGATCAGTTCACCAGCTTCGAGGCCCGCGGGAATGCTTTCCGTGACCTGGTGACGCCTTATCTGGAAGCCGCGACCGAGAGAGAGGCCACTCCATGACCGACCTGACTTTCCGTGGCACCGACGCCGGTGGCTCGAACCTCCGGGGCTCGAACCTCCGGGGCTCGGCCTTCCGGGGTTCGGAGTTCGGCCCGGCCGAAAGCTCGATCGTCGGCGACTGGTGGCATTCCGTCGACCGCTGGTCCTTGGGGGCCGTTCTCGCACTGATCGGGCTGGGCCTGGTCTTGGGCCTCGCGGCCTCGCCGCCACTGGCGCACAAGAACGATCTTTGGACTTACCACTACGTGATCCGGCATGTGATCTTCGTGATTGTCGCGCTCGGCGCGATCACGGCGATCTCAATGTCCTCGCTCAGGCGCGTGCGGCGGCTGGGCCTGGTGATCTTCGCGGGCGCACTGCTGGCAACCGCGCTGCTGCCGTGGCTGGGCACAGATTTCGGCAAGGGTGCTACGCGCTGGTACTCGCTTGGCTTCTTCAGCCTGCAACCCTCGGAGTTCCTGAAACCCGCATTCGTTCTGGCCGCGGCCTGGATCATCTCGGGCTCCTACCAGCGGTTCGGACCGCCGGGGCGCACGATCTCAGGGCTGGTGGCCGTCGTCATCGCCGCGATGCTGGCATTGCAGCCCGATTTCGGTCAGGCGGTGCTGGTATTGGCGGTTTGGTCTACCATGATCTTTATCTCCGGCGCGCCGATCCTGGCCCTGTTGGGGCTTGGCGCGCTGATCGGCGGCGCCGGGGCCTTCGCCTACTTCAATTCCGGCCACTTCGCCGGCCGCATCAACGGCTATCTGGCAGCCGAGGTCGATCCCAACACGCAGCTCGCCTATGCCCAGACCGCGATCCGCGAGGGCGGGCTTTTCGGTGTTGGCGCGGCGCAGGGCTCGGTGAAATGGACCCTGCCGGACGCTCACACCGACTTCATCATCGCGGTCGCGGCCGAGGAGTTCGGGCTGATACTGACGCTTCTGATCATCTCGCTCTATCTCTTCATCACGCTGCGCTCGCTGGTGCGGCTGCTTGACGAGCGCAATACGTTCATCCGCCTGGCCGGGACCGGGCTGGCGGTGCTCTTCGGGTTGCAGGCCTTCGTCAACATGGCGGTGGCGATCCGGCTGCTGCCGGCCAAGGGGATGACGCTGCCGTTCATCTCGTATGGCGGTTCGTCGATGCTGGCGGCCGCGATCACCCTTGGAATGCTGCTGGCGCTGACGCGGGACCGGCGCTCGGACGACGCTGGTTTCCGGAGCACAGGTTGACCGCGAGAATCGGCGTGAGCGCAAACCTGCTGGTCATCGCGGCTGGGGGAACCGGCGGGCATATGTTCCCCGCCCAGGCGCTGGCCGAGGAGATGCTGAAACGCGGCTGGCGGGTGCGTCTGTCGACGGATGAGCGCGGCGCGCGCTATGCGGACGCCTTTCCCAAGGAAGTCGAGCGTCAGGTGGTCAGCGCCGGGACGTTCGCGCGCGGCGGGCTGTCGCGGCTGGCGGCACCGTTTCAGATCGTGGCGGGGGTGATCACGGCGGTGCTGCGCATGGCCCGCGAGCGCCCGGCCTGTGTTGCCGGATTCGGCGGCTATCCCGCATTCCCGGCCATGACCGCGGCGTGGATCTTGCGCCGGCCACGCCTGATCCACGAGGCGAACGGCGTTCTGGGCCGGGTCAACGAGCTCTTCGCTCGCCGGGTCGACCGGGTCGCCTGCGGCATCTGGCCGACCGCGTTGCCGGCGGGCGCGGAAGCGGTCCATACGGGCAATCCGGTGCGCGCCGCGATCCTGGGGGCGGCTGGCGCGACATATCCGCCTGTAGGCGATGCCCTGAACCTTTTGGTCTTCGGTGGCAGCCAGGGGGCCAGCATCCTGTCGCGGGTCGCGCCCGCCGCCGTCGCGCTCCTGCCCGAGGCCCTGCGCAAACGTCTGAGCGTCGCCCATCAGGCCCGCCCCGCCGACCACGACGCGGCGTCCGTGATCTACGACGAGGCTGGGGTCGCAGCCGATATCCTGCCCTTCTTCGACGACATGCCCCAGCGGTTGACGCGCGCCGATTTGGTGATCGCCCGCTCCGGCGCCTCGTCGGTCGCCGACATCGCCGTCGTCGGGCGTCCCTCGATCCTGATCCCGCTCGCGATCGCCAAGCGCGACGAGCAGACCGCCAATGCGCGCGGCCTGGTCGAGGCCGGTGCGGCGGTGATGATGCCCGAGTACGACCTGAACCCGGGCGCGCTGGCTGCGGAGATTCAGACGATCCTCGAGGATCCCGAACGTGCCGCAGGGATGGCCTCCACCGCACTAGCCCAGGGCCGCCCGGACGCGACCCAGCGTCTGGCCGACCTGGTGGAGGCGCTTGGCAAATCGCCCGCCGGCTGATACCCCGCCCGGAATTAACAGAGAGCAGTCCAACGTGAACCCGCCAACCGCCTTGCCCATGGATATCGGCCCGATCCACTTCGTCGGGATCGGGGGGATAGGCATGTCCGGAATCGCGGAAGTGATGCTGAACCTGGGCTACCGGGTCCAGGGCTCGGATTTGAAGGAAAGCCCGATCATCGAGCGCCTGCGCCGCTTAGGCGCGACGGTCCATATCGGACAGAAGGCTGAGAATCTGGGCGACGCGGAGGTTGTGGTCGTCTCGACGGCGATCAAGCGCGGCAATGTGGAGTTGGATGCCGCACGCGAGCGTGCGCTTCCGGTCGTGCGTCGGGCCGAGATGCTGGCCGAGCTGATGCGGCTGCGCTCGAACATCGCCGTCGGCGGCACCCACGGCAAGACCACTACGACCTCGATGGTCGCGGCACTGTTGGACGCGGGCGGCGAGGACCCGACCGTCATCAATGGCGGCATCATCCATGCCTATGGCTCGAATGCCCGCAAGGGCGAGGGCCGCTGGATGGTCGTCGAGGCGGACGAATCCGACGGCACCTTCGTGAAACTGCCCGCCACCATCGCGGTCGTCACCAATATCGATCCTGAGCATATGGACCATTACGGCTCGGTCGAAGCGCTGCATGCGGGTTTCGAGGCCTTCGCCTCGAACATTCCCTTCTACGGCGCGCTGGTCGCCTGCATCGACCACCCGGAGGTGCAAAGCCTGATCGGCCGGGTCACCGACCGCCGGGTTGTGACATATGGCTTCTCGCGCCAGGCGGATATCCGCGCCGGGAAGCTGGCCTATGTCGATGGCGCGATGCGCTTCGACGTGATCCTGCGCGGCGAGCCGGACGAGCGTCACGAGGGCCTGACCCTGCCGATGCCCGGCGAGCACAACGTGCTGAATTCGCTCGCCGCCATCGGCGTTGCTCGCGAGCTGGGGATCGGGTTCGACGAAATCCGGCGGGGTCTCGCCGCGTTCGACGGGGTCAAGCGTCGGTTCACCCGGGTAGGGGATTGGAACGGCGCGCCGATCATCGACGATTATGGTCACCATCCGGTCGAGATCGCCGCGGTATTGAAAGCCGCCCGCGCGTCTTCGTCGGGCAAAGTGATCGCGGTCCACCAGCCGCACCGCTACACCCGGCTCCGCGATCTGTTCGAGGATTTCTGCGCCGCGTTCAACGATGCGGACGTGGTCGGCATCACCGAGGTCTTCGCGGCCGGCGAAGCACCGATCGACGGGATCAGCGCCGCGGCCCTAGTGCGCGGTCTGCGCAGTCGTGGCCACCGCGAAGCCCACGAGGTCGACGCGCCAGATGGTCTGGCCGATTTCGTCGCCGCCCATGCGGGTCCGGGCGACATTGTGGTGTGCCTGGGCGCCGGCACGATCTCGGCCTGGACCAACGCCCTGCCCGGCGAGCTGGCGAAGCGGGCCAGCTGAACGGAGGCCGCCCATGGCCGCCAAACCTGTCGAAGCCGGATTGCGCCGCCGTGTCGGTTTTGGATTGCTCACGCTCTATGGCGTCGGCGTCATGGTCGGCGCCGGGATCTACGTCCTGGTCGGCGCGGTCGCTGGGCATGCGGGCACCTGGGCCCCGTTGTCGTTCATCGTTGCGGCCCTGATCGCGGCGCCGAGCGGGTTTTCCTATGCCGAGCTATCGGGGCGAATTCCGGAGGCGGCGGGCGAGGCCGCATATCTACGCACCGCGACCGGTTGGACCTTGGCCGGTGCAGCGATTGGCCTGGCAGTGGTCGTCGTGGGCGTCGTTTCGGCGGCGGTCGTGCTGCAGGGCGGGGCGGGCTATCTGCGCGGTTTGATCGACGTGCCCGCACCGGTCCTGATTGTCGGCATTGGCCTTGGGCTGGGATCCGCGGCGATCATCGGGGTTGTCGAGTCGCTTCTTCTGGCGGCGGTCTTGACCACGATCGAAGTCGTTGGGCTCGCCATCGTCATCTGGGTCGGAGCGACCGGTGAGGTTGCCATCCAGCCAGACTTCGCAGTCGGGCTTGACGTGGTCGGCGTCGCCACCGGCGCGATCCTGGCGTTTTTTGCCTTCCTCGGCTTCGAGGACATGGTCAACATGGTAGAGGAGACCCGCGAGCCGCGGCGCACGGTGCCACTCGCCATCTTTGCGGCGCTGGCGGTGACGGCGGTGCTCTACATCCTGGTCTGCTGGGCGGCGACCCGCGTCGTGCCGGTCGACCAGCTCGCGGCAAGCCGGCGGCCCCTGACCCTAGTCTATGAAACCGCGACCGGAGGCAGCGCCGCGTTCCTGGCCTTGATTGCGGTCGCGGCTGCGCTGAACGGCGTGTTGGCGCAGATCGTGATGTCGTCCCGGGTGCTGTTCGGCCTTGGGCGGTTCCTGCGGCTGCTTTCGGTCTTCCACCATGCCCACAGCCGGTTCCGCACGCCGGTTTTGGCGACGGTTTTGGCGACCGGCGTCACGCTTACGCTGGCCCTGACCACGGACCTGGTGGCGCTGGCCGAAGTGACGTCGGCCGTGCTGCTCGTGGTCTTCGTCTCGATTAACGGCGCGCTGATCGTGCTGAAGCGCGAGGGCCCGGCACCCGAGGGCACATTCACGTGCCCGGTCTGGCTGCCCTGGTTCGGCGCCATCGGCTCGGCAGTCGCCTTTGTCTGGACGGTGATCTGATGGCTGGTGGTGATTTCGACGCCGACAGATTGATCGCCCGCCTGCCAACGGTGCGCGGGCGCCTGACGCCGATGCGCGTACTGGCGGATCTGACCTGGTTCCGCGTCGGCGGCCCGGCGGAGGTGCTGTTCCAGCCTGCGGACGAAGACGACCTGGCTGCCTTCCTCGCGTTGTGCCCCGACGACGTGCCGGTAATGGCGGTCGGCGTGGGATCGAACCTGTTGGTGCGCGACGGGGGCATCCCTGGGGTCGTGATCCGCCTCGGCCGTGGATTCGCGGCAATCGAGACCGACGGCACACAGGTCAGGGCCGGCTCTGCCGCGTTGGATGCCAGGGTCGCCGAGGCCGCCGCGGCGGCCGGCATCGCCGGGCTTGAATTCCTGCGCGGGGTGCCCGGAACGATCGGCGGTGCCCTGTCGATGAATGCCGGCTGCTATGGCACCGAGATCAAGGATGTTCTGGTCGAGGCCCGCGCGGTCGACCGCAGGGGCAACCGCTTGACCATCCCGGTGGCCGAAATGGGCTTCTCCTACCGTCACGCAGACGCGGCCGAGGGCGCGATCTTCACCGGCGCCGTTCTCGCCGGGCAGCCTGACGGCCCGGCTGCGGTCTCCGCCCGGATGGCGGCCCTTTTGGGCAAGCGCGAGACGGCCCAACCGATCCGCGAGCGAACCGGCGGCTCGACCTTCCGAAATCCTGCCGGCTTCTCCTCGACCGGCCGGCCCGGCGACTCGGACGAACTCAAAGCCTGGAAACTGATCGATGAAGCCGGCTGCCGCGGCCTGGCCATCGGCGGCGCCCGGGTCAGCGAAAAGCACTGCAATTTTTTAATCAATTTTGACAATGCAACCGCCGCTGATCTCGAGACCTTGGGCGAGACCGTGCGCGCCCGGGTGAAATCGCAAACTGGGGTCGATTTGCACTGGGAAATCCGGCGCGCAGGGGTTAGGATTCCATTCCAATAGACCGCAGAAGCGGCACGAGCCGAATCACCCGGCGGCGCAAGCGACGAAGCGCTCGAGAACGGGGCCGGCTGAACGATTGGGGCGCGGATGTCGAGCAGGACATTTCCCCGCGTCGTAGTGCTCAAGGGTGGCCTGTCGGCCGAGCGGGAAGTCTCGCTGGTATCAGGTCGGGAATGCGCAAGCGCACTGCGTCGTGCGGGCTACGAGGTCATCGAGATCGATGCCGGGCGGGATGTCGCCCGGGTCCTCGCGGGTGAGGAGCCCGATGCCGTCTTCAACGCGCTGCATGGGCGTTGGGGCGAGGACGGCTGCATCCAAGGCGTGCTCGAATGGCTGGGCCTCCCCTACACCCATTCCGGCGTCCTGGCCTCGTCGCTGGCGATGGACAAGACCCGCTCGAAAGAGATCTACCGCGCCGCCGGCCTGCCGGTTGCCGAAAGCCTGATCGCTCCGAAGGCCGAGGTCCTGGCCGGCCATCCGATGGAGCCGCCCTACGTGGTCAAGCCCAATAACGAGGGCTCGTCCGTCGGCATCTATATCGTTCAGGAAAAACCGAATGGCCCGGCTAGGCTGGATGACGGCGCCCCCGACCAATTGTTGGTCGAGAAATACGTCCCGGGCCGTGAACTGACCACCGCGGTTATGGGCGACCGGGCGCTTTCCGTCACCGATATCCAGGCAGCCACGGGCTGGTACGATTACCACGCGAAATACGCGGAAGGCGGGTCGCGCCACGTGGTTCCGGCCGAGATCCCCGACGATGTCTTCCAGGCCTGCCTGGATCACGCGGCGGCGGCGCACCAAGCGCTGGGATGCCGCGGGCTTAGCCGCACCGACTTCCGCTGGGACGACGCGCGCGGGCTCGAAGGGCTGGTCTTGCTCGAAACCAATACCCAGCCTGGAATGACCCCAACATCGCTGGCGCCCGAGCAGGCCGACCATTGCGGCATTTCATTCGAAGAGCTCTGTCACTGGCTTGTGGAGGACGCCTCATGCGGCCGGTAAGCCCCAGAATGACAAGCGCCAAATTTACTCGGGACGAGATGCGTCGGCTGATCAGCTTCGCCGCGGCCGACAACAAACGCCCATCGAAACCGGAATTGCCAACGAAGGCTGAATCCAAGGGCATCCCGTCCGCCGCGAAGAAGGCACGCGACCCAAGAAAGGGCCCGGGCCCGTCGAAACTGGTCTACCGGCTTTCGCGGGCGTGGAAAAAGCCGATGGTGCGCAACGCGGCGCTGGTCTATCTGCCGCTTGCTTTGCTGGGCCTGATCGGCTGGCGCGTCGCGGCGGACGACCAAATGCGTGGCGCGATCGAGGCGCGCGTCGCGTCGGTGTTCGAACGGATCGCGGCGCGGCCCGAATTCGCCGTGCGCGGCGTCGCCGTCAGTGGCGGCAGCACAGGGCTTCGGATCGATGTCCACGCTGTCATTGGCGTCGAGCCTGGCACGTCGTCACTGACCCTCGACGTGGACGAGCTCAGGCGCCGGGTCGAGGCGCTGGGACCGGTCGAAAGCGCGGCGGTGCAATTCGACCCGCAGGGCACGCTGATGGTGCGGGTGGTCGAGCGTGTCCCCGTGGTGCTCTACCGCAATGCGGAGAACCGGCTGGTTATCATGGACGAGGGCGGGGTCGAGATCGGCCCGGCCAGCATTCGCGCCAACTACCGGGATCTGCCGGTTATCCTGGGCGACGGTGCGCCCGCGCATGTGAGCGAGGTCCTGTCGCTGATCGAGACTGCGCCGGAGATTGGGCCCAGGCTGCGGGCCTTCGTCCGCGTCGGCCAGCGGCGTTGGGACATGTTGTTGGGCCGGGACATGCTGATCAAGCTGCCAGCCGAGAACAGTGCCGAGGCGCTTTCACAGATCATGGCGCTGCACTATGCCCAAGACATTTTGGACCGCGACCTGGCGGTCATTGATATGCGCCTGCCGGAACGCCCGGCCCTGCGCATGAGCCCGGAAGCGGCAGAGACCTATCAAATCAGACGGGCGGTCGCCGCGATCGGTGGGGAGGAGACATGAATTTTGCCGAGCTACAGCCGTTCAGGTCCATGCGCTCGCGGCTCTATGCGGCCAGCCGGAAGGGCCGTCTGGCGGTTCTCGACATCGGATCGTCCAAGATCACCTGCCTGGTATTGAAGCTCGATCCAGCCCTGCTCGAGGAAGCCGAGCGCAACGACCACTTGGGCACGAGCCGCTTTGGCGCCTTGGAGGTGGTCGGCGCGCGCACGGTTCAGTCGCGCGGCGTGCGCCGGGGCGAGATCGTCGACATGGACGAGGTGGCGCGCTCGATCCGCCTGGCGCTCTTGACCGCCGAGAAGATGGCGGCGCCCAAGCTCGGCCGCGTCGATCAGGTCGTGGTTTCGTTCTCTGGCGGCAAGCCGCAGAGCTACTCCACCCATGCCCGCGTCGAGACCGAGACCGGGCGCGTCACCGAGCGCGATATCTCGAATGTGCTCGGCGCCTGCCCGCCGCCGCCAATCGGCGAGGGCCGCCAGATCCTCCACGCTCAGCCGGTCGAGTTGGGCGTGGACAATCATTCCGGCATCACTGATCCGCGCGGAATGGAGGGCAAGCACGTCTCGTGCGCCATGCATGTGCTGGCGGTGGATCAGCGGCCGCTGTCGAATCTGATCGAATGCGTCCGGCAATGCGATCTGGACCTGGCAGGGGTGGCCTGCGCCTCCTATGCCAGCGGTCTTTCGGCCCTGGTCGAGGACGAACAGCGCACCGGCGCGGTCTGCATCGACATGGGCGGCGGATCGACGTCGTTCTCGGTCTTCCTGCGCGACCGGCTGATCTGTGTCGAGCAGATCCGGTTCGGCGGCGACCACGTGACCAGCGACATCGCTGCCGGGTTGTTGATGCGATCGGCCGCAGCTGAACGGATGAAGACCCTCTATGGCGGCGTGATCTCAACGGGCGCCGATGACCGCGACCTGATCGACGCGCCGCAGATTGGCGAGGAGGACGCGCCGAACCGCCGCCAGATCAGCCGAGGCATGCTGATCGGGGTAATCCGCCCACGGATCGAGGAGACCTTCCGGCATCTGCGCAACCGCCTGGTCGAGATGGGAATTACCGAAATGCCCGGGTGCAGCTTCGTCCTGACCGGCGCCGCCAGTCAGATGCCCGGCATCGACGAGATGGCGACCCGCGTCCTGGGCCGGCGCCCGCGCATCGGCCGTCCGCTCAGGATCGCCGGGCTGCCGCAGTCTTTATCGGGCCCGGACTACTCGGCCGCCGTGGGGCTCGCCTCCTACGCGCTGCGCCCCCCGGCCGAGCTTTGGGACTTCCCGGCGCCGCGTCCGCTCTCGGCAAAGGGCCGCGCCACCGAGATGTTGCGGTGGCTGCGCGCAAGTTGGTGAAATGTAGGGTGACGACGCGTCCGCTTTACGATAGGTTGAATCCAAAATAACGAGCAGACTTCCACGAAAAAGATGGACCGGCAAACCGGCCACGAGCAGTGAAGAGGCAGGAAAATGGCACTGAATCTCCGTGAACCCGACGATCATGAACTCCGTGCACGGATCACCGTGTTCGGTGTAGGCGGCGCTGGAGGAAACGCCGTCAACAACATGATCGAAAAGAAATTGCAGGGCGTCGAGTTTATCGCCGCCAACACCGACGCGCAGGCCCTCCAACACTCCGCCGCGGCGCGTAAGATCCAGCTTGGCACTGGCGTGACCCGGGGCCTCGGCGCCGGTTCGAAACCCGAGGTCGGGCTGACAGCGGCCGAGGAATCAATCGAGGAGATCATGAATCACCTCGACGGCTGCCACATGTGCTTCATCACCGCCGGGATGGGCGGGGGCACTGGTACCGGCGCTGCCCCTGTCGTCGCCCGCGCGGCGCGCGAAATGGGCATCCTGACGGTCGGCGTCGTGACCAAACCGTTCCAGTTCGAGGGCGTCCGCCGCATGGAATTGGCCGACTCCGGCGTCGAAGAAATGCAGCAGGTCGTCGACACCCTGATCGTGATCCCGAACCAGAACCTTTTCCAGGTCGCCTCGGAAAGGACCACTTTCGTCGAGGCCTTCATGATGGCCGATGATGTGCTCTATCAGGGCGTCCAGGGCGTCACCGACCTGATGGTGCGCCCCGGCATGATCAACCTCGATTTTGCCGATGTCCGCTCGGTGATGGAGGAGATGGGCAAGGCGATGATGGGCACCGGCGAGGCCGAGGGCGAGACCCGGGCCATCGACGCCGCCGAGAAGGCCATCGCCAACCCGCTGCTGGACGAAGTCAGCCTGAAGGGCGCACGCGGCGTCCTGATCAACATCACCGGCGGCTACGATCTGACGCTGTTCGAGATGGACGAGGCCGCGAACCGGATCAAGGACGAAGTGGATGCCGAGGCGATGATCAAGTTTGGATCCGCCATCGATCCGGATATGGAAGGCCGGATGCGGGTCTCCGTCGTGGCGACCGGCATCGACGCCGAGAGCATGGCCGAGCGTCCGCCGCTGGAAAGCGCCCAGCGCCGCCGCCCGCAGGCGACCGATCCAAGCATGATGTC